>ERZ650304.317-NODE-317-length-27648-cov-6.138803_pt1 | contig 27648 bp, 10 predicted proteins | sample MGYA00376240_ERZ650304 | MGnify/ENA primary metagenome ERZ650304 (study PRJEB26733, sample SAMN07839271) | wastewater metagenome | biome: small river; feature: stream; material: water | place: USA: North Carolina | collected 2016-03-01 ... | reverse complement strand
ATCGGTGGTTTTCAAGGAATTGCACCAGCTAAGAATATTGATGTAGATAAAGCCATTCGAGACAATCTTAGTATTCTTACTGCAACTAGTAGTGAAAACATACGTAGAGGGGATAATGGTTATCAGCGATGGGATAATCGAGATGGGTGGCAACAAATTTCACCAGATAAAGTTAAACAGGCTTATTACAATGGTAAAGCTAATGATCTTGATTGGCAAGCACGAGATAAGCAGCAAGTCGAATTGCGGTCTTATATGGCTACTAGAGGGCTTACGAATGATGCTGCAAAAGCTATTATTGACGGTTCTAATATTACTGAAGCCAAAGAATTAATGGCACAAGGGTACTCACCAAAACAAGCATATAGTGTTTATCACGCTAATAGAACAGCTGCAAACATTGAACAAACACAACTTGATTATGCGCTTGCTAAAACATATAGACAAGAAACGCATCAACGTGATTCAGGCATAAGTTCATTAGCAGAGTATCAAGCTAAGAAAAATATGGATAAAGCAGATGAAGCTCCTTATATAGCAGAAGGGGTAAATATACAATTGACTGATGCTGAAAAAGACCCATCAAAAGTTGTTAATAAAAATCTTGAATTGACTAAAAATAAAGCCGATTTATTAACAGAAAAAGAGCGATATGAAAATCAATTAAATACTAAAGGATTAAGTGGTCCAGAAAAAGCTCAATTACAAGTTAATATTGCTCGGGCAAATGAGAAAATTGCACAAGTAACAGCAGAATTAAATAGGAATAATGACATTCTTAATTATTCAAAAAATAAAACTGCTCAAGAAATGGGTTATGGTAATCTTCAACAAATGCAACAAGAGTCAGCTACTAAACTCATACCACTTGTATCTAAACAATTCCCAATGGGAGCAGTAGTGGATAATTCAGGTAAACGAGTAAGTAATGAACAAATAGCTAAAGCAATTAGTGAAGGTCGAGTTAATTTACAACAAGAAACAGTTGGTACGCCTTATTCAGGTGGTAGAAGCACTACAGTGACTAGAGGAGCTATTATTGATTTAGGAAATGGAAAAACAGCTGTTATAACAAATCCAACTACAGCCGAAAAATTCAATACTGCTATTACACAATATAGACAAGATAAAACATTTCGCCAAGGAGAATTTCAACAAAAATTCCAAGAAACTCATACAAAAAATGTAGAAAATTACTCTCTACATTCAGAAACAATCACACTAGATGATAAGCAAAAGAAAAAGATTAACGATATGCTTACAGGGTCGCGTGGAAACATAGAAATATCTCTTCCTGGACAATTTGATAACCTTTCAGAAAGTGATCGACCAAAAAATCTTAGAACAGTAGGGCTACGTCCACAAGGAATTGGAAAGCAAAATATTTTTGTAGTAGAAGAATTAGATGAAAAAGGTAATCCTACTGGTAAAACTTTTGATGCAAAAGTAAATTCTACTGCAGCTAGACAAATTGCGCAAGAAATAGAAACTAATACAAAAGATCCAGAAATTAGAGCAGCCGCTTCAGCAATGAAACCTAGATCTGGTGCTAGGCAAATAAATACAATGCAAGTTGGCGATTCTGAAAATTGGGGACAAATTAAAGGACGAAGCGGTCAATTACATAATACTAAGTTTCAAGTAATGTCAGCACCAGATGGCACAATTAGTTATGAATTATATGATGAGCAAACAGGAGAAAGATTAAAAAGTACAAAATCTCCTATAACCGCAGGTGGTTGGAGAGACCAATTAACTCAAAATAAATAAAACTAATTTATGCCTGATATTGACGAATTAAATGATATTTATGATGATGGTGGAGATGATGAAAAAGTTTCTCCACCATCAAAACGGTATAAAATACCTTCATTAAATGATTTAGATACCCCTGAATCTATTGCTGCCAATCAAAGTAATATGAGTGGAGTATCTTCTTTAAATATACGTCCATACGCAGACTATCTTCCTGAAGGTGTAGCACAAGATCGTAACATTGATTTAATTCGTGGGCAAAACCAATCAGCTTGGAGTAAATTAGGCTATTTTATTCCTAGAACATTAGCTAAAATTGGTACAGGATTAATTGAAGGTATTGGCTATACTGGAGCACTTCTTACAGAATGGGGGGATGATAGAGATTATAGTAATGCCCTTACTGAAATGGCTAGAGGAATGAATCAGGGGCTTGATGAAAATCTTCCAATTTATCGCACAACAAATAAAACTTTTGGACTTGGTGATCTTGGGTGGTGGTTAAATAATGCAGAAGGAATTATTAGTAGTGTTGGAGCATTTGCTCTTGAAGGTGCTGGGTTTGCTAAATTGCTTGGAACTGTAGGAGAGGCTTCTCGATTAGGCGGACTTGCAAGAGCCGCTACTGGTGGAGTAAAGTTTGGTCAAGAAGTTGCTCGAACTGCTACAGCAGGATTTCTTGCATACACAGAAGGTGCACAAATGGGCAAAGGAGTATTTGATGATGTATATAAAACGCAATTAGAAAAAGGTATAGCTAATGGTTTAGATCCTAATGCTGCACATGAACGCGCAAAACATATTGCAGCTGAATCTGCCGCTACTACTGTTCAACTGAATACTATGTTGAACACAGGTATGAATATGTGGAGTGTATTACCATTTTTTAACCATGAAGCAAATGCAATTGAAAATATTGCTAAAAAGAACTTCTTTAAACAATCAGGGGAAAGTATTACGGATTGGGGAAAACGTGTAGGAAATTACACAATTGACAATTTTAAACAGCAAGCATTTAAAGGGCAAGGAAAAATTGCTGCAATGCGTGAAGCTGCTTTAGAAGGCGTAGAAGAATTAACCAACGATTTTGCAGAAACTACAGGGCGTGAAGAAGGGAAAAAAGGAAGAACACATGGTATAATTGGGCAACTTGGTCAATTGTCTAAATATTTTGATCGGACAATGAACGAACAAGGGGCGCTTAATTTTGTAATGGGCGCTGTGGCTGGTCCTTTAACTAATGTCGTTACTAACAATGTGCCAATACACCAGCAAATAACTGGATACGCACAAAACGAACAAGGTCAATTGTTAGATAAATCTGGCAATGTAACTGAAGATGAATCTCAAGCCGCAAAAACCTATTTAAAAGGAAGCAAATTTGGAGATGTCGGTAAATGGATTACATCACGTACAAAAAATGAATATGGAAATACACAGTATTTCAATAACATCAAAGATGCTGTCCAAGCAGATATAAATACATTTCAAAGTTTACATCGGCAAATTGCACAAGAAGCAAAAAATGGCAATTACACTAAAGCAGAAGCACTAAAATATGATTTGTTTAATCTACAATCAAAACGATCTGTCCAATTAGGTTTTGCTAATAACCTTGCTGAAACTTATCGACAAGTTGCAGATTTAGATAACACAAAAACAGATAAGGATTCTTTAGATGCCCATGCAGTTGAATTAAGTCAACAATTAGAACAAGCAAAAAGCGCTGGAACTGATGCCACTGCAATAGAAGCAGAATTAGCAGATACTCAGAATAAAGCTAAAGTAGCTTCAGACCAAACAGAAGCTATGCAAATGGGCTTTACAGCTAATAAACAGGACAATACGTACAAAGAAAAAGCTGAGACTGCTATTAAGGATTTAAAGGCATTACAAGGAATACATGAGAAAGTACAGAAGAAATATGGGCTAGATCCAAACGAGCAAGTACAATCAGAGGATGGTATGTTGAATACACATTTAGCTGATTTTATCTTTGACCGATATGCAAACTTATATTTAGCCAAGAATCAAGTTAAAAAGTATCAAGATAGACTTAATGAGTTACAAAGCCAACAACAAGGATTAAATGATGTATTAGGTGGCGATGATCTTAATACTTACATGCGAGAAAAAAAGAATTGGCTTGAACAACGTACAACACATATTGGTCGCCAAGCAACTGCTGAAGCCGAAGATACTTTATTGGAGCAAGCAGAAAACTCTCCAACTAAAAGTAACATTGAAGCTGTATCACCTATTCTTCAAAAGTATGGTGCTATTGGTGTTACCGAAAATGATGGTAAGCAAGCTATAAAAGAAACTAGAAAACAAGTTGCTGCAGTTATTGAAGATGCTCATAATAAAATCAATGAAGGCGACGAACAGTTATTTAATTCTACTGGCTATAAACAATGGTCTGAAAATAATCCTAATAAATCATTTGGAGATTACCAAAAGGAGATTGAAAAAAAGTTGGAACTGTCTGAAGAAGAAAAACATTTACATACAAATCTAGGAACATTAAATGACCAGATTAAAGCGCACACAAATAATCTTCGTGAAATAGAAACTGCAAAAACATTAACTCGTATTCGTAAGGCGACAAAAACATGGTTAACTGATTTGTCTAAAGAAAGACAAAAAAGTATTGATGAAATGACTGCAGCGAATCAAAAGTACGAGCAGGATCAGTTACTTCAGAAAAAACTTGATTTGCAACGGATGCAATTGCAGAAAGATAAAGTAATTGATGAAATGGAATTCATTAAGCAGCAAATGGAAGTAGTATCAGATCAACTCAATAAACTTGTAGATCAAACAAAAACGCTACTACAAAGTAATAATACTGATATTACAAAACAGTCTAAAGCATGGCAAAGTATTGAACAAAAAAAGACTGAATTAAATGCAAAACTTGTTGAGCTTGAAAGCCGATACAATACATTAAATACATTGTATGAAAAGCTAAATGCAGATATTTCTGATGTTAATGAAAATAATTTAAAAGAAGTAGATCCTGACGATATTTCAGGAAATATGGATATTAATACAGATAATCAACAAGCTGATGATTTAACAATTCAAGAAGATTTATTAGCTGCACCATCTGATGTTTCTACTGCACCAGTCGCTGAACCTTCAAGCGTGGTAGCACCAATGGCAGATTATATATCAATGTTTAATACTTTACCCGCAGATGTGCAAAAGGTATTAACCAGTTTAAAAACAGAACTAATCAATGGTGCACAGCCATTTAGCTATGACGCATTGAATAAATTTGTTACTAATGGAGTACTTTCTGTAAATGAAGCACGTAATACCCTTAGTGCTTTACAAGAATATTTAAAAGCTGGCGTACAAGAAGAGCAGGAACTTAATCAACTAGTTGAAGAAACTAATGCATTAAGTAATCAACCAATACCTGAAAACAATGTTCCATTAATTCCTGATGAAGTAGTAGAAGATTCTGTTATTACTCATGATACTGCTCCTATAGATAACAAAGAACCTGGAATAGAAACAATTCCAGTAAATGATAAAACTTTTATAGGGAAAAAAACTATTAACCCAGTAGCAACATTGGCTGGCAGTGATTTGGAATACACAGAAGATTTTAACGAAAAGACAAACACTTATTTTAAATCAGCAGAACGTACTATAAACCCTGATACGAATATAAAAGTATTTAATGCTAAGGAGTTGTTGCCTGGAACAAAACTTAGTTTGCAAATAGATGAGCAATACAATGGGTTTCAAAGTAACGTAAATGCATTAAATGTTGATGATTTTGGAAATATTGTAAAAGCTACCGAAAAATTCTCTGACTACCTAGATACTAATGGTAAAATCAATACAGATAACAAAAGTATAGGAAATGTACCTATTAAAGTAGTAGATGCCGATGGGCGAACTGTTCGTTATTTACGCACAGTTGACTGGATTACAGCAAAATACGATAGTGCTGGAACAACAGGCGAAAGTTATCGAAATGTGTATGATGGTGATGCAGATGATAAGCGTGGTATTATGCCAGGTAATGTAGCAAGACAAGCAAAGCAAATGCTTGAATTACGTAAAAAACTTATAGAAGAATACAATGCTACTGGGCAACTAAATAAAGAAATAATAGTTGTTGAAAAGTTCGCAGGTATTCCAGTTTTAAACACTATTTCTACTAAAGGAAAACCTGGAGAAGTGATTTGGGAAAAAGCAAGTAAACTTCTTCCTGATACAAACCTTACACTTGCTATTGGGGCTGTAAAAGGTGATGAAATAGAATTTCAAGAAAGTCTTGGCATTGCAACTCCAAAAAGCATAGTAGGCACAACTAGTCTTGCTAATAGAACATGGGCATTATTACCTGCACCTAACGGTCAATATCATCTTGGGCTACTTAAAGGCACTTCATTATTAACTGGTACTACACCATTGAATACTGTTGTGCGCGCAATTGAATTGCATTTAATAGCAGATACAAAAAATCCAGATATATTAGAAATTTTTCAACGTACAGGATTTAATCTTTTAGAATCTAAAGGATTAAAAGCATTTATAAACCAGTATTTTACTTACACATCAAATTGGACACCAACACAGTTTGAAAATCAAGAGTTTAGTATTCTTGACATAAAACCTCCATTAAAAGGAGAATACAATAGTCGTATTATAGTCGCTAATGTTTTACCACAAGGCAATAATGAGCAGTACGCATCGCTTGTTGATGGTAAACTTGCTCCAAATTTTGTAAAAGCGTTAACTAAACTTTTCAGCCAGAGGTTACGAAATGTGGTGTTTACAAATAGCGCTTTAGGTATTCGAGGTATTAACGATGCATTTGAATCAAAGTTTACAGAAGTAAAAGCTGATAAAAACGGTAAATTTTCTTATGAAGAACATGATAATTACAATGAGTTTATTAAAAATCATTTGACAACTAATGTATATGGATTAAATACAATTACAACTAAAAATGCTTTTGGTCAAGATACACAAACTTATGTGTATGCTGTTAATCCACAAATAGAAGTAGATTTTTCTAGTATTATAGATAGTCCAACTGTAAATACAAATAAAGATTTTATGGCAATTCCTGATACTGCAGTTGAAATGCCAACACCAGAAAATACTGTTAACTTAGCAAATGCTTTATCAAACTTGTTTGATGCAAAGCCACAGATTACTATTAATAACGCACTTGAGATTGATGGAATTGAAGTCACTCCTACAAATCTCTCAGAATTGTATAACTTAGCTGGCGAAAACCGAAATGGAAAAGCCATTGATGAAGTGTATAATTATCTCATAGAAAACGGGATAAATACACTTTACAAAGGATTTAACCCTTTTCTCAAATGCTAATTTATGCCTTGTACATACATTGGGCCAAACGGCCAAAAATCCATTCTTGCGCAACAACTTTTGGATAAATATCAAGACCCATCTTTTCGAGATCGGGTTCTTTCGTATATATATAGTGAAGACTTCAAAACCAAATTTGGCACGGAAACTATTCCATTAGATGAAGTTGCTAATGAGCCTATTTTGGAGTGGGTTGAAAAGCATGTTGTACCTACTTTGCAAAATACTTATTTTGAAAATTTAACCCCAGGTATATATCGAGTATTTCAAGACACTCCAGCATTAGCTCAAATAGGGACAATACAACAATATTCTCAATACTTAGACACTATATTTCCTGATAGTAAAGTAAAGGATATTGTTTATAGAGCAGATAAAAGAAAAGATTTAACACCTAAAACTACTATTGATGATTATACTCAAATTTTTATAAATGGAGTATTTTACACGTCAAATTATCATTATGCTGATACTTACAACAAAGAAATAAAAGGCAAGATATATCAGACTATTTTAAATGTAAGTAATCCTGTACAAGTAGATAAAGATGAAATACAATACTTTGGTAGAAATAAAGACGAATTTATTAAAGATTTTCCAAAAAATGATGCTTTAATACATATTGAAGACGAAACTTATGGCGTTCAAGATAGATATGGTTTTGTAGAAAAAGAAATAGTAGTATTTGAACCAGAACAAATTCACATATTAGGCAGTAAGCAAGATATTGAAGGGTTTGAAGAGTTTATTGCCTCTAATGTTAAAATTGTAAAAAAAGAATACATTTCTAAAGAAGTTTTAGTGCTTCCAAAAGAATCTAAACGTATTTCTCGTTCAGAACGTCCTAGTAAAGAAATAATGCAACAAAAGCTGCGTGATGCGTTTATTGCGAAGGCAAAAAATAATCCAAATACATTATTTAAAGTTGATTATACTGATTTAGCTAATAATTACGCAAATGATACAGGGTATACTACTCGTGAATACGCTGAATTATTAGAAGAAATTAAGCAAGAAATTCCTAACAACCTTCAATTTTCTCAGGAGTTTGCTGGGGCTATGGCAAACAGTCCATATAGAATAAGCAAAAACATTGAAAAACTTATTGAACAATATCCAAATGATGTACCCATAAATATGGATGGTGATATTATTCAAAGGCAAATAGCGCAAACTTTCATACCAATTATAAATAAAAATGGAGAATCAGTTGGATTTTTTGATCCAATAAAACAAGATGAAGGTTTTCAAACAGTGCTTAAAGTAATCTATAATAATATTGTAAAATCAGACAACAAAACTCCAGTTAATAAAATGTTTAATACTGCATTACGTAGTATTCAGCAAGCTGTACAAATAACTAAAAATAATCCTCAATTATCTAGTCGATATGAAGACATAGTTAATTCATTTGCGTTTACTGATAATAGGCCATCATTTGCTTTATTGGTTTTTGATAACATGGATAAGTTAGGGTACAAAATTTCTGATAGTAACCGAAATAAAATATTAGAAGATTTAAACAAAAACAAACAAGTATTTGCCCCAGTTTCTACTGAGCATCAATATAATGGTGATGAAGACACAATTGAAAATATTTTTAAGATAAACTATGAAAATGCTGCAGAATCTGATATAGATAGTTCAATTGAGCGTGATGCGTCCGCTGGGCAAGGGGCACAAGATTGGAGTGATGTTAGTTTTGAACTAGATCAACGAGATACAGCCTCAACAAGAATAAAGATGATGATGTCTGCAATTGAAGAACATCAATATGGAAAATACCAAGAAGCAGAGAATAAACAAGATGCTATAGATTTATCTTATATTAAAAATATTACAGAGATTACATCTGGTTTAGCAATTGAAGCAAATAATAAAAAAATATGGCATGATAATGAAACTTTGCGAAAAGAAATTGTAGATTATTTAAAAAGTGAATTTGAAATAATTCCTTTACAAAATAGTTTATTATCAAATTACTTAGTAGAGTTTGATTCATTATTTGGAAGTGCATTGTCTGCTCTCGCAGGGCAATCAGATCAAAGTATAAATAATTACTTAACATTATTACGAAGCTCTCAGAATCCTAATTTAAAAGCATTAGCAAATAAATTGGATAATCGTGTGCCAGGAAAACCTGCTGGCATTGCTAATTTACAATTACAAAATGAATTTGTTAAAGTAATGTCGAAACAGTATAATCCATTTTTAATGGTAAGTACAAAGTTTCGTACAGATTCACAAGGGGCAAAGTATAATGAAGTTCGTATATACGATGCACAACGTAGTAGTCAGCAACAACAGATTATAGATGAATGGAAAGAAGGGTTTAAGTTATCAAACATGGCAATTGTTCGCGCAGATGGTTCACGTACACTTGATACCAAAAAAGCGTACGAACAACATTTACCTTTAATACAAGCATACAATATTGTGTTGAATGAAATGGCTGGGCTTGATCCACAAGATGTGGAGTATAAACAATTAAGTGCAAAAGTTAATAAACTTCTTCAAGGACAAAATGTTAATGCCTTTATCAGCGATGCTTATGGGGCAAGAGAAGATATGAAAACTAAGTTTCAAGAAATTTTTGCAGACTATGGGATACAACTAACTGATGAAATGGCTGAAGGTCTATTTGGTAGAACACGTAGACTTCAAAGAAAAACTGATGGTTCTGCAGTTATTGATAAAAAAACTGGAAATCCAGTATATGAAATTGTTGATAACATTGAAGGATTAACCAAAGGAAATGCAAAGTTTGCAGGAGATTTAAAATCACAATTTAAAATCGTAGATACGAAAGGAAATCGCATTGGAACACCTAATGGTATGTTTAGTGCATTTTTTATGAAAGCTGCAGGTGTAAATAGCGAGCAAGATATTGATGAACAAGATGTAGAAGCTGGTGTTGAACAAGCTACATTAAACAACCCATTATGGACTGAAAGCTCTACAATGAAAGCATTGGCTTCCGTAGTAACTAAATTTAGTTCAGGTTTACACTCACCAACGCACAGATCTGCCGAAGGAAAAATGATTTGGGATTATTCACAAAACACCGCACTCAGTAAAACAATTCAAAAATTTAAAGAAGATTTTAATAGTGAAGTAACAAAGTATAATCAGACCAATTTAATTTCTAAAGATGGCATTCGTTCAAATGGGTCTTTTTATTTACGCTATTGGCAAGCCAATAAAAACAACTTTAATAAGTTTAATCTTTACTATTTAGATGGTTTAAAATCAGGTAACCGTGAAACTGGTACTACACGGTATAAAATGAGTGATAAAGAACAATTACTTACAAGTATTCTTGCCTTTCAAAATGGAGGAAAACCTTTAGGACATTTGTTTTCGTTAACACATTCAGATAAAACAATGACTCCTTTGGGCTATAATGTACCAAAGATCAATACTGGTATTGGTAATATAAGCCCTGATATATTAGCTGAATTTCAAGCTATTTTTCATGCTGAACATAGACGCATTGCAGCACAATCAAATATTGATTACAATGATGCAAAATATAATATTGGTAAAAATTATTTTTTCTTTTTACCACAATTTAATAAAACGTCTTTACAAGCAAGAATAGGGCAAGTATTATACGGAACAAACCAACGGATTACCCAAGAAATGATTGATACGTTATGGTTTCAAGATGGTACAATTAATCCAAACATTACGGGATTTTCTAAAATAATGACCCAGTTAATCCTTGAGCACATAGAAAATCTAACTAATAGTTCACTAGATTACTGGAAACAAAATGGTATTAGCTCTGAACTTTTAGACAGAAAAGTAGTTCAAAAATTGATTGGTAATTTGGAAAAGCCTAATGCTGAAAATGTAGAAGAAATTCAAAAGCAAAATGATTTTGCATTAAAGTATGCTGCGCAGGATTATGCGCTTAATCATTTTTTGTGGAATGTAAATAGTAGTATGTTGTTTTTTGGCGATCCTGCACAAGTATGGAAACCATTAAACCGTAAAGAATTTCCTAATGCTACACAAATGGATGATGTGGATTCTACAATGAAGGAGTACACAAAACGTCTAGCAAAAGATATTGCTCCTGGGCAAGATGGCGCATGGAAGACAGCTGCAAAATATCAAACAATTACATTAAAAGATGTAGAACCTGCACAAGAATATATTACCAAACTAGGTATTAAGAATAAATCTAATGGAACAGATGCACAAGAATTAACCACATTGCAGGAACATTTAGATGTCATGTTTGCTTATGGTCAATTACAAAACAATAAATACGAAGAATTAAGCAAGATTATTCGAGAATCAAGAAATAATGATTACACATTTTCTGATGAACAACTAGATATTATTTTGCAACCAATGAAACCTGTGTATGCTGGGTTTAGAGCGCCATTACAAGGAGCAATGTTGTATGATTATGTAAAGTCTTCATCATACCCATTAATTCCACAGTTTACAAAGGGGCTAGAACTTGATAAGTTGCGTAGACTTATGGAAAAGAATGATATTGCCAGAGCCAACTTTGAGTCTGCTAAGAAAATAGGTCTTCCAAACGTAAGTACAAAAGTGTTTACTGATGCAGGAAATTTTATTGATGATGTACAATGGAAACAATCTGTACAAACATTAAGTCGTGACAATTTTCGTATTCAGCAAGAAGTGCCTTACGATGAAACTAAAGAAGCAATAAAAATTGTTTCTCAAATGGATAAGTTAATCGTAGAAAGTCTTTCTGCAGTTAATACAACTTTCAAATTTCCTGATGGTCGAGAGTTCACATCTGACCAATTGCGTTCATTTAAGGAAGGTATTAGGATGCAAATGTTAGACAATGAACTTGGGAAATTAATGAATAAACTTGGCAGTATAAAAGTTGGTGATAGTTGGACTAGTCCAGCCAAGACAAAAATTGCAGATGTTTTAATTCAAGAAGCAAAAGATCGTGGATATAGTAAAAATGAAATTGCTACACTTACTTATTTGACAAAAGATGGAGATTTTGAGATTCCTTCATATTTAAACGCAGCCAACAGTAAGTTTGAAGCAATGCTAATGAGTTTATTTACCAAAGTAGCATCTTCAAAAGTTCCAGGAAAAAGTTATATCCAAGCAAGTAGCGTTGGCTATGTACGAGATCATGTAAAAACAATTGACGAAGTTGATAAAACAAATATTGTATGGGTTGGAGATTTTGATGCAACCACAGCTTTACGCCACCAACAATTAGTAGATGGAAAAGTTGTATCTGCACAAGTTATAGCTCCATTCAATTTTACATATATAGATGCAACTGGAAAAGAAGTAAAAGCAAAAATTAAAGATTATTTAAATGAACAAGGAAGAATTGATACTGAAAAAATACCTATTGAATTATTACAATTAATTGGTGCGCGTATTCCTAACCAAGGACACAACTCAATGGCTGCCATTGAAATTGTTGGGTTTACACATGAGAGCATGGGAGATATTATTATTGTTCCTTCAGCTATTACTGGGCAGATGGGAAGCGATTTTGATGTAGACAAATTGTTTACTTACAAACGCCCATACACATATAAAGAAGGCAAATTTCAAACTGCAGATTCTAATATAAGCACTGATCCTGATTTGCTCGCAAAACTTTATTTTGATATTCATTGGAGTGTTTTAACACACCCAGAAATGTATAGCAAAGTATTAAATCCATTGGATAAGCCAGATTTAAAAAATGCGAACAAAGAATACACTGTTAAGCAGTCGAAGTTTTCTAACTTTTATGACGTAGTTTCTCAATTAAAAGATTTTCAAACAGGAAAAGACGCAAAAGCATTAGTCGGGCTTACATCATTGTCTGTAACTTTTAATGCAGTAATACAGAATAAACCATTGTATTTAGGTTATTACGCGCTAAATGAAACAGGTGGCATAAGTAAAACATTTACCCCAATAAAAGTTAAATATAATGGTGAAGTCTTAGAGCTTTCTCAACTTCATGGTACAGGTACAAATATGTATCAGGGAGACGTGCGTACTAAGCATGATAATCATACGACTATTCAAAGTGGCGCTGTGGATAATGTGAAAGACAGGTCATTAGATAACTTGAACATTAATACTGTAACATACCCAGCTATTTCCGCTTTACATCAATTACAAACTGAAGATGGTAAAATTGTAAATATTGATTTTACTTCAGCAATGGCTATACAAGAAGTTATTTGGGATTACGTTGCTGAAATGAAAAAAGCTAATGATAGTCTTACACAACCTAATGAGTTTATTAAAGATTTATCAAAAACTATCTATGATAAACTATTTACAAAGTATGCAACTGGACTAACTGATGCTGAACTAGATACTATAAAAGATGTAGAACTATCTCCAGAGAATTTTACTAAACAATGGAAAAGTTGGCAGAATCAGACTAATACTGGAAAAGATTATAAGTTAACACAGTTAGCTGTGTTAGAGTTCTTTTCCAAATTAACTATTTATGGAGAACGTCTGCAACAATTACAAAAAACATTTAATCAAGATACCAATGGTGCAGGGCCATCCATATTGTATGCTTTGCAACAAATGGAAAACTATGAAGGAACACATAAAAAACATTTTGATGACAGTTTCTTTATTGGAGAAGAAAATATTAGTGATAAGGGGCAAAGTCAACAAGGATATTTTTTTGAAAACATTGTGCCAAATGCATTAAAAGTAGCAGGTACAGTATTTCCAATAGTTGCTATGCAATCTGCTATTCAGGAAGTACAGGTACAAACCGGAAAACAATTAAATGAGTTGTCTTTAAAAACACAACAAAGTATTACACGAGCAATAAAGTCTTTTGCTATAACTAGCACAGATACTTTTGGAATTAATCCTTATGCTCAACGTGTACGTTTATTAAATGGGTATAAAGATGTTCCGTCTTTGGCAATTCGTGTAGATAATTTGAAAAAAGCAATGCCAGAAAATTACTTTTTACAACGATTAAATACTAACATTAACTTGCTTGGTAAAGGTCCAGATTTTATCAATTATCAAAATGCAAAAACTATACGATTAGACGATGAAAAAAATGTTGCATCTTTTTTTGAACTATTAAACAGTTCTAATGAAAGTATAAAACTAGTAGCACAAGATTTAATTAATTACGCATACTTATTAGGGGCGCAAAATACACCTACTTCATTTATTCGTCATGTGCCTACATCGTATTTAGTAGCAACACAGTTTGCAGAAGATATGAGGAATTTGACTGATACACTAGTAGCCAAAGTAAAGTCAGATGTTTTTACAGGACAGTTATTTCAACACAATCCTACTATTGCTTTACAAATTTCAAATAAATTTTTTGATCCAAATGACACTAGAGAATATCCAGAATGGTTTATGTTTCCTTCTAATACAAATCCTGAATTACAAAAAAATGTTCGTGAAGGAGGTTATGTAGATTATGTACATTTTAAGAGTGAAAAAGAAGGAAAACCTATTTTGTATAGGCAGAAAAGTAATGGGCATAATGTAGTGTATCAACGTATCGATACATTGGGAAAATCAGATAAGACTGAATATAATGCAAGTACAAATAGTACTGTACGGTCTATATTTCCTGAAAATAGAGCATTAGAAGAATGGACACCAGCAATAACTGCTAGTCAGGCATTGACCAATCAAGTAGACAAAGCTATTCTTACCAATGAAAATCCAGATAATGCTTATGCAAATTGGGGGCTACCAAAAATTGGTAATAGCCAAGATGTTAATCGTACACTAGGCAATATAATGAACGATAGAACATTACCAGAGTACCTACGCACAGTGGCTCAAGTTTTAGGCAGTACATCGCAAACACAGCAAGAATTAGAAGCTGTGCAAGCACTTGGTGGTAAAGAACGTGAATTAAAAGTAATTGTTGATGAATCAACAGATTCTTTAGGAGAATACTTTCCAATGAAAGGAGAGCTTGTTTTAAAACCTATTGGCGATAAACAAATTGCTGCTGAAACATTTCTACACGAAATTGGCCATCAACGAACTTCAGCAATTGTAAATGCTTTAGGGTATATTTCTGAGCGAGCAAAAACTAATTGGACTGATGATGTAAAGAAACAATACAATGACCTTGTAGATACTTATAGAGCAAAGCATCCAGATATTCTTAATAAAGTTCAGCAATTGGATAAAATAAGGTATCAGGCGTTACAGGAATTTAATAAGCGAATGGCAGAACAAGGTATTGATACTATACAAATGCAATCAGATATTAATGCCCAAAAATTGATTACAGATAACCATGAAATATTGTATGGCCTTTCAAACATGCAAGAATTTCTTGCCCATGTGTGGACTAATAAAGCTACAATGCAATTTTTAAATACAATTGAAAGCAAGTCTAATCGTACATGGGCAGAAAAAGTTTGGGATTTAATTACCGATATATTACAAAAAGTTGGAGATTTTATTGGCACAACTGTAGATAAAAACAGTTTACTACGAGAAGCATTTGAATTAACCTTTCACTTAAACAATATTGAATTATCTGAAAGATTAACTGATAATTCATTAGATGATAGAGGATTACCTGATACTATGGTTATATTGAATGAAGCAAAAGCAGATCAGGTTAAAGATTTAATTGAAAGTAGTTATCAGCAACAAGTTGAAAAAGTAAATAACCTATCACACTATTTGCTAAATATTAGTGATAAACGTGTTGCATATTCACAAGAAGAAGAATTAAGTGAAACCCTTGTTGCAATACTTGATAAAATGAAAGCAGAGATAAAAGGATTAAATAAATTGTTAGGTAGTCGTATTCTTACAGATGAAGACAGAGATCGACATATTAGAATTTCTACATTAAAACGTGAAATACAGGCTGATATTGAAGATATGACGCAACAGAAGCAATTAGTGGATTTAACTAGTTTAGGTACAAAACAATTACAATGGGTCGATGATATACTTAAAAAGACTACTCCAAATGTGCATGAGGTTATTTTAGCTACTACATTGTTAAGCATGTGGCGTGATTTGGATAAAACAATTTACTCTGGAGAATTAACTAGTATTAATGAAAAATTTGCAGAAGCTGTAAATCAAGTTCGTGGTAAAGCATCTTTAATGCATACATCTTTGTTACGTTACGCAGTAAATGCAGCATTATTACTTGCAAAACAACGAGGAGTTACATTAACAGAAGAAGATCTTGGTGTAAATTTAAAGAATCCTAATAGGGGAAAAGCTATGTTTATAACATTAGGCCGAGATGTAAACCCCGCGGTGCAATTAATGACTACAATTATTGGAGAAGCTGCAAATAATAAACAAGAAGAGATTAATCGTCATTATAAACGCATAAATAAATTAGAACAGTTAATTGATGCTTATGCTGGAGGGCATAAAAATGCTTCTAAAATTTGGGATAAATTTATTCAAAATGTGTACGTGGATAATGAAGATCCAAATGCAGATTTGCAAGTTACAAATGAAGACACGTGGGGACTAGTTCAGCAATTTTCTGCAAACTGGTATAAGTTTAAATCCGATGAAGTGAATACCTTGAAATACATGGTATCTAATATTAATGAAACACTTGAGCGTAATGCCCCAGAAGCAATGGGCAGAAAACGTAAGGCTTTTAAATCTTTTTGGGAAAACGTAAATTCAAATGCTACAGTTGTAAATATTCATAAACTTGTTGATTTATCTACTGGCGAGCAAAAAACAGATGGGTCATTTGAAAAAGAAAGATCTCGATTAATAAAAATTGTAGGTAATGAACAAGCTGTAGATGAAGCTATTAGTCGGGCAATAAATACATTTGATAAGTACCTTGATGAAAAATCTGTAGCAATGCAGGTTATTGATGATATGGTTGAAAGCGATTTAATACCTGATCCTATTGAATTAACTTCTGAACAATTAGGAGCACTTACAGAAGATGAACAAAAATTAGAATTACAAAAAATTAGACAAGAGTTAACTGAAAAGAAAAGAGAAGATAGAAAATTGCTATGGATAGCGCATAATTCCCCTGTAAGTTTTATACAAACATCATCTGCTACTGTTGCTGAAACAAAGTTAAATCATACCATGAAGTTTATGCCTGAAATGATCCCAATAGCAGGAAAACGTATTATGTATGACCCTATGTATGAAGAAATACAAAAAGATGAAAAACTGAAAGAAATTTATAATGAACTTGTAGCAATGAGTAATGAAATTCGTAATTCATTATCTCCGGGTACAGAAGAAAAGTTGCATGATAACTATTTACCAGTTGTTACACAACGAGAAATGTCTACATTTTTTGGTATGATGGGCAAATTAAGTGCGTCTAAAATCGGGCAAAAAGCATTAGAAAAAATATCAGTTACACAAACTGAAAAAGATCGTGTACATAAAGATGAAATTCCTATTGATTTTATCTATAGAAATAACAAGAATGCAAAAGAGCTAGAGCGAAATCTTCCAAAAATATTTGAACTTGCTGGAAATATGGCAATACATTATAAAAATATGCAACCTGTTCAACAAGTTATTGAAACAATGGAATTGCTTATACATAATGCTACTATTGATCGTATTGAAGGAAGACAAGAAGGAAAAGGGCTAGAGCGTTTAACAGAGGGTATTAGATTTTATAAAGATATGCTTATATTTAAAAAGCCAAAAGCTCTTGAACTAGTGTCTAAAAATGCTACATATAGTATTAACCCTAAAAAGAATATTCAATTGCAACGAGAAGTTTCTCAGCTTTCTGCACGTAAAGTAGAGTTAGTCGATGCTGCAATTGAAGATGGAACTGTTGATTTGTTACGTAGAAATTCCAACCAAATAGAAAATGGAGAGCCATTAACGGAACTAGAAACTATTGAAAATCGTCTTAATGAGATTGAGAAAGATGCGCGGTATGTCGCTGGATCAAAAATAGGCGATATGCTTATAGGAATTAATCAATTGAAAGCACTTTCATTTAATCCATTTTCTGCTGTAAACAACTTTGTATTTGGTACATTATCTGCATGGTTACATGCATACGGACGAGTAGATTATGACCCATCTGATCTACGTTGGGGATTTAGTAAAATGCGTGGGAGTATTGGTAAAGCTCTTACGTTTAATAAAACTGCTCCAGGAGATTCTACTAAAATTCACAATATTATGGATCGTATAGGAATAATTAGTGAAATATTAGATACAATGTATGGAGCATCTAATTTGTCTTCTGAACAAAAATCTGAACTTTTAAAAGCAATGCACCCTTATGCGTGGCAAAAAAGTGGGGATTATGTGCATAAAGGAGCTATGGTATTAGCCATGATGCATAAACAAAAAGTAGAAGTGGAAATTAACGGAGAAAAACAAATGATTCCTCTTTACGACGCTTTAGACGACAATGGTGAATGGAATACAGAAAAATATGGAGAACGAAAAGAATGGTCTTCCAATGAAATAACTGAACAAACAGCATGGAATAAATTTAGAGATAAAACTCGACAAGTTGCGCTTATTGTACATGGTAACCAAGATATAAATGCGCCATTGTTAGCTAAACGAGATATTCTTTGGCGGTTAATTGGACAATTTAGATTAAGCTGGTTAGGAGAAGGTATAAATACTAGATTTGGAAGTAGATATAAAGACGAAAGACTTGGGCGAGACGTAGAAGGTCGTTGGAGGACATTAATGGCTTTAGATGGGTTAATACCTTTTGCTGGATACGCAAAAAGTATAGGTAAGCAATTACTTTCAGTAATTACTAAAAAAGATCCATTTGCAGGAACTACGATCAGACATGGACAAGAATTGGATGAAACAGATAAAGAAAACATGCGAAAAAACTTTGCTGGATTAATGATGACTATATCTGTATTAGCTTTAATAGCTCTTGCAAAAGGGTTTGGGCCATCTGAGGAAGAAAAAAGACGTAGACGTGGAAAAGACAATGTTGGACCTAACTGGAATCGAGTGCTGTTAAACATGCTTGCTAGAAGTTACCAAGATTTAATGCTTTACAATAGCCCAGGGATTATGGATCAGATTACTGGAAATTTAGTGCCTGCAGGACGTGTTGTTACAGATGCACTTCATGCAATAGATGCTGTGTTTAATGCATTCTTTAGCAGTGATCCTAAAGCGTGGAAAAAAGCAGGTAAAGCATCCGCACGAACTGTTCCATTTGCGAATTTGTATCCAAAATTTGATTATATGTTTAGCCGAGATATAAGCAGTGCAGCACGTTAAATATGAAAACAAGAGGAAAGTTTTTAAGTTTTCCTCTTGTTCAACTATCTTTACCCTCTCAAAGATTAACTATGCCGTTTCAACCAATTATTACAGTATCTGAAATTCCAAAAAATTCAGAGTATGTAATTATACAAGATGCTACTTTGCCTTATAATATAACTACTAATCCAACTGGGTTTGGTACACCTGGAGGGCCAGCATCAATTGCAGCGATTACAACACAGTTAATGCAAATACAATATTTTGGAGAATTACCAGCATTAATATCTGTGGCTTCATTATCTGGAGATTTATCTACTGGGCTAAAAGCAGTGTACAAACTTAGAGATGGTGTACATATAATTCATGGATTATATGGAGTTTCTGCTGGAAACACTTATACTGTTTCAGTAGATAAACTTTCTCTTACATTTCCACTCACTGGAAGTGCTTTTGACAATGCTTTTATCAATATTGGTTACATATCAGATTCATTAGCCCCTGAAACTCTTTATAGAATAAAAGAATTAGATAATACAACTGGAAAAGTTACACTTTTTACTGAATGGAATCTTGGCACTGGAGTAACAATTACAAAATACTGGGATGCTGCAAAATATGTACTAGTAGTTAACTGCGGAAATGCAAATGTGGTAAAAGATATTGCTAATATGCCAATGTGTGATACTGATTGTGATCCAAAAGCAGTAAAAGATATAATGGGACGAGTTATTCTAAAAATGTCTGCCCAGATCGAATTTAGCTGTGGCAGATATTCAAAAGCACATTATGCTGCTGCACTTGCTTGTAAAAAAACTTTTTATACCCCTTGTATATCATGCTAGAAAATTATCCTTCTATAACAATTGTAGAGATAACAAATGCTCATAATCTTGGTATGGCTGCATTAGCTGAATTAGCTGTGCAAGAAGCTATGAAAGATCAGTATGCTATTGATCTACTAGTTTGTGAAGAAGCTGATTTTAAAGAATGCTTGTATTTGTATTTATACGCCCTTGATTCTTGGGATAATACAGAAGGGGCTTATAATGTTTTAACTGAAGCACAGTTAATAAAGATAATTACTAGGATTGAACAACTGCACAAAGTTTGTTGTAATTCTGATACTACTACAGGCACAGTTTTACCCCCTGTTCCACCTTTAGTAAAAAATGGCACATGGGTAGAAGCAGACCCATTAAATCCATTAACAATCGCAGAGTTAGCAGAAGACACAGGAGGAACTCTTTTATGGTATACAGTTCCAACTGGAGGTACTGGTTCGCCAACTGCTCCTAATACTCCAGATACTTTTCCAGGAGTGTACAATTATTGGGTGTCTCAAGTAAATAGCGCTGGAGAAAGTAAAAGATTACCAGTTGACGTGACTATTATACCTAAAGCTATTACAGTTTCAAATTATACAAGTTGCCAGTCTTTAACTCCAGGATCACATATAATGGTGTTTTCAGGACTAGATGCTGGAGGAACTTTACAAGTATATCAAGGAGGAACTTTAATAGGAACTGGACTAACAGTCGACTTAACAATTGTACAAAATATTACTTATACTGTAACTCAGCTTGTGGTTGGGCTTGAAAGTGCTCCAACTCCATTTACAGTTCTTATAAATGCTGCACCTATCACTGCAAGTAGTATTACAGGTAATGCAACACCAAAAGTAAATGATACTTTTACTTATACAATACCACCTATTGCTGGTGCAGTTTCTTATATCTGGGCATTGCCAGTAGGGGTAACTGGAGCATCTACAACTAATTCAATTGATCTCACATTTGGTACACTTGGCTTAAAAACAATTTCTGTGCGTGGAGTATCGTCTGCAGGATGCCTTGGAAATATAGTTACTTATAATATTACAGTTGATCCAGGGCTAATAACTACACATTTTACAAATCAAACAAATGAAGTTTTTGTAAATCGAGTATATACTGTTAGACAACATTTACAAGCAAACCCAACCGATACAATTACTATTGTTTCTGTTGTAGTGGATAATCCTGTAGGAGCAACAATTACTGTAAACCCGTTATCAGTTACTGGAGTAACTACTGATATGTACACGGATATTTCAATAGATGCTTCTGCAACTTATTTAGGAGGTACAGTACAAGTTCAACTAACTATTACTGCAAGTGCATTAGGGGCTACTATTGATAGTCCAAGTGTTGTTTTAATTCAAGTGCCTTTTGCTTCTGCTCCACATTGTGCTGCTGGGTATACATTATCAATGGATGGTACATATTGTTTTAAAACAGAAACAATGTCTCCAACTATTACTAACTTAGGGTATTGTGTAGTAGCTTCTCAGATTATTGAATATACAGAGGCTTTTTCTAGGATATATAATGTAGGATTTTCTAATGCTAGTTTAAGTACATACACTCCCGCACCTGGGGATGTTTTTGCAGTGATGTCGAATGTTCCTCAATGGCGTGGAAATACTGGAACAAATGGCCCGATGAATCGTGCAGGTGTTTGGATAGATTCTGATTGTAATGGTACAAAAGATTCATTGCTTGCAGGACAAAAAGTAACGCTTGCATACGCATATAATAATGTGGGGCCAACAAGACTTGTTTATGTAGGAATTGGAGCAGATAATGAATTTACATTAACTTTAAACGGAACAATTATTGCAAATGCAATGCTTGGGTATCCTGCGCATTTTAAAATATGGCATTTAATCCCTGTAACTATTCAAAATGGTACAAATTACTTTAACGTAGTTGCTACTGGTGATGGAAGTGTAAATGATAGTGTTGGGATGATTATCTATGATAATACTGCTTTACAATTACAAAATGCCGTAGATGATACTACCTTAACAATATTATTTAGTACAGGGTCACTAATAGGGCAAACAATTGACATTGTTACTTGTGCTCCTGGATGGTCACTTGATACATCAGGAGGCCCAGGATTTTATCTTTGTAAACGAACTTTAATTACACCACCAATACCTTAATTATGGCATGTTCAATTTGTGGCGGAAACGCCTTAGCAACCGACCCACTGGAGTTAAATACTCAAAGTGGATGTTCTTGTGACTCTAATAGTAGTCTTGACGAACCTCAGCAATTACCAATTGATTGTTGTGGCGTAACTAGTGTAAATAATAAAACAGGAAGAGTTATTTTACGCACTGGTGATGTTTCTGAAAGTACAAATTTGTATTTTACAAACGGTCGAGCTCGCGGGGCATTATCTAATTTATTACCTATAAAGTATAATCCAGCTACAGGTGTATTTTCACACGATGTATCTGGTGTTACTGCTAATACATACGGAGATGCTGCTAATTACCCTATAATTACAGTAGATCAATATGGGCATGTAACCAATGTTCAATTACAACCCATTGCAGGTGGAACTCCACTTGGCCCTGATTTAACTGCAATTGAAGCATTAACAGGTATAGGGTATCTTATACGAACTGCTCCTGATACATGGGCTTTAAGAAGTCTTGCAGGAACTACAGGACGTATTGAAGTTGTAAACCCTGCTGGAACAAACGCTCCTACACGGTTTGATTTATCAATAACTGGTGTTGTCCCAGGAAGTTATGGAGATGCCACAAATGCTCCTGTATTAAGTATAGATGCTTTTGGAAGAGTTACTGCTGCAAGTGTTGTTCCTATTACCGCTGGAACTAGTTCTGATCGTATTACAAAAGTTTTAGTTGCAAATGATTTCGTTATTTTACCCGCAGATACGATTGCACGTGGAATAATTTTATTAGGAACTGCAAATGATGCTATAACACTTGGTACTACATTAGGAGGAAGTGAATTATTACCTACATCTGCATTAGATGCTGGAGGGAAATACATTGATAATAATATACTTTATTTTACAGCAAATACAAATATTTACATTTCTGGAAACGCAAATCCTGTCACCATAATTTTACCTATATAACATGAAACAGACACTATTTTTATTAACGCTTTTAATTGCGTTTACAGCACAATCTCAAACAACTCGTTTATCAGCCACACAACGTATTATTCATCCACATTTTGCAGATACAACTGCAGCAAACGCAGGAAATGCAAAAGAAGCATATAATGTTACTTATTTAAGTTCTACCAATCAACTTGCATTACGGAATAGCACAAACAGTAAATGGACTATTGTTAGTGGTTTAAACATTTACAACTCTGATGGAACGCTAACAGCAAATAGAATCGTTACTGGGGCAAGTAAAAGTTTAACTTTTACAGGATTATCAGGATTTACGATTAGTGGTATTGACGCGTTAATAAATGGCCTAACAGTGGGGCGAGGGGGAAGCAGCTTTTTGGCTAATACCGCAATTGGGAACTCTGCTTTATTTGGTAATACAACAGGAGTAAATCTCACATCCATAGGGTATCAATCTCTTTATTCAAATACTACTGGGAACGCAAATACGGCAAATGGGTATCAATCATTATATTCAAATACTACTGGAGGGTTTAATACTTCTACTGGGAATCTTTCTATGTATTCAAATACCACAGGGAGCAACAACACCGCCAATGGAAGTAGCGCATTGTACTTAAATACAACAGGAACTGCTAATACCGCGATTGGTGGACAAGCATTAAGATTTAATACAACAGGAGGTGAAAATACGGCAATTGGATATTCTGCATTATATCAAAATACTATAGGAGTTTATAATACAGCAAGTGGACATTCGGCATTAGTAAGTAATACTACAGGGAATTATAATACTGCAAGTGGGCATTCGGCACTTTTTAGTAATACTACAGGGAATTTTAATGTCGGAGTTGGGTATGGAACACTTCTTTTGAACACTATTGGAGTTCATAATGCAGCATTTGGTACAGGATCTCTTGCTGCAAATACCATAGGGGTTGAAAACACCGCAACTGGAAACAGAGGATTAGCATTTAATACTTTGGGAAATAAAAATACTGCAAATGGTTATCAAGCAGCGTACAACAATACAGAAGGTAGTTTTAATACTGCAAGTGGGCATAATGCATTATATTCAAATCAATTTGGAAATAATAATTCTGTATTTGGGTATGAAGCATTAAAGCAAATAGTTGGAGATAATAACACAATGGTAGGGATTGGTGACGCTGGAATAACCACGGGGGATAATAACACTTTATTAGGAAATTTTAGCGTAACCCCGCTACCTGCTGTTACAAGTAATCAGGTAGAAATAAGAGATGGGGCAGGAAATTTGGCTTTTAAGCGAGATATATCAAATAATATAACTATCCCTCTCCAAAGTTTGCAATTTGATACAACAACTAAAAAAATAATTGTTCAAGACGGAACGACAGGTAGATTATATAGGTCTTATTGGCCTACTGGTGGAGCAGCAGTAAATATTTATAATTCGGATGGGGCATTAAGTGGGAATAGAACTGTTACTGGAGCAGGGAATAGTCTGTCTTTTACAGGGCTATCTTCTTTTAGTATAAATGGTATTGATGCTTTAGTGAATGGTCTTACAGTAGGGAGAGGCGCAGGAGGGTTTGTAGATAATGTCGCATTTGGGGAGAGTGCATTATCAAGTAATATAGGTGCTAGATTTAATACTTCAATTGGGTTTGAGGCTTCTAAAGCTACTACTGGGGGTATATTTAATACAGGGGTTGGGTATCAAGCATTAAATGAAAATATAAATGGCAGTAGAAATACGGCTTTTGGTGGGCTTGCTGGGTTGAAGGTTAATTCTTCGTCTAATACTTTGATTGGGTATGAGGCTGGGTCAGATTTAACAACAGGGGGCGGTAATAATCTTGTAGGGACTTCTTGTGGTAGTGATTTAGTATCTGGATCAAATAATTCATTCTTTGGGACAATAAGTGGGGTTACTACTGGGAGTAACAATACCGTTGTAGGGAATGTTACGTTGTCTTCTGCACTTACTAATACCGTAGTTATAACGGATGGGTCAGGGAACTTAGCTTTGCAAAAAGATAACTTAGGTAATACAAGGATTAATGTCCAAGCTCTACAAGTAGTAAATGTTTCTGCTGCTGCATTATTAAATTTAGATAATAATTATTCAGATTACGTTTTTTCAGGGACAACAACAACATGGATATTACCACCTTTGGCTGGGTATACAAACGTAAAATATTTACTTAAAAATAGAGGGACAGGGAACATTACTCTTAATACTTTTGCGGGGGGGAATGATATTTATTATACTTCTGCGGTAAATACTATTAATTTAGTCCCTGGTGAATCTGCAGTATTAGTAAATGATGGCACTTATTGGGATATAGGAGTTATAAAGTTATAATATAAAAATTAATTATATATGGAACAAGTAATTTTGGCTTTTTTAACAGGGGGATTTGGGGTTATTGTACATACATTAATGAAAATTAATGCCATTAACCGTAGAAACAAAGGAAGAATAAATTTAAAGAAGTTTTTTGCACTAGAATGGCCGTCTATTTGGATGTCTGTATCAGTTGTAATCGTTGCGGTTATTGCTCGTCAGGAAATTCAACAGTTAAAGCTGATAGGGAATGCTTTACTTCTTGGATTTTTTTGTATTGGGCTTTCTGCACAGTCTATTGCTTACTACCTTGCCAATAGAGGAGAAAGAACAATGGGGGGAAAAGAGCAAGAAAGAGAACCAAATATAGAAGAAATTAAAGATTGTATTAATGAAATAGAAGATCTTAAAGACGTTATTAATGAAATTGGGGCAGGCCAAGTGGGGTTACCACAAGTCCCAACAACACCAGGTAAATAATTATGAAACAAGTAGGTAAAATATTTTTGTGTTACTTCCCTGTACTTTTAGTGTTAGGGCAAATTGTAATTGACCTTTTGGCAATATTTTGCCCATCAGCTTATATTTATGCCGGATTTTACTTAGGAGCATTCTTTGGCACAAATGTTTTTGTATCAATGTTTTTTGTAGTATTTGTTTTTTATTTTAACTTTTGCACAGTAAGTCGAGCATCAGCAATAGCGGAATTAGCATTTGCATTAAACTACTTAATTGTGCAAGAAGATAATATGTATAATCTTTTATTCCAAATAATCGTTGGAACTATTGCATTGATTTTCACAATTCGCTGCTATGTAAAAAAATTCCCTCTCTGTAAAATATCTCTTTTATATACTTTTATGGCATTACTAATAAGATCAGGTAGTTGCACGTCAGCAATGGATAGCTGGCAAAAAGAGATTACTTATCGTATTAAACAAACTTTATAAGTAAAATATTAAATCCATGTATGCACTTTTTATAAACTGGAATGAAATTGCTGCGCCACTAGGTGTAGTTGTGTCTTTTTTTGCAATAGCTACATGGTTTCTTTCTAGGTTTCTTGAAGATAAAAAAGATAAAACAACGTATAAACTTGAAATTGATCGTTTAAAAGAAATTGTGCATGAAATAAGAGGCTATTGCAAAACATTAGGGGACGATGGGAATCATTTAAAAGATAAACTGCACAGTATTGATTTACGATTATCTAGTCTAATCTCTAAACTTGAAAAATAATGTTTCTTACTAAAATTTTCCAATGGCTAATAAGTTTATTTAGCGCAATGAAACGGGGGTATAATAAACTATCTGCAACAGAACAAGAGCTCTCAAAGAGAGCTTCTAGTATTATTTCAATAATAAACACGAACTTAAATGCTTCCCCTGAAACAATATTAAATTTAATGCAATTAAAATTTCCAGAATTATCTATTGTTACTATCTCAAATTTACTTACAGAAGCAGGAGAAGTTGCAAATATTTTTACTCAAGGAAATGAAAAATCTATTGACGATAAAATTCTTATTATTCAAAAGTTTTTATCCCAAAATGGAAATATTTGGGTGTACAGAACACAGTCTCTTGTAAAGGCGTTAATTACTGTGATGCTTCCCTCAACACCACTTGAAAAAATTACAATTGTTTTGGAATACATTTACCAAAAATTAGTAAAAAAGAAAACCTAACTTATTAAATTACATTTATGCCATACTTGTTTAATTCAAATCCAAAGTATTTTGATATAAATGGTATTCAAAAAGAGTTCAATGAAGTACCTATGGAAGTATCTTTATTGAATGGCACATTGAAACTTTTTGGATTTCGTAAAAATACAAAGGGGGCTAGTTTTAGTGATGTAGAAATTCCTTATACTGATTTATTATTAGATGGAGTTGCCCCAAATAATATTACAGAAGTTTTAACTTGGATTAGACTAAATTGTTTCAAAATTCCATGGGAAAATGGTGGCGGTGGTAGCGGCACTGTTACAAGTGTATCAGTTGTCACCACAAATGGAGTATCTGGTACAGTTGCTA
>ERZ650304.316-NODE-316-length-27793-cov-8.737328_pt1 | contig 27793 bp, 36 predicted proteins | sample MGYA00376240_ERZ650304 | MGnify/ENA primary metagenome ERZ650304 (study PRJEB26733, sample SAMN07839271) | wastewater metagenome | biome: small river; feature: stream; material: water | place: USA: North Carolina | collected 2016-03-01 ... | reverse complement strand
GATCTGTCAGGAAAAATTCACGCGACTCGACTGAGCTGCTTACGACGTCGAGGGAGGCCGGAACGATGACCGGTTCTCGCGTGTGCGACTGCTGCGGGGCCGAGTTCGCTCCGAAACAGCGGTCACGGGCACGGTTCTGCTCGACGAAGTGTCGGGTGGCTGCGGCCAAGGCACGCAGGCAGGGTGTTCCGGAGCGTCGTCCGGAACTTCGGGTGATGCGCGGCGAAGTCGTCGACGACCAGGCCGACGCCGCGGCGGTACTGGACGCCGATGCTCCGCTGATGACGATGGAGGACCTCGCGCGTCTCCTCGCGCAGAAGCTCGCGTCCCCGAACACGCCGCCGACCGCGGTGGCCGGCCTCGCGCGCGAGTTCCGGTCCACGGTGCTCGAGGCGGAGAAGCGACGCCCGGCTGAGCAGGATCCGCTCGAGCGGCTCCGGCTGGTGGTGTCGGAGAAGACGGCTGGCGCGTGAGCGTCGCGACGTCGTTCCTGCAGCCGACGTGGATGACGGTCCCCGACTGGGACTACACGCTCGGCCCGGAGGTCGGGGAGCTGTGCTCGGCGGCCGGGTTCGCCCCGGATGGGCCGCAGCAGCTGATCCTCGACGCGACGTTCGCGATCAAGGATGGCCGCCCGGCGGCGTTCGAGGTCGTGATCATCGGCCCCCGCCAGAATCTGAAGACGGGCGCGCTGAAGCAGATCGACCTGGGCTTCACGTTCCTGCTGCAGATGCCGCTGGTGGTGTGGTCGGCGCACGAGGTGTCGACGTCGACGGCGTCGTTCCGCGAGCTGACCGAGCTCATCGAGACGCACGACTTCCTGTCTCGTCAGGTGAAGCGCCTGTACCGGCCCGAGGGTCGGGAGCGCATCGAGCTGCAGGGCTCCGGTGAGGTCCGGTTCAAGGCTCGGACGAAGTCGGGCGGACGCGGTCTCACCGGTGACAAGACGATCTTGGACGAGGCGTTCGCGCTGAAGGCGTCGCACCTGGGTGCGCTGCTGCCGATCATGCTGACGAAGCCGCACGGCCAGGTCGTGTATGCGTCCTCGGCTGGGATGATCGACTCGGCGGTGCTGCGGTCGTTGCGTGACCGTGGCCGGCGCGGGGACGCGCGGCTGGCGTACTTCGAGTACGGCGACACCCGCCCGAACGAGGGCTGCGCGCTCGTCGACTGCGACCACGCGGTGATCCGTGAGGGCTGCGTCCTCGACGACCGCGAGCGGTGGTGGAACATCCTGCCGGCGCTCGGTACGCGCGTGACCGAGGAGTCCGTCGCGGACCTGCGTCGCTCGATGCCACCGGACGAGTTCGCGCGCGAGGTCATGGGCTGGTGGGACGACCCCGGCACCACTGGCGGGGTGTTCAACCTGGCCCGGTGGGCTGCTCGGCAGGCGCCCGCGTCGACACCGTCGAAGCGGATCGCGCTCGCCGTGCACATCACCCCCGATCGTGCCTGGTCGTCGATCGCCGCCGCTGCTCCGCGCGCGGATGGGCGGATGCACGTCGAGCTGCTCAAGCACGACCGGGGCACCGCGTGGGTGCTTCCCTTCGTGCGGGCCCGGCTGGAGAAGCGCCGGTATGTCGCTGTCGGCATCGCCGGCGGGATGGCTGCCGGCACCCTCGCGACCGAGCTCGAGCGCCTCCCGAACTTCAAGACCCTGAACGCGACCGACGTGCGGCGCGCCTGCGCCGGCCTGTTCGACCTGGTAGAGGCCGAGGGACAGCTCGCGGTCCGCCCGCATCCCGACCTCGACGCGGCGATCGAGATGACCGGGAAGAAGGCCGGCGCATCCGGTGAGTGGGTGTTCGCCGCGAAGCCGGGCGTCGACCTGTCCCCGTCCTACTCGATCGCTCTGGCCGCACACCTGGCGCGCACCGCACCCAGGTACGACGTTCTCGACTCCATCCTCTGAGGAGCCACCCGTGCAGAAGCTCACGACCATCCTCGACGTGGCGGGGACCGTCCTCCTCGTCGTCGGGGTGGCCGTGCTCGCCGGCCTCGGGTGGGCGATCGTCGCCACCGGGGTCGCGATCCTCGGCGTTTCCTGGGGCCTGTCCGGTCGGCCGATCCCTAGGCGGTCGTCGTGAGCCTGTTCTTCGAGCGCCGCTCGATCGACTTCCAGGCCGCGTTCGCGCGCGGCGACGACACCACCCTGATGGGTGCGAGCGTCGAGGCCGGTCTGCGCCTGGTCCCGGTGTTCGCCGCGACGTCGCTGATCGCCGACACCATCGCGACGCTCCCGCTGCGCGTGTACCGCGACCTCGGCGAGGGCGTCCGCGACCGGGTGAAGGCACAGCCCAAGCTCGTGACGTCGCCGGCGCCGTACACCGGCCGGATCGCATGGGTGCACCAGGCGATGACGTCGATGCTGCTGCGCGGCAACGCGACCGGCGTGATCCTGTCCCGCGACTCCGCGGGTACGCCGTCCACGATCGCGTGGCAGCACCCCGACATCGTGCGGGTCGACGAGTCGCAGTACGCGCCGCGGTTCTTCATCCGCGAGGTCGAGGTCCCCCTCGACGCGATCGTGCACATCCCTGCCTACGTGCTCCCCGGCTCCATCGTCGGCCTGTCGCCGCTGCGCCTGTTCAAGATGCAGTTCGAGGCCGGCATGCGGGCGCAGAAGTTCGGCCTCGACTGGTACCGGAACGGGACCGCGCCGACGGGGAAGCTGCGGAACACGCAGCAGACGGTCTCCGCGAAGGAGGCCCGCCGGATCAAGGCCCGGTTCAAGGAGGCCGTCGCCGACGGCGACCTGTTCGTCACCGGGTCGGACTGGGACTACGAGTCCCTCACCGTCACCCCGGCCGACGCGCAGTTCCTGTCGCAGATCAAGGCCACGGCCACCCAGGTCGCCGTGATCTACCGGGTCGCGGCGGAGGACATCGGCGGCGAGACGGGGACGTCGCTGACGTACTCGACGCTCGAGCAGAACGACCTCAAGTTCGCGAAGCGGGCGCTCCTGCCGTGGACGTCCCGGTTCGAGGAGGCGCTCACCAACCTGCTGCCTCGGCCGCAGTACGCGCGCTTCAACCTCGACGCGGTGTCCCGCGCCGACCTGATGACCCGCATGCAGGCGCACGACATCGCGCTGAAGAACGGCCTGGAGACCAACGACGAGGGCCGCGCGCTCGAGGAGCGCCCGCCGCTCACGTCCGAGCAGATCAACCAGTGGCAGAACCTGTACGGCCCCCGCGCCGGCCAGGCGCCTACGACCGCAACGACAGGCTGAGGAGAGGCTCATGAGCCGCGACTTCGAATCTGAGGTCAGGACGTACTCCGGATCGGTGGCGTACCGGGATGCGGCAGCTGACTCGGGATCCATCGGGTTGCTTGCTGGCTACGCCGCCATGTACGAGCGGCTGTCCCAGAACCTCGGCGGGTTCGTCGAGAAGGTCGCGCACGGGGCGTTCGCGCAGACCCTCGCCGACAACAACCCCGTGCTTGCTCGGTACAACCACGAAGACGGAGATCTCATCGGCACCACAGAGGGCGGCACGTTGCGTGTCGCTTCGGACGACATCGGCCTGGCCTACGAGGTCGACCTCCCGGATACTCCAGCGGGCCGCACCGTCGCCGTGCTCGCGAAGCGTGGCGACGTGCGCTACTCGTCGTTCGCGTTCCGCACGCTCGAGGACTCGTGGTCGGTCACCGACCAGGGCTTCCCGCTGCGCACCCTCGTGAAGGTGCAGCTCGTGGACGTGGCACCCGTGAACAACCCGGCCTACCGGGACACCAGCGTCGGCATGCGCTCCCTCGCGGAGCGCACCGGCATCGACCCCGCCGACCTCACCACGGTCGGCGTGGAGGAGATCCGGGCCCGGCTGCTCAAGGACGCCGCCCAGAGGGCGGAGCAGGACGCAGAGGACCTGGGCGACACCCGGTCACTGATGGGCCTGCGAAAGCGCTCGCTCGACCTCGACGCGCTGCGCTGATCCACCCCGCGCTCCTGGGCGACACCCGGTGCGCAACACCACCCCCGCCCTCTGAGGCACCCCCACACCCGAACCTGGAGGACTTCATGTCCCACGCACTGGTCAAGACTCTGGCCGAGAAGCGCCAGAACATCTGGAACGAGAGCCGCGCTCTCCTCGACAAGGCCGAGGCCGAGAAGCGCGACCTCACCGCCGAGGAGAACGAGGTCTTCGAGCGGCAGTCCGCCGACATGACCGCGCTGCGCAGCCGCATCGACTCGATCGAGACGACGATGCGCGAGAACAGCGAGGCCGAGGCCGCCGAGAAGCGGCTCCTGGGCGACCGCCAGGAGCAGCGCGGCGGCGACGACACCCAGGGCGAGGCGATCCGCTCGTTCCTCAAGGGCGAGACCCGCGAGCTGGCGTTCGGCGCCGACGGCAAGGTCTGGACCCGTGCTCTGTCCAAGGGCACCGCGACGGCCGGTGGCAACACCGTCCCGACCACGTTCTACGACCAGCTCGTCGAGCACCTCGTCGACACCACCAGCGTGCTGCAGGCCGGCGCCACCGTCCTGAACACGGCCTCCGGGGAGATCATCGAGGTCCCGGTCACCACGAGCCACGGCACGGCCGCGGCCGTCGCCGAGGCCGGCGCCCTCGCAGGTACCGACCCGGCGTTCGCCAAGCGCACCCTCGGCGCGTTCAAGTTCGGCCAGCTCATCACGCTGAGCCGTGAGCTGGTCGACGACACCGCCGTCGACCTGCTCGGCTACGTGTCGCGCGCGGCCGGCCGCAACATCGGCCTGGCGCTCGGCGCGAAGCTCGCGACCGGCGCCGGCACGACCGAGCCGTGGGGCGTCATCACGCGCGCCACGACCGGCGTCACCGGCGGCGCGGGCGTCACCGGTGCCTTCACGGCGGACAACCTCATCGACCTGATGTTCTCGGTCGTGGGCCCGTACCGCAAGAACGGCTCCTGGCTCGTCAAGGACTCGACCCTCGGGTCGATCCGCAAGCTCAAGGACGGCGCGGGCCGCTACCTGTTCGACCCCGCCGCGACCGTCGGCCAGCCCGACACCGTCCTGGGCCGCCCGATCTTCACCGACACCGCCATGGCCGGCGTGGCCCTGTCGGCGAAGTCGGTGGCGTTCGGCGACCTCTCGACGTACTTCGTCCGCATCGCGGGCGGCGTGCGCTTCGAGCGCTCCGACGACTACGCCTTCGGCAACGACCAGATCGCGTTCCGCGCGATCGTCCGCGCCGACGGCGAGCTCGCCGACCAGACGGGCAGCGTGAAGCTGTTCGTCGGCAACGCCGCCTGACCAAGGCGACACGCTCGTGCGGGGCGGCAGCGACCGCGCCGCCCCGCACGAGCACCCCCAACCATTCAAAACGGCACGGCACCGGAGGTACGCACCATGCAGGTCAAGATGATCGCCCAGCTGACCGGAACGCGTGACGGCGAGGACTGGCCCCGCGTTGGCGCCACCATCGACCTCCCGGACGCCGAGGCCGCGGACCTGATCATGAACGGCTACGCCGTCGACCCCACCGACGTCGAGGACGACGCCGACGTCGACGTCGAGGACGACGACGTCGTCGAGGACGACGACGTCGAGACCGCCGACGCGCCCTCCGTGGACGTCGAGACCGCAACGCCCAGCCGCCGCCGCGGCAAGGCCTGACGGCCACCCCAGCACTTCACCCCCGCGACTCGGAGGCTGACCCATGCCCGCGATGACTGCACGCCCCTACGCCGCGGGCTTCCGCGCCGCCCTCGGTGGCGGCGTCACCGGCGGCCGCGACTTCGACAGCGACGCGCTGAAGATCACGCTGCACGGCACCGGTTACACGCCGAACTACGACACCGACGCGTTCCAGTCGGCGCTCACCTCCGAGCTCACGACCGCGGGCGGGTACACCGCCGGCGGCCTGACGCTGTCGAGCGTGACGTTCGCGGCGACCGCGGCGAACTCGTGGGGCGTCGTCGCCGCGGTGTCGACGGCCTACGTCGCCGGGCAGATCGTGCGCCCCTCGGCGGGCAACGGGTTCATCTACGTCGCCGCCGTCGGTGGCACGTCGGGCGGTTCCGCGCCGACGTGGCCGACCACGCTGTACACGACCGTCGCGGACGGCTCCGTGACCTGGTGCTGCATCGGCCGCGGCGCGGTGGCGCTCGACTTCGCCGACCCGTCGTGGGCGACGTTCACCGCGGGCCCGTTCCGGTACGCCGTCGTCGCCGACACCACCCCCGGCTCTGCCGCGACGAACCCGCTGCTCTGCGCGTTCGACTTCGGCTCCGGCCAGACCGGTGGCGGTGGCACGTTCAACATCGCCGTCGACCCGTCCGGCGCAGTCGTTCTGCCCTACTGACGGAGGTCTGATGACCTACACGTGGCCCACGCCGGGTGGCTCGTCGGGGACCTGGGGCACGACGCTGAACGCCAACGGCGCCGACATGGACACCCGCATCACGAACCTCGAAGGCGCGATCTCGAGCAGGTCCGTGACCGCGATCGTGTTCGGGTCGACTGTCCCGGCCGCGATCCGCGCCGGTGCGACGAACGCGAGCGCCTACGTGTGGGTGTGCGACGGCACCGCCGACGAGTCCGAGATCAACGCCGCCATCACCGCGGTCAACGCGCTCGGCGCGGGGATCGTGATGCTCGTCGGCGAGTTCTTCCAGATCTCCTCGCCGATCCTGATGAAGACCGGCGTCTACCTGCGCGGGGAGTCGATCGGCTGCGAGCTGAAGGCCGCGACCACCATGGCCGCGATGATCATGCTCAACGACAACCTGGTCCACGCGACCGAGCTGTCCCACATGTTCCTCAACGGGAACAGCCTCGGCGGCGTCGACGGGATCTTCTACAACAACTACGGCGCAGCTCAGGCGTTCAACTCCCAGCCGAACACCAACCCCGACTCGGTGCACCGCATCCACGACATGTTCATCCGCTACATGGGGAACGGGACCACGGCGGGCCACGGCATCATCCTGTGGGACTACTCGATCCGCGCGAGCATCATCCGCGACATCCGCATCCAGACCTGCACGGGCTGCGGCGTCATCGACGGTGCCGCGGATTCCCACTTCGAGAACGTCGAGGTCGGCTCGAGCGGTTCGGGTGGTCCGGCCTGGTCGGAGGGCACGACGCCATCCGGGGCGAATCCAACGTTCGACGCTGTCGGCATGGGGTTCGCCGTCTACTCCGGCAACTCGATGTTCGCGAACTGCAAGGCCTGGTACTCCCGCGGCCACGGCTTCTACACGAAGACGCAGAGCATCCAGTATGCGAACTGCCAGGCGCAGGACTGCTACCGCGACGGGTTCAAGGACACCGGCGGCCGCAACACGTACTCGAACTGCGAGGCCGACTCGAACAACCAGGCCGGCACCGGATCCGGGTACGCCGGGTTCCGGTTCACCGGTTCGAGCGTGCAGGCGATCGGCTGCCTGTCCTTCGACCGCGGCGGCCAGGGCTGGGTGCAGGACTACGGCATCGTCGTCTCGTCCGGCGCCACGTACTCCTACATCCAGGGCGTCACGAAGGCCAACAACACCGCCGGCCTGTCGAGCTCGTCCCCGACCGGGTCGACCATCACCGTCGTGCAGGACGCGGGCGGGAAGTAGGCAGCCATGGCGCACATCATCGAGGACCGGGTCCGCGAGACAACGACCACGACCGGCACGGGTGCGATCACCCTGGCCGGCGCGGCGACGGGGTTCCGAGCGTTCTCGTCGGTGATGTCGTCGCCGTCGGACACCTGCTACTACGTCATCTCCGGCGGCGCGGAGTGGGAGGTCGGGGTCGGGACGTACTCGGCGGCGAACACGCTGACCCGGACGACGGTGCTGCGCTCGAGCAACGCGAACGCGGCCGTCTCCTTCTCGGCGGGTACGAAGGACGTCTACATCACGATCCCGGGCACCGAGGCCGTCTACACGCAGCCGGACAACTCGATCCTGCTCCCGGGGATCTCGACCGAGCCCGCTGCCCCGTCGAGTGGGAACCTCGCGTTCTACTCGAAGTCGGTCGCGGGCCGGATGATGCCGAAGTTCGTCGGCCCCGCTGGCATCGACACGCCGTTGCAGCCGTTCCTCGGGTCGAACCGCATCTTCGTGTTCCAGCCGCAGACCGGTTCGACGGGCACGGGTGGCGGCCTCGGTCCGGTGTGGACGTCGAACGGCACCGTCTCGCACCCGACGCCCTCGACGACGGCACCCGCCATCGCGAACCAGATGAAGCGGACCCGGTACGCGAACGTCGTCACCACGACGAACCAGCAGCTCGGACCGCGCTTCAACGCCGCGTCGGAGCAGCAGTTCTGGCGCGGCAACGCTGCCGGGCTCGGCGGGTTCTTCTTCCAGGCCCGGTTCATCGTCGAGCTGTACCCCGCGTCCACCGTCCGCATCTTCGCGGGCCTGTCGTCGACGTCGACCGGTTCGGTGTGCATCTCCGACACGGTGCTCGCGAACACCTGCGGGCTGTGGCACGACACCACCGACCCGTCGTCGGGCGCGGGTGCGTTCAACTTCGTCACGAAGGACGCGTCGACCGCGACGAAGCAGTCGATCACTCTCGCCAACGCGATCGCGGCGGGCAACGCCTACGAGTTCACGATGTTCTGTCCGCCGAACGGCTCGACGATCACCTGGCGCCTCGTCGACATCAACAACAACGTGACCTACACGAACTCGACGTCGACGACGCTGCCCGCCAGCACGGCGTTCATGCAGCCCCAGGTGCAGATGTCCAACGGAACGGCGAACGTCACCGTGACCACCGTCGCGATCGGCGTGTGCGGCATCTACGTCGAGTCCGACAACTAAGGAGGGGCCGTGCTCGGCTTCTCCGCCGTCGGCGAGGCGCCGGTCAGCGTCGCCCTTCCGCGCCCGTACTCGTTCTCCGAGCCGTTCGACTCGGGGTCGTCGCCCTGGTCGTTCGACACGTTCAACGGCACCGCCGGCGTCCTCACCCTCGACACGACGAACCAGCTGCACGGCGCCGGCTGCCTGGACGTCAACACGACGCTCAACGCGGGCCGTCTGCGCATCAACGCGGCGAACCTGCCGCTGTCGGGGAAGCTGTTCTTCCGGTTCGAACTGTCCGTGATCGCGACGCCGTCGGGCACGTCCATCCTGTTCAAGCACTCCGCCCCCGCAGGTGCGAACCTGCTGCAGGTCGGCTACGGCACCGGCCTGGGACTGGCGCTGCGAGACTCCGCCGGCGCGTTCGGCTCGAGCTACACGCTCACGCTGAACACGTACTACCGCGTCGAAGTCATGCACGACATGGACGCGAGCAAGATCCAGATGCGGGTCTGGAACACGCCGTCCTCGACCGGTGCGGCGGACTTCGACTCCGGCCTGGTCGCCAGCGCCGGCACCCCGGACCTCGTGACCCTCGGCCAGGACTCGTCGGTCACGTCGCACCACCGCATCGACTCGTTCGCGATCTCGACCGTCGACTGGATCGGCCCGTTCACGAGCGCGACCCCGCTGACCGGGACGCCTGTCCCCGCGGTCCTCCCTTTCGCCGCGGTCGGCGCCTCGGGCATCCTGGGCCTGACCGGCACCCCCGTCCCGGCCCTGCTCCGCGCGGCAGCCACGCCCGCCATCGGCAACCTGGGCCTGCTCGGCACCTCGGTCCCCGCCGTCCTGCCGGCGGCGGCCACTCCGGCATCTGGGGCCCTCGGCCTCCTGGGCACGGCCCGAGCCGCGATCCTGCCAGCCGCTACGACGCCCGCTGCGGCCTCGCTCGGCCTGGTCGGCACGCCGATCCCCGCGATCTCCGCCGTGACGGCCACGCCCGCGACAGGGACGCTGGCACCCTCTGGCGCCCTCACCGGCACCCCCGTCCCGGCGCTGCTGCTCGTCGGCACGGTCCCGGCGTCTGGCGCTCTCGGACTCACCGGCTCGCCCGTCCCGGCCCGGCTCAGCGTGGCGGCCACCCCGGCCGTGGGGACCCTCGCGCCATCCGGCGCTCTCACGGGCTCCCCCGTGCCCGCGCTGGTGCTGATCGAGTCGATCCCCGCCGCCGGGTCCCTCGGGCTCGTCGGAACGGCGACACCGGCGATCGCGCAGCTGCGCTCCCTGCCGGCGCTCGGCGCATTCAACCTGCTCGGCACCGTCCGTCCGGCGGTCGCCGGGCTTAGGTCGATGCCGGCCACCGCGGCGTTCGGTGTCATCGGCAGCACGGTTCCCGCGAAGCTGCCGCTCCTCGCCCCCCAGCCGCTGGGCACTCTCGCCACCGCCGGCGGCCCGCCCACCGGCGGGAGCCGCGGCGGCGCCGGGAGCCCGCGCTCCACGGGCGGAAGCGGACCGGCCCGAGCGGCCGGCGTCGACCCGCCCGACCGCACCCGCGGCGGCCATGGACCCGCGCGCGCCACTTCGTCCACCCCACCGCCCCGAGCCCGAGGAGGCTGAGCGTTGAGCACCTACGAGCTCGGGCAGACCCTCGTCTTCACCCTGCAGGTCGTCGACGACGCCGGCAACGACGCGAACCTGGGCGGCGGTGTGCCCACGTGCACCGTCACCAGGCCCGACGCGACGACGACGACCGCGGTCGTCACGCAGCCGTCCGGCACCGGCCTGTACTGGGGGTCGCTGGCGTCGTCGAACCAGGTCGGCCGCTGGCGGGGCGTGTTCACCGGCACCGGCGCGAACTCCGGGAAGCTGCCCTACACCGACGTCATCGACGTCTGGCCCGCCGACCCGCGGCTCATCATCAGCCTCGCCGACGCGAAGGCCGAGCTGAACCACACCCTCGACATCAACGACGACGAGCTGCGCCTCTACATCGCAGCCACGACGGAGATCGTCGAGAGCATCGTCGGCGCCGTCCTGGTCCGCACCGAGACGCACACCGACAACGGCGGCAAGGGGTCGGTCTCCCTCGACGAGCGCGCCACCGCGATCACCTCCGTCACCGTCGACGGCGTCACGACGACGAACTACGTCGCCGACCTCGACTCCGGCATCGTCTACGCAGGCTCCTCGGCATCGCCGACGACCTTCTCCAGCGGCCGGCAGAACGTGGTCGTCACCTACACCACGGGCGGGTCGTCGATCGCGCCCAGCGTCATCGCCGGCGCCCGCACCATCGCCGCGCACATCTACACATCGACCCAGCAGGCGCGACGCGGGCGCGGGCGCTCCGGTGACGGCGACGGCACCACGATGGTGATGGGGTACTCGGTCCCCAACGCCGCGATCGAGCGCCTCCGCAACCAGCAGAGCCGCAGGATGCCGGGCTTCGCATGAGCGCCGCGACGGCCGTCGCCTCCGCCAAGGCCAACCTCGTCTCCGCCCTCACCGCTCGCTGGTCGACGGAGCCGGTCGCCGTCACCTACGGGGCCACCGTCGACGAGCCCGACGAGCTGGTGCAGATCCTCGACACGGCGTTCACCGCCACGAACAAGGCGCCCATGTCCCCACTGCGCCGACGCGACTACATCTTCACCATCGCCGGGGAGATCTCCGTCTCCTACGGCGGCGGCCAGGAGATCCAGCAGGAGGTCACCGAGCGGGCCCTCTGGTACCTCGGCGAGGTGTCGGACTACCTGCAGGACGCCGGCGTCTCCCCGTCCACGCAGATCACCCTCGGCGGCGCGGTCCAGTGGGCGCGCGTCACCGACGCCGTGATCCACGAGGCGGACGGGCTCAACGACGACGACGACATCACCGGCGGACGCACCACGACCATCGCGTTCGCCATCACCGGCCTCATCCGCGCCTGACCCCCTTCTCGAGGAGAGCCATGGGCACCGTCCTGCTCCGCAACATCAACCCCCTCGGCCACGTCGACCTGCCCCTCGTCGGACGCCAGGAGGGCGACGACCGCGCCACCCTCGGCACCGAGGGCGTCGGCTGCCTCGAGCCCGGCGAGGTGTTCGAGGTCGATGCGGACCTCGCCGGTCAGGCGCCCTCGACGCACCTCATCGACGTCGTCGACGAGGACGGGGAGCCGACCGGGGCCACCGTCGAGGTCCACGACCCCGGCCACGGCCTGCTCGCGCAGGTCGGCAACTACGAGCTCGTGACCGAGGAGATCTGACATGGCCGCCCTCTCCGACGCTTCCCTCGGGATCGCCAACGAGTCCACGTTCAAGACCTACGCGACCCCGACGCGGTGGCCCGAGGTCCTCACCCCCGAGGCCGACGTCAACAAGAGCGTCAAGCAGGGCAAGGGCCTGCGCGTCGGTTCCCGCGTCGACCGGTCCGCGCGCCGCGTCGTGTCCTCCGCCGACGCCTCGGTGAAGCACGGCATCGAGCTGACCAGCAGGGGCATGGGCCTGTTCTGGGAGTCGGTGCTGGGCGTCGGCACGTCGACCCTCGTGTCCGGTTCCACCTACCAGCAGCTCTTCACCCCGAGCACCGGCACCACGGTCCCGTCCCGGACCGTGCAGACCGGCGTCGTCGACGCGACCGGCTCCGTGAACGCCGTCTCCTACCTCGGCTGCATGGTGTCCTCGTGGGACCTCGAGATCCCCAACGACGACTTCGCGCTCCTGTCGCTGCAGTGGGACGCCGCGGACTACACCACCGCGCAGGCCTACGCCGCCCCGTCCTACGCCGCGTCCCCGTCGATGTTCCACTTCGGGGTCGTGTCCGCGGTCACCCTCGGCGGCACCGTCACCGTCCCCACGACGACGGCGCTCGCGTCCGGTGGCACCGCGAACACCGCGATCCGGTCGGTGAAGCTGTCCGGCGACAACCAGGCCTCGAGGAGCCGCCTCAACTTCGGCGGCGCCGGCCGCAAGTCCCGGCAGCTCGTCGGCGACCTCAAGCTGACCGGCGAGCTCGAGATCGAGTACGTCGACAACACCACCCGCGACGCGTTCCTCAACGACACGGCCCTGTCGCTGTCGGTGACGATGACGACGACGGAGGCCCTGTCGACGGGGTTCGCGACGTTCCAGCTCGTCCTCCCTGAGATCAAGCTGAACGGCGAGATCCCGAAGGCGAACGGGTACGACGTGGTCGTCGCGAAGGTCCCGTTCGACGTCCTCGACAACCTGGTGGCCGCGGCCCCGATCTACGTCGCGCACCGCACCGCCGATTCGGCGCTCTGACGATGGCCGGGCGTCGGCCGCTGTCCGCGGACGCGGAGCAGTTCCGGGCGCTGTTCGGGAAGACCAGCGAGGTCGAGCCGAAGCTGAAGGCCGCGCTGCGGAAGCGGATGAAGGCCGCCGCCGACCTGGCGGCCGCCGACGTCCGGTCCGAGGTCACCAAGGCGCCCCGCTCGCACGGGCGGGGTACCCGCGGGCTGCGCAAGGGCATCGCCGCCGGCGTGAAGGTGACGATCTCGGCGTCGCCGACGAAGGTCGGCGTCGCCATCCAGGCGACCGGGTCGAAGCTGCCCGCCGACATGCGGGCCCTCGTGCGCGCCTACAACAAGCCGACGTTCCGGCACCCCGTGTTCGGGGGCAGCACCTGGGTGCTGCAGGTCGGCCGCCCGTACTTCAAGAAGCCCATCGAGGACCGGCAGGGCGACGTGCAGGCAGCAGTCGAGGCTGCGATGCGCGAAGCGGTCGAGTCGCTCACGGACTGAGGGACACGCGTGAAGATCATCATCCAGGGACGCGAGTACACCGCGGTCGCCGACGACTCCATCACCCTCGCGGACCTCGTCGTCCTCAAGGCGCAGACGGGGCTGTCCCGCGCGGACCTGTTCGACCTGTTCGAGCAGGTGCAGGGCCTGTCCGAGGCGCAGATGCAGCGCTCCGACGAGGCGCTGCTCATCGCCGGTGTCTCGGTGTGGCTGGCGCGCCGGCACGCCGGGGAGCAGCTGACGCTCGAGGAGGCCTGCGACGTCCCCATGGGGCAGGTCGAGTTCGTGCGGGAGCCCGGCGACCCCGAGCCCACCCCGGCAGGGCGCCCGGGCCCTACCGGGCCGCACCTGAAGGGTTCCGCGCCTCGAAGCACACGGTCACCGCAGGACCACAAGCCCAAGGCCGGCGCCCGGAAGACGTCGAAGAAGGCGTCCTCCGCCGGATCCTGACCGTCTCCCACGTCTGGCCCGGCATCACCCCGCACCCGTCCGGCCACCCCGGGTCGGTGTGGGACCTCACGTTGGGCATGTGGGACCTGATCGCGGCCGCCGCCGACGACCACATCAAGCGCACGAAGGAGGCCGCAGATGCCGGGCGATAGCGTCTCGATGTCCTACCGCCTCTTCGGTGAGGACGTCTCCGCGACGAAGGCGCTCAAGGGCGTCGCGGACCAGGCCGACCGCACCGGCAAGAAGGTCGGCGACGGCATGGAGGAGGGCGCGAGCCACCTCGAGCGCCTCGGCGATCACGCCGACACCTCCGAGCAGCGCATCATGGGCCTGAAGGACTCCGTCGACGGTCTCACCACCGTCATGCAGGGCCCTGGTGAGCAGGGCCTCGCCGCGTACCTGCAGGGCTGGGCGGACCTGTCCTCCGGTATCGCGAACTTCGTCGTCCCCGCGCTGATGAAGGTGATCCCGGCGACGGTGAAGAACGCCGCATCGACGGTCGCGTCGACGGTCGCGCAGACGGCGGCGTCGGCGGCGTCGAAGGCGTGGGCCGCCGCGCAGTGGCTCCTCAACGCCGCCCTGACCGCGAACCCGATCGGCCTGATCATCCTCGCGATCGTCGCGTTCGTCGGCATCATCATCCTGGCCTACAACAAGGTCGGCTGGTTCCGAGCCCTCGTGGACGCCGCCTGGTCGGGCATCAAGACCGCGATCTCCGCCGTCGTGTCCTGGTTCCAGAACACGGCGTGGCCGATCCTGCAGACCGTCATCGGCTACATCGTCGGCTACTACAAGCTCCTCTGGACCGTGTTCTCCACGGTGGCCGGGTGGATCATCGACAAGGCCGGATCCCTCGTCTCGTTCTTCACGAAGATGCCCGGCCGGATCGCGGCCGCCGTGTCCGGCCTGTGGGACGGCCTGAAGAACGCGTTCCGGTCGGCGATCAACTGGATCATCGACAAGTGGAACTCCCTGAGCTTCACGATCGGCGGGATGTCGGTCAACATCCTCGGGAAGGACATCTCCGTCCCGTCGCTGACCCTGTCGACGCCGGACATCCCGCTCCTCGCCGCCGGCGGTGTCGTGCGCCGCACCCCGGGCGGCGTCCTCGCCGTCCTCGGTGAGGGCCGCTACGACGAGCAGGTCACCCCCCTCGACGGCCGTCACAACGGCAACATCTTCCAGCTGAACGTGACCGTGCAGGGCGACACCGACCCGGACGGCGCCGCGCGCCGCATCATCGCGATCATCAACGAGGCCCGCGACAACGGCACCCTGCGGTGGACGTGACGTGGCTGCCGGACTCCTGGCTGGGATCGCCCTCGAGATCGAGTTCACGGCCGGCGTGTGGACCGACGTGTCCGCCCTCACTGGGCGCGCCATCATCCGCCGGGGCCGGGACTCCCAGTTCACCGACATCCAGCCCGGCACTCTGACGTTCACCCTCGACAACCCCGACGGCGCCTTCACCCCCGACAACCCGCTGTCGGCGTACTACCCGAACCTCGTCGAAGGGAAGCGCGTCCGGGTCCGCGTCACCGGAACCGGCGTCACCTACGGCGCCGGGACCTACGGCACCGGCACGTACCTGGGGACCTCGTACCGGTTCCTCGGGAAGATCTCGAGCATCGTGCCGACGTTCCCGACGACGGCGTCCCAGGCGACGACGACGATCACGGCGAAGGACGCCCTCGGGCAGCTGCAGGACATGCAGCTGCAGCGCGCCCTCGACATGATGGTCCTGTCCCACAACCCGACCGCGTTCTACCCGCTCGACGAGCCGTCCGGGTCGACGAGGTCATCGAGCACCGCACGCGGCACGCAGGCGCCGGCGCTCGCGCAGCGGTCCTCCGGCCGCGGTGGGAGCCTCGCGTTCGCGAACGGCCCCGGCCCCGGCGTCGACCAGACGCAGGCCCCCGTGTTCACCAGCGTCGACGACCAGAACGGCTGGTACCTGTTCTCGGAGTCCGACTTCCCCTACGCGACGTCGGGGAACTTCTCCCTCGAGTGCTGGTTCTCGACCTCGTCGCAGGCCGCCGCGGGCAGCAGCGACTACTCGACGATCCTCGCGCTCACCACCAGGAAGAACCCGGGAACGAACGTCCTGCACGACAACTCCGCCGAGATCACCCTCGGGTCGGACCGCACCTTCGGCCAGGTCATCGACGACATCCGGGCCCGATCGACCTGGGTCGACTCCGCGTTCGTGTCGACGACCTACGACGGCGTCGACCGCGGCGTCCTCGACGGCGCGCTGCACCAGGCCGTCTACACGGAGTCGACGTCGGGCGGCACCATCACCCAGAGCGTCTACCTCGACGGTGCCCTCATCCAGACGAACACCTACGCCATCACGTCCGGTCCGATCAGGCCGCTGACCCGGCTCCAGGTCGGCGGCCTGTACGGCCCGATCGGGTGGGGCTACAACGGCCTCGTCGCCGGCGTCGCCGTCTACACCGGGGCCCTGTCCCCGGCGGACGTGTTCGCGAACTACGCGTCCGGGAAGCCCCGCGCCGCCGGCGACACCCTCGACCAGCAGCTCGCCCGCCTCACCACGTGGACCGGCATCACCTGCGCGTTCGACGTCACGTCGGGCCGCTCCGCCGTCCTCGGCCGCACCGAGGGGCGCTCCGGCCTCGACGTCCTCCTCGACATCGTCCGCGGCGAGACCGGCCTCGTCTATCACGACTACGCCTCCGACCAGGTCATCGCCCGGAACCGCGCATCCGTGCGGAAGACGACCGTCGCGCTCACCGTCGACTCGGACGCGGACGCAGAGGGCGGCCCCCAGCTGGCCCGCAACACCGCCGACCGCGTCTCCATCGGCGTGGGGAAGTCCCCCACGTCGACGCAGGTCGCCTACGACGCCACCATCGCCGCCGCCATCGGTCCCGTGCAGGGCGACGTCGAGACCACCCTCGGCTCCGACATCGAGCTGCAGTCGATCGCGTCGGACCGGATCTCCCGCGGCCGCGACGTCGCACTGCGCCTCAAGAAGCTGACCGTCGACCTCGCGACCGCGACGAACGACCTGTACGGCGCGTTCTTCGCTCTCCTTCCCGGTGACCGGGTCCGGGACACCAACCTCCCGACGACGCACTTCGGGGTCACGTACAAGGACGGGTACGCCCAGGGCTGGACCGAGACCATCAGCACCGACGGTTACCTCGTCGAGCTCGACCTGTCCGACGCCGACGCCATGGTCGAGGGCGTGTGGGACACGTCCCGGTGGGCGTTCGGTGACGGCGTGTGCACACTGCAGTCGGGGATCTCGTCCGGCGCCACGTCGGCCGTCCTCACGGTCACATCACCGCCGAACCGGCTCAGCCTGCAGGACTCCAGCTTCGAGTCGGCCGGCGTCGGGAACTGGGTCGTCGACTTGAACTGCACGATCGCGAACTCGACGTCGCAGGCGCACTCGGGCACGCACTCGCTGTCCATGACGTCAATCGCTGCCGGGTCGATGGACTGCTTCCTCAACGTCGGGACCCTGATCGTGGCTCCCGGCGACGCCCTCTACATAGCCGGGTGGGCGTTCAAGGCCGGCACCGCCCGGAACTGCCAGGTCGGCGTCTCCTACTACAGCCGATCCCTGACCGCGCTCGGCGGCTTCACCGCCGGCCCCGCGGTCTCGGTCGGCGGGTCGTCGTGGACGCTCGTCGAGACCGGCGCCACGCCGATCGTCGCCCCGGCCGGGGCGTACTACGCGCTGCCCGGCCTGTTCTGCACCGCGGGCGCCGCAGCGGAGGTCGTGTTCTGGGACGACGTCGGCGTCATCACCCCGAACATGCTCACCACCGACCCCGCGCAGTACCCGCTCGACCTGAACATCAACGGCGAGCGCGTCACCGTCACGACGGCGCCGACCAGCTGCGTCGCCCCGCAGACCGTCACCATCACCCGCGGTGTCGCCCCGACGGTCGCGCGCGCTCACTCAGCAGGCGAAGGCGTCGACGTGTGGGACGCCGCCCGCTGGGCCCTCTGACCTGCCCACCATCGAAGGGACGCCCACATGGCGACTGTGCCGAACGAAGACACCATCGCCGTCGGGACGAAGATCGCCGCGTCCTGGGGCAACTCCGACGTCCGCGACGCGATCAACTTCCTCCTCAACCCGCCCAACGTGCACGTCACGAACACGACGGGCCTGTCCCACACGACCGGTGTCTCGCTGCTCCTGACCTGGGACACCGAGATCGCGGACACCGACACCATGCACTCCACGGTCACGACCACCTCGCGCCTGGTCGCGACGACCGCCGGGCTGTACACGGTGACCGCGCGGGCGGCGTTCGCTGCGAACGCGACCGGGATCCGCTCCCTCGACGTCCGCAAGAACGCCGCCGGCGTCGCCGCCGGTGGCACCAGGGTCGGGTACGACTCGCAGACCCCGGTCACGGGGGCCGTGACCTCCGTCGCCGTGGTCGAGGACATCCGCATGGCGGCCGGTGACTACCTCGAAGCGTTCGGCTACCAGACATCCGGCGGTGCGCTCGCGCTCGACGCGACAGCCGGGTTCACGCTGTTCCAGCTGCGGTGGGTGGCGCTGTGACCGAGCAGCCCGAGGACACCCCGCCCGCTCCCCGCCGCTCCGTCGAGGTGGCCCTGGCGCGGATGGAGGCCAAGCTTGACGTCGCGATCGCGCAGCACCAGGCCCGGCTCGAGGATCACGCGCGCCGCATGGCCGCCCTCGAGCAGGAGCGCGCCGTCGACGCCGCGAGGATCGCGGCGCTCGAGCAAGTACGCGCCGCCGACGAGGCCCGCGAGAAGGCGGAGGCTGCGAACCGGCCGGCGCCGATCGGACCGGTGGGCTGGATCTCCCTGGCCATCACGATCCTGCTCGCCCTGTACGTGCTCCTCGACCACTACGGCGCCCCCGGCTAGACATCCCCCACTCGACTCGGCCCCGCCACCGCGCGGGGCCTCAGCATGAGGAGACCCCATGTTCACGAAGGCGTTCTGGAAGGCCGCGGCCGAGCGCGCGATCAAGACGGCCGCGCAGACCGGGCTCGTCGCCTGGGGTGCGACCGTCTTCACCGACGTCGGCGAGGTCGTGCCCACGCTGGAGGCCGTCGGGCTCGCAGCCCTGTCCGGTGCGATCCTGTCCCTGCTCACCTCCATCGGGTCCGACGCCGTGACCGAGCAGGACGGCCCGTCCCTCACCGACGCCGAGGTTCTGCCGACCGAAGGCGCCTGACGTGGTGTACCTCCCCGCTACCTCCCGCGTCACGAAGGCGGGACCGAACGGCGCCGTCGTCCTCACCGCCCGCGTGTGGGCGCTCCTCGCCGACGCCGAGAAGGCCGTCGGGTTGAAGGCAGGCACCCTCGTCGTCACCCAAGGCTCGTGGCATCACGGCGCGCAGTCCGGCTCCACCCACGACGGCGGCGGCGCGTTCGACCTCCGCGTGTGGAACATCCCCGCCGCGAAGGTCGAGCCCCTCGTCGTCGAGCTCCGCAAGCGCAACGTGTGCGCGTGGAAGCGGGACAATCAGCACGGCGGGTTCGACCCGCACATTCACGGCATCGTCCGCGACGAGGCCGACCTGTCCCGCGGTGCCGCGTTCCAGGTCCGCGAGTACGACGCAGGCCGCGACGGGCTCGCAGCGGGCGGCAAGGACTACCACGCCCGCCCGCCGCAGCACCCGTTCATCTACGGCACCCCGCCCGCGCCCTACCCCGGGTCGCCCATCGGCTGGCCGTCGCCGCGCACCACCTCCAAGGGGCCCGCGATCCTCACCCTCGAGAAGTGCTTCGGCCTCCCCGCGACCGGCTTCTACGCCACGCCCCTGCGGAACAAGATCGCCGCCTGGCAGGTCACCCACCCCGGCCCGTGGGCGAAGGACCGAGTCGGCCCCGGTGCCGCCGGTCCGTCGCTGTACGCGGGCATCGTCTCCAAGCTGTACCCGGGAGCCTGACATGTCCCTCGTCTCCGACGTCACCCCGATCCTGACCGCGGCAGACAAGCAGCTCGCCGACATCAACGCCGCCAACGCCGCGCTCTCGGCGACGAACGCGTCGCAGGCGTCGACGATCACCGCGCAGGCCGCGCAGATCGCCGCCCTGCAGGCGCAGGTCGCGAACCCGCCCACCACCACCACGCCGGCGCTCCCCGCAGGCTGGACCAGGACCCTGTTCGCCGAGTTCTTCGACAAGCCGCTGGACCCGAAGGTCTGGACCACCCGCAACGACGGCGGCCAGGACAACAACTCCGCCAGCAACCTCGCGTCGAACGTCACCGTCGCCGGCGGCGTCCTCTCCATCAAGGGCGGCCGCAACCCCGCCGGGTCCGCGAAGCCGTTCAACGCCGGCTACATCGACACCAAGGGCAAGGCGACGTTCAGCGGCGAGTTCCGCGCCGAGGCCCGGCTCCGCTTCCCCTACGGCCCCGCCGCCTACGGCCTCTGGCCCGCCTGGTGGATGCGTCCCGAGGACGGCGGCGACGGCGAGATCGACATGATGGAGTGCTGGCCCGCCAAGTTCCAGGTCTCGGCGACCATCCACCACGACTACCGCAAGTCGTCGGACCCACTGCACGTCCCGCACGTGGGCAAGAACTTCCCCACCCTCGACTGGACCACGTGGCACACCTTCGCCGTCGAGAAGGGCACCGGCTACATGCGGTACTACGTCGACAACGCCCTCGTCTGGGACGCCTCGGCCGTGGCCTGGCGCAAGGACATCTTCGACAACGACCGCGCCTGGAACTTCCGCCACTGCCTCCAGATCGGCGACTCGTGGGGCGGCCAGCCGACAGCGGCGACCGACTTCAGCAAGACGTTCGACACCGACTACATCCGCGTCCTCGGCCGCTGACCGGTGAACACTCCGCGCCCGGGCGACCTCGAGTGGCCGCTCGAGCCGCGTGGCCGGCACTCCCGGCCGCTGCCCTGGTGGCGGTGGCTCGTCATGGCTGCCGACCTGGCGCTCTTGCTCGTCCTCCTGCACGTCTTCGGGGCCTGACCCGCCCGACCACTGTGGATCGCCCCCGCCTCCCGTCGCCCGACGGTTGAGGCGGGGGCCCCTTCGTCATGCCCGGGTACCAGCCGGCAGGCGCGGCCGGGCCGTGTTCGTCGCTCATGTGAGGTTCCCCCTGCCCCGCGGTGGTGCTACGCCGCGTCGGACGGTAGCGGAAGCGCGTTGACGATGCTCAGCCCACCGCGCGGGTCGAGCTGGGTGTAGACCGCCGTCGTCGCGGGCGATGCGTGGCGGAGCAACTCCTGCGTCTGCCGGATGTCGTGGCCGCTGGACACGTAGGCCTGCGTGCCGAACCGGTGACGCAGGCTGTGAAGTCCTGCCGGGATGCCGAGGCTGCGCAGATGGGCGTTCACCTTGCGGCTGACCACCTGGTAGTGGAACGGCCCGGTCGGCTGCCAGAGCGGTCCGGTGGCCGGCCATCGGGAGAGCTCCTCGAGCAGGACGTCCGCGAGGGGCACGGTCGCCGCGCCGCCACCCTTCGTCTCCGGGAGGATCAGGTAGGCCGTCTCGCCGCGCACGACGTGCTCACCGCACACGAGCGCGATCTCGCAGGCGCGGAGCCCGGCGAACGCGGCCAGCATCATCCAGGCGCGCACGAGCGGCGTCGCCGCGGCGAGCGCGCGGGACAGGTCGTGCTCGCTGATCGGGCGTGGCACGGGGCGCTTGAGCCGCGGTGCGCGCACGCGGCGCGTCGGGTCGACGCTGAGCAGCTCCTCATCGAGCGCCCACCCGTAGAAGGCGCGCAGGTGCGCCAGGTAGACGCGTTTCGTGGCCGGGGCGACGAGGCTGTCGATGTAGTCCTCGACCTGGTCCCGGCTGAGGTCGGCCAGCGGCGTGCCGGTGACGCGCTCGATGCGGTGCAGGAAGGTGCGCCGCGACTCGATGGTGCGCGGGCGTCGTCCGGATGATGCGAGGTACCGGCAGTGGCTCCGGATCAGCTCCCCCGAAGTGATCATGCTCGTCATGTCGACGGCTCACCCCCGATCCTCGCTCGCCCGACCGCGTGATTCCTTACGCTGAACGGTAGTTAATCGACCGGCCAGGAGTGCGAAGGCTCGCCGTGATGTCGTCGGGGTCGAGGGTCAGCGTCGCCCGGGGGAAGCCGAGCGCTGCGGCGACCTGGCGGAGCTCGGTGTCCTTCCAGGGGCGCCGGCCGCTGATCTTGCCGCTCAGCGTGGTCGGCTCCATGCCGATCCGCTCGGCTAGCACCTTGCCTGGGACACCGACGAGGTCCATCAGCATCTGGACGATGCGCCCGGTGCGCTCGCCATCGTTGCGGGGCTCGGTGCCCAGCAGGCGGGGCGTGCCGTCGTCGTTCATGCCGACTCCCTGAGTCTGCTCGGAGGGGAAGTTCCTCGCCCAGAGTGACGCTTGGCAGGTGTTTTGACAAGAGGGTAGCGACACGCACATTTCTACTCTTGACAGTCCTGTGCGGTGCGCGTAGAAATGCGCACATGGCCACCGAGATGACACCCACGGCCGAGCTCGTCGCCCTCAAGATGGACGTCGACCTCCCCGCCTGGATCGAAGAGCGCCGCCAGAAGGGCTGGTCCTTCGGCCGCCTCGCCGCCGAGATCTACGCCCAGTCCGGCGTCTACGTCACCGCCCAGAGCATCCGCTCCTGGGTGCTCGCGGCCGACCGGGCCGCGTCATGAGCACCGCCCGGTCGCGCCGGTCGCTGGGACGGTCCGCATGAGCGCCGCCATGGATGAGGCCCCCGTCATCCGCCAGGAGACAGGGGCCTGAGAGGGGTTCGACGGCGGGGTCGCAGTGCTGCTTCCCGTCGGCGGCCCCGCTGAGAACCCCCTGAACGCCCGAACGGCCCGCCCCTCCCGGCAGGAAGCAAGCGGACCGTCAGACAGCAAGGAGCATACCGATGGTCAGCACGACGAACGTCACCTTCACCTCCGACACGGAGGTCGACCACCACCTCACACGGCGCACGAACCAGCGCCCCGAGCAGCAGGTCCGCGTCGAGGTCGGCGTGCCCGGGCACTGCGTCTCGCTGTGGTTCTCCGACGCCGCCGACCTGACCCGCCTGGCCGCAGAGCTCACGGCTGCCGCGAACTGCCTCGCCGGCCTCGGCTGCGGTGAGCCCGCATGAGCATCCACGACCGCGTCGTGGCGCTCGACTACCACGCGAACATCATCGCCGGCTGCATCGCCGACCGGCTCGTCGTCGACGGGTTCGACGAGTGGGACCGCCGCTACTGGACGGCCGCGTACATCAAGGCCACCACGGATCTGCGCGACACCCGCGCCCTCCGCGACGAGCTGCTGGCGGTGTCGTCATGACGGCGACGTTCCTGACCATCGCCGAAGCGCCCCTGGCGCAGACGGTCGCCATCGTGCGGGAGTCGCTGGACGCGGTCCTGGTGTGGCAGCCGGTCCGCTGGGTGCGGGACGTGCCCCAGCCGCCGGAGCAGGACGGCCGCGACGGGGATGGTGCGTGGTGACCGCGAACCGCCTGTCCCTCGCCCGCGAGGCCGTCCGCCCCAGCCTCAAGGCGCGACTGATGCTGTCCGGCCCGGCCGGAGCGGGCAAGACGTTCTCCGCGCTGGAGATCGCGTCGGTGCTCGGCGAGCGGATCCTCCTCATCGACACGGAGAAGGAGTCGGCGCTCACCTACGCGTCGGAGTTCGCGTTCACGCACCTGCCGTGGGCACCGCCGTTCGACCCGCGCGAGCTCGGGGCGACGCTGGTGCAGGCCGCCGCCGACTACGACGTCATCGTCGTCGACTCGCTGTCCCACTTCTGGGGCGGGCAGGGCGGCACCCTCGACATCGCCGACGGGAAGTTCGGTGGGTGGAAGACGGCCCGGCCGGCGCAGAACGACGCGGTTGACGGGATCCTGTCGAGCCCCGCGCACGTGATCGTGTGCGTTCGGTCGGCGATCGAGCACGTGCAGGAGCTCGACGCTCGCACGGGGAAGCAGGTCGTCCGAAAGCTGGGGCTGGCGCCGAAGCAGGACAAGGACCTCGAGTACGAGCTGAACCTCGCTGTCGAGATCGACATCGACCACCGCATCGCGGTCGCGAAGTCCCGCACCACTGCGATCCCGGTGGGGCAGATGTTCGCGCCTGGGCACGCCCGGGACCTGGGGAACACGTACAAGGAGTGGCTGGCCGGTGGCGAGCCGTTCGCGGACCTCGAGGTGCGCGCGGACATCGACCGGGACGCGAAGGCGCTGACGGGGAACGCGCGGTCGGCACTGCTGGATGCATGGCGGAACAATGGCCTGCCGAGGGTGGATCTGCTGACTGAGTCGCAGGCGGCTCGCGCCCGGGTGCTGATCGACGCTGCGCGGTCGGCGTACACCGAGACCTCCGGGGCGGGTCAGGCACCCGACCCAACGGACGGGGCGACAAGCGACGCCCGCGCCGCCGGCCCGGAGCCCGCCGGCGTCGTCGAGGACTCCGGCGCGGGTGAAGCGGAAGGGGAAGCCGCCCAGCCCGCGCCAGCCAACCGTCGCGGCAACCGCGACGGTGACGACCCCGCCAAGTCCCAGGACGGGCTGTGGAAGGCCCTGCAGGCCGGCCTCGCCGACTGGCAGCGCCGCACCGACGCCACCCGCCCCCAGGTCCTCCTCCTCGTCTCCTCCGTCCTGGACCGCGAGGTCGCCACCACCACCGACCTGACCGTGAGCGACGCCCACCGCGTCCTCGACGCCCTGAAGGGGAACCCGGCATGACCCGCGCCAAGATCGAGAAGCTCACCGACGAGCAGGCGGCACGGCTGCCCGAGGTCGCCGCGGAGTGGATCTCCCACGGCATGTCCACGGAGCCCGCGAACCGGCCCGCCGCGGAGGACGGTGTCCGCGCCGCGTACCGGGCGGCCGGGCTGGAGCCGCCGCGGTTCATGATCTGGGTGGGGTCGCCGTATGCGGGCGCGTTCGCGCAGGCGATCGCCCCCTACTACGTGGCGGCGGCTCTGGGAGTCCTTGCCGGAGAGCCGATTCCGGCTTCGCCGGAATCGGATCAGGTCTGGGATCAGGTCTGGGATCAGGTCCGGGATCAGGTCTGGGATCAGGTCGGGGATCAGGTCGGGGATCAGGTCGGGGATCAGGTCCGGGATCAGGTCTGGGATCAGGTCTGGGATCAGGTCCGGGCTCAGGTCTGGGATCAGGTCTGGGATCAGGTCTGGGATCAGGTCGGGGATCAGGTCCGGGCTCAGGTCTGGGATCAGGTCCGGGCTCAGGTCTGGGCTCAGGTCTGGGATCAGGTCCGGGATCAGGTCCGGGCTCAGGTCTGGGATCAGGTCTGGGATCAGGTCCGGGATCAGGTCGGGGATCAGGTCCGGGCTCAGGTCGGGGTTCAGGTCCGGGATCAGGTCGGGGTTCAGGTCCGGGATCAGGTCGGGGTTCAGGTCCGGGCTCAGGTCGGGGATCAGGTCGGGGATCAGGTCAAGAACTGGACCAGCGGTCTCGTCTACGACTACTACGCCGTCATCTACTCCGCCTGGTTCCAGGCGATGCACGAGCTCGGAGTCGAAGGCATGGCGATGTGGGACGGCCACGCCGCCATAGGCCGCAACGCCTACTGGTGGTGGGCGTACCGCGACCACGCGATCCTCACCGAGCGCCCCACCGAGCTGCACCGCGACCCCCTCGGCCGGCTGCACTGCGAGACCGGACCCGCGATGTCGTGGCCCGACGGCTGGGGCTTCCACGCCTGGCACGGCACCCGCGTCCCCGCCTCCCTCATCGAGCAGGGCTGGACGACCAAGGAGATCTTCGCCGAACCGAACGCGGAGATCCGCCGCTGCGCGATCGAGCGCATGGGCTGGGACGAGTTCATCATCGCCGCGCAGCTCGAACGGGTCGGCGCACCCGTCCCCGACCCCGGGAACCCCGGCTTCCACCTCGCGCTCTACGACGTCCCCGAGCGCATCTTCGACGAGCCCGTCCGCGTCCTGCTGTGCGCGAACGCGACCCCGGAGCGCGACGGCACACGACGCAGGTTCGGACTCACGACACCTGCCTCGTGCAAGGACCCCATCGAGGCCGCGGCGTGGACGTTCGACGTCCCGGCCGACGTCTACCGGCAGCTCGACCGAGCCTGCTGAACACCCCACCTGGAAGGAACGACATGTCCACCATGACCGTCGCCGAGGCCGAGGCCCGGTTCGCCACCACCGTCGACGAGCACCTCGCCCGCGACCTCGAGATCCCCGTCAGCACCGGCCCCCAGCGCCAGGGCGACATCCTGTTCGTCCCCGCGGGCACGCCGGCGACCGACCCCATCCCGCAGGCCGGCTACGCCGTGATCCGCGGCGAGAACGGCGGCCACACCCACGCCCTGCACACCGCGACCGGTGAGGCGTTCTACACCCCGTCGGGCCGCTCCGAGGGTCGCCTCGGCGTGCTGACGGTCGCCGAGGGCTCGACCGCGGTCCTGGCGCACCCCGAGCACGGGTTCATGGCCTTCGGTCCCGGCACCTACACGGTGACCCGTCAGCGCGAGCAGGCCGACGTGATCCGTTCGGTGAGCGACTGACATGGACATCCACGAGACGGCCTTCTGCGCGAGTTGCGGGGAGGCCACGGTCCACTTCCGGCTCGCGCAGGGCCGCCTCGAATGCCAGGAGCCGGGCTGCGGCGAGATCCGCGACGCGGGCCCGAACCAGCTGTGGGACCCGGCTGCGGTGTCCCCGGTCTGCCCCGACTGCAACGGCGTCGGCGGCACTCCTGCACGTGACGGTCTGCCGTGGGTGGACTGCGCTACCTGCTACTCGACGGGCTGGGTCCGCCTCGTGGACCTGCCACTGGGAGATGCGTCATGAGCAGCGCGGCGGTGCTCCTCGGCATGGTCGCGATCCTGTCCACCGCAGCCACCGTCGCCCTGGTGCTGACCCGGGCGTCCCGGGAGGCGGCGATCCGCAAGGAGATCGCCACCTCGATCCGTGCGCACGCGGAAGAGGCGGCCCGGTTCCGGCCCGACGGTGACTACGTGCGGGCGATGCGTCGTGCGGCTCTGATCGCTGAGGGCGTGCAGGTGCCGTTGTCGCGTGGGTACACGACGGTCGACTCGTCGCGGCGTGTCCGGGTGGCTGGACAGGTGCGTCGTGGCTGACCGCATCCTCTGGCTCGACCTCGAGACGACCGGCACGGATCCCGCCAAGGACGAGTGCATCGAGATCGGCCTGCTCGTCACCGACGGCCTCGACTCCGAGGTGGCGGAGTTCTCCGCCCCGATCAAGCCCTACACGAGGTCGAACCCGATCCTGTGGCCGCAGGTCGTCCTCGACATGCATGTCGCGAGCGGGCTCATCTCCGAGCTGCCCACCGCCAAGTTCGCGGGCGGCGTCGCTGGTCCGGTGCACCTGTTCCTCGATGAGCACTTCGGCCCCGGCGATGGCGTCATCACGGTGGGCGGGTCCGGCATCGACCGGTTCGATATCCCGTTCCTTCGCGAGGCTCGCGAACTTCGGTCCATCCCCGAGCGGTTCCACTTCCGCACTCTCGATGTGTCGTCGACGAAGCGCCTGATGGTCATGGCGGGTGCGGAGGTCCCGCCGGAGGGGCGCGCGCACCGGGCTCTCGACGACGCGCGGTGGGCGTTCCACGTCGCGCAGGCTGCGGCGGCACTGCTCGACGGTGCACCCGTCGGGCACGCGCAGTCTTCGGAGACAAGTGCCCGCACCCTCCGCGACGAGGTCATCGCGGCGGTCGAGTCCGTCCCCGTGAACCATGTCGACCGGAACCGGGTCGCCAACGCGGGCGACTTCGCCGACGCCGTGCTGCCCGTGGTCAAGGCCCACCTCGACGCGCTGCCCACCTACGAGCGCGACCGCGACGAGGACGGCGAGCAGTACACCCGCAGAGACCACATCGACGCCCTGTTCGGAGGCACGTCATGAGCATCGACGGCGTGCCTGGTGCCGCCTTCCTCGTCGGCT
>ERZ650304.315-NODE-315-length-27876-cov-12.251141_pt1 | contig 27876 bp, 20 predicted proteins | sample MGYA00376240_ERZ650304 | MGnify/ENA primary metagenome ERZ650304 (study PRJEB26733, sample SAMN07839271) | wastewater metagenome | biome: small river; feature: stream; material: water | place: USA: North Carolina | collected 2016-03-01 ... | reverse complement strand
TGTGGTATATGGAAAGTGTCTAATTTCGGTTGGTACTAATAATGGGGGCTTGACAGGTGTGTATACAGTAGAACAACTATTCAATATAAAAAATTTAAAAATTCCAGAGTATCAACGTCCATATAAGTGGACAATTAAAAATATTTCTCAGCTTATGACAGATATCTGTAAAGGATATGAAAACGATGTTTCAGCATATAGACTTGGGACCGTTGTTTTCCATAATGATAAAAATGAATTAAATATAGTTGATGGACAGCAGCGAATGATTACGCTGTTGCTAATTTTAAAAGCATTAATTGACAATAATAATACTAGCAAAGGCAATGAATTAGGAACCTTAGTTGATAATTTTCAACCTACATTTACGCAAGATATCTCAAAAGAAAATATTTATGAAAACTACAATTATCTAAAACAAGCAACCCAAAATTTTTCTCCACGTGAAATTGAGTTCTTGTTGAATAGATGCGAGGTGGTCTATTTTATATTAGGCGATTTGTCTGAAGCCTTTCAGTTTTTTGATTCGCAGAATTCTCGTGGCAAAGACTTGGAGCCACATGATTTATTGAAAGCTTATCATTTACGTGAAATGGCAGATGATGAATTACCCGAGCAAGCTAAAATTATTGATGATTGGGAAGAGTCGGATGAAAATGATGATAGTGGAGAAAATAAATTATCGTTTTTGTTCAGCGATGTTTTATTTCGGATTAAGAATTGGAGTATGTTACGTTCTGCACGCAATTTTAGCAAAAATGATATTAGCTTATTTAAGGGCTTAAATCTTGCCAAACACTATTACCCGCACAGCGAACGTCTTCGAATGATTAATTTTGTAGTTAATGAGGTTAAACACTATCACAAAGTTGATTATCCATTTCAGCTAAGTGAACCAGTTATTAATGGCAAGAATTTTTTTGAGATGATAAAACACTATAATCGCTTATATAATAATTATCGACAATTCACTAATTCAACGTCAGAAAGTAATGTTTACGCGCTGTTTGATGATTGTACACAATTACACCTTAATAATTTAAGTCTAAGTATATTTAAGTCCTTAAATGACTCACCAAACCGTAATCGCACAGGTGATCAATATATACGGATGATGTTTAATTGTGCATTATTGTTTTATTTCGATAAATTTGGTATCTCTGATATGAACCACGCCATCGAAAGGTTATTTGCTTGGGCTTATTCTTTGCGGATGCATCTGCAAGCGGTTCGGCTAGCTTCAATTGACAATTATGCAATTGGACAATATGAAGGACTTAATCATGGTATTCAAGTTTTTTCAATTATCAAAAATGCGCTGCACCCAAATGAGGTTTTAAATGAGTTGCAAAAATTAAATGTCCCAAGACTAGTAAACAAAGATGATGCGCTTAACAAAGCGTTAACTAAAATATTCGGAGCTATAAGACAATGATTAACAATAGTAATGATGTAAAAGAACTAACAATAGAAGATCTTTTTAATGGTACTGACCATTATTTGATTCCTCCATATCAGAGAAATTACGCTTGGCGTGAACCAGAGATCGGTCAATTGATTCAGGATATAATCGATCAGAGCAAATCAAGCGCTGAAAAGAACTACTATATCGGGACATTGGTAACCTATCGTCGTAGTGATTGTAAGTATGAAGTAATTGATGGTCAGCAACGTCTGACTACGCTAAGTTTGCTGATGATAGTATTACATCATGATCGTGATAAAAAATATCAAGATGCTCTTACCAAATGCAGTCTCAAGAATAATCAAAAATTGATTTTAGAATTTGCAAGTCGAAGAAAGTCCACTGACACGTTGCTAGCATTGTCCAGCAATAGTGAATCCAATACAAAATGTGGTTTAAAAAGTGGTTATGACATTTGCGAAAGAGTTCTGAGTCAACGCTTAAAAGACTCTGTAATTGAAATAGAAGCATTTGTCAAATTTCTATTAAAGAACGTTAATATAATTCGGGTTATTGTACCAAAGGATACCGATTTAAATCATTACTTTGAGATAATGAATAATCGCGGTGAACAGCTAGAAAAACATGAAATCCTTAAAGCTAGATTTATGGAGAAGCTTACATGCACCAGAGATAAATCTACCTTTGCCAAAATTTGGGACGCGTGTGCCAATATGGATAGATATTTACAATATGAATTTTCTGTAAAAGGACCTAACAATGAGCGGAACAAAATTTTTGGTGATGATTGGAGTAGACTTGCTTGTACTGATTTTGATCAGGTTAAGCATGCTTTAAGTGAATCTGAAAATACGACTGCTGGCACTAAGTTCACCATTAATAACATAATTACTAAAAATGATAGTAAGAATTCAACTAATTCAGATAAAGATAATCTTGCTTCAGAACGTTTCAGTTCGGTGGTTAATTTCCCTAATTTTTTATTACATGCATTGAGGATATTTGTAAAAACTAGCTCTAGCACTGAGGATGGCGATGCTAAGTTGATGAGTGAAATCCCTTTGGATGATAAACGTTTATTAGATTCGTTTGATGTAGTATTTTTTAAAAGTACTGTATTAGATATTCATAATCTACAAAATTTTGTCAAAAATTTTGCTCATACCTTATTACGTTGCAAATTTTTATTTGACAAATATATTATCAAGCGTGAGGTTAAAGATAGTGGTGTAGATGGTTGGGAACTTAAATCTTTAATGAATATCTCAAGCTCTGCAAGATATAATAATACATTTAGTGAAAAAAATAATGAGACTTCTGAAGATGATTCCCCAGAACAGCGTAATATAATTTTACTGCTTTCAATGTTTCATGTGTCCGCTCCGGCAATGCTTTATAAATATTGGCTGAATGGTGCGTTATATTATTTGCTGACCAATAGCAAAAATTGTAATGACATAAATCCTACAGATTATAAAGACTACTTACAGTCATTGGCTAGAAAATTTGTTTTTGGCAGATACTTGACTTATAATCCAGATAATTATGACAATATGATTTATCAGACGACAGCAGATAGACCTCATTTTAATGAAAAAGTTAGCGATGATTTACTTCAATATGACAATATAAAAAATAATCTAGTCTTTAATTATTTGGATTATCTGTTATGCACCAGTGGTGATGAAAACATACTCAATATATGCCCCGGAAATGAAGTTAGTCTTGATGAAAAGTATGAAATAAAGAACTATCAAGAGGTTAAGAAGAAATTTATTTTTACTTTTCGTAGCTCAGTTGAGCATTATTATTCGCAAAAGCCAAATGAAGAAACAGGGGAAAAGGTTATTGACGAAAAACTCCTACACTGCTTTGGAAATTTATGTTTGATTGCTCATGAACAAAATTCAAGCCTAAATAATAATGGTACCAAATCCAAAAAAGATAGATATAATAAAAAGCATTTAACAGACAAAAAACCAGATAGTATGAAACAATACCTGATGATGTCGTATAGTAAGTGGGATAAGGATAGTATTACTGATCATCATGAAAAAATGATTAATATACTAAAAAGCGATTTAATGATTCCTCATGATGAATAAGCGTTAAAATGAAGAGTTCTGGAAAATTAATCTAGGGTCAAATTTGTAGCTTAAAGATTTTCTTTCGAGCAATGGTTCTTATGTTAACCAATTCATTTGCCAAACCAATTGAAATAGTTGGTGTCACTAGATTAATGGCTAGATTTGATTATTTTAGCGGCAATAGAGCACCTCAAGCCGACAATAATTTTCTCACTGCGTGGGTTATTTATGCTGACAAACATAACTAAAAAAGTTGAATCAAATTAAACAATTTATTCAATCCAATCGGGTGGCGATTCAACGGCACTGGAGTCGTGAAACAGATTCAATTGGTTTATTCGAAGAGCTAATTGACTTAAATGGAGTACCATTTATTATTCGCTCTAAAAATGAATCAAGATAAGGAGTTATGGCTAAATGTTAAGAGTAATTAAAAATAAGATACATCTACTGTATAATAAAATTATGCCTATGAAATCCGCTCTTTATAAAGGGGCATTTCCAGAACTTAGACAAAATATGTATTCACTTAGTAGGTCTAAATTATTAACTCAATCTCGAAAAATAAGGAGGATCAGTCCATATTTAGTTAAAGAAATGACAAAATGCGGATTATTACCACATTACTCACACTTAGCTAATTGTGGTTTTCGCTTGGTTATGCTTATTGAGCGTGCGCATTGTTCAAAAAATGACTGGTATTTTAAGAACGGTGATGCTTTTATAATTTACCGTCAGGTTAGAGGTAAATCAAACAAGCAATTTATTCTACGTAAAAGAAATACTGCTGCTAAAGTGATTGATATAAATTTTGCTGGCGAATTATTAAATTCAATTAATGCTAAATCTGTACTTAATCATTGTTATAATTTACTTATGTTTAAAGGTAATGTAGTTTATTGTTTTAAACAAATCAATGAGATAATTGCTGAACATGGATATGTTTTTATTGGCAATGGCGATAATTACGCTGAGTCTTTATATCATAAGGGAAATGTTTATATCATGTTATCTCCCCATGGCTATTTTACCTTATGTTTGGGAAAAATTCCTTATTGTGCTAATTGCGAACATTTTCATAAGCAGGAAAATTCAATTATGATTGAGATAGGGATTAACTATGGTTCTACTTTGCCAGAGTTTATTGAAATTATCAAGTGGCTTGAATCTCTTGAATTTTTTATTGATTTATAATTGCTCATGATACTAAAATTATCTCTTCAGAAATTTATTTAGAATTCCAAATTTTGTTTTTACCTACGTCATAAGCTATACTCTGTTAAAATTTTGACTTAATAATAACGAGGAGCGGTGATGAGCGAATGTTTCTTTTGCCTGAATAGTGGCGGTCAAGTTCTATATAACTGTGATGCATATCGAATTATTTTGGTTGATGATAGCGATTATCCTGGATACTTACGAGTGGTGTTAAATCGTCACCTCAAAGAGCTCACCGATTTAAGCTTTGATGAAAATATAACTTTATACCAAGCGGTGATAAAATGTGAGCAAATTCTGCGCCAAACTCTCAATCCAGAAAAAATTAATATTGCCAGCTTTGGTAATGTTACTCCACATATTCACTGGCATGTAATTCCGCGTTTTAGCGATGATAAACACTTTCCTAATCCTACGTGGGGTGAAATTACTAATTCTAACTATCAACCAGCTTCTGAATTAATCAGCGCGGCGGCGAATTTACGCGATAATTTTAAGACCTTATTTTTGGCGTTGTAAACTATATGCATGACTTTGTTCATTTACGTATTCATAGTGAATTTTCAGTTACCGAAGGTATTCTGAGGATTAAAAATTTAATTAAATTGGCAGATGCCAATCAGATGCCAGCTTTGGCATTAACTGACCATCACAATATGTTTGGGTTGGTAAAGTTTTATAAACTTTGCCGCGAAAAAGGGATTAAACCGATTATTGGAAGTGAAGTTAATGTTCAGGGTAAAGATTTTAATTACCAATTGATTTTGTTAGCCAAAAATTTAGCTGGTTATCGGCAAATTTGTGACTGGATTAGCCGTTCTTATGTGCAAAATAAGATTTTGGATGTGCCACATATCAAAGAAGAATGGCTGCAAGAATCAGTGCAAAATGATGTCGTGCTGCTCTCAGGTGGTGCATTTGGTGATTTAGCCGAATTTATCAAACAGCGCAATTATGCGGCTGCCAAAGCACAGATTTTGCGTTGGAAAGAAATTTTTGCGGATGACTATTTTATTGAGTTGCAACGAACTGAAAAACATTATGATGATGATTTTTTTAATGCCTGTTTAGAATTAGCTACAGAGTGCTCTGTTGCAGTAGTAGCAACGCATCCAGTTCAATTTGCGGCAGCTGAAGATTATTTGGCGCATGAAGTACGAGTATGTGTTGCCGATGGGGCAATGCTTGATGATGGTAATCGCCAGTCTAAATACGGTTCTGATCAATATTTCAAATCCATGCAGGAAATGACTGAGTTATTTAGTGATTTACCAACTGCGCTGCATAATAGTGTGGAAATTGCCAAAAAATGTAATTTAGAAATTACGTTGGGTAAATATTTCCTTCCCGATTTCGCAACGCCTGAGAATCAACCGCTCGAAGAATACTTATCTCTCTTATCCAATCAAGGTTTAGAGCAACGGATGAAGGAGCTCTTTCCCGATGAAAATAGCAGAACGGAAAATTATCCCACTTATCAAGCGCGTTTAGAGCTGGAAATTGAAACCATTATTCAAATGGGGTTTGCTGGTTACTTTTTGATTGTATCGGATTTTATTATTTGGGCAAAACAAAATGGTGTTCCAGTTGGACCTGGACGTGGTTCTGGTGCGGGTTCATTAGTTGCATTCTCTTTGGGAATTACTGATATTGACCCATTGCGTTATAGTTTACTCTTTGAGCGTTTCTTAAATCCTGAGCGGGTATCAATGCCCGATTTTGATATTGACTTTTGTCAGGAAAAACGCGAAAGAGTTATTCATTATGTACAAGATAAATACGGAGCAGATGCAGTAGCGCAGATTGCTACCTTTGGTACCATGTCATCCAAAGCTGTGATTAAAGACGTTGGGCGGGTTTTAGGTTTACCTTATGGTCTTTGCGATTCAATCTCAAAACTTATTGAAAATACTCCGGCTAAAAGCTATGGTTTAATTGATGCCTTGACTCAATTTCCTGAGCTAAAACAACGGATTGATAATGCCGATGATGAAGTACGCCGACTATGGGAAATGTCTTTACAGTTGGAAGATTTAACTCGTAACGTTGGTAAACATGCGGCTGGGGTATTGATTGCACCGAGTAAATTATCTGATTTTTGCCCACTTTATTTAGCTGATGGTATGCAAACTTCTCAACTAGACAAAGATGATGTTGAGGCAATCGGTTTAGTTAAGTTTGACTTTTTGGGGCTGCGTAATTTAACCATCATCCAAGAAGCAGTCGAAAATATTGCCAAATTACATCAGGTTGATTTGCATTTATCCAATTCTGAATTTAACGATCCTAAAGTTTATGAGCTATTGCAAGCTGGAAATACTACTGCCGTGTTCCAGCTAGAGTCGCAGGGAATGAAACGGCTGTTGGTAAAACTAGAACCTAGTCGTTTTGAAGATATTATTGCGGTATTAGCGCTCTATCGTCCGGGTCCGCTTGGCTCGGGAATGGTCGACGATTTTGTCAAACGTAAAAAAGGTGAAGCCGAAATTGATTATTTTCATCCTGATTTACGCGAAAGTTTAGATCCAACCTATGGCGTAATTGTTTACCAAGAACAAGTGATGCAAATATCGCAGATTATTGGTGGTTATACTCTGGGTGGTGCTGATTTATTGCGTCGGGCAATGGGGAAAAAGAAAAAAGAAGAGATGGATGAACATCGTGCGATCTTCACTTCTGGTGCAGCTAAAAAAGGTTATGATACGGCATTGGCGGAAAAACTCTTTGATTTAATGGCAATGTTTGCCGAGTATGGCTTTAATAAATCGCATACTGCAGCTTATGCCGTGGTATCCTATCATACTGCACTACTTAAGGCTTATTACCCAGCCTGTTTCATGGCGGCTACACTCTCTTCAGAGTTGGATAAAACTGATAAATTATATGAATTTTATCAGGATTGTAAAGATAATAATCTGCAAATTTTACCTCCCGATATTAATCATTCTTTTTATCGTTTTACACCAGTTGCAATTCAACAGAATGGTGCAACTACTTATGCTATTCGCTATGCGCTGGGTGCAGTTAAAGGCTTGGGACAAAATGTAGTTGATATTATGGTTGCCGAACGTGAGCAAAATGGTCCTTTCCAAAGCATTATTGATTTTTGCCGTCGGGTCGATAAAAAAGTTATCAATAAACGGACACTGGAAAATTTAATTAAAGCTGGCTGTTTTGATTCATTGGAAGCTAATCGTGCTAAATTATTCAATAATCTTGGTAAGATTGTCGATTTCATTGATCAAGAGCGGATGAATGAAAATCAAGGTTCATTGTTTGATATCTTTGCTGGCGAAGAAGATCAACAGGCACTCCATGAGGTTGAACTAGATGATTATCCTGCCTTTACTCTCAAAGAGCAGTTAACGCTAGAGAAGCAAGCAATTGGTTATTACCTGACCGGTAGTTTATTTGATGAATATCAAGATATTGTGAAAAAACTGGAAGTTTATCCTTTGGCTAAATTTAATACCGAAGATGAAGATATTCAGGAAATCATCAATGCCAAATATGCCAAACTCAAGCCCAAAGTATTAATCGGTGGAATCATTAATTATATGGGTTCACGTCCGACGAAAAAAGGTGGCAAAATTGCTTTTATTCGGATTGAAGATGCCAGCGGTGAACTTGAGTTTGTGGTATTTAATGATGATTATGAGCGTTTTAAACATCTCTTTAAAATTGATGAGCTGATTTTTGTTGAGGGTGAAGTGATTTACGACTCTTTCAGAAATGAAGTTAAAGTCAATGCAAATAAAATTCTGCTTCTTGATGAGGTTTTGAATGAGAAAATTAGCCAGCTTGATTTAGATTTGAAATCTGAAGCGGATTGGGAGAAATTAAAACCAATTTTGAACTTAAATAGTGATGGTGGCGCCTCAATAAGAATTAACTATTCCAATTTACAAGCGCGTTGCATTTTGCGACTGGGAGAAAGTGCAAAATTCAGTCCAACTTTTGATGCATTAGAGCAATTATCTGCGATAGTTGGAAAAACCCACTGGAGGTTAGGGCTAAATAAGGTATAATAACAACTTATTCTGCTCTTGATATTTTGAGTATGTTATTTTTTTATTGATTTAGGTTATTGAATGCAGCAAACAATTAATGTAGTTATTCTAGCAGCTGGCGCGGGTAAACGAATGAACTCCAGCCTGCCAAAAGTTCTTCAGCCTCTTAGTGGCAAACCAATGTTACATCATGTAATTGATAGTGCACAAAAATTAAATCCGAGTAAACTAGTTGTCGTTTATGGTCATGGCGGTGATCAAGTTCGTTCATCTGTTGAACAAAATTATTCAGATAACGAAATTATTTGGGCTTTACAAGCTGAACAACTTGGCACAGGGCATGCTTTAAAGTGTGCGTTGCCACATTTAGATAATGATGGTTTGACCTTGGTATTATACGGTGATGTGCCATTAATTGAGCTTTCAACACTGGATAAAATGATTGCTAAATATCAGGATAATGTGGTGATGCTTACTGACGAAGTTGAGAACCCTACTGGTTACGGACGTGTTGTGCGTAATCCTGAGTTTAGGATTACCAATATTGTTGAAGAAAAAGATGCAAGCCAAAGTGAGCGTGCTATTCGCGAAATTAATACTGGATTTTATGTTCTGCCAAATCAATATCTTGCTAACTGGTTGGGTAAATTGTCCAATAACAATAATCAGGGCGAGTACTATCTGACAGATGTAATTGCTTTAGCGCATGATCAGGAAGTTGAAATTGACTATTTACTTGCACCACATCATTATGAAGTGATGGGGGTTAATGATAAGCTTCAATTGGAGCAGTTAGAACGAATTTATCAACTTAATCAAGCTAACGAGATACTTAAATCAGGTGTGACTTTAGCTGACAAGCATCGCATTGATCTTCGTGGCGCACTTAGCGCAGGTAAAGATTGTGCTATTGATGTCAATTGCGTCTTTGAAGGTACTGTTAGTTTAGGTAATAATGTTAAAATTGGTGCGGGATGTTTGCTCAAAGATGTAACTATTGCAGATAATGTTACAATTAAACCTTATTCGATTTTGGAAGATGCTACAATTGCCAGCGGTGCGCAAATAGGTCCATATGCGAGACTTCGCCCTGGTACCGTTTTGGCAGAAGATACTCATATCGGTAATTTTGTCGAAATTAAAAAAAGTACAGTCGGCGTTGGTTCAAAAGTAAATCACCTGACCTATATCGGTGACGCTGAAATCGGCTCTAAGGTAAATGTAGGAGCTGGTAGTGTTACCTGTAACTATGATGGTGTCAATAAATTTAAAACCGTAATTGGCAATAATGTTTTTATTGGATCTGGCACAATGATGGTCGCACCAGTGCAAATTAATGACGGTAGTTTGATCGGGGCTGGTTCAGTGATAACGCAAGATACACCAGCGAATGAATTAACTTTAGCGCGGGCAGAGCAGGTCACTGTTAGTGGCTGGCTTAATAGAAATAAACAATAGGAGTTGGTATGCGGATTAAGAATTTAACTTGTTTGGTGGCTCTGGCGTCAGCTCTGGGTGGTTGTGGTTTGTTTGGACCGACCTATTCTCAGCCAAATACAAATGATCCAAAGAGTTTTCCAAGCCGTGATACTCTAGCGGTAACCGAAAGTGCTAATTTACCAGCCATGGCATGGTGGAAATCATTTAAAGACCCAGTTTTGGATAATCTAATCGAGAGCGCGCTTAAAAATAATAATAACATCCAAAATGCAATTGGTAATATCGTGGCGGCTCAAGGTCAGCTACGTCAAGTTCAATTTGCATGGATTCCAACTGGAAATGCTACAGGTTCTTACTCTAACAAGTCTTTCATTGGTGAAGGATATAATTTTGCTGGTTTACCGAGCTATTCATTAAATGTGTTCCAGCAAATTCGTTCGCAACAATATGCTGAAGCTAATTATCAAGCAGTTCGTGCAGCAAAAGACACCGTGCGTTTGAGTGTAATTAGTCAAGTTGCAACAGGATACTTTACCTTGCTAGGACAAGATTATCAATTACAACTACAGGAACAATTGGTAAGAGATCTGAAAGCATTGTTAGATTTCTCTAAGGTAGAATACAAAGAAGGCTTATTGTCTTTGTATCAAGTGCAAACATATGAACAACAGTATGATTCAGCATTGGCGCAAATTCCAATTATCAAAAATAATATTGTCGCTTCACGTAATGCATTACGGGTACTTTTGAATGAAAATCCAGGTGATATTACTCGTGGTCTTAAATTCACGCAAATTAACAGCTATGGGGTTATTCCAACCAATTTACCTTCAACGGTGTTGCGTAATCGTCCTGATGTACAGCAAGCAGAGCAACAGTTAATTGCGGCTAATGCTAATATTGGAGTTGCAACTTCAATGTTCTTTCCAACGATTAGTTTGACTGGTCAAGGAGGTACTGCAGCAAATGCGTTGAGTGGTTTATTTGGTGCGAATACTGATTATTGGGTAGAAAATGCTGCTGTTACGATGCCAATTTTGAATTTTGGTATTTATGGTCAAATCGAAGCTGCTAAAGGTCAGTACTATGCGGCATATTATAACTATCTACAGGTCGTTCGTTCGGCTTTTGCTGCGGTGGATAATGATTTATCAGCGCATGATCAATTAACGGTAAGTATGGACACACAAATTAAAGCCTATAGTGCAACTCAATTAGGTTACACTTTAGCTGAATCAAGCTTTACTCAAGGCTTATATAGTAAACCTCAGTTATTGCAAAATGCGGTAACCATGGATCAAGCTGCTTTGGTAGTACAGCAAAGTAAGTTACAACAGTTAGGTACGATAGTTCAATTGTATCAGGATCTTGGTGGCGGTTATGCTTACAAAAATTATGAAAGCACGGTTAAATTTGGTGATGGTCACGATTGGGATTAATAAGGAATTGATTAAATGCAAAATCGCATAGCAGGTAAAACTGTATTGATTACAGGTGCAAGTTCTGGAATCGGTAAAGCTTGTGCCATTGAATTCGCCAAAATGGGCGCTAATTTGATCCTTGCGGCACGACGAGTTGATCGCTTGGAAGAGCTTAAGGATGAATTAATTATTCAATATTCAATCAAAGTATTTGTAATTGGTATGGATGTTACCAATTCCAAACAAGTTGCAACCGCTCTTGGGCATTTGCCTGACGCAATTGAACAGATTGATATCTTAGTAAATAATGCTGGTCTGGCGCTAGGTTTGGATGTGTTTGTTGAAGATGATGTCAATAATTGGGAAACGATGATTGACACTAATATTAAAGGTTTTTTAGCGGTTCTACGCATTGTTACCAAAAAGATGGTTAAGCAGGGATTTGGGCATATTATTACAATTGGTTCGGTTGCGGGTGTTGAATCCTATGCTAAAGGTGGCGTTTATTGTGCAACTAAACATGCAGTACACGCAATCAGTCAAAGCTTGCGTGAGGAAATGGTTGAGCATGGGATTAAAGTCAGCGAGATTTTACCCGGTGCGGTAAATACCGAATTTAGTCAGGTGCGTTTTCATGGTGATAAATCCCGTGCTGATTCAGTATATCAGGGCTTTGAGCCGTTGCAGGCGAGCGATGTTGCTGAGTTGATTGTTTATAATGCTAATTTACCGAAACATGTGAATTTAGCAGAAAGCTTGATTTTGGCTGGAGCACAGTCACGTGCTACCAAAATTCATAGGCAATAATCAATTATTGCTTTTTTAGAGTTAAAAAGATTTTTATCGTAACAGGCGGTTTGAATACTGCCTGTTTTTTGTGTTTTTTAGAAATGAGTAAATATGGCTCTGTTGGAGTTTCTTTCTGCAGTGTTGTTGATACTTAATCCGCGTTATTTTGTTTAATTTTGAACAAAAATAATGCACGCTCAGAAAGGAAAGTATAAATGAGTAGTTTTAATGATTTTAATTTAAGTGAAGAAATGGTTGCCGCCTTGGCAGAAAAAGGTTTTACCAGTCCTAGTCCCATTCAAGCATTAGTTATCCCTGAATTTTTACGTGAAAAAGCCAATATTATTGGACAAGCACAAACCGGTACTGGTAAAACAGCGGCGTTTTCGATTCCTATTATTGAGAGCATTACTAAAGATGGCTCAATTAAAGCGGTAGTTTTAACGCCAACGCGTGAATTAGCTATTCAAGTGTGTGAAGAAATGTATTCTTTGATCGGTAAACGTGATTTGCGTGTTTCTGCGGTTTATGGCGGTGCATCAATTGAGCAACAAGTACGTAATGTGCGTAAAGGTAGCGATATTATTGTTGGTACTCCTGGACGGATTATGGATTTGATGGAGCGCAAAGTTTTAAATTTCAATAATTTAGAATTTTTTGTGTTAGATGAAGCTGATGAAATGTTGAATATGGGATTTGTTGAAGATATTGAACACATCTTACAAACAACCAATCAAGAGAAAAATATGTTATTTTTCTCGGCTACTATGCCTAGTTCAATTTTGCAAATTGCCAAAAAATACATGGGTAAATTCAAAACGTTGAAAGTAGAAAATAAAGAATTAACCACTAAACTTACCGAACAAATTTATTTTGAAGTTCGTGAAGGTGATAAATTTGAAGCGCTATGCCGAGTTTTAGATTTTGAACAAGATTTTTATGGAATTATTTTCTGCCGTACTAAGGTTGAGGTAGATGAAGTTACTAAGCATTTAAAAAACCGTAGCTATGCGGTAGATTGTTTACATGGTGATATCACCCAATCGCAACGTACCAAAACTTTGGCTGAATTTAAAGAGAAAATTGTAAATATTTTAGTTGCAACCGACGTTGCGGCACGCGGAATTGATGTTAATAATCTAACCCACGTGATTAATTACTCTATGCCTCAAGAAGCTGAATCATACGTGCATCGGATTGGTCGTACTGGTCGTGCAGGTCAAAAAGGTATTGCAATTACTTTTGTTACACCAAGAGAAATGTCTCGTTTAGGGATTATTAAAAAGGTTGCTAAAGCGGATATTAAAAAGCAAGAAGTTCCGCAAATTAAAGACATTATTAAAGCCAAAGAAGAATATCTGCAAGCTTGTTTAGGTGAGATTATTGCTGAGAGTGATTTCAAAAGCTATAATGCACTGGCTAACCGTATCTTGGGTGATAATGATCCACAAGCTGTTATTGCAGCATTGTTACGTCATCAATATCAAGATGAGTTCTTAGAAGAAAGCTATGCTAAAATTGAACAAAGTCGTAGTGCAGTATCAGGTGATAATGTAAAATTATTTGTAGCATTAGGTAAAATTGATGGTATGAATCCACGTGCGCTATTGGATGTATTGCACCAAAGTTGCAAAACGCCGGGACGTAAAGTTCGTGATATCCGTATTCTAGAGAAGTTCTCATTTATTACGGTTCCATTGGATGAAGCAGAAATTATTATGCGTAAATTAAACCAAAAAAATAAAAAAATGGTTGAAGTTGCTAAAAGTTAAGCTTGACTGATTTAAAATGAGAATAAGCATAGGGTATATCCCTATGCTTATTCTCATTTTATGCGCTAAATATGGTAAAATACACGATTAATTTCGACTAAATTGAAAAGGTTACGCATGAACAATGATCTGACGACTTTGATTCCTTCATTTGCCCGTGAAGTTGTAAATATCAACATTGAAGAGGAAATGAAGCAATCGTATATCGAATATGCTATGAGTGTAATTGTCGGACGGGCACTGCCTGATGTCCGCGACGGATTAAAACCGGTACATCGCCGGGTATTATTTGCAATGCATGAATTATCTAATGATTGGAATAAACCTTATAAAAAATCAGCGCGTATTGTCGGGGATGTAATCGGTAAGTACCATCCACATGGTGATATTGCCGTTTATGATACGATTGTTCGGATGGCACAGGATTTTTCACTCCGCTACATGTTAGTGGATGGACAAGGGAATTTTGGTTCCGTCGATGGTGATTCACCAGCAGCGATGCGTTATACCGAGATTCGAATGTCTAAAATTGCGCATGAAATGATTGCTGATATAGATAAAGAAACGGTCAATTTTGGTCCAAATTATGATGGTTCTGAGCATGAGCCATTAGTAATGCCAACACGAATTCCTAATTTATTGATTAATGGTACTACTGGGATTGCGGTCGGAATGGCAACTAATATGCCACCGCACAATCTAAGCGAAGTAGTTGATGCTTGTTCCGCTTTGTTGGATAATCCAGAGATAACTTTGGATGAGTTAATTGAAATTATTCCCGCTCCAGATTTCCCAACGGCAGGGATTATCTTTGGAATTAAAGATATTCATCAAGGATATAAAACTGGACGTGGTCGGGTAGTGATGCGCGCACGGACGCATTTTGAAGATATTGGTAAAGATCGTCAAGCGATTATTATTGATGAATTACCGTACCAGGTAAATAAAGCTAAACTATGTGAACGTATTGGTGAATTAGTAAAAGAAAAAATTATTGAAGGTATCAGCGAAATCCGTGATGAATCAGATAAGTCAGGGATGCGAGTGGCGATTGAATTGCGGCGTGGTGAAAATGCCAGCGTAATTTTAAATAATCTCTACAAAATGACCCAAATGCAGGATAGCTTTGGAATTAATATGGTAGCATTGGTTAATAATCAACCACGATTACTAAATCTTAAATCAATCTTAGAAGAATTTATCTATCACCGTCGTGAAGTAGTTACGCGTCGTACCGTGTTTGAATTACGCAAAGCCAAAGAGCGTGGTCATACTTTAGAAGGCTTGGCAGTTGCATTAGCCAATGTTGATGAAATGATTGCGATTATCAAAACTTCAATGACGCGCCCAGAAGCCAAAACCCGCTTAATGGAACGTAGTTGGGAATCAAGCTTGGTTTTAGCGATGATGGAACGTGTCGATGTGGTGCAGGTTCGTCCAGACAATCTTGAACCTCAGTTTGGTTTGCACGGTAAAGAATATTTCTTATCTGACGCACAATCACAAGCAATTTTAGAAATGCAATTGCAACGTTTGACAGGTTTAGAACAAGAGAAAATTACCAAAGAATATCAAGATGTAATGGATACAATTGTTGATTTATTGGATATTTTAAATACACCTAAACGAGTTAATCTAATTATTGCTGATGAATTAGCAGCAATTAAACAGCAGTTTGGTGATAAACGTCGTTCTGAGATTCAGTATGATTCTGCTGATATTGATATGGAAGATCTAATTAAGCCTCGTGATATGGTTGTAACTCTATCCAAAGAAGGCTATGTTAAAACTCAGGCAGTAGAAGAGTATCGCACCCAGAAACGTGGTGGTCGCGGTAAAACTGCAGCGTCGACTCGTGAAGATGATTTTATACAAAATCTATTCATTGCTCATACGCATGATTATGTGCTGTGCTTCTCGACTCTTGGTCGGATGTATTGGCTTAAAGTGTATAATTTACCAGAAGGTAGCCGTACTACTCGCGGTCGCCCGATTGTTAATCTATTGCCATTACAGGTTGATGAAAAAATTACTAATATTCTACCTGTAAAAGAATTCAGCGAAGATCAATTTATCTTTATGGTAACCGAGCAAGGTATTGTGAAGAAAACTGATTTGGCTGCATTTGCTCGTCCAAATAGCCGTGGAATTATTGCGATTAATCTTGATGAAGGAGATCGTTTAGCTGGAGTTGATTTAACTGATGGCAAACGTGAGATTATGATCTTCTCAGATGGTGGTAAAGCAGTGCGCTTTAACGAAGAAGAAGTTCGTGGTATGGGGCGTCAGGCTCGTGGGGTTAAAGGAATTAAGTTAGGTGCTGGTTGTAAAGTAGTTGCATTGCTTACTACTGATGATATTAAAGCCAATGTATTAACTGCAACAGAAAACGGCTATGGCAAACGTACTACAGTTGAAGAGTATCGTCTAGCTTCGCGTGGTACTCAAGGCGTTAAAGCAATTGGAGAGTCAGTGCGTAATGGCAAATTAGTTGCGGCTAAACTTGTTTCTGATGAAGATGAGATCATGCTTATCACTACTGGTGGTGTGTTAATTCGTACCAAAGTAGACAGCATCCGCGAAACAGGTCGTTCAGCACAAGGGGTTAAATTAATTGATCTTGGTAAAGATGAAAAGTTGGTTGATTTAGAGAAAGTTATCGAAACTGAAGTTGATGATGATTCTGAAGCTCCAAGCGCTTAGTTGTTAAAATTAATTATGTGTTGCGGAGTTTTATAGATGTCTCAAGTTGGAATAAGCCAAGAATGGGTTAATTGGATTGAAACTAATCTAAAAAATGGTTGTACAGTTGATATGTTGGCAAATATCATGGTGAGTAAGGGATTTACCTTACAAGCTTCGGTGCAAGCAATTAGTGATATTCAGCAAGGTCGTCCATTAACTAAAACAAATGCTTTAGTTGGCGGTGCAAATTCATCTGGTTTTATTTATGAAGCTTCGCGAGTGCCAATGGATGTTAATTTTATTGATACTAGTGACCGTAGGGTTTTTATTGGTGCTAAAGTTGAGCGTCCCGTTATCATTACTTTTGATAATTTAATGTCGCATGAAGAGTGTGACCAACTAATTGCTCTATCTCAAAGCCGTATGAAATCCTCACGAGTGGTTGATAATGAGACGGGCAAAGAAGAACTACATCCAGAACGTACCAGCACCGGGACATTTTTTAATATTTGTGAAAATGAGTTTATTACCACGCTTGATCGTCGAATTGCTGAAGTAATGCACTGGCCAATGGAAAATGGTGAAGGTATTCAGATTTTGAATTATCAGCCAGGAGCAGAGTATCGTGCGCATTTTGATTTTTTCCCTTATGATTTAAAAGGTAGTCAGCAGCATTTGGCGACTGGTGGACAAAGAGTTTCTACCTTAGTTATGTATCTAAATGATGTTGAACAAGGTGGCGAAACAACATTTCCTGATGTAGGGGTGAGTGTTGTACCTAAAAAGGGAGCAGCCGTTTATTTTGAGTATTGTAACTCAAAAGGGCAAGTTGACCCTCTAACGTTACATGCTGGTAATCCCGTAATTAAGGGCGAAAAATGGATAGCAACCAAGTGGATGCGTCAGCATAAATATAATTAAATCAAGATAAAGTAATATTAATCTATAAATTGCGAGGTTGGTTTTTTGAGTTAAGTTAATTCAAACCAACCTTTTTTTATCAAAAAGTTTGAGAATAAAATATATGAACAATAAACAAATAAACTTACCATTAAACGCAAGCTCTAAATCAATCAATGCAATTTTAGATCTTCCTGGTTCCAAAAGCATTGCCAATCGTGTTTTACCTTTAGCCGCAATGGCGCAAGGAATTAGTACTATTCATAATGTACCTGATGTTGGCGAAGATGTTCAGCTTATGCTTGCGGCATTAGATAAATTAGGTATTAAATGCGAAAAGATTCGTCAAGATGCTAATGGGTGCTCTAGTTATAAAATTCATGGTTGTGGCGGTAAATTGCCAGTTAGTAGCGCAGAATTATTTTTAGGTAATTCGGGAACGTCAATCCGCTTTTTAACAGCATTATTAGCGGTATTAGATGGAAGTTATGTTTTAACTGGAATCCAGCGGATGAAAGAACGTCCGATTAAAGATTTGGTAAATGCGCTACGTCAATTAGGTTGTCAAATTGAGTGTCTTGAAAATGAAGGTTATCCACCATTACAAACCAACCCGTTTTTAGATAATGGAGTTACTGAAATTAGCCTTAGTGGTAAAATTTCCAGTCAGTATTTAACTGGTTTATTGATGGCGCTGCCACAACTTAAACGAGAAATTACAGTTAAAATTTACGATGAACTAATTTCAAAACCCTATGTTGAAATTACCTTGGCATTACTCAGAATGTTTGGTGCTAAAGTAGCAGAAAGTGCTGAAAATTGTTTTATGGTTTATCCAATTGAAGTTTTACAGGCGATTGAATATACCGTCGAACCCGATGCCAGCTCCGCCAGTTATTTCTTGGCGATGGGAGCAATGAATGGAACTGCCAGAATCAATAATCTTGATGAAATGAGTCTGCAAGGTGATAAAAATTTTGCCAAAGTATTAGCTCAGATGGGTGCACAAGTTGAGTACCATCAAGGTTATATTTTGGTACAGCATAAGGAATTAAACGCGATAACGGTTAATATGGAAGATATGCCTGACGTAGCAATGACCATTGCAGTATTAGCGTTATTTGCAGAAGGAACAACGACGATTAACGGAATATCCAGCTGGAAAGTAAAAGAGACTGACCGTTTGCTGGCAATTTATACTGAATTATGTAAAGTTGGTGCTACGGTTAGTTATACCGATGATTCAATTACTATCACACCACCAGCGAGAATTTTGCCAAATGTCGCAATAGATACCTACAACGACCATCGGATGGCTATGTGTTTTTCATTATTGGCAGTAGGTGGTATTCCGGTGGTGATTAATAATTATGAATGTGTCGGCAAAACTTTTGCCAATTATTTTGATGTGTTCAATGGGTTAGTGTATTAACTTTTAAGTGGAATATTGTTATGAATCATATTATTAATCAGGAAATCATTAATCAAATCCAGTTAAATTATGACAGTATTCCGCTAGCGGTATTTTTATTGGGAACGAATGGTAGTGGTAAAAGCTCTTTACGTAATTATCTCAATTTAAGTGATATTCAAACCAATATTGATCCAGATGTGTTAAATCGGATTTATAAAGCTAAATTTCCGCGAACTTATCAGATTGAAGCTGGCAAGCAAGCGCTTAAAATGTATGATGATGCTTTATCTAGTGGTATGAATATTTGTTTGGAAAGTACCTTAGCAGGTCGCGGAACTATGCAGCGGATTGTGGCGGCTAAAACTCAGGGCTATCACACGATTGCTTATTATATTGGCCTAAATAGTATTGAACTAAATCTGGAGCGGATTGCTATGCGGGTTGCTCGTGGTGGTCATGATATAGCAGAAGCATTGGTGCGTAAACGTTATTTTGAGTCCGCTGACAATTTGTTGAAAGTAATGCCATCTATTGATGTTTTGCATGTAGTGGATAATAGCGATGCATATTTTCGCCAGCAGTTTGATGTGGTGGGTGGGGTGCCAAATGTGCATTGTCAGAAGTTAGAGTCATGGGCTGATAAGTTATGTGCTAATTTTTAAGTGTGAAAGATTGTTAATGAGAAAATTACTCCTCGTTCTGACATTGATGATAGCTAATTTTATGGTAATTGCAAGTCCTAATGATTATTTGATAAAGCCGACAGGTAGCTATAAAGTTAGCATGCAGGAATTTCTATGGCAGAACTCTAATATCTGTCCAGATTATTTCTACGACAAAGCAGATAACTGGTTTTATCAGAATAATCCGCTTCACTGTCATGTTGTAGATACATATATTTATTATCCAACCACTACTATATCAAATAATTATGATTCCTACTGGGCGAAAAATATAGTAGAACTCAATCATGACATCAAAGATAAGATAATTGAATCCAAAAATCTTTCCGCAGCATATAATGTTAAGCAACTCATGTTTGATCAGAAAAGTTATGTAATTTCTCAACAAAATATTGCAAAAGGTAAATTTCCACTACTTATATTTCAGCCTGGCTTAGGGTTTAACTCATATAGTTATCTAAATTTTATTAGTAATTTAGTAAGCCATGGATATATTGTTGTTGCAATAGATTCTGCATATAATCAGAATATTATTGAATCATATGGTACTCTTGGATTACATATTCCACAATCTCATAATGGCAAAATGTCATCATCAAGCGCTGCTGCTGTAGTTGCTGCTCAAAAATCTAATTTAACACTAGCTTTATCTGATTATAAATTTGTTCTAAATAAGTTAAAAACAGATAGTAGACTTTGCTCGTTAACTTCTCATATGGATTTTTCTAAAATTGGTGGGTTTGGGCACTCATTAGGCTCAACATCAATTTATATAAATTCTCTTGAAAGCTCTAATGTATTAAAAGGGTACGTCAGCTTAGATATTGGCTCAAGTAATGACTTGCCAATACATGTCTATAATCCAGTTATTCCGACTCTATTTTTGAGGGCGGCTAATGACCGTGACTTTGGAAAAACTATTGATACAACAAATCAATTTAATCTAAAAGAAAATCAGTACTTAGCCCTCATGACTCCTTTTGAAAGCGATATAAGTTATAGTACTCATCGTGCTTTCACTGACGTTTCTACGACTTATTACGGAAATAATTTAATTAATCTTTGGTATAATGTTTATGGTCAACCTGATATAAATTTAGCAGAGTTTATGTATAGTAATCATATTAATGGTCAGGATTTGTCAAAATCGATTAACCAATACTTGCTGGTATTTTTTGATAACTATTTGAAAAATGTTAATAGTGTTAGTTTGAAAGAGTGTCATAGTTTGAACCCAAACTCAATACTATATTGTGGTCCAAAAATTATTCAATAGTGTGTATTATATTGTGATTTTAGAATTATATAAATATTTGCTCTTAGCTCTATCAGTTATTGATTTAATGTGATTGTGCTATCATGCTTCAAATTATAATGGATAGCTTTAAAGCTAGAATTAGGAGGTTTTGTTTATGTATGATACAATAGCATTATTTATTAAGCTAGTTGAAACCGGTAATTATACTAAAGCTGCAACAATGCTTAATACCAGTCAGGCGACACTTAGTCGCAAGATTCAGATTTTAGAGCAAGAACTTGGAGTTGAGCTAGTTCGGCGCAACAATCGGGTTTTTGAGCTAACTGAGCAAGGTGATCTACTTTATAAACGCTTGGTAGAACCAGTTAAGCAGTTACAGGTTAAACTTAGTGATTTTAATGAAAATAAGCATGCGGTACGTGGAACGTTAAAAGTTGCCTTGCCAGCTGCTCTATCTTATGAACTAATTACGCCGAAAATTAGTAGCTTTACGAATAAGTATCCTGAAGTTAAAATATTGCTTGATTATTCATCTAACCCGATTGATTTAATGCGTAACGATTATAATATTGCTGTTAGTACGATAATGCCAATTTCGCAAACCAGTAAAGTCAGATTATTGAAAACATTTAACTTTAAGCTTTATGCGACACCTCAATATATTGAGCGCTATGGAATGCTTGGGCAACTGGATGATATTCAGCAACATAAAATTATTGGTTTGATTGGTTTGGATGGCAATTTACGTTTTAGTTATCCGGTAAAGAATTTGGTGACTGGAGTTGAAACCGTAATTAATCATGAGGCGAATATTTATATCAATAATATTATTCATGGCGTCCAATTGGCTAAAACTGGGCATTATATTGTGGGTGGATGGGATGAGCTTTTGACTCAGGAACTTAAATCAGGCGAATTGCTGCCTGTATTACCAGAATATATCTTTGGTGAAATGCCATGCTATCTGGTTCGTCACAATCGAGCCGCTTCTAATTTAGAAAATCTATTTGCTGAGTTTCTAATGAAGTGCTTTGCCAATTAATCTTTTAATGTATTAAAAAATAAGGATAGTGCTACACATTTATCTAAGTTTTTAGCTGCCGTTACATGAGCTTGGAAGATAGTGTTTTGCCAGATTAGAACTGCATTCCCAACTAATATTACGACCTAAGTAGCTTCCTTTAAAGCTGATATAAGGTGATTCCAGAGGTTCTCCTTTGCCATCTTCTAAATTAGGAATAACCGTAGGATTGATATAAGCAAATAAGACAACTTGTTCACTATTAGGCTCTTTATGTGCAACAACGCTGCTAATATAGGTGCCTTGTATTTCAAATGGCTGTGGTAAGCCAAAAGAGTTATTATCTAGCTCGACACTAATCGGCAGACCTCCATTTTTTTGAGCATATTCATTTATGTCATTTTGAATCGGCTCAATTAACAAAAAAGCTTCGGATAATTTTGTTTTCGTGACAAAAGATACATAACTGATTCTAAGCAGATACCCAAGAATCGCCAAACTAGCAATAACTATTAAAAGAAGATGTTGTGATTTTTTATTCATTGTATTCCTATAGCGAGCGATATCATAATTTACCAAATAGTCATTTATTCAATATTAATTGCAGGAGTTTTTATAATATAAGCTGAATTCCTTGAGCGTTTTTAACGGCAATTAGAAGGGCGATAGTTGCCATCTAAATTTCCACCAGTACATGTCCATTCTATACCAGAAGAACTGGCTTGAGGTGAAAATATTATAGTACCATTGGTGATGCCACTAATCGAGGTAGTAACCGTTACCTGACCATTGTTTGAAACATTAACTGAGGCAACCATTGGAGAGGAGATAGTAGCTGGAATACCAGCCTCATCATTGTTGTTTGGAAAGTCTCCAGTAGACAAATAATATTGTGCTACGTTACTTTTTGCGTCTGATGCGAATAAAATACTTTCACTAACTCGTGATCTGGTTATATAAGTCTGATAGGCTGGTATTGCAAGTGCCGCCAGAATACCAATGATAGCAACAGCTATCATAAGTTCAATAATTGTAAAACCTGCATGTTTCATGATGCGTAATCTTTTTTAAATCTTATTATCTGTTTATAGTTTTATATGGTGATAAAATAATGCTCTAATTATACATTATTTCAAAATCATGTTGTATTTTAATCAATTTCATTAGACCTCTTTCTGAGCCTTAGTGGTAGTATTCTCAAGCTGTTAAATGAAACAATTCTAAAATAAACCCAGAAATACACTGTTATATAAGTGAAAATAGCAATTATAATATAGAGTTGTTGCTTGTGTAGCATAAGTGCTGCGATTAGTTGCGGAATGATAAACCAGAGCATTTTAACTACAACCGCAGCATTCCGGTTGTGGTGATCATGGCGAATGAGACGGTAGTAAACTACCATATGCATATGCAATCGGTCAGGTTGAAATGGTGATTTTCCCCGGAGAAATTTCTTACGGTAAATAGAGAGCAGCGTTTCACTGATTGGATAGATCATAATTAATAAAGATGTGAATGGGCTATAGTCAGGAACATGTTGCGATAGCTCAAGTAAGATTAAGGTTGCGATAAAACCAAGAAAGTATGCACCGCCATCACCAAGAAAAATTTTTCCCAGCGGGTAATTCCAGAGCATAATTCCAATAACTGCTCCGAGAAGAATCAGAATTGATTGATCTAAATAATGGTAATTAACTCGATAAGCAATAAAAAGGCAAGTAATTAAAATTGTTGTAAAAGTTGTAATACACAACCCATTATAACCATCAATTATATTAAAGGCGTTGGTAGCACCAAGTAATATGAATATGGTCAAGATAAGACTTAACGGTTCAAAGCGTAGGAAATAGTCGATTATCATGACATTAGTATGTGTCACCATATTGACAATATGTACTGCATAAACTCCAATTAAACAGGCGAATATAACCATTACCAAACGTTGCATTGGGGTTAGCTTTTTTACCAAGTCCTCGGCCAAACCAACGGCAAATACCATTGAGGTTGGTACGAGGAGTTTAACGAAAAATTTAGCCCACAGAGCATGTTCTATGAGACCATATGATGCTACTAACCAAGAGCTAACAAAAATAGCTAATCCAGCAATTCGTGGTGTTGGGACTTTATGAAATTTTTGTACACCTTTTAATTCATGGTCGGCAGAAAATTTGGCGTGGTAGCTATTGGTTTTGATAATGAGCCAGCAAGCAGCAAAAGATAATATAAACGAGTAAATAGCTATCATGTAAAACTTGTCAAAATAAGAATAGAAGTCAAATAATTCGGGATTATAGCATTTTTAAGAACATATTCACCGCCATTTGAATATTGTCGTTGAAACCTCAATGTTAATGGTGCGTTTCTTACCTATGGTTTGACCAATTTACGCACGTATACTCGATTAGGATGGAGTGCTATGCGAACATTTTCGCTACATGAGAGTGGTGATTGGCTTATATAGTCCGCAATAATTTCACCGCATAGTGGTGCAGTCAGTAGTCCTTTCGCTCCATGGGCTAGATTAAGCCATAAATTGGGTAGGTAATTACATGGTGTATCAATCCACGCATTTTTGTCTTTGGTGAGCTTAGCATAGTCTCGATTAAATTGATCGTAATCGGCTAATGGTCCAACTAATGGCAGATAATCATAAGTGCTAGTTCTAAAATTAGCTTTGCCACTTAGCTGATTGATTGTAATTTGTGAGATTAAGTCAGGTAGTATATCGCTGAAATTAGCCAGATTCTCTTGATGGTCTTGCTCGCGTACATCTAATAACTGGTCGTTAAACTGAAAGGTTGCACCCAGAGTAAATTTCCCATTACTTTCTGGAGTAATATAACCATTCCCACATAAAACGGTCTTTAATGAACTGGATATATTTTCTACTACGCTGGTTTGTCCACGAATTTTACGCAGAAATGGTGCTAAATCAGGAATTAAATCTACTGCGGCATGAGCATTGCATAAAACTAAATGAGTAATCTTATCAGGAATGGTGATATTATTTTTTTCATGAAGCAACCAATGTTCAGCATGACGTTCAATCTGCATAATTTCACAATTCGTAATTAATTTAATCTTGGGGTGGTTAAGTAATTCGCTGACTAAACGCGGTGGTTTGAGCCACATTCCATGGCGAAAATAAACTCCATTAAGTTCTTTCTGATTAATTGCAAAACCTGCGAGTTGTTCTATTTGTGTTTTATCAACAGCTGAGATAAACTCAGGAGGTAAGTTTGCTTGAAGCAATTGTTGGTTACGTTTAACCTGCTGTGTATTATGTCCTAGCTGAATTAAACCACATGAAGCAAAGTCAGTGTGTTCAATGAGAGTGGTTTTTATTAAGTAATGGCTAAAACGATATGCGGAACAACTTAACTCCATCATTGCGCCACCGAAGGCACTCCAGCTGCCATAAAGCATACCTTGATAGTTACCGCTAGCCTCACTGGCAACTTGTGGATTTTTTTCAAAGACCACAACTGAGTAGCCACGGTTTGCCAATGCCCGTGCGGTCGCTGCGCCACTAATTCCAGTACCGATAACTGCGACAATACTTTGTGTTATATTGTGAGTGGGGAAGTCTGGAATTGCATAATATGGACGAGGGGTTTTTTTAGTCATGGATTGATTGTTGTGTTGGTTAAATTTGCCAAAGAGTAAATTACGCTTGTTGGCAAAACCTAAGCCTTTTTGCACAGTGAATCCTGCGGCTTCTAAGTTACGACGTACTTGAGAATTTGCGGTATAAGTTGCGAAAGTGGTATTGCTATGGCAATGCATTGCAATCTCATTTAGAAGTTGCAAGTTCCACATCTCTTCATTTTTAGTTGGGCTAAACCCATCAAGAAACCAAGCATCTACCTTATGACTTAATTGTGGTAATTGCTCTTGGATATCCCCAATAATCAATGTCAATTTGACATTGTTAGCGAAAGTAAGTCGGTGATGTCCTGGTAGTAGTAGATAGTATTGTGTGGATAATTCCTCTAATTCATTTGTCAATTCTGGAAATTGGATCACAATTTTCCTGAGGTCATCTGGAGCTAGAGGATATTTTTCAAATGAAATAAAATGCAATGAGCGGTTTTCCGCACGCCTAATGCTTCGCCATAACTGTAGCGTAGTCAGAAAATTTAACCCAGACCCAAAACCACTTTCCGCAATCACAAAAACTTCACCCGCATTGAGTCTAGCAAACCTATCCGCTAAATTATTATGTTGATGAAATACATAACGCTTTTCCTCAATCCCAGATGCCTGCGAGAAAAAAATATCATTAAAGAGTATTGAATAAGCGACGTTATCGCGCCATTCAATTGGCGCATAGTATTGTTGATTAGGCATTTTGTTGGGCTAAAGTAATTGCTAAGTTGGCAAGTTCGTCAGCGCGTTCATTATATTTATCTCCGTTATGCCCACGCACCCATTGCCAGTCAATATCATATTGCTTGCTCAGCGGGTATAATTCTTGCCATAAATCGACATTTTTAACGTTTTTCCAATTCTTTTTAATCCAGCCATCAATCCATTCGGTAATGCCTCGCTTAACGTATTGCGAATCAGTGAAAATAGTAATTGGGCAACTGCGCTTGATCACCTTTAAGGCTTCAATGACAGCGCTTAATTCCATACGGTTATTAGTTGTTTCGGGAGCATAGCCATAAATCTCTTTAACCTTATCGCCATACATGAGAATAGCCCCCCAGCCACCAATTCCGGGATTACCTTTGCAGGCACCATCGGTATAAATAATTAATTTTGTTTGTTGCATACGCGTGCGGTTCCGAAGTCAGGTGATAGTGTTGAGAAAGATTCTAAGTCTTTATATTTAATCAATGTCGGTGTAACAATTTCTTTACGTAAAATTAGTGCAAAGCTATTTGCCATGGTTGGAAACCAGCGATCACCAACCAAATTCATCCAATGATAACGTTTGAGCCGTCGAGATTTGCTAAATGGAGGACAATAGCCAAAAAATTTTCCACCCTCAATGGCGAAATTAAGCGCTTCAAGTTGACTACGAAGTGAGTTTAGAGAAATTAATCGTGCTTTTTTTAAAAGTGGAACTCGATTTTTGCATAGTCCAAACCAGCTGTATTTATTAAAGCAGGTAAGAATTAATTTACCATTGGGCGATAATACACGATAAAGTTCTTGCAACACATGGTGGTAGTTATTTGTGAACTCTAGCACATGTGGACAGACAATCAGATCAATACTATCGCTTTTTATTGGTAAAAAGCGTAAATCGGCAATCATGTCAACGTTAATAGTGAAGTGTTGGTTAATTTTGTTGCCGTGCAGAAAATTAATGTCACTTAATCCAATTTGCAGGGAAAAAGCACCAAAAATGTGGTTAACATTCTGCGTGAAGAACAAACGTTCTTTGCTAAGAATTTCACGTCCGCTTGGCGTGTACAATAACCATTGCTGTAGCCCTTTGCAGTCATAAATCAAGCGTTCTTTATCTTTGCTGACAAAGTGTTTCAAATCTTGTTCTCTGGGGGTGGTCATAGCATTTTTACAGTCGTAGATTAATTAGCTGGAATTATAACATATTTGAGCTTTATCACTAGGGGAGTGAGTGTTGTTATTTATATACAGATTATTTAATAAAATATTATTGCAATTTATAGATGATATGATATAATCATGCTGTGCATTAGGCATAGTACTGATCCTTGGTTGGTTAAGGTAAAGTAGATTATTAACGAGCGTCAACTCAATAATAATCCGATGACAATGC
>ERZ650304.314-NODE-314-length-28058-cov-7.262079_pt1 | contig 28058 bp, 29 predicted proteins | sample MGYA00376240_ERZ650304 | MGnify/ENA primary metagenome ERZ650304 (study PRJEB26733, sample SAMN07839271) | wastewater metagenome | biome: small river; feature: stream; material: water | place: USA: North Carolina | collected 2016-03-01 ... | reverse complement strand
ATCCAGCGCGCCATGCCGACAACCGAATACGCTGCCGCCCGCCGCATGGTGTGGGACTGGTGGCAGCACGATCACTCCCCGAAACTCCCGAGAGGTTGACATGGTACAGACCACCGACTGGTTCCAGCTGATCACCGACCTGATGCAGGCCGGCATCCCGATGCGCAAGATCGGCGAGACGATGGGGCTGTCTCAGCTGACCGGCCAGATGCTGCGCCACTACCGCGCTGGCGTGGAGCCCCTGCACTGGCGCGGCGAAGCGCTGGTCGCGTTCTGGTGCAAGACGACTGGGCACCCCCGCGAGCAGCGGCCGATGCGCGACAAGGGTGGGCGGTATCGGGCCAGCATCGTAGGTGTGCGGCCAAGCCATCCGAGCAAGGCCGGGCAGCTGCAGTCCGCGGCGCGGCAGCCTGGAGCGGCGGTCGCGGAGACAGTCGCCGAAGCAGAGGCGCCAGCCACGACCGTTCGGCGAAAGCCTGGGCCGAGGCCCGGCACGCCGCGGCGGCGCAAGGTGGCGGAGGCTGTGTGATGCCAACCCAGCGGGCCAAGCCTGGAGCGGCAAGTGCGCGCAACAAAGCGGTCGGCAAGCGTGCGCCCAAGAAGCCTGATGTGAATGTCTTCATCGCTGAGTACAAGATCGACCGCAACGGGCGTAGGGCGGCCATTGCTGCCGGCTACAGCGAGAAGTCAGCGGCTGCGCAAGCCTCAAGGCTGCTAAGCAAAGCAAACATTCGGGCTGAGGTTGACAGCCACTACGCCGAAGTGGTCGCCAAGGTGCAGGCTGACACCGGCATTACCTTGGAGAGGACGCTGCGCGAGATTGCCCGTATCGCCTACTTTGACGCGCGCCGGCTGTTCGGCAAGGACGGCCGCCCTCTCGCCATCACCGAGCTGGACGACGATACGGCGGCAGTCATCGCCGGACTGGACGTGACCGAGCTGCCTGCCGCCAATGGCGACGGCGCCCAGGTGGGACTGGTCAAGAAGTGGAAGCTGTCCGACAAGAGGGGTGGCCTGGACATGCTTATGAAGCACCTGGGCGGCTACGAGGTGGACAACGCGCAAAGCCGCGCCGTGTCCGTCACTGTGGTCAACCTCACCGACACGCAGGAACAGGCCGGAGCATGGCGCAAACCACCGCAGTGACGCTGCCGGCCTACGGCTGGCGCCCGCGCCCGTATCAGCGCACGGCTTGGGCCGCGCTGGAGGCTGGCTGCACTCGCATCGCACTGGCCTGGCACCGGCGAGCGGGCAAAGATGATGTCTGCTTGCACTGGGCAGCCCGAGCCGCAATGACGAAGGTCGGGCAGTACTGGCACATGCTGCCAATGGCCAACCAGGCTCGAAAAGCCATCTGGGACGCCATCAACCCGAAGACCGGCCGCCGCCGCATCGACGACGCATTCCCGCCAGAGATTCGGGAGGTGACCCGCGAGCAGGACATGTTCATCCGGTTCAAGAACGGTTCGACATGGCAGGTGGTTGGGTCTGACAACTACAACGCGCTGGTCGGGTCGCCGCCGCTGGGGGTGGTGTTCTCCGAGTACGCGCTCGCCGATCCGTCCGCCTGGTCGTTCCTGCGCCCCATCCTGGCAGAGAACGGGGGGTGGGCGCTGTTCATCAGCACGCCGCGAGGCCGCAACCACTTTGCCAAGTTGGTTGAGTACGCGAAGCAGGACCCGCACTGGTTCGGTCAGGTGCTGACGGTCGAGGACACCGGCGCCATCCCGGCGGATGTCATCGAGCGTGAACAGAAAGAGATCGCGGCCGAGCGCGGCGAGCAGGAGGCGCAGGCCATCATCGCCCAGGAGTACCGCTGCGACTTCAATGCAGCGGTGCCGGGCGCCTATTACGGGGCTCTGATGACTCGGGCCGAGAAGGAGGGGCGCATTGCTCCATTCCCGCATCTGCCCGGCTTGCCGGTGGGGACGGCCTGGGACTTGGGGCATGGCGATACCACGGTGGTCTGGTGCTACCAACAACTGAACACCGGGCGCGTGCGGCTGGTGAACGTGCTGGAGGGGCATGGCGTCGGGGTCGATTGGTACATCCAGAAGCTGAGCCAGTTCCCTTACATCTACGCCGACCACATCTGGCCGCATGACGGCGGCCACGGCAACATCCGCGACATCGCCGGGACCACGCTGAAGGCCACCGCAGAAAGCCTGGGGCTGCGGCCGTTGCGGGTGCTGGAACGTGATCAGACAGTCGCCCAGGGCATCAACGCAGTGCGGCAGATGCTCCCGCTGTGCGAGTTCAACACCGAGCCGCTGATGCTGATGGGTGAGACGATGGACGAGGCCAAGGCCAGGATGATCCGGGCGCTCGATGCGCTCAGGCTGTACCGACGCGAGTGGTCGGAGAAGAACCAGCGTTTCGCCGACAACCCGCTGCACGACTGGACCAGCAACACGGCCGACAGCCTGCGCTACCTGGCGCGCGGCAGGAAGCCGTTTCGCGAGCCGCGTCCACCGCAGACACCGCAAGCGCGGGCAGCGGTCACGAACTACCGCGTGCTGGGCTGAGCCGATAGTGCGGATGCTGCCCCAGCGCCAGCAGGGCCAGCGCCCATGATTGCGGCGGGATTGCGCGGCCGTGCCTGTCGTCGCGCTCCCACCGCGCCCAGGTGTGAAGCGACCCTGCCCCGACTATTGCGGCCATCTGCGCTAGCGATAGGTTGGCGCCTTCGCGTAGCGCACGCACAGCGGCCGGGGGCGACGGCGGCAGATCGGCGCACAGCGCCGGCAGGTCAGCGGTCAGGGTCATGGATCTGCTTGTGTTGCAGGCCCAGGCCGTAGCCGTAGACCACCGCATCCCGAATCACCTGGGAAAGTTGGTCGCGGGTCAGAACGTGCACGCCCTCGCCATCGGGCCAGCGGGTTGCCGCAATGCGCTCGTCTGCTGCGGCCTGGGCGTGCGCCAGTCAGATTTGGGACAGTCCGCGAATCTGCTCTCGCACGTCGCGATGCACGTCAGAGCGCTCCGTCAGGTGCCAGTCACACCCCCCGGCGGCGAAGGCCCACAGTACGCTCTGCGGCATTGCCATTTGCACGAGGATCTGCCCGGCAGCGTCCATCTCCTGCAGCCGGCCGGGCGGCATGCCAGCGGTCCAGAGGACGCCAGCAGCGAGGAAGCAGTCTTTTTGCACGTCCAGCATGCGCAAGACGGCGCGATCAGCCAGCGACTGCACGGCTCCGCGATGTGCGTTTGTCCAGGCGAGGATCATGTCGAAGACCGCGGCAGCCTGGGATGGCAGCATTGCAAACGCATCAAGTTCATCGGCAACTCGGGTTTGCGCTTGGTTGCTCATGATCTGGTCTCCGCCCACTGCCCGGGGCCCGGGTCGCTGCTGGATTGCTGCGATGTCTGTACTTTATGCCATTGGCACAAATAAGGCAAGCGGTTTTTTTTTGCGGTAAGAGCGGCCCCGGGCGGGCGAGGTGAGCCGGCTCCCAGGCGTCGCCTGCGGGAGCCCAAAAGCACAACCCATTTTCCCGCCCCTGACGAATCATCTCGCCACTTCACAGTGGGTCCGGGACATGACGGTCGAAGCCGACGACAGCAGCGCGCAGTATTCGACCAACGGGACCACGGGGCCGTTCGCGGTCCCGTTCTACTTCCTGGCGGCGTCGCACCTGATGGTGGTCTACACGGCTGCCGACGGCACCAGCACCACGCTGACGCTGACCACCGACTACAGCGTGAGCGGTGCCGGCGATCCTGCCGGCGGGTCCATCACGACGGTGACGGCCTACCCGGCGGGCGGCACCATCGCCATCGTGCGCGACGTGCCGCTGACGCAGCTCACCGAATACGTGGCCGGCGATGCTTTCCCGGCCGACGCGCACGAGCGAGCGCTGGACAAACTGACGATGCTCGCCCAGCAGTTGCAGGGAAAGTTGGCGCAGGCGCTGCGAGTGCCTGAAATCGGAACGCTGCCGTCGATTCCGTCAGCCACTTCTCGTGCCGACAAGCTGGCCGGGTACGACAGCGACGGCAATCCGATTGCTGTGGCGCCAGTGGCGGGGACAGCTACGGAACTGGCGATCAGCTTGGCCAACACCACCAACGCCAGCGAAAACGCCGGCCAGGTCGGCTACAGCGCCTTGCTGGCCTATCTCGCGGGCACGGTCGGCGCCAAGCTGAACAGCTTCATTGACTTGGTTGCCGACTTCGGCGCGGACCCGACCGGCGCGTCTGATTCGCTGCCAGCCCTCAATGCTGCGCTGTCGTTCTCCTACGCCCGCGGGAACCGGACGATCCGCGTGCGTAATGGCGTCTACCGCCTCAACGGTCGAGCCAGGATCACGCAGGGCGTGATGATCGTCTGCGAAGGCAGCCAGGGGTCGAACGCGGCCTATGGAACTGTGTTCAAGCACTACGGCACCGATGACTGTTTCGTATGGGACGGCTCCGGCGCCGCTTTCGCCGGTACTGGCGGCGGCCTGATGAACGCGCTGATCCTGCAGTGCGCCGGCCCAGGCGGCACGGCGGTCAAGGTGATCGCCACCGGCGACGACAACCGGCCGGGCGAGATGACGTTTTCCAACGTCCTGGCCTATGCCGAGTCGAGTGCGGCATCTCTGTGGTCTCGCGGTCTGGTGATCGATGGCAGTGCCTGCAACACGCCAGGCGCCCGCGGCGTGCGCCATGTCCACATGTACAAGTGCCGTTTTGCCGAGACCAGCACTCCGGAGCAGTGCATCGTGATCAATCAGGTGTCGCATTTCTTCGGGCGCGGGCTGATCAGCGACGTAGGGGACGGCGCTGACGGCGACATGCTGCTGAAGGGCATCAATGACGGCGTATTCCTCAGCGCCCTTGAGCTTGGCGGCGATCTGCGCATCGTGGCCAACGACGCCAGCAACAGCACGAACAATCTGCGCATCGACGGCATGCTTGGCGGCTTCTTGCAGGTCGATGACGCACAGGTCAATGGCGCTGCCGACCTTGCAATGTCGCAGACGGCCGGTTACGTGCTGCTGAACAGGAGTAAGGATCTCAAGATCAGCAGCAACCTGACCCCGGCCTTCGAGATGGTGCGATCTGCGCCGGCCGCTGATGTGACCGGCGACGGGACCGGCTACAGCGTGATTTGGGACACCGAGAACTTCGACGCCGGCAACAACGTCTCTACCGGGGCCAACACGTTCACCTGCTACTGCGCCGGCCGATACCGATTCGATGCTGGCGTGAGCCTGGCCCAAGTCGGCGTTGCGCACACCCGCGCAGACCTTGCCATCACGCAAGCCGGCTCCGTTGCACGGTCGCATGCGGTCGTCACCAATCCTGCCGCCATCGCTGCCGGCGGCAATGCAACGCTGACCGCGGCCTGCGTGCTGGACCTGGCCTATGGCGACACGGTGAGCGTGACGATCTCGGCCAGCAACGGGGCCAAGGTCGTTGACGTGTTCGGTGCCGGCGGCACGATCTATAGCTGGTTCTCTGGCGCCTATCTGTGAGGCACAGCATGCAATCCATTCGAGCATTGATCGCCCGCGTCCTGCCGCGACTGGTCGTCGTGGTCTGAGGCCGAGCCATGGCTTCGACCGTCGAAATCTACAACCTCGCGCTGACAAAGATCGGCGCCGCTCGCATCACCGATCCGGGCGATGAGGCCAAGGGCGCGCAGAGCCTGTCGGCGGTCTACGACATCACGCGCAAGAACGAGCTGGCAAACCACCCCTGGACCTTCGCCATGGCGCGGGCTCGGCTGCCGGCGCTGTCGACGGCCCCGGCTTTCGGCTGGACTGCGGCGTACCGGCTGCCGGCGAACTTCCTGCGCATGGTCGAGGTGGGGGAGAGCTTTGTGCTGTACCAGCAGGATCTGAGGCTGTTCGAGATCGAGGGCCGCACCATCCTGTGCGACGAGTCGAGCCCGCTGAACATCCGCTACATCGTGGACATTGACAACCCCGGGCTCTTCTCCGCGCCGTTCGTCGAGGCCTTCGCCTGCAAACTGGCCGCCGTGGTGGCCGAGGACCTGACGCAGAGCCTGAGCAAGCGCCAGGCTGCCGAGGAGGCGTACGAGAAGGCCATCCGCGCGGCGCGGCGCAGCAACGCCATCCAGCTGCCGCCGCAGCCCGTCCCTGAGGACACGTGGACGCTGGCCCGCCGCGGCCTGAGGGGCTGACGTGATCGTCTACCGTGTAACCAACACCCAGAACGGGCGCATCTACATCGGCGCAACAACGCAGTCGCTCAGCCGGCGCCGCTCAGAGCACAAATCCCGCGCCAAGCGCGCCGCGGGCATCTCGTTTTCGAGGATCGGTGCCGCCTATGGCGTGAGCGCGACGACTGTCTTCTATGCGTGCAAGCGGATGGAGGCCGGAACGTGAAAGCCAGCGCCATCCAAAGCAGCTTCAACGGCGGCGAACTTAGCCCCAGCATCGCCGGCCGCGTGGACGTGGCCAAGTATGCCAACGGCTGCGGCCGGATGGAAAACTTCCTGCCCACCGTGCAGGGCCCGGCCGTTGCGCGGCCCGGCTTCCGCTTTGTGGCCGAGGTCAAGAACAGCGCCCATCGCACGTGGCTGGTCCGCTTCGAGTTCTCCGCCAGCGAGGCCTATCAGCTCGAGTTCGGTGACGGCTACATCCGCTTCTACGCCAACCGCTCCCAGGCCGTGGTGTCGGGCGTGGCAGCCTACAGCGGGGCCACGGCCTACGTGGCGGGCGACCTGGTGTCGTCCGCCGGCGTGAACTACTACTGCAAGTCCGCGGTCACCGGCACGGCGCCGCCGAATGCCGCCTACTGGCACGCGCTGACCGGGGCCATCTACGAGATCCCGTCGCCCTACGCGCTGGCGGACCTGACGAATGCCGACGGCAGCCTCGCGCTGCGCTTGGCGCAGACTGGCGACACCGTGGAGTTCGTGCACGGCAGCTACCCGCCCTACACCTTGTCGCGCTACGCGGCAACGCGATGGACGATGCTGCCCAAGGAGTTCAGCCCGCCGCCGTTCAAGCCGCTGAACACCACCGCGACCACGATCTACGCCAGTGCGGCCACCGGCTCCGGCGTGACGCTGACGGCCAGCGCCAGCGTGTTCACTGCCGCGATGGTCGGGCGGTTCATCTACCTGGGCGAGAAGGACGTTCGGGACATCAAGCTGTGGGAGGCCGGCAAGGCGGTCCTGGTCGGCGACAAGCGGCGCAGCGACGGCAAGAACTACGAGGCCCTGAACGCGGCGACGACTGGCGGCGGCAAGCCGTCGCACAGCAGCGGTGCGGTCTACGACGGCGACACCGGCGTGCAGTGGCAGTACCAGGACAGCGGCTATGGCTGGGCCAAGATCGTCGGCTACACCAGCGCCACGGTGGTGACCGCTGACGTGGTTTCGCGGCTGCCCGATGGCGCCGTGCTGGTGGCCAACGCCACGACGCGCTGGGCGCTGCAGGCCTGGAGCGCGGCCGACGGCTATCCCACCGCGGTGACGTTCTTCCGCGAGCGCCTGACCTACGCGCGCAACAGCACCGTGTGGTTCAGCGTGTCTGCGGACTTCCCGAACTTCGCCACCGAGATCGACGGCCAGATCACGGCCGACTCGGCCTTCGAGCGGACCCTCTCCAGCGACCGCGCCAACAACATCCGCTGGCTGTCGCCCGGCGCCGTCCTGTTGGTGGGCACCACCGGCGACGAGTGGGCCATCGTCGAGAACACGAACACCGAGGCATTCGGCCCTGGCAACTGCCGCGCGAAACCGCAAAGCACCTACGGCAGCAGCTACGTCGCCCCGGTGCGAGTGGCTGACGTGACGCTGTTCATGCAGAAGTCGGGCCGCAAGATGCGGGCGATGGCCTTCCGCTACGAGGAAGACGGCTTCAAGAGCGACGACACCACCGTCTACAGCGCGCACATCACCCGGGCCGGCATCATCGACATGGCCTACCAGCAGGAGCCGCAGGGCATCGTGTGGGCCGCCCGTGCCGACGGCGTGCTGGTGGCCATGACCTTCAACCGCGAGCAGGATGTCGTGGCCTGGCACCGGCAGCCGCTGACCGGCGGCATCGTGGAGTGCGTCGAGACCATCCCGGCGCCCAGTGGCAAGCAGGATGACCTCTGGGTGATCGTGCGCTACACCATCAACGGCGCCACCAGGCGCTATGTGGCCTACCTGGACGACATCGACGAGGACGGAGCCAACACTGCGCAGGAAGACTGGATCTTCAGCGACATGGCGCTGACGTACTCGGGCGCCGCCGCCACGACGATCAGTGGGCTTGAACACCTGGAAGGGCAAGAGGTCTGGGTGCTGGTCGACGGCGCCTTCCACCCGAACCGTACGGTGACGGCTGGCGCGATCGAGCTGCAAGCCGCCGGGACCAAAGTTCAGGTGGGCTTGCCGTGCCCGGGCTACGTGGAGACCATGCCGCTGAACCTGGGCGGCGACGACGGCACGGCGCAGGGCAAGATCCAGCGCGTGCACCAAGTTGTGGTGCGCGTCCTCAACAGCGCGCGCGGCAAGGCCGGGCCCAGCGATGGCGTTCTCAAGCGCCTGCAGGGGCGGCTGCCGAGCGTGCCCATGGGCCAGGCGCCGCCGCCGTTCACCGGGGACATCCAGGTCGACTGGCCGGGCGACTACGACCGCAAGCAGACGGTGGTGGTAGCCAAGGATGCCGGCATGCCCATGATCGTCGTGGCCGTCATCCCGTCGGTGCAGACGAACACGCGATGAAGCGCCGCGTCAAGCCTCAGCGGCGGGTGTTCGCCAAGCCTGCGCGACACGTGCACCGAAACCGCACGCACTGCGCCCGCCTGTTTCGCGTGAAGCCAGACCCGGCACTGCCGTTCATCGTCGAGGTGCGCATCGCTCGAAGCCACCGCCGCATGCGTGAGGAGGTCGGGCGATGCGATGGCGCTGCGGCCTTGCGCGGCGTCGAGTCCGACTGCATGGCCCTGGTGCGCAGCTACTGCAGCAAGGTGGGCGGGCGTCCGGTCATTCGACCCGGAGGCCTGGTGGCACGCATGTTCTTCAACCGCCAGGACTTGCAGCGCAGGCCGAGCGAGATCGTCAGCCACGAGTGCGGCCATGCGGCCATGGCTTGGGCCCGGTTGCAGCGCGCGGACCTCGCTCGCATGCCCGGCGAAGAGGTTATGTGCTACGCGCTGGGTCGGCTGGTCGCTCAGGTCAACCGCGTCTGCTACGCGGCCCGGGTCTTCGCATGACCACCCTCGGCGACAACCCCGACAACGGCCGGGTGTCTCTCGGCGGCCAGCGCGTTGGCGGTCTGGCCGTGCGCGGCGGCAGCGCTCGCAAGGGCGTGGTGATCTACGCCAGGCCCACCGCCTTCAGCATCGTCAACGGTGCGGCCGACGACAAGCGCCAGCGGGACGAGGTGCGGTACGTCGGCGGCGGTGGCGGCGGCACCGCCAAGCAGGCGCTCCGGTGATGTTCGACGTCGTCCCCTTCGAGCCCGGGCACATCCTGCTGCTGGACGTGCAGGATGCCCAGCGCCTGACCGACGAGGAGAAGGCCCGTGCGCTGGCTGCGCCCTTCGGCTGGGCGTGGACCGGCATGGTCGACGGCGTGCCGGTGGCCTGCGCCGGCCTTGTGGAGGTCTGGCAGGGTCGGGCTTACGCCTGGGCACTGCTGGCGCGCACGGCCGGGCCCTGGATGGCGGCAATTACCCGGGCCGTTCGGCGTGCGCTCAAGGCCGCGCCGTTCGACCGCATCGAGATGGCGGTTGACGCCGGGTTCCCGGCTGGCCAGCGGTGGGCGGAGCTGCTGGGCTTCGATCTTGAAACGCCGCGCCCCCTGCGCCGCTACCTGCCGGGCGGGCGTGACGCCTACCTCTACGCAATGGTGACCTGACATGGCCTTCGTGCTTCCAATGTTCGCATCCCTCGGCACGGCGCTGGGCGCATCCGCCGCCACGGCCGGCACTGTCGGCGCACTCGCTGCATCGGCTGCAGTCGGCACCGTCGGCAGCATCTACGCGGGCGGCCAGGCGGCAGCGGCGGCTGAAGGCCAGGCCAACATCGCCGCGCAGAACGCCAGGACGGCGCAGATGCAGGCCAATGCGCGCGAGGACCAACAGCGTCGGTCGTCAGCGCTGCAGCTGGGCGAGCAGCGCGCCGGCGCCGCGCAGTCGGGCTTCGACAGCGGTACCGGGTCGTTTGCCGAACTGCAGGGGCAGAGCGCCGGCAATGCCGAACTGGACGCGCTGACGACGCGCTACACCGGCCAGCTGCAGTCGCTGTCGCTGCAGAACGAGGCGTCCGGGCTGCGCCGGCAGGCCAGCGCGTCGAGGACGCAGGGCTATCTCAACGCCTTCGGCACGCTGGTGGGCGGGGCGGCGAAGTACGGGGCCGCCATGCAGTTCCCCGGGATGATCAACCGGCCGGGCACCGGCGGCTTTGGGGGCGACTACTGATGCCCGCCTTCCGCCAGATCGAACCGCGCCTGCAGCCCAGCGGGTTGGTGCAGCCGGGGCCTGCTGCTCGGCCTGTGGACCTGTCGCCGGTGGCGCAGGGCTTGTCGCAGATCGCCGACAAGATGCAGCAGCAGGACGATGACCAAGCCATCTACGAGGCCCGCCGCAAGCTGGATCAGTGGGAGCGCGCAACGGTGTTCGACCCCGAGAAGGGCGCCGTGGCGATGCGCGGCAAGGATGCCTTCGCACTGCCGAAGATGTTGCCCGAGGCCTTCGACACCAACGCATCGGCCATCGCGGACAGCCTCCCCAACGACCGTGTGCGGATGATCTTCAAGAATCTGGCGCTGGCCCGGCGCGAGCAGGTGCTCGGGTGGGCTGATCGTCACGCGCTGGGCGAGCGCGACAAGTACAACGAGCAGCAGTACCAGGCCGACATCGCGCAGTTCCAGGAGAACGCCTCGCTGTACGGCGCCGACCCGGTGCGGCTGAAGACCGAAATCGCCGCCCAGGCTGACCGGGTGGTGAGCTACCGCCGCGGCCAGGGCCGGTCCGAAGAGGCCATTGCCCAGGAGGTGCGCGACAACACCAGCAAGGTGCACCTGTCCGTTCTCAACGCCATGCTGGATTCGGACCAGCCGGCAGCGGCCGAGAAGTACTTGCGCGAGAACTCGGGCAGCATCAACGCTCCCGACGTGCTGCGCGCCGACAAGGTCATCAATCAGCAGATGGACGTGCGCATCGGCATGGAGACGTCGACCAAGGTCGTGCAGTCGCTGCTGGTCAAGCCGACCGATGCGGACCGGCTTTCCGCGCTGGCCGGCGCCGACTCGCCGCAGCTGACCAACCTGGTGATGCAGGCCGAGTCCGGCGGGCGCCGCTACGGGCCGGATGGCGTCACGCTGCTGACCTCGCCGAAGGGCGCAAAGGGCGAGATGCAGGTGCTCGACAGCACGAACACCAGCCCCGGTTTCGGCGTGCGGCCGGCGCGCGACAGCAGCCCGGCGGAGCGTGCCCGAGTTGGTCGGGACTACCTCAACGCCATGCTGCAGCGCTACCAGGGCGATGTGCCCAAAGCTTTGGCGGCCTACAACGCGGGCCCCGGCGCCGTGGACAAGGCGCTGGCGGATCAGCAGGCCAACCGGGCGGGTGTTCAGGGTGCCGATTGGCTGTCCTACCTGCCGAAGGAGACCCAGGACTACGTGACGAAGATCGGCGCCGCCTACAGCCAGGGGCAAGGGGTGCCGCCCAAGCCGACGTTGCAGGACGTGCATCAAGCCATCCGTGCGCAACTCAGCACGGCCAGGCCCGGCGCGCTGCGGGTCGCGCTCGAAGATGCGACGCGGCAGTTCGACGACGCGCAGAAAGCCGAGAAGCAGCGCAACGACGAGGCCGAGGCTGCGGCGCTGCAGTGGCTGGCAGCCAACGGTGGCCGGTTCTCCGCCATGCCCGCCCGGCTGCGCGCCGCGGTGCCGGCGGACAAGGTTGACAACGTGATGAACTTCGGCGTTCGCGTCAGCAAGGGCGACGACGTGACGGACCCGATCGTGTTCCAGAAGATGGCAACCGACGACGCCTGGCTGAAGGGCCTGAGCGACGCCGAGTTCTACGCGCACAGCCGCAAGCTCAGCCAGGCCGACGCCCAGCAGATGGCCAGCCGCCGCGGCACGCTGCTGAACAAGGAGCAGCCCGCCGGCCAGAAGCCGACCGACCTGGACTTCGGCGCCGTCAACACGGTGCTCAACAACCTGCTGTCCCAGAAGGGCATGGACCCGACCCCGAAGGATGGCAGCGGCGACGCGCAGCGCGTGGGTGCGATTCGCAAGGCCACCTGGGACTATGTGCTGAGCGCCCAGCTGCAGAGCGGCAAGAAGTTCACCGACACCGACGTGGCGAACAAGGTGCACGAGCTGTTCGCCAAGAGCGTGCAGTTCCAGACCACGTTCCTCGGGATCACCACCGGCAGCGAGAGCAGGCAGCTGATGGGCATGACTGCCGGTGACATCCCCGGAGATGTCCGCAGCCAGATCGAGGCCGACTTCAAGAAGGCCGGCGTGCCCAGCCCCACCGATGGCGACATCCTGGGCGCCTACCTGCACATGAAGATCGCTGGCGCTCCAAAGCGCGGCGCAACCGGGGCTTGGTGAATGGCTGACCAGATCGACAGCGCCGAGGCTGTCGCGCGCTACCTTTCCAAGCGCCAGCCTGCCGAGACGCTGCGCGCCAGCATGAGCTTGGCGGTCGGCGCTAACCCCGACCAGGAGGCGGAGTTCCGCCGGCTGTCGGCGCAGTCCGGCGTTCCGGTCGATGCGGTGCGGTCCTTTCCGAAGGACGTGAAGCAGCAGGCGACGCTGCAGGCGCTGGACTTCGACGCCATCGCGCAGGACTTCCCGCGCACCGCGTCTTTCTTGAGCGGCATCGACAACGCCCGCATTGCCCACGACGACATCCAGAACATGGGCGCGATCGAGGCGATGGTGAACTCGTTCAAGCGCGGCGTGCCGGCCCTGCGGCAGAACGTTGCTGCAATGGGCTTCCGCGCCAACGCTGGCATCCTGGCCGACGTGGCGGCCGTCGAGGCGAAGATCGCCGCCGGCCAGCCTGTGCTGGATTCGGAGGACCCCTACGCGATCCGGTTCATGAGCCCGGCGCAGCGGCAAGAGTTCAAAGCCAAAGCCATGGGCGCCGCAGGGGCTGGTGCGGCCACCATCGCTGCAATGCAGGCGCAGAAGTACGCCATCCCGCAACCCCCAGTCGTCGCCAGCGTGATGCAGGCCAAGGAGTTCGGAGAGGCGCTCAAAGCGTTCATGACCGATCCGGTGACGTTCATCGCCAGCATCGGCCCCGAAAGCCTGGTGCAGAGCGCGCCGAGCATCCTGGCGGCCATCCCCGCCGGCGTGGTGGCCGGGCCCGCGGCCGCGGCTGCGGTGCTGGGCGGCTGGTCGTTCGCGGTGGACTACCCCGCGACGTTGCTGGAGGCGCTGGGCAAGGAGGGGGTCGACATCAGGGACTCGGCTGCGCTGAAGGCTGCGGCAGCCGACATCCCGCTGATGCGCCGGGTGGCCGCCCAGGCCATCGCCCACGCCTCCGTCGTCGGCGCAGTGGATGCAGCGAGCGCCGGCCCGGCCAGCAAGATCGCGCTGCCGAAGGCGCTGGTCACGAAGATGGCCGGGCGCCCGGTGGTACGCGAACTGGCGAACATGGCAGTGCAGACGCCGGCTCAGGGCCTGATGGGCGGCGTCGGCGAGGCGGGCGGACAACTCGCCGCCGGCCAGCCGCTGGACCCCGGCAACATCTTGGCCGAGATCGTTGGCGAGGCCTTCAGTGCGCCCGCTGAGGTGGCTGGCATGGCGGTGACGCAGGGGCGCGAGCGCTTCAAGGCGGCGCAGCAGGCCAACGACGCAGCAGCCCGGGCGGAGCAGCTGACCAAGCTCGCCGACGCGTCCAAGCTGCTCGGCCGCGATGCCGAGACGTTCCGCCAGTACGTCCAGCAAGTGGCCGACGAAGGCGGCGACACGCCCGCGCAGTTCTACGTCGACGCCGAGGTGCTGACGCGCAGCCTGAACCAGTCGGGCATCACCCGCGAGGAACTGGCCGCCGTCGCGCCGGTGGTTGCTGCGCAGATCGAGGTCGCCACGCCTGGCGGCCAGGTGCGCGTGCCGGTGTCCGAGTTCCTGGCGGCCGGGGAGCGGGTGACCGCACCGCTGGTCGACCATCTTCGCGAGTCGCCCGAGGCGATGACCCGCGCCGAGGCCAAGCATTTTATCGACCAGCAGGGCGAGAGCATCCGCGCCGACGTGGAGCGCGAGCTGCAGCGCCGCGACGACAGCGCCGCATTCCGCCAGTCCATCGCTGACGTGCAGGCGCAGTTCCAGGGCGAGCTCGACGCCGCCAAGCGCTTCACGCCCGACGTGAACAAGGCCTATGCGTCGCTGCTGGCCAACTTCTACGGCGCTCAGGCGGCGCGGCTGGGCATCACGCCCCAGGAGTTGCTGCAGCGCTACGGGCTGCGCATCCAGGCAAGGGCAGGGGCGGGCGGGGCGGTGCTGGATCAGCGGCGGGCCGCGCAGGCTGTCCCGACGGGCCGGATCAGCCCGATCACTCGCAAGCCCATGATTGAGGTTCGCGACGCTGCGGGCAACGTCCTGGGAACGACGCACAGCTTTGCCACGCCCGAGGAAGCGCTGCAGAGTTTCAACGCTCCGAAAGCGCCAGCGCCCGCGCCCACATACACCGTGCCTGAAGCCTTGCCCGGCACAAACTGGGATCAGGTCAGCGGCCAGTTCAGCAACACCGACCAGAACGACGAGTTCCTGTACCACGTCACCAGCACCGACCGTGCTGACGCAGTGCTGTCCGACGGGCTGAGGCCAAACGCGGGCGGCATGTTTGGCGGGGCCTATGCCAACCACTCCGCCGGCAAGGTGTTCCTGACCGAGCGAGCCGGCGTCAGCTACTGGCAGGAAAAGGTCGAGCAGCAATTGTTCGACCAGATGGAAGACCCGCCCGAGGTGGTGGTGCTGAGAATCCCGAAGGCGGCAATTACCGCGCAACTGACGCCCGATGAGGCGGGCACTCAGGATGCCCGTGCGGCGGCGTTCTACGCAACAGAGACGCTGTGGCAGGGCGGGCTGCGGGTGTCGGATGCGACCACCACAGCCCAAGCCGAGAACCCTGAAGCAGCAGCGCCAGCGCGAGGCGCAGGAGACGCGCAAGCCACTGCCGGTGCTACCGACGCCGGAAGATCGGCCGGTGTGGAAGCCGCAGGGCTGACGCAGGCAGCCGGCACTCTCAACGCCGACAGCGCCACCGGCCCCCGCGCACAGATCACCTTTGCGCGGGACATCACCCTGGCGCCCAGCGTCATCACACTGCTGGACGGCGCAGACCTGTCAAGTTTCATTCATGAGGCGGGGCACCTGTTCCTTGAGGTGCAGTCCGACTTGGCCATCCGCATTCAGCAGCAGATCGCATCCGGCGCTGGCGCCACCGACCTTGAGCGTGGCCTCGTGGACGACATGAACCGGCTTCTGGCGTGGTTCGGCATCAAGGGCGACGAGAACCTGTCGGCGCTAGACACATGGGCCATGATGTCGTTGGAGCAGCGGCGCTTCTACCATGAGCAATTTGCAAGGGGCTTTGAAGCATTTGCCTTTGAGGGCAAGGCGCCCAGCATCGCGCTGCAGGCCATCTTCAGCCGCTTCCGGTCCTGGCTGGTGCAGGTCTACCAGACGCTGCGTGGGCTGGATGTCACGCTGACCGACGACGTGCGCCAGGTCATGGGCCGCATGCTCGCCACCGACGAGGCCATCGCCGAGGCCGAGGCGCAGCACAGCATGGGCCCGCTGTTCAAGACCGCAGAGACGGCGGGCATGACGCTGGACGAGTTCAACGCCTACCAGGCGCTGGCGCAGCGCTCCACCGATGCCGCCGCCCAGGACCTGCAGGCGCGCAGCCTGAAGGACATGCGGTGGCTGCACGGGGCGGTCGACAAGGCGCTCAAGGCGCGGCAGAAGGAAGTCGAGGGCCTGCGGCGCGAGGTGCGCGCTGCCGTGCGGCTTGAGGTGCTGGGCGAGCCCATCTACCGCGCGTGGCAGGCGCTGACGGGCAAGGCGCCGAAGTCCCTTGACGCAGACCCAGCCGCGGTCGCCGATCAGCAGGCCCGCCAGGAATGGACTCAGCGCCGGGCCGAAGCCGAGGCAGCCGCAACGCAGGCGGAGCGCGATGCCCTCTACGCCGCCAATCCGGATTCCAAGGGCATCCAGAAGGGGCAACTGCTGGCGAAGAACCGCCGACAGATCGACATCAGCGTGCAGCAGCGCATGTTGGAGTGGGATAAGGCCAACCCCAAGCCCGCCGCGGCTGCGCAGATTCTGGAGGAGGTTGAGCCTGGCTTGATCGGCAAGCTGGACGCCGATGAGGTCGCGCTCCTGAATCCGGCCGCCGCAGCCACGCTGGCCGCTCGCAAGATGACCGCCAAGGAAGGCGCCTTCCCGGATGCCGTCGCCGAGGTCTTCGGCTTTGAGAGTGGTGATGCGATGGTGCGCGCCCTGGCGGAAGCGGTCCCGCCGAACGAGGCCATCGAAGCGCGCACTGATCAGCGCCTGCTGGAACTCTACGGCGACATCACCAGCCCCGAGGCCATCAAGGCAGCCGCGGACGAGGCCGTGCACAACGAGGCCCGCGCCCGGTTCATCGCGACCGAACTGAAGGCCCTGCAGGCTGCCAACAAGGTGCGCGATGAAGGCAAGAACTCCCTCTACGGGCGCAGCACCGTGGACGCCGTGGCCAGCGCGGCCAAGGGCTACGTGCAGCAGATCATCGCCCGGCTGAAGGTTGGCGAGATCAGGCCCGCTCAGTACGCTGCAGCGGAGGCCCGCAGCGCCAGGCTGGCAGAGAAGGCGCTGGCCGCCGGGAACCTGGAAGAAGCTGCGATGCACAAGCGCAACCAGCTGATCAACAACTACGCCGCCAAGGCTGCGCAGGAAGCGCTGGCTGACATCGCCAAGGCGCGCGAGTTCTTCCGCAAGGTCAACACCGGCAACGCCGAGTCGATCGCCAAGACGCGCGACGTGGCAATCGTCAACGTGGCCCGGGCGATCCTGGCCGAGTACGGCGTCGGCACCAAGGGCAAGTCGGCGCAGGAGTACCTGGCCGCGGTGGAGGCGAACGACCCCGACCTGTTCACGGTGCTGGGCGAGCGCGTGCAGGTGATGACGGCCGCAGCGCAGCCCATCAAGGAGATGTCGGTCGAGAACCTGCGCGGTCTTCACGACGAGATCCGCAACCTGTGGCAGATGGCCAAGCGCTCCAAGCAGATCGAGATCGACGGGAAGCTGGTCGACAAGGCCACGGCCACCATGGCCCTGCGGGCCACGCTGGACGGCATCGGCGTGCCGCCTCGCATCCCCGGCGAAGGGAAGGCCGTCACCGATGGCGAGCGGCGCCTGTCCATGCTGCAGAGCGCCTGGGCTGCGCTGCGCCGGGTCGAATCCTGGGTGCAGCAGAAGGACGGCGGCGACACCGGGGCTTTCCGCCGCTACGTGTGGCAACCCGTGCGCGATGCCGCTGATGCCTACCGCGTCGACAAGGCCAAGTACCTGAAGCAGTACCGCGCCCTGCTGGAAGGCCTGGACCTGGGCCGCGGGCGGATTGACGCGCCCGAACTGGGCTACGTCTTCGGCTTCAGTCGCGGTGGGTCTGGCAAGCAAGAGCTGCTGCACGCCATCCTGCACACCGGCAACGAGAGCAACAAGCGCAAGCTGCTGCTGGGCCGGAAGTGGGCAACCGAGAGCGCGGACGGCGTGCTGGACACGTCGAATTGGGATGCCTTCATCCGGCGCATGATCGACCAGGGCGTGATTGGCAAGGCTGAATATGACTTCGCGCAGGGCGTGTGGGATCTGCTGGAATCCACCAAGCCGCTGGCGCAGAAGGCGCACCGGGATGTGTTCGGGCGCTACTTCGATGAGGTGACGGCCGACGCATTCACTACCCCATTCGGCAGCTACCGCGGCGGCTACGTGCCGGCGCTGGCCGATTCCGAGGTGGTGAGCGACGCCAAGACCCGGGCGTTCGCCGAGGCCGAGAACCAGTCGCTGGCGTTTGCTTTCCCGTCCACGTCGAAGGGCTTCACCAAGTCCCGCGCCGAGTACAACCGCCAGCTGCTGCTGGACCTGCGCAGCCTGGCGCAGCACATCGACAAGGTGCTGCTGTTCTCGCACCTTGAGCAACCGATCCGCGACGTGCGCAAGGTGCTGACCGACAAGGAGGTGGCCGAGCCGCTGAGCCGGATCGACCCCACCGCCTTCGACGGGCTGCTCACGCCATGGCTGAACAGGGCGGCGCGGCAGTCGGTGGAGACGCCTGTGCCGGGGTCGAATGGCCTGATGCGGTTCTTCAGCAAGGCACGCAGCCGGGCGGGGCTGGCCGCCATGTTCGCGAACCTGTCCAACACCCTCCAGCAGATCACCGGCCTGTCGATCGCGGCCGTCAAGGTCAAGCCGAAGTACCTGCTGCCGGCCGCTGCGCAGTGGCTGCACTCGCCCAAGCAGACGGCCCGCGCGGTGGCCGAGGCTTCGCCCTACATGGCCACCCGGATGGACAACGAGGTCGCGCAGATGACCGACGCCATCAACGACATCCTGCTGAACCCGAGCGTGTACGAGCGGGCCCAGTCGTGGACGGCCAAGCACGCCTACTTCATGCAGTCGGCGGTGGACAACTGCATCGGGGTGATCGTCTGGCAGGGCGCGTACAACCAGGCACTGGAGGCCGGGGCGAGCGAGCGCGACGCGGTGCGCCAGGCCGATTCAGCGGTGCGGCAGACCCAGGGGAGCACGCTGCCGGAGGACGTGGCGCGCTTCGAGAGCGGGAACTCCTTCGTGCGCCTGTTCACGCAGTTCGCCGGCTACTTCAACATGCAGGCCAACCTGCTGGGCACGGAGTTCGCCAACGGCATGCATCAGCTCGGACTGCGCCGCGGCATGGGGCGGGGGCTGTACGTGTTCATGTTCGGCTTTCTGGCGCCGGTGCTGGTGTCGGAGCTGATCGTGCAGGCGTTCCGCGGGGGGCCAGACGACGAGGACAAGGACGGCGAGTACCTGGACGACTGGCTGGCCGCACTGGGGCTGGGCACGCTTCGGGGCGCCATTGCCATGGTGCCCGTGGCCGGGCAGATCACGAACGCCATGATCAACACCATGAACAGCAAGCCCTACGATGACCGCATCAGCACGTCGCCAGCCATCAGCATGATCGAGAGCGCGGTGCGCGCGCCGGTGTCCGCCTACAGGGCGATCGTGGACGACGGAAGCGTGAAGAAGGCGGTGCGCGACGTGGCGACGCTCATCACCCTGACGACTGGGCTGCCGGCTACTGCGGTTGCCAGGCCCGTGGGCTACCTGGCCGACATGGCGCAGGACAGGGTGCAACCGACCGGGGCGGTGGACACGGCGCGCGGGCTGGTGACGGGTGTGGCGTCGCCGGACTCCAAGCGCTGATCATTCCCGCCGCCAGCCCTTGGCTTTCATGCAGTCTTCGGCCGCCGCCATCTGTACCAACGGCGTCAGGTCAGGCATCACCAGGCCGCTTGAACTGCTGCACTGGGCTTGGTGGCCGACCATGTTGCAAGTGGTGTAGACCGGCCCGGCGGGCTGCGGTGTCGGCTGGAAGCGGGCCGTCGCAAAGGTCCAGCACTCTCGTTCGTCGCGCATCTGTTCGCCTAGCGTCATCGTGGGGTGCGACCATGGCTTGACGGCACAGCCTGCCAGCATGAGCACCAAAGTCGCCGCGAGTGTTTTCATTGCACTTCTGAGTAGTGGGGGTGGCTGACGGTAGCGTTCGTGGCTGGCAGCGCCAAGCAAAAGCACAACCCATTTTCCGCAGATGGGATGACAGTGCGGCCCCATGTCATTCCTCCGCCCCAGCGGCCCCGCCGCGCCACCGGCCCCGCCGCCGCCGGTCATCGAAGACACGGCCGCCAAGTCGCAGGAGTACCAGGACATGCTGCGCCGTCGACAGGGCCGCGCCGCATCGATCCTGACCGACCGCAGCACGGCGCAGGCGCCGCAGACCGCGGCGAAGGCGCTGCTGGGTTCCTGACCAAGCATGACGCCCGCTCAGATCGAAGACGTGCTGCGGCGCATGGAGGTCGCGGTGAGCCTGCGGGCGAACTGGGACAAGACCTTCCAGGACATCGGCGACCGCATCCTGCCGCAGTCGGCCGACTTCCAGGGCCAGCGCGCTGACGGCGAGGACCGCACCGAGCTGATGTTCGACGCCACCGCGGCCCTGGCGCTGCAGAAGTACGTGGCGGCCATCGAGTCCTTTGCCACGCCGCGCAACCAGCTCTGGCACGGCCTAACGGTCACCGACAAGTCGCTGGCGAAGAAGCAGCGCGTCAAGCAGTACCTGGACGAGTGGCGCGACATCCTGTTCCGGGTGCGCTACAGCCCGCGGTCCGCCTTCGCCAGCCAGTCGAACGAGGCCTACCTCAGCCACGGCGCCTTCGGCACGGGCGGGCTCTACATCGACGACGACGTGAAGGCCCGGTGCATCCGGTACAAGTCGCTGAACCTCTCGCAGACCTACATCCTGGAGAACTACCACGGCCTGGTCGACACGGTGTTCCGGCGCTTCAAGCGCACGTACCGGCAGATCGAGCAGAAGTGGCCCGGCAAGATGCCGCCCAAGATGGCCGAGGCGATGAAGAGGGCTCCGGACGAGAAGGTCGAGGTGGCGCACTACGTCGGGCCGCGCACCGATTACGAGCCCGGGCGGCTGGGCCCGAAGTCCATGCCGTGGGTGTCGTGCTACATCCTGCCCGCCGACAAGACCGAGCTGGAAGAAGGCGGCTATCGCACGTGGCCGTTTGGCATCGCCCGGTACATGACCAACGCCGACGAGGTGTATGGCCGCAGCCCCGCGTGGCTGGCGCTGAGCAACATCAAGGTGCTCAACGAGATGAAGAAGACCCACCTGAAGGCGGGTCACCGGGTGGTCGATCCGCCGCTGCTGGCCAGCGAAGACGGCATCCTGCAGGCGTTCAGCATGGCCCCGGGCGCCCTGAACTATGGCGGGCTGGACGCCAGCGGAAACCAGCTAGTCAAGCCGCTGATCACCGGCGCCAGGCTGGACATCGGCATGGACATGATGGACCGGGAGCGCGAGATCATCGGCACCGCGTTCCTGGCCGATGTCTACCGCGCGCTGGTCGAGAACCCGCAGATGACGGCGACCCAGACGATACAGCTGATCAGCGAGCGCGCCGTGCTGGTCGCGCCGGTGCTGGGCCGGCTGCAGGCCGAGTTCCTGGGCAACACCATCGAGCGCGAGATCGACATCCTGACCGAGGCCGGCGAAGGGCCCGAGATGCCGCCCGAGCTGGTGGAGGCGGGCGGCGAATACCGAGTCGAGTACACCAGCCCCATGAGCCGGGCCATGCGTGCGTCCGAGGGTGTTGCCATTCAGCGCACGCTGGAGTCGGTCACGCCGCTGGCGCAGATCGAGCCAGGCGTGCTGGACGTGTTCGACCTGGTGGAGATGGCCCGCGACCTGGCGGAGATCAACGGGGTGAGCGCCAAGAACATCCGCGACGCCGATGCCGTGGCCGCGATGAAGGAGGGCCGCGCGCAGGAGCAACAGGCCCAGCAGCTGTTGGCTGCCGCGCCGTCCGTCACCGCCGCCGCGTCGAACCTGATCAAACTGCAGGGCAACAGCGGAGTGCCAGTCCTTTGAGCCAGAACGAAAGCCTGGTGCGCCAGCGCCTGCACAACCGCGCCACGTCCTACAAGGCGCTGTTCACGGTCGGCCCCGGCGCTGAGCCGGCGGCAGACATCGCGCCGGCCGCAGAGGTCGTGCTGCGCGACCTGGCGCAGTACTGCTACGCCAGCAAGCCGACGCTGAAGATCAGCCCGCAGACGGGCATGTGCGACCCGCTGGCCATGGCCTTCGCCGAGGGCCGACGGGACGTGTTCAACCGCATCACGGCCCTCGTTGGCCTGACCGAAGCGCAGATCGCGCAAATCGCCCACAACCGGGAATCCACCTGACCATGAGCATCTTTCGCAAGACCTACCCCCTGATGGAACAAGCCGGCGCTGGCGCTGGCGCTGGTGGCGGTGGGGGCCCCGCGGCAGGCGCGCCCGCCGCTGCGCCCGCCGCTACGCCCGCGGCTTCGGCCCTGGCGGCTGCACCGGCGGCTGCACCGGCCGCACCGGCGCCAGCCCCCGCCTGGTACGACGGTTTCCAGAACGCCGAGGCGAAGGCCTGGGCCCAAGCCACCGGCCTGCCGGATGCCGAGCGCGCCGTCGAGAAGGCGTGGAACCTGGAGAAGCTGCTGGGCGCCGATCGCGCCGGCCGCACCATCGTCCTGCCGACGGACCCGGCCGACGCCAAGGCATGGGAGTCGATCTACACCAAGCTCGGCCGGCCGGAAACGGCGGACGGCTACAAGATCACGGCGCCCGAGGGGTCCGACCCGACGTTCGCCAAGAGCGCGTCGGAGTGGTTCCACAAGCGCGGCCTGGCGCCGTCGCAGGCGCAGGGCCTGGCCGAAGACTGGGGCAAGTTCGTCGCGGAGCAACAGACCGCCGCGGCAGCCGCTGAGCAGACCGCACTGCGCGCCGAGCACGAAGCGCTGGCCGCCGAGTGGGGCACCGGGCCGGCCGCCGATGCGCAGCGCGAGATGGCCAAGCGCGCAGCTCTGAAACTCGGCCTGGACGAGGCGGCAATCACGGCGCTGGAGAAGGTGGCTGGCTTCAGCAAGACCCTCAAAGCGCTGGCCAAGGTCGGGCAGATGACCGGCGAGACCGAGGCGGTCGGCATGGGCGAAGGCGCGCAGACCTTCGGCATGACGCCGGGCGCGGCCAAGGCGCAGAAGGCGCGGCTGATGGCCGACAAGGAGTGGAGCAAGAAGTACCTGAACGGCGACCACCAGGCCCGCGCCGAGATGGCGAAGATCGACGAGGTCATCGCCAGCAACCGCTGAAGCCTCACCCGCGCCGAGCAAGGCCGCCTCCGGGCGGCCTTGTCGTTTCTGGCCGCGCACTTCAAAAGCACAACCCATTTTCTGCCGGCGCGTTGAAGATGCCGCCCATTGCAGCCGCGCAAGCGGCCCAAGGCGGGGACGGGGCAGCAAGCCCTTCCGATGGCAGGCCGGGAAGCACGGCACGAGTGGCGCACGGTACTGCGCAAGTTGGGCACCCTCGCGGGACACGCCAAGCGAACAGCGACATCCAGCTATTCACTTGGAGCCACTACCGTGACCCAGAACTCCCAAGCCTTCTACAGCCAGCAGTACCAGACCAACGTCGAGCTGCTGCTGCAGCAGATGGGCCCGAAGATCATCCATACCTTCAGCCCCATGACCGCCACCGGCAAGGCGGCCGTCGCCGCCGACCAGATCGGCGCGATCGAAGCCGACGAGCGCACCACGCGCTATGACGACATTACGCCCAAGGACCCGGGCCAGACCCGCCCCTGGGTGTACCCGCGCACCTTCGACGGCGCCATCCTGCTCGACTCGTTCGACCAGATGCGCATGCTGTCGGACCCGAAGTCGAAGTACGTCACGTCGGTGGTCAACGCGATCAGCCGCAAGATGGACGACGAGGCCATCCGCGCCTTCTTCGACGCCCGCAACATCGGCGAGACCGGCAGCACCTCCGACAGCTTCCCGGCCGCGCAGCAGGTCGGCGTGAGCGTCGGCGGCGCCACCTCGGGCCTGAACGTCGAGAAGCTGCAGAACGGCATCCAGCTGCTGGAAGAGGCCGAGGTCGACCTCGATCGCGAAGAGCTTTACTGCGTGATCAGCCCGAAGCAGAAGCGCAACCTGATGAACGAGATCGAGGTCACCTCGGGCGACTTCTTCAAGGGCCAGGTGATGTCCAGCCGCAGCGTGACCGGCTTCCTGTCGATCACCTTCATCGTCAGCAACCGCCTGCTGCTCGACGGCTCCAGCTACCAGCGCATCCCGCTGTACGTGTCCTCGGGCATGACCTTCTGCCAGTGGGACGGCATCCACACCGATGTGTCGCAGCGCAAGGACAAGCGCGGCCTGCCCTGGCAGTGCTACGGCGAGGGCACCTTCGGCGCTGTGCGCCGCGAGAACCTGCGCGTGGTCGAGATCAAGTGCTCCACCGCCTGATCGCCCCGACACCCCAACCTGAAGGAGCCACACCATGGCCGTTGTTACTGTGAAGTCCACTGGCGTCACGAACGCCACGGCAACCCCCCGCGTCCTGAATGCCGCCAACGTGGCGTCGGGCAACCTGCGCGCATCGCAGGGCATGGTGGCCGTCGCCAACGGCGACTCCATCGGGTCGACCTACCGCCTGTTCCGGCTGCGGTCCAGCGACAGCGTGCACGCGTTGCGGCTGTACTGCAGCGCGATCACGAGCGCCGCGGCCGATGTCGGGCTCTACGACATCGACACCGTGAACGCCGGTGCGGTGGTCGACGTCGACTTCTTCGCGTCGGCGCAATCGATCGCGTCGGCGCTGGCCGGCACCGACATCAGCTTCGAGGCTGGCGCAGCCGGTGGCCTGCTGACCAACGCCGAGAAGCGCATCTGGGAAGCGCTGGGCCTGACCGCCGACCCGTTCAAGGAATACGACGTGACGCTGACCCTGACCGCTGCGGCCACCGCCGCCGGTACCGTGGTCCTGCGCTGCTCACACGTCAGCGGCGAGTAACCCGGGCAACCCGGCTTGAAGGGGCGGGCGGCGCAAGTCGTGCCGCCCCTTCGCACACAAGGAGCCTGACATGGCAGACCGCTTTTACAGCCTGAACTTCGGCCAGAAGAAGACCGACGTGGCCGAGACCGGCAGCACCACCGCCGGCGCAGCCGTCGAGCTGCGCATCACCTACGACGCGGCGAACAACAACAAGGTGGCCGTCATCGCCGCGCTGGAGTACATCAAGCAGCGCCTGGTCGAAGAGTCTTGGCCGCCGGCTTGAGGGGTAGCGCATGCCCACCCTTCTGAGCAACGCGGCGGCCACCGGATCAGCGCAAGGCTGGAAGGGTGGCCGCGGGGTCTTCACCCTGGCCGGCACGGTCGGCGGCGCCACCATCACCCTGCAGTACCTGGGGCCTGACGGCGCCACCTGGCTGACCGCTGCAGCCGCCACCACGCTGACCGCAGTCGGCGTCGCCAGCTTCGAGCTGCCGCCAGGCCAGATCCGCGCAGCCGTCACAGGCGGCGCCCCATCCGGCCTGTACGCGCAAGCCGAGCGCATCCCCTACTGAGAAAGCCCCGACATGAGCACGTTCAAGCCGCTGGACGGCATGCGCAAGAAGCTGCACTCCACCACTGGCGCCTATGAGGGCGTGGTCGACCAGAACGGCGACACCGCGTTCCCGGCCGCCGCGCTGTCGGCGACGGACGTGGCGGGCGCGCAAGCCCTGGTGTCAGCGGATGGGAATCTGGCGTCGGCTGATGTGGCAACGACCACCGGGACGCCCGGCGAGGTGCGGCGGATCAGCGACGGCGACAACAAGGGCGCGATCGTGACATGGGCCATCCCGCAGGGCGCATCGGCCTACACCTGGTGCTGGTGGCTGTGGCCCCAGGCCGCCTACTGACCCACGGACCACGAGAGGATCATCATGGCTGGAATGCCCGTTGAGACCGCTGCCGAGCAGCGCAATGCCCTGGCCCCGAGCCAGTTCCGCGACGTGTCCACGACGCGCCAGTCCGTCAGCTACACTGGCGGCGCACGATCGGTGATGCTGCAATACCGGCTGCTGCCCGGCGCCACCGCGACCGCGAACCAGTTGCTCCGCGTGGCGATCAACGCCGCGAGCGATCTGGATGCGGCCGGCAAGCTCGCCACCACCGGGGCATACCTGCTGCTGGCCCAGGGCGATGACCTCACGCTGATCGCGTCGGCGTCCGATCCGATCTACCGCGTCGATTTCTACACCGAGCAGGCTGTCGGCACCGAGAAGACGCTGCTGCAACTGCTGTCGGGGGTGTGACATGGGCAAGCAACTGAGCATCGGCACCAAGACCGCCGCGTACTACAGCGGCTACCTCGCGCACGCGACCTGCTATCAGGACGGCACCGAGTCGGTCAGCAGCGCGCTGGACATCAGCGGCAAGGGCAACCACCTGGCATTCAGCAGCGGCCTGAACGAGGTGGCGGCCTGGGCCACGCCGGGGCAACTCGCCATCGCCTACAGCACGTCGGTGGACGGGGCGGTCAAGCTGTCGTCGGCCGCTTTCAACACGGTGGACTTCGAGGCCGGTGACCATTTCGTGTTCGCGGCCGAGTGCCAGATCACCACGCCGGCCGCGACCACGCGCATGCTGGCGCAAGGGCAGAGCGCGACCCGCTGCGGCATCCGCCTTGCGGTCAAGACCAGCGGCGCGGTGGCCCCGACCGTCTGGACGCCCAGCGGCCAGGGCAGCGGTGCCGACTCGGCCATCACGCTGTCCGAGGCATCGCCGACCACCTGGCGGCAGTACCTGTGGTACTGCGGCGCCAAAGGCTTGGATGGCGCTGGCATCCTGCGCTACGCCCAGGGCGTCAATGGCACGCTGGACGCCACGGTCTACCGCACCATGACCGGCGTCGGTGCCATGTCCACCACGCGGCTCGATGACCTGTACATCGGCGGTTACTACGAGTTCGGTGCCGGCAACACCCTGGCGGCCAAGTGGCGCAACATCCACCTGATCCGCATTCCGGCATCGGATGTGGCCGACCTGCCGTTCCAGCGCGTCGCACGCCTGGCCAGCCGCCTGGCCCGGTCCCCGAATCTGCCCGTGACCGCGCAGGAGCTGGGCCTGTGACGTTCCTGGACGCCCGCTGGCGCAACGGCTACGCCATCGCTGGCGACGAGGCCAGCATCAGCAACGGCACGCACACGGCGGCGATCAATCGCGCCGTGCGCCCCGGCGTGCAGCCGTGTGTGCTGGGGCCGGTGGACGGTGACACCGCGCTGCGCTATGACCTGTGGCCAGCCGACAAAGAGGCGGTCGGCACCATCGCCCGCGTGCAGACGGAATTCACGCTGCCGAGCTGGGTCAAGAGCATGGTCAGCACCAAGTGGCTGCGGTGGCAATTCATGCTGCCGTCGCCCTGGGCGGCCGACAACGGCAGCGGGTTGACGCTGGCGATCATCAGCATCCACGATGACCCGGCGGTCGGCGTTGGCCGGGTCGGCACCTTCACCGGCTTCATCCAGGACGGGATGTTCTTCCTCCGCCGTGGCGCCGACGCGCTGGGCACGGGCGGCACGATCCTCGCCGGCTGGCCGGTGCGACCCGGGCGGTGGGAAGACCTCGTCATGCAGGTCAAGCACGCGCAGGATTCCACGGGCTTCATGCGCATCTGGCGCAACCGCCGGAAGATCATCGACATCAGCGGCGCGGCCATGACCTACAGCGACGACCGCGGGCCGTACCCCAAGCCGTGCGGCTTGTACTACCCCAGCGGCTACCCCGCCATGATCGCCAGCCGCACCGCCTATGACCGGGGCATGTGCATCAGCGACGACGCGCACACCTTCAACAGCTTCATGGCCGCGTGCGGGGATTCCGCGCTGGTCGAGCTGCCAGCTGCTACGGCATCGCCTGTCGGCGCGTGCTGATTTCCAAGCCCCTGCCGGTGATGCTGGCCAAGCCCTGACCGTCCGCAACCAGCGAAAGACCACCGCATGACCGACCTGCTCCGCACCTACCTCGCGCGCGCCTTGGTGCGCGTCGCCATCCTTGCCGCGCCGGCGCCCCAGGATGATCGGCTGCGCGAGGTGACGCGGCCGATCTGGCGCCCCGAGTGATGGACCGGCGCGACGCTGCCCAGGCTTCGCTGCTGCTGGCCGCCACGACTGCCGCCGCGGTGGGCTGGGTGTGGGCCGACGACCGGCCGCGTGCTGGTGCTGCGCTGGCCTTCGCCCTGGCTCTGCTGCTGACTGCCCTGCTGCGCACCACTGCTGGCCGCCTGACCGGCCTGGTGTGCACCTACGGCCTGGGCTACCAGGCATCGGGGCTGGCCTGCGTCATCTGGTATCCGGCCCTGTCCTCGCGGGATGTCGGCGTCTGCGACGAGGGCACCGGCCTGCCGGTGGGCCTGCTGTACTGCATCGGCGCGCTGCTGGTGGCGGCCGAGCTGCTGGCCGGGAGGGCTCGACAATGACGGATCACGCTGCAATCGTGCAGGGCATGGCTGCTGGCGTCG
>ERZ650304.313-NODE-313-length-28166-cov-4.740778_pt1 | contig 28166 bp, 66 predicted proteins | sample MGYA00376240_ERZ650304 | MGnify/ENA primary metagenome ERZ650304 (study PRJEB26733, sample SAMN07839271) | wastewater metagenome | biome: small river; feature: stream; material: water | place: USA: North Carolina | collected 2016-03-01 ... | reverse complement strand
TATCGCACTCCGGTATATGGTTTTGAGTATCGCGTACCATCTGCCAAGGCGCTGCTTCTAAATAAAGATCGATGCCGTAAGATTTTTGCAATGGCAAAAATTGCGGTTGACATGATCGCAGAGCGCATCGAGCGTGTTGGTATCATGGATGCAATTCAGCCGATGGTCGTTAACTCTAGCAGTATTCGTACTGCTATTGACGGTGTTGATCGTGAGAATGCGGCATATATCTTTAAGTATCTGGATTTTGCACGAAAGGTTGAGGCAAAATGCTAACAAACAGCGAAGAAGTATATCTGGATACCATCTATCGCCACTTCGGACGAATAAGTGATTTACGCAATGAGACAGTAATTGCCAACAACGCGATCAATGTTCTATTGGCACAACAGATGCGTCCAGAAGGTCGCGTACCGACGTTCCCAACAATCACTCCAAACAACGCATCTATTCTATTGTTCAAATTGGGAAATATATGGAGCAATCCTATTCCTCTGTTTGAATACATTCAGACTCGGTATGTTTGGATCAGTATGAGTAACAACATTAGTCGGACAGTAGGAAATATCAGCTTTTCTACTCCGTGGGAGTTGGTTGATAATCGTCAGATTCTGGCAAGTATTTATCATGGTGCAAACTTACGTGCTATGTTGTTAAATCGTCAGCACTACGGTAATCTGTTGCGCTCATTTCAGTGGCAGACACAGCAGATAGGTAGTCGTGGACGATGTGAGCGATGCAATGTGCGTCGTACCACAACAGGTAAATGCTATGTGTGTACTCACAACGAGTTTCAGCCTGTGGATATAAAAAAGAAACCGACGGTAGCAACAAAGACAAAGGGACAAACGCCATCTGAATTGCTTGAAGAGACACGAGCAGAGGCACAGCGAGTTAACGCGCAGATAGCTGCTGAAATGAACACATGGAGTCCGGTGTTTACTACAAGCGCATCAGAAATTACAACGGAATATCGTCCAGGAGTGCGTCAGAGTCCGACAGGACGACGTAACACGAGTGTAGTGTTTGACGACGTTGCGCTAAGGTATGCGTTTGACGATCCAGATGAGGAGGATAGCAATGCGTAAATGTCCAAAGTGCAATCATCAGTTTAGTTCAGCGCGTATTCGTGGCCCTATTGTATGGGGCGAACAGCACGTATCATTTGATCAGGACACCATCCAGGCTGTGTCTCCTATTGTGAGTCATGCAGTGATGAAGCCAGGACACGAGTTTAAGAAAATTGAGCGTGTATCCATGACGTGTCCATCTTGTGACATCTCTCTGCCAGTGAGTCAGTTTATTCCTGTGTTTGTTTGTCCGATCACAGGTGAATCAGAGAATCTCATGAGTGTTCTTATTGGTGGTGCGACTGTTGAGGTATCGCAATCTGTAACAGCGGCAATGCTTTATGAGATTAATCGTTGGTATGGTACGGCGGCTAGTACAATCAGTTCGGATACTCTTGTGCCGCTGGTTGACGCAATGCGAGGAGTTGGAATTGGGACACTCGAATAATGCCCCTGGTGGTATGAGTGCTGATCAGCAGATAGCAATGCTGCTCAACGCTCATAACCAACTACCCAATCCTGTTACATCAGTCAATATGACTCGGTATGTGACTATTGGGAGCTTTGGGTTAGGAAACTCTATGGTGTATTCATGTGCGGAGTATTGCAAGCGCGGCTTCTGGCTTGCAGAAATTAAGCACGTTGTAACACATCCCGCCCATCGTAGGAAAGGATATGCGCGTGCCGCCGTACAAGCGTGTATCGATAAGGCAACAACAGATAGTATCATGTTTGTGTGTATGACCACACGAGTAAATAATGACCCTATGATCGCGTTGGCAGAATCATTTCAATTCGTTCGATTCAAGACCCGTATGAATCTCACATCGGGTCACGACATTATCATATGGATGAAGGAGTTATTGTAGTGTGTAGACTCTGTGCAATTACCGCACACTTTTCCGTTCCAGATGTTCGCAATACGTTGTTGGATAGAATGATGCTTCTGTCAGCAGCAGAAGGACAAAAATCAGGTTGGGGTGTGTGCGATGGAAAAAGCATCCATAAAGGTACAGGATTATACGGTCAAGATAGCGAATGGCTCACTCCAAAAAGCGAGTTCACAGGTAATATCGCCGTAGGTCATGTGCGTTTGGCAAGTGTTGGTATGGGATTGCGTCGTGCAGAGTCACATCCATATTCTATGCGGGGATTTGTATTCCTTCATAACGGGCAATTCTATGGCACAGCAAACAAGCTATGGGATGATGACGATCCTGATACTGATTCGTGGCGTGCTGCTCAAATCTATGAGGCGCGATATGGCAGTGAAGTAAACGTCGCAAATGTTAATGAGTGGCTAGGTAACTTCTGGCAGGGAACGGCATACGCATGTATGTGGCTCAAGAAAGACGTAATCTATATCTCGCGTAATGTGCTTCGTGATCTATTCTATGTCACAATCCCACAGCAAGCAGGGATTGAGGCTCCTGGCTTTATGGTAAATACATCCGAAAGGGTGCTAACAGGTGCTTGCAACTATCTAAAAACAATGTATAATGTAGAAACAAGTAATGTCGCACCGTTCGCGGCAAAGGCATTGTACAAGATAGAGTATGGTTCTGATCGCGCCGAAGTGAGTGCATTAAATTATACTCTACAGCCAGTGCCTAAGTTATGGAAGATTAAGAATACGATCTATCAGCGAACGGGATGGATCGAAAAACCAAGAAGCTAAAGGAGTACGACTGTGGCAAAGAAAGCATCAACACCAAAGGCACAGGAAGCACCAAAGCAAGAAGTGGGTTATCGTATTCTCAACATCTCCAACCGCACTCAGTTCGCGCATTGGGCTATCTGTTTCGGTAAGAAAATCGTCGCTGATGGATTCACATCGCGGCAGAACGCAAAGGATTATTTCGAGAATGAGTTTATCTCCAACTCCTGATCACGACCCGACTCGCGTTCATATACTGTATATACTCTCTGAAGATGAAGAGGAAGAAACATTTGTCGATCTTAGCAAAGACTCCATCCGTGGAGATCCACTTCCCACAAGACAGGATAGTTAGTTTCGGGGACTGGCTATCCTCCATAGAAGTAGGGATGGTATATCTGATCAAGTCGGATACAAACTACGATCTCGATTATCATTTGTTGGATGCTGTGTTGTTCTGGCTGACTCGTCCCCGAACATTGTGGTATCATCGGGAACGGTGTGAGATTCTTCCACACTATCGTCTCGAAGTAATCACATACATCGCTAAGTGTTTGAATAGTATGTGCGATGAAGATCAGATCGATGGTTTCAAGTATCGATGTGCGTTGATCACCGACAAAGAATTACTCAAACGTCATCGTGGTGTGGTATTCCAAAAGTTAAATAGCCTTGGGTATGTTCGTGTACTCTACAACTACAATAAAGGGGCAAAGAATGTCAGTAACTCTTAATATGATTTCCACTATCGTCAATGTACGACAGCATCCAAACGCCGACCGACTCATGCTTGCGGATATCAGCGATGGTACAAACAAGTTAGCGACGGTTATCGTTGGTAATACTCATATGGAAGGAGAGATTGGCATCTTTTTTATGTGCGATGCGCAGCTTTCCGAACAGTATTGTGAGTATAATGATCTTGTGGCGCGATTCGATGAGAATGGGAATAAGATTCCTGGCTCTGGATTTTTTGATCACAAGCGTCGAGTCAAGGCTCAGGCGTTTCGTGGTATCAAATCGCCGGGTCTGTGGATGCCTATTCGTAGCCTAGAGTATATCCCATTTGATCTTACTTATCTCAAGCCTGGTGATTCATTTGAGGATGGGTCATATACTCTTCCTGACGGTGAAACATACGAAATCTGCCGACGATACTTCACCGACAAACAGCTCAAGAATCGTGCGCTCATGATGAAGGCAGAGAAGGACGCTATCGCCCGGAAGTTTATGCCAAAGGTTCACACAACAGAGCATATCATCCTTAATGGTCGTAACATTCCAGAAGGTGATGACGTGCGTTACATCATGGAAGAAAAGTGGCATGGTACGTCGCACGTTGTTGGTAATCCATACAGTGTGATCTACACCCCAAAGATGCGGTGGACAAAGGGTACTCGTCGTCCAAAAGTTCTATGCGATGTAGCGTACACTAATGGTATTAAACATAGCACTCGTAATGTGTTTGTCACGCAGGATAGTGTGGGCTATTACGGTAAGGAATCTTTCCGGTTTGAGGCTACTCGTGGTATCAATCCAAAGCCTGGGTACATCTACTATGGAGAGATTGTCGGTTGGGTTGGCAAGGACAATCCTATCATGCCAACAATGGATGTGCCAAAGGAACTACAGGATGTGTACGGAAAGCGCATGACGTTTACCTATGGCTATCCAAACGGGCGCTGTGGATTCCATCTCTATCACATTAAGCACGTCAATGAGTATGGCTTGGTACGCGATCTCACATGGAATGAGATCGTAGAAATTGCCGAGTCAGAAGGTATCAACAAAATGCTTGCCTGGACATCACATAGCAAGACAGCGCAAGAGTTAGTGCGTGAAGTGAAAGAAGTAGGAGAACATCGTACTCATGGTGTTTGGCCCGATCATATTACCGAAGGTATCGTAGCACGAGTCGAGACACCACACGGAGTCGAGTTCTTTAAGTACAAGAATGATACGTTCTGCCAGTTTGAAGGCATTCGCGAGTACTCGAGTCGTGAAGAAGAATCATAGTAGACAACATCCGGTTTGTGTGGTATAGTGTTCCTATAAAGAAAGGGAGTAATAATGCGGATCGATTTGTTCAACCGAAGCGAATGGCCATCGTATATGCGTGAGGCTACTCAACCAGTGGCGGCGACATCAGTAACATATGTCAACAATAACACTGTACCAGCAGGGATGAAGAACGCCTATGATCTCAAAGATGGTGATTTCTTCTACTACACTTGCTCCGATGACACAAAAGTGTATGGTGTCAAGGTGTATGCACAGACCATCCGGGCGCACAACAACTATGGATATGTAAATGTGCTGTGCATCAACCTGTTGCTTGAGTATCTGATCAAGAAGTTGGATCTCAATTCAATTGAGTTAGTTGATGACGACGATGAGACTATTCCACCTATGGTTCTGGTGAATCTCCTCAAAGATATGCACGGAGATATCTCGTTCCATGACATGTTGGAGTCCAAGAGTCTGATCACAGCGTCAACTATTGAGATGCGTATCTCTGGTAAGAGTGGTACAACTCACGTCACGCCTATCAAGGTAGACGATATGCCGGAGTTCATGCGTTTGTTCTGTCGGTTCATTCAGGATTGCAGCGGCTTCAAATCCGCAATGATGAAAGAGGCATAGAATGGCAGAGATGCTTGTGCTACGTGGTCTGCCTGGAAGTGGCAAATCAACTATCGCCGCTCGGTACGTAAGTCAGGGTTATTTCCGAGTCAATAAGGATGATCTTCGTGAGGCTCATCCAAAGGCGAATGAGCGTTGGATTCACGAACACCAGATGACGCTGATTGGCAAGGCTATTGAGCGTGGTGAATCTATTGTCGTTGACAACACCAATCTCAATCAGCGTACCGTCAATGAGTATCAGCGCATTGCAGAACACGCTGGTTATGAGTTTAGCGCGTTAACAGTTCAGACTCCGTGGACTGAGTGTATCCTTCGTGACCTTGATCGTAAGAATAAGGGCGAACGATACGTTGGTCGCTCGGTAATCTTTCGGATGGCTGTTGAAAGCGGGCGCGTCGAGTCAACGAAAGAAGATTTTACTCTTGCCGGTAAGCATGTTGTTATTTTTGACATCGACGGCACTCTTGCCAACACCGATCATCGTCAGCATTTTATGACCGGAGAGAAGAAAGATTGGAAAGGCTTCTTTGAGAACATGAGCAACGATACTCCGTATGAGGATATTGTTGCTCTGGCTGTTGATGCAGCAGCACAAAGCAATGTTGTTCTGATTGTATCTGGTCGTCCAGAAAAGTATCGTCGTGAAACAGAAGAATGGCTGGATAGGTATCGTGTTCCATATGCGTTCTTGTTCATGCGTGGCTTTAATGATAATCGACAGGACAACATCGTTAAAGAAGAAATCTATAGGAAGTATATTGAGCCATTCTTTAACGTGAAGTATGTGTATGATGACCGACAACAGGTGGTGGATATGTGGCGTCGGATTGGACTGCGTTGCTTGCAGGTTGCCCCTGGTGATTTTTAAGAAGGAGAAATCTTGACAGAATCTTTAATCTATAGTATAGTACGTATAGTTGCAATAAGCGTAGTGATATCAGTTGCAATAACCATGTCTGTGTATATGTTATATCAGGCATGGTTAGCCAAGCAAATACACGAAGCAGAAAAGTATCGTATTGGCATCATTCATATGAATGATACGTGGTTCACCGCTGGTATGTTGGTGGGATTTCACGGACGATTATTGAAGCTAGAAGAGTTTAAAGCTCTTGTGGCGCAATCAAACCCCGAACGCTCAGAACAAATTGATGCGTTCATCAAGAGTGTAGGAGAGACAACACATGGTAACAGCAGTTGATGGAGTTATCTCTATCATATTTCCAGCGCTTGTATGCGCTGCATTGGGAACGTTGAGTACGTTCACAGATCATCCACAATTCGATGAGCATCCTTGGATTGTTCTGTTCATCCGTTGTATGTTTGGCGCGGCTGTATTATTTGTGCTATATACTCTCGCCGTTGTGCTACCAAAGATTAATTGGGGATTCAAATAATGGACGATAGCTTATTTCTTACAACGCTGCTTGCCATTCTCATGACACTCATTAGCAAGTATCTTCGTGATAAGTACCCGCACGATAACTGGCTCAAGTTCGCCTACTATGGGATGACAACTGTTCTCATTGTATTGACCGCTGCGTTAATCATGCAGCTCATTGGATAGGAAATTATATGTCCGTTATTCAGATGCACTCTGGTACGTTCATTGATCTTGCTGATCCGCAGCCAGAGGATATTCACCTTGAGGATATTGCTCATAACCTGAGTCGTATCTGTCGCTTCACCGGAAGTACATCGCGCTTTTACAGTGTAGCAGAACATTCGCTTCATGTAATGATGTATATGCAGCGGCGTTATTACTACACATACGAAAATATTTTGTGGTGTTTACTGCATGATGCAAGCGAAGCTTATCTTGGAGATGTTTCTACACCTCTTAAAAATCTTCTTGGTGAGTCATACAAAGTACTCGAAGCAAATATGACAAGTGTTATTGCGCGTAAGTTTGGATTACGTGAACAAAACATTCCTATATGTGTAAAAAATGCAGATTATTCTGTATTCAAATTTGAGGTTGCACATCTCATGCCAGAGTATGAGGCAGCCAAGCAAGAGTATTATGGCTTTCCATCAGAAAAGCGCGAGTGGAATAACAAAGATTATTTTCTTAATCGCATTGTAGAAGAGGATTATTATAACAGTGTTGTCGAATGGCAGCGTTATTTATAAGGAAATGTTATGCAAGTTATGTGTTCTGACCATCCACGGCTAAACACGCAATTGATTTGGCGTTCATTCACGTTAGAGTATCCAGAGAAAACAAGTCAACATGTTATTCGTGATGACTATCATTCGTTTGCAGTGTCAAGCTACCATCGCAATATAAGACTCAATGGAAACACTATCACAGGTGAAGCGAATATTGTGTATACAGATATTCGGATATTTGGATTATTCAAAGCACTGCGAATGGGTTACTCGTTGCGATACAATAAATTCTATCGTATGCTTGAATTATACAACGACAATTAGGAGTAGGAATGAATATTTATATTGACAAGCCACCAGAGGGAGACTGGCAAGATTGGTATATCATTCATAACGATAAAATACATCGTATCTGGGCGGGACATAGTTGGAATCCAGAGTGGATCTTTCAAGAGATTGTGCGGGTTTTTACTGAGTTAAATCTTAATGTGCCGTTAAAAGACATCACATTTAAGGTAACGCAGTTACCATACGAGGATTAAATGAAATTAAATATTCCAGAGATGGAAGATACGTTTACACTCAGTCGTAACATTGTTGTAAGTGTGTACCACGATATTTACAATCGTAACTTTCTTATTCGGCGTGGACTGGCAGATCAAAGAACACGTTGGAGTCATAGCTATAATCCACGCCGCGATATTGTGACATCAACCGTACACTTTGAAGCAGGAACACAGTTTCGAGTGAAGCGTATCTTTGTACGACAGGGTGGAAAGACATACGATGCTGTACGTTTTGCTGTTGTTGGCGAACCACATCGGTTTTCATTGTCGGTAAGAGAAGCAAATCAAATGGAGTTTGTAGATGCAGAACACGTTTAATGTTGTCCTTGGAGATTGGTCACACGATGGTCATGGACATACAGCTACTATTGTTATTAAGACAGACGCAGAAATGGCGGATATTAGACAAGCGTATGATGCAGCCGTCACTTATTATGAATTTGATCTTATTGCATATGTGGCAGATGAGTACGAAGATCCGCTCTTGAGATTAGAATATGTTAAGAAGCTAGAAGAGAAAGGTGTAACTCATCTGACTCAGGGGTTAGAGAATCCAAAGCGTATTAGTATTCATGACATAGATATTCGTGCATGGGGAGACAGAGATGAGGAAGAGGGCGATGTCGAATTAGATGAGACTATGTTCTTCCATCTCTGGATTTTGTTTGTTCAAACAGGAATGCACATTCTTTCGCTGCCGTTTGAGTATCAAATCATTCACGGGACTGATATTCATATCAACGGCTATGGATTATTTGGGAGCTAACTATGACCGTATTCGAGTGTGAAGCAGTAAACGCATTGACAGGTATGGATACTCCGTGTTGTGATACCTGTCATAATCGGTTGGAGCAAGTGCTTGAGATGGATGCTTTCTCAGGCTACGATGTGAAAGTTAACGGCGAGTGGTATGTAGTGTGTTGCAACATTGATGCGGCACTACTTATGGAGTACGGCAAAAGTCTTGTAAATGTGGAGCCAATCAATGCTGATTAATGTAAATGTTGGTGATACATCACACGATGGACATGGACATGTTTATTCTGAATTGTGGCGCGTTGTGAAGCGAGTATCAGATAACAACTACACGAATGATGTAGACAAGTATGCTGATATTTATCCCGCTGTTGCAAGAGGACGGGGATTGCTCGGGTTTGATCCTATGGAGATGGATCGCACTGCGGATTTCTATAGCAATCGGAAGTTCACCATTACCCAAGAGCAGCATGATATGATGGATGCCTTGGGATTTGTGTGGGATTTCTGTGAAGAGGAGCAGACACAAGCACCATATCAGCTTGACAAATCATCGTTTATCTACTGCTGGTTCTGGTTAATGACTCTTGGTGATCCAGATTTGAAAGCAAAGCCAGTTGGAGTAACTCAGGCAGACCTTGGCGGCTATGATTTAGTGTATTACGGATAGGGAGTATCATGAATAACGAACAGCTAACAGAACTCTTGCGGAAATTAGAGCAAGAGTGGGCACCAGCATTGTTGGAAACAGCCGCAAAGATTACGTTCTATGACTCACTTGGGTGGATTATTGCAGGCTTCGTGTGGCTTATTGTCGGTCTTATTATGCTTCGATTGGCTAGCGAGGTTTATATCATAGGATGTTCATGAATATACAATACATTCTCACTTGTGTGCATGATGGCAAGACAGCCATTACTATTGCACACGAAGGTGGCGAATCTTGTATAACCGTGTACAAAGAGTTGAGCGTAGAAGAAGTAGTACAACGTTTAAGCACGATGTTCGATACTGATGTACCTGTGTATCAAATACAAGATAACTATACGATAGGACACAACAATGAGCGAGTTTAACTGGAACGATTTGTTTCAACTGCCGGGATATATTGGAATGAGCGCTTTGTTAATGCTCATTTCAATGATTATTTACTTTACCATTCAGTATCGAAAATACCTTCGCAATCTGAATGGTACGAAGGTTGGCAAACACACCAAAGAAGCCGCAATCCGCAATATGATTGTAAATAGTGATACAACATTAATCTCTTTATTGTGTATTGTTTGGCCTGTTGGATTGTGTGTTGCACTCATTATTGGAGTAGGAACAGCACTCTTTTTGACCGTTGAAGGAATAATTAAACTTCTCACTAAGGTATTGCCCGGATGAACAACATCATTCAGTTTATTCTTTCATTTGCGCTGTTCCTACTCTCTGCTGGATATATTCACGTAGAAATGCATGAAAACAAACACGCACCGAGTAGACGAACATACGGAATGTTTGCGATTAGTGTTATTGTGGCGTTTGTGGCATTTGCTGATATGCTACAAACAATACTTACGGGAGGATTACGATAGATACTGATAAAAAAATCACTGTAGAGAAGGGGTACGAGCCAAGAAAAGATGCTCGGTATCCCTACATATCAACGGTGTATCACGGTCAGGAAAAAGGAGTAACTGTTCGATACAGTAACCCAAGAGATCGTGATGAAGGCGTTCGGTACGCAGAACACCACATCAAGGAACAGAAAACACATACTTGACGCCATCGGGTATTCGTTGTATAGTAGCTTTGTAAGCAAATATAAAGGAGCAACTCACATGGATCAGGAAACAAAGGATCGATTGGTCGAGTCGGCAACAGCTACACTCCGCATGGCATATGATGTATGCGATGGTGTGAATCCTAACGAGAATACCGAGCTATTGGCGTTCTACGTTGGCGCTGCAACTCTGTTGAGCATTCTTGTTGGTCGTCAGGCAGTGCTGGAAATCGTTCAGGGTTGGGCACTGGAAAACATGATCAAGGATGTCCTTGAGAAAATCAAGGCAGATAAGCTGCCAGTAGCGGGCAATATCGTTCCATCGGCGTAATTCTCGAATAGGTAAACGCGATGGCAAAGTGTAGAGAACAAGACGGGAGTTATACTCTGCCGCAAGGATTGTACCTGTACTGCTAGGCTCCCCATCTAGCCAGTTCATTCTGATAAATCTACCACCTAGCCGACAACGCCCAATAGATGCGAAAGCATCAAGGTAAAGAGCCCTTAAACCCGATACGACGATCAACTGGGATGCGCAACGTAATTGTACAAAAAGCGGGGATTGGGCGTTATCACCATATCTTTAGGAGTAAAGTATGAAAAAGAATCGACCGTGGCTTTTATACGGTTTTATTGCCGGAGTTATGTTCTTTTTCGCTGCGGTGTTCTCTTATTTTGTTATCAGCGGATGCTCGGTGACAACAGGCTATTACCCGATTGATATTATTCGATGTACACAAAGGTTATTACTACCATGAAACAACGTGTTGTAAAACAGCTTGGCGAGTTTGAATCTGGGACGAGCTTAGAGTTCGTGTTAAATGTGCTTCCTGTGTATATTCGTCAGGCAACAAGCGAAGGATTAGGAACTCCGTATTTTCGCACGTATGAAGGGTGTGATCTCGAAGTTTGTGCTACTCGTATGGAAACAGACCAAGAAGAAGCACAACGCGAATTAGATGCTAATCCCGAATACCATCAGCTTCGTTCACTTGCGCGTAAGCTTGGATTTCGACTAACAAAAGATAGTAGTTTATTAAATGACTAAACTCAATGATTTGATGGATGATTATCTTGAAGGTCGTCCACATCTACTTACTATTCAAGATTTTGCGCGGTTTATGAGTAGAGATTTGCCGCATTTCTATATCAACATGGATAATCTCAAAATGACTCCACGAACAGCAAAAGAGTGGGTTGATACATTTGTTCAGTGGAGTGAAATAGATAAGGACGTAGGGATTTGAAACGAACTATAACTATACTTCTCGGTCATATTGGGAACTGGGGAACGTTAAATGATTTAGAGGAGCTTGTTCAAGAAGCACGCAAACGAGCAGATGCAGAAGGAATCGAGCGCACCCAAATCGAAATCGATCATGGTGAGTACGACGATCTACGAATGAAAATTCATGGATATCGTCCTGAAACAGAATCAGAAGAAAAAGAGCGACTCATCCAGGAAGAGATTTCTGCCAAGCGCAGAATTGATCGTCTTACAAAAGATGCACAGGCATTAGGATTTAAGATTGTGAAGGATACCGATGGCAAATAAACCAAAACGATTACAATATACTTCAACTATGGGAACAATCTCATTCCCTATTGAATTGGACGATTTTGTTGATTTTGTTGAGCGTGTTAAAGCCGATGCGGAGCTTGATCAGTACAATTTTGCAGGATTTCGTATTGTTCTTAAGAATGGCAAGTACGCCGAGTTTGAGGGGTACGTATGGGAAACCGATGAGGCGTACAACGAGCGCATCAAGCCAGAAGAGGTTCGTAAAGCAGAGGCACTCGCCGCTCGTGTTAACTATATCCGTGAAGAAGCACGTCGTATTGGATATGACATCGTGAAGCACGAAAATACATAGTTGACACCATCGTCGTCTGGTAGTATAGTTTGTACATAGAATAGTGAGGGAGGTGGTCATGAAACTGCCGTTCAATCCTGTTACTGGTGCCATTATTGGTGTAATAATCGTCGCTGCGATTATCTTTGCATGGTCGGCGTTAGTTGGTGGATAGGAGTACGACATGTTGCAGATTTATGTGTTCTTCTTGCCCACAAAGTACACTCATGTGTCAGTCGTATCGGATTCAGAATTAACAGCGCGTGAAAAGGTGCGTGCGTTTGCGCTAGATAAGAAACATATGCACGCGCCATATTACCTGACGGATGAAGAAATCGAGTTGAGCGAAGTGTATCCGATTGTACAGGATACCGTTATTTGGAAGGAGTGGTAGGGTTGGGAGATATGTCTACAGGTCAGTGGATTGTTCAATGGCTTGTTTCATCGCTGATCGCTTGGTTTATTGGATTTCCTATTGGGATTACAGTGTTCTTACTCATTAAGAAATATCTTCACGAGAAGGAGTACATACACACTTCATTCGATTATGATGATTTCAAGGAAATGGTGACGTTTCCGTTGTTCATTCTACTCACGATGCTACTCGCGCTTTTTTGGCCTGTAACGTACTCCTTGGCTATTGCTGGTGCGCTTATTGTTGGTATCGTTGTCGGGCTTCGATGGTTGGTTATTCAGTTTATTGATCTTGTCATTTCAAAAGTGCGTGAGAAAGAAGATTAGAATGAATTGGCAGGAATATGTCGCACATCTGTCCTGGGAGTCGTGGTTAGGGCGTGATGTCAATGGTTGGTCATGCCTTACTGATATTGAAGGAATGCGATTGATGCGGCATATTCCTGTCGGTGATCGAGTTGGTCAGTTGCAATACATTGACATGGATTACAACATTATCACTGTACCAATAAATAATCACGCCGCTATTATTCTCCGCACTCGTAGCTCAATGGATAGAGCAACTACAGATTTTCCATCTCCCAATGACAGTTAGGACAGAGTTGTATTAAATTGTCGTAAGAGTTAACTTCTTTTACTTTGCTATCAAGAGAAAATGATGAAATGGGTTTAATGTGGTGGAGTTCTACGTGTTTGTTATATCCGCACTTGGCACAAGGCTTTTGAAGTAAATCCTTAAAATGGCTGCGTGCCAACATGCGGATATGCACATTACGTGACGAAGCGTGGAGATGTTTGATCGAGTCTCTGTTCCAGTAGCTTTCAAGAGTTAGTTCTTGAATATAATCGTAACGTGTGGCATTGTATTTGTCCTGACATTTCCTACAACGTGAATCACGATATGTAGGAACATTTCCGCCACACCAGATACATTTTCTTTGTGTTTTTCTCGATGGAAAATTAGTAGCGTTTACTTTTCCAGCACATGAGCGGCTACAGTATTTTGCATTGGTTGTTTGATTTTGACAGGTGGAGTTTGCACACATCTTTAACATATGGTATAATTCTTTCATACTTACGAGCGCATGTATCGGCTCAATCTTCTAAATTGTAGTACCGTAATTGGATAATATGCAGGTTCGAATCCTGCCATGCGTACCAATATGGTTCTGAACATAGTAGTTAAATCCTGCACCAACTCGTATGTCCGATTAGATGGGTTGCGGGTTCAAGTCCCTCCGAGTGTACCAAGACGAGTTAGCTTATTGGTAAAGCGCGCCAAATCCCAGGCAAAAGAGACGCAAGGAAGTGAAGGTGGTTCGATTCCACAACTCGTCCCCATTAAAACACATACTTGACCATATCCGAAATACAGTGTATAGTTAGCACATAGTATGAAGGAGTAACGATATGAAAGTTCAACTAGTCGCTGGTGATCGTGTTCACGTCGATGAGACTGGAAAGCCAGTTCGGATTGAAACGTTGTACATGTCCGTAGAAGGATACGGCGATCTGACGTTTGGCCCACTCGACAGTGCTACTCTGTACACAAAAGAACGCTTCGAAAATATCGACATCGATGATCTTTCGCGCTGGACATTCGCGTATAGCGATAATGTTATCTTCAGGGTGATGGACGTTCGCATCGTTGATGCTGATCTTACATTTGGAGAGTAGTCGTGACAAATCCATACCCAACAAAGCGATTCGACACATCGTTTATCAAGGTAGAAGAATTAGTAGCAGCGTTGCTCACAATGCCACAAGATTCATGGATCGTGTTTGAATCCGCCAAGTTCCGCCGACAATGGGAAGGCGCACTAACAGTTGGACTGGATGATGGGGAGAGTGAAGCAGTTGTTGTGAAGCTGCTCCCGATGAGTGATTTCCGAAAAGACGACACTGATGAGCCGTTTCTACCAACAGAAGCCGATATCCGCGCTTATGAGCGCAACGCAGATCGCTAAGGAGTAACCCAATGGTTTACGCACATGCTTATGCAATCGAGTTGACCCGACGAGTGCGTGAAAAGACAGGTTGGAATCTGTTCAACGCAACCAACTACGTTCGTGAACACTCATTTGATGAGATTGCAGAAGTTGTTGGTGGATTGCCAGATTCGCTGCGTGAAGCAGCAAAGCCTGAACCACAGTACATTATCGAGCAGCCCGATACACCGATCACGAATCAGGAGTTGATCGATTACCTTGTCACACTGCCGCGTGATGCGCCTTGCTTTGCACAAGGTAAGGACAGTTTATTCGCAATCGGATTGCCGGTATTTTTGCCGAAAACACACTGTATTGTATTTGATTAAGGAGTAACATCGTGAGCTTTCAGATTCGTGTAGAAACACCACCACCACTTTCGCCTATCGAACCTGCTAAATAATACATACTTGACAACATCGCCACTTGGGTGTATAGTAATGGCAGTTAGCAATTCTCCGGTGGGATTGATTGGTCGGTGTACCGGGAGTCTTGAAACACAGATAGGTTTATACGCAATCAATAACAGCGGAGAGCGGCTAACCCAATAATAGCTTTAAGGAGTAAGACAATGATTACCGAAGAACAGGCCATCGCGTTGGAGCAAGTTGCAGTTGCTATTACTGAGTTGCAGCATGCTGTGTTTAATAACACTATCAGCATCGAGGCATTTGCTGGAATTGTTGATACGTGTGTCGAAGTTGTTGAGAATGCAGTAGGATTGCTTGGCGAACAGGCAGTGAAGCAGTTTGTTGAGGAGTTCCATAAGACGTAGCGACTGAGTGAAACGGATTATCATTCGAGCCTCATAAGCTCCGAGATAGTGGGTTCGACTCCCACAGGCGCTACCAATTGCTATCTAGGCCGAGTAGTTTAATAGGCACAGAACGCGGTCGGAGTACCGAGGCGCAAGTTCGAGTCTTGCCACGTCCTAGATAGTGATACCAGCATGGGGCATCGTCTAGTACCCTGAGATTATGACGAACCGGATAGTGTAACCGGGCTGTATCGGCTCTTATGCAGTAAGTAATCATAGGCGATAATGTCAAGTATGAGAGCATAGAGCATCTTTAGTTTTAGAAGGAGTACGGACATGCAATTTTGGCAATTAGCAATGCGAACAATGCTTCGTGACAACGGCGATGTGTATCTTCCGTATCATTTCGAAGGTGATAACTGGAATACAGGTGAGAAGCAAACGATTGATGAGGCTATTAAACCACATGTTCCTGCTACGGTTGATTCTGGATTCAACAACTGGATTTTCTTTAAGGGATATCGTGGGGCCATTGGTGCCAAGCGCGCAACATGGAATGATTATCAGTGGTTCAATACGGCTGATGAAGTTGCCGCGTTTATTACGGATATGTACGTTAATCGATATGCATAAGGGAGTACTGTCCTGATGGCGGAAGGGCACCGGACTGTAAATCCGGCACTGTGATACTCAGTAAGTTCAAATCTTACTACTCCCACCATTCATATTCTTCGGACGAGTAATTCAATTGGTAGAATACGGACTAGCGTTCGTAGATGCAGTGTTCGAATCCTGCCTTGTCCAAGAATATGATTTATTAGCAGTATAAAAAGGAACACAGAATGCGCGATTTTCTTGAGGTTACTGGACTCATCAGTCTTATGATTGCCATAATCGTTGGTGTTGTTCTTATTGTTGGTTGGAGCATTGATGCGGCAAATCATACCGATGAAAAAAGAGCTGCATGTGCGAAGATTGGTCAGGTATATTATATGCGGCTTGATGCGTGTGTAAATGCTGATCAACCGTGGTTGGAGAAGTAATATGGATGATCGATCATTTAATACTATTAGTGAATTAAACGCAATAGTTAACTCACTAAACATGCGCTTGGATACTGCAAACAAGCTTATCAAACAACTCTGGACATCAGTTTTCATTGCTTTTGTGTTCTGTATTGTAATGTTCTTTTGGGCGGCTAATAATAGCAGTGCAAATGATCGTATGCTTAACACTCTTGCTAAACGGTGTCCTGCTGAGTCGCATTTTGAACGTGATACACTAACGTGTGTTGTTACGTATGAGTATCCATAATGTTACCTATTATCTTATGGTTAATTTTTGTTCAGCCAAGTGGAGAGACATATACTCCACAAGAGCAATCAGCAACGATGCAACAAGTGTCGGAAGCTGCTGCATTTTGGGGATATGACGCAGAAATACGCACATCAATACTTATCACGAATGCAGATGTATTCAACACGTCTATTGATGAATGGTCAAATATACCAACAGGTAATGCTGGAATCACCGTCTATGTTGTAGATACAAGTAATACAAACCAGTTGTTTTTTAACAGTTATGGTGGATATGCACAGCGCTATTATCAAATCATAACAGCAGTTAAAAACACAAATCTTGGCGCAACACTAGCGCACGAATTAGGACATGTGTTGTACGGATTACCGGATTGGTATTTACTGCCAGGAAAGTGTAACGTAATAGATATTATGTGTGATGCAGTAAGCGCTTATAATAAAAAAATAAAAGGCTGTAATACTCTTGAGTTCATTGGCACACCATGTTCTACTGTAATGTTACCGTTTGTACCAGTTGTAGAAACAACACGCTCTTATCGTCTAGTTGATCAGGACAACATCCTTTCAAGATGTAGACGCGAGTTTAAGCCTCGCTAAGAGTACCATAAGGAGTAGTTATGCTAGAAAAATATGTGTATCGCATTGAAACTGATTCATTGCGTATATATATATGAGGCAATCAATATAGCGATAGATTCAATATCAAGTATCCAAGAATCTACAACACAGATACGTTTCGTCCACAACCATCGGCAAGCACAAGTGACGTGTATAAATATAAACTACGGCGATTAACACAGGAGAGTTAGACATGGCTGGTATACTTGACGGCAATGCACAATATCTGTTAGCTAAACGAAAAGGCGATACGAATACATCATTCCCGATCAAATTCTATCGTGACGGATTTGTATGTGGGTATGAGTGGCTTACACGTCGAGATGCAAATCGTTTTCATCATCCACTTGAGCCAAATGGATATGTTCCTGGTGGCCCGTTTATTACTCCAATTAGTGTTGGATTCACTGCCGAACAGTGGCGTAAGGATCGTGATATTGGTTCGCGTCTTATGACTGAATGCCGCGATAAATGGCGTTATGGATTCATTGATGGAATCAATGCGTATGTTCTTGAGAAGAATCTCCCGTTCGGTATTATCAATGAAAGACGATGGTAGATGCCTATAAAGTTACCATACAAGGCAGATTACTGCAATATATGTCAGGCGGCAAGAATATTCGTGTTAATCAAAGACGATTGGCGTTGTTGGGTGTGTTATATGATGAGTAGAGTTCGTGGAGAATACGAAAATGGGGAAGAATGATGTTCTGTTCGCGCTTGTTGTTATCATCGTACTGAGTATACTGGTGCTTGCACTTCGAGCGTGCAATCTGCTATGAAAACTGCATACTGTTGGTATTGTCTTGTACGTCGGATGTTTCAAATTATTCGCGGTAAGTGGCGATGTAGCGTTTGCGGAAGGGCGGAGGATGAAAAGAAAAATTGACGGGAATGATGTTGTACTAGGTATCTTCCTGGTATGTCTTGTTATTAGTGTTGTTTCGTTTGGAGTAGATATATGGCGATAAGATACGCGGCTAGTTTTTGTTGGAACGCAAAATATCCTGACGGTCGTGAAGTATATTGTTATCATACTTCGGCATTTATTGATGCAGCAAATATGCAAGAAGCGGTACAGAATGCAAGAATGTTTGTTGAATGGAGTAACAAAAATACATATGAACAGATTCTTCCACCAACAGCAGTTCTTACCGCAACTATTCACATCTCACGATATCTTTTAAGCGGAGGTATGTTTGCCCGTATGGACGAAGAATCCTATCACGAGTTATATGGAACAACCCACCTTGACACCATCATAGAAAAGTAGTATAGTAAACAAGTAGAAAGCAATAATGTGGTGGATGAAAGGAACGTCGATGAAGTGGTAAAGCATATGGGTGGCTGGAATCATCGAGTAGTACGTCAAAGCATTGGAAACAATGAGTGGATGTACCAGATACATGAAGTATACTACGATGATGATAGACGACCAATCATGTCAACGACTGATCCCGTAGGGCCATTTGGTGAAACTCTAGAAGAGTTGGTTCGTGATCTAAATCTGTTTATGAGCGCGCTTAAGCATCCTGTTCTCTATCGGGATAAAAAAGGCATTCTTCATGAAGAAACTTCCGCAAGAGGTATGAATGAGTCTACATTACTTGGCTGAGTTATTCGCTGGATTAGGAAGAGTTATGATCCTACTGTTCCTTCTCGGTTCGCTGTTGGAGTTTATTACAACTGGTACGTTACCAACTCTTGTCATTATTCAAACGTTGGCTGTGATCGTGCTGTTTATTGCAACCTACTGGATTCCCAAAGTGATTGACGTGCGGATCAATTGGACAGACAATCCCATGTCAAACATGCTCCCGATGCGCGGTATGTTACGACAAGAGGACATCGACCGCATCAAAAAGTAATTTATTATACTATTATTACAAAAATGGTTGGGCACTCATCGTAGATAAAGTCTTAAAGTAGTGCCACTACTCTTTTTGAATAACAAGGATACAACGATGCTAGTTCACTACAGTGTACCGTTTATGATGCTCTTCACCGCTGTATTTCAGTTGATTACCCTTATCGCTATTGGTATCTACCGACTCATCGAAGAGGATGATCCAGACAATTCATCACTCTTGATGCTGGGATTTATGATTGAGTTCATTCTTGGACTATTGACTGCAATTGCTGTTGATAAAGGTGGTTTCAATCACGGTTATGGGATGGATTACTACTCGATCATTCAGTTCGTCCTACTCCTTACTGGCATGAACTTCTTCACAGTATACTTCTACAAATACGAGATTGCCAAAGAGCGCAATGGCTGGTATGGAGTACTTTTAACTCTCGTGGTATTAGTGCCGATGCTCTTTGGCTCGTTGTTTATCAAATACTGGATGGTATGGTCTTAGCAATGACGTTGTTCTACTATCTTGCGTCCGTAGTATTGTTACCATATCGTGACAAACCTATTGGGCGCAAGATTCGCACTTGGTTGTTGGTTATTGGATTTTTACTCATACCGTTATGGGGAGTGGTACAATGGATCGAAATGTAAATCTCAACAGTGCTGGTGGGAATGTTCGATTTGATTTACTTGAATGGCAGCTTATACGTGGTAATCGGTATGCAGCAGCAGTTCAAGAGATTAAATGGACAACGCCACAGGGATTCGAGTTGCCGATTCAGGTAAATGTAATGTGCAACAATGCAACGTTTCGGTATAGTGTGACATCGCCGCAGCTAGATATTGACCTTTTTTCATGAAAATATTCGGCTTATTCGTCCACAACGTTCAAACCTTTCATATCCATTGGAAAGCTATAATCCAACAGATGCAGTTGGACGTTGGATGGTATGGAATCCACTGGATAACCGATGGATTGAAACAACGGCGGTTATTCTCAGGCAAGACAATATCATTACTGAGTAGTGTTCTCTTATACGCCGCGATATGTTACCACGTATATCTTGACACAACTACCTATCGTGTGGTATACTGTATTCCAGTTAGTCAAGCAAAGGTGGTGATTATTTGGTCGGAAAAATAGTTCGGTATGGATTCGTGTTTTTGGTTGGCTTGTTCATAATGACGTGGATTAACAACAGCGATTCACCGAGTAGATTAGATCAATACGATATGTTTGGAAAACTTGTTTCCATATTCATTGTATTTGGCATATTCGCATTAATCTTCTGGTCGTCACTTGTTACCGCACATCGAATGGGCAATCCAAACATTTACTATGTAAGCAAGGACGACATCAAGCGCCTTGATGCACAAGACGACGATGTTGTTCCACCTGAGATAGAGAAAGAGGAGTCAGATGGTAGACAAAGCAGCAAAACGGAATCGTCAGACAAAGAAACTTCGGAACTTTTGCCACGAGTGCAAAAGCACCGAGGGGGTGATTCTTCAGCCACACCCGACGAAAGTGTTGCCGGATGCGACTCCAGTGTTTCAATACTTATGTCCTATCTGTGCATTGAGATTGAGCCTGACAGCGATTCCCGAACAAGAGATCGAAAATCATAGTTTTGATTAAGGAGTAGCTAATGTTTTGTTTTTATGTTGTTGCTGCGCTCATCATTAGCGCATTGATATGGATATACACCGATTCTTATCATCCGGAAGATGCAGAATTAGACTAGGGGGAGGGGTAATGATTTTCATTATCACGCTGGCTGTTGTAGGGATTGCTTGGTACTTACTTATGGAGTACGATGCAGGAAGAATAGGGTAGGGGGGGGGTAGTAACGTGCCGCGTATCATCGTAATGGATGTGCGCGGCACATCTGTATTGATATGTCATTTATTTACCTACTTGCGTTACTCTTGCTTTTTTGGTATAGTGACCATGCAATTCGGCAATTCGGCACAAGGAATGTTTTTAAGAAAGGAACACACTCATGAGCTGGTTTGATCAGTTTAAGGATTGGGCAAATCGCAAAGATCCAAACGAAGAGAATGAGGACGATTGGCCAAACGACGGCACTCTCCCACCTGCGCCACGACTCACCTGGAATCTTGCAAACAAACGCACATTTGCAGAGTCGCTCATGCGCAATCGCCCGCACGTTGTCTATTTCTATGACGAGTACCTGACTATCAAGAATCGTCCGGTGACTGTTCGTTTTGATGTTCATACGATTTCGCTATGGGATGGCAACCGTATGTTCTTCGAGAAGCGAACCAGCGATATCGTACAGAAGGACATCGAGAACGCTGTGGCGTTCTTGTTTCAGAGGTAATCACCATGTATGTTGTGCGGATCGAGTACGAAAACGGTACGGTCACGATTCATAAGCCAATGTGGTCTGACGGATATATGGATCGTGACAAGGCACAGAAAGTGGCCGATGAGTTTGCTGCGAACAAAGCCGCCAAGATTAAACAGATGACGGTTGAGTTCGCAGTAGAGAAAAGGAAGGGAAGATAATGATCATTCGTGGAAAGCTGACGCGATTCACTGGCATCGCTGGGTTTGGGTATACTATCAGCGTACAAACTGGTAAGATTTGGAAACAGACATACGATTGCCATGCGAACGGTGATTTTGACACAACACAGCTCAACGGTTTCAAAATCGGTGACGATGTTGCTGTCGAAGTTCGCGCCTATGAGTTCGAGGGACAAACCATGTACGATTTCGTGGGCATTCAGAAGGTCTAGGAGATTCTACCCAAGCTACCTACTAGAAGCGATGTGGAGAGCCTGAGAATGGCTCTCATCGCGTCACAGCACTACTGTGAGATGAATAGCACTAATTCCTGCTTGCTAAAATCAGGGGTTGGTGCTATAATTATTTCAGGTTTCAGGTTGACACGAAAGGATTCACGTCATGCCCGCTCGATTATGTCCGACATGTGGTAAAGAGTTGGTTCTTCGTAAAAGTCGCTATGGTTCGTTCTGGGGATGCAGCGGCTACCCAGGATGCAAACAGAAACCAATTGCGGCATCTGCCGAGTCAGAGTCACGTACCACGATTCAGTCAGTTGCCCAGGAAATTGTTCCTGCTACTGCGCCAACGTTTCCGCCGAGTGAGGAGCAATCAGCAGCGCTGGCGTTGTTTGGTAGTGATATGCCTGACGTTGATCTTGAGTTGGTCGCTGGTGCTGGTACAGGCAAGACAACGTTACTCGCATTGCTGACGTGGTATCTGTATCGCACTCGTGAGTCAATGACCATTGGTGCTTTCGCATTCAACAAAGCAATCGCTACCGAATTGAAAGGGCGATTGTCACCGAACACTGATTCGCGCAGCACACACTCCTACGGGAAAATGTGTGTCGATGCTATTCACGCTGGCGACGGCAATCGTGGCAAGGCGCGTGTTGATCAGAACAAGAATGATCATATTCTTGACAAATACCTGCCGATGCCACGCTTCTCACAAAGCATGACTCCTGCCGAACGCGCCGAACGCAACGAGATTCGTTCCAAGCGCGCTGTGATTAAGACTTTCGTTGGCCACCTAAAATCGTTGGCACTAGACAGCGACGAAGTGAGCTACGAAGTGTTGGAGCAGATCATTAAGACTCACGGCATTGACATTCCTGACTGGATTTCATTGAGCCAGATTCGGATCGTTGCTGCTAAGGTACTGGACGATTCCGAAACAACCAGCGTGATTGATTTCGACGACATGCTGTGGATTCCAGCGTTGCATATGAAGCGCGTGATGCTCGGCTTGCGCAACAAATATGAGTTTCCAGAATACGACGTGGTGTTGGGCGACGAAGCACAGGATTGGAACCTGTGTCAGCATTACCTTATGATGCTGGCCGCCGGATATGCGCGCAAAGGCAAAGTTGGTCGGATTGTCTATGTAGGCGATCCGTTGCAGGCAATCTATGGATTCCGTGGCGCGGATTTCCATAGCATGCAAAACTTCAAGAGCATGCTGGAACATCGCGGACGAACAGTGCGGAGTCTACCGCTTATGCTGACCCGACGATGCCCCAAGGCAATTGTGAAGCTGGCGAATCAGGTAGCACCAGCCTTGACCGCATTGCCCGATGCTCCCGAAGGCGAAATCGAAGTGATTACCAACCTGCCGTGGGATCAGATCAAAGAAGCGCCGCACGATTGGATGATCAGTTGCCGAACGAATGCGCCATTGATTAGTTTGGCGTATGAGTTCATTGAGCGTCGGATTCCAGTGCATATTCAAGGTCGAGAGTTCGGTGAGTCATTGCTGACCATGATTGAAACAAGCGGCGCTGATACTTGTGAACAACTCGCTGGTTATGCGCAGGACAAATCAGGGCGTGAGAGCCTCAAGGAATCACCAAACCTGATTCTGTTGGACAAGCTTGATTGTCTGATTAAATTGGCCAACTCGCTGGACAACGTTGATCAGATCATTAAGACGATTCAAGAATTGTTCAATGACGCTGATCAAGGCGTGTTACTCACCAGTATTCATAAGTGCAAGGGATTGGAGCGACGATTCGTGGTATGCTTCCCGCCACACCCACCGCACATGATGGCGATCAAGACCGGAAGCAAAATGGCAATCGAGCAGGAAGATCACCTGTGGTATGTTCAGGTGACTCGTACCAAGGAAAAACTGTTCATCATTATGGACGAAAAGATCGCCTACAAGTTCTCGCTCTAATCGTCGGCCAGATTGGGAGTTGTTTTACATACGAACAACTCCCATTTTCATACTTGAACCAATCGCTTGTTTGTTATATAATATTTGTAGAAATTCGGTTTCAGTGATGGAGATTCAGATTATGAAGCGCAATCGTAGCAACAAAGTTTCGCGGAATGAGTTTATTGACTTGCACATTGCAAAATGTGCTAAAAATCTGAACAACGGCAAACCTGTCATCGGCACAGCTAAAGCGCTCAAAATCAAACTTGAGGCAATGGGCTTTGAGTTAGTACCTAATATTGTCGCTAAGGAGTCGTCCAATGTTCGGTAGCAATGAGCCTGAACCAAGGATTACGGTGGCACGCAGCCGTGATTTCCTGATTAACCGCGCTGGTGTAAATCGGTATGATCTTGAGGCATTGTTGCACAATGCGCGGCGTGAAGGAGTCATTATCTACACTGAGGACAAATCACTAACCGATGAGACTCCAGTGTACATTCTTGATCGTCAAGGAAAATGGGGCGGCTATCGCACAACCTGTATTATAAGCATGATTCAATATCTCGACGGCGCGTAAGGAGTCTACCATGAACGATGCTGAATTGCTCGAAGCAATCACCAAGAAAGTCAAGCGGCTGTTCAATTACGCCGTTGATTCAGAGGCAGAAGATTTGGCAATGGCGCGCAGCCGAACCTACGCCGAGTTAGTCAAATTTGCCAACGTGTATGGCGCTGATCCGCTACGTCAATCACAGTATGATTCAAAGTATGATCAAATGCTTATGAATCTGATCGTCCAAACGTTTGATGCCGCAACGAAAGCCGCTGGCACTGGTGATCTCACAACCGAGTGGCTGCTGCTGATTCAGCAACTCGCGTGGCTGCTGGTTTCTTCTGTGCTGTATATGCACAAACCGTTGGAAGGAGTAAACTAATGTCGATTCCAGAAGAAGTGCTAGCGGTCATGGATCGCCCAATCAACCAAGATTGGATTCGTGAAGAATGCGGCGGCAAGAAGATCGAGTTGATCAAGGATCTTCGTGAGGCGATTCCAGGCTTGGGCCTCAAGGAAGCAAAGGATTTCGTTGAGCGCTGTGGATCGTTTGAAGCGTACAAGGAGTACAAAGGCAGTTTTACTCGCACGCTTCCACAGGACGTGAATGAAGCGCATATCATGATCATGCAACTCCAGCGTAGTCTTGAGTCGGCACAAGCTCAAGTGGATTTCGAACGCAACGGGCGGCGTGCTGATCAGATTCGTCTGTCAACATGGCAGCAGATGTGTACCAGCAATGAACGGCGAGTGGCCGAACTCGAAGGACAGGTTGCCGATCTGAATCACCGCAACCACCAACTCAAGACGAAAATGGATCGCCTGTTCGAGTTTATGACGAAGCGACAGTTGATGCGCTGGCTAGCGCAGGAAGGAATCGAGCTGTGAGTGAGGAACAGAAGCGCGCACTCGCCTGGCACATGTACCATTGGATTGTTGGTCGCTTGCAAGACGATTCATTCTCATTCATACGAGAGATTTCCAGTGAGCAGCATATCCAATTCTTGACTCCGTTGGGCCATCTCATGCAGATCAACGTGGCATGCTACCTTGGTCGCTGGCGGATTCATCTGAATCTCATTCACGCAACGAGCCGTGAGTTCATTGAGACTCGTAGCTATGATCGCTGGCAGCTTGACCTGACAATCCTTGAGGAGTACGTTCAACGCTGCATGAACAGCTAGATTAGTTATACAACACATACTGGACAAAATCCGGTGTGTGTTGTATAGTTATGTCAGGTTTAGATTTATTCGTTAAGGAGTCACAGTTATGGCAACAGTTATTGGAATGCCGGGAATCGAAATCGACGCGCTGGTGATCACGGCTACTCGTGTGGTTATGGGCTTCGGCGTCATAATCCACAGCGCCAAACTTGAGTTGTACACAACAGTCGGTGAGCGTGTGTGGATCGATATGGTTCGTGACCATGACAGCGATGTGGCCGAGTTGAGCATTACCTGTGATGACGAAAACGGCGGCTTGCATACGATTCTCAAGTGTGGCGTTGCGCCTGAGTTGTCCTACTTCGACACCGAACAGTTGATTCGCGGCGCAATCGAAGCGCGTTACTCAAGGGCGGCATAACAATGGTGTACGAGTACTACAACAAGAAAGCGGTCAAGTTTACTCACAACGAACAGCCTGTTGTAGTACTCGTCGCTAATAACCCAACGCTAAATGATCGAATCATATATGCCTATAACGAAGAAACAAAAAAGAGCATTGAGTTGCCATTAGAAGCGCAAGACGAAGTTATTGTGATTGCTGATTCTGTTTGTCCTCTCTACCATTGGAATCCATAAGGAGATTAAAAGTGGCCGATAAGAAATTGAGTTACCGTGTGACCTATACTCGAACGGATTTCAGAGGCAAGCTGATTGTCAAGAGCAAGGTGACAACAAATCTTGCGTACACCTTGTTCTGGATTAATTTTCGTGGTTTCTTGCTGAACGGTTATTATCCGATTAACGAGAATAACTAGGAGTCATAAAATGAATTGGTATAAGAGTTTGCCGATTGCCGAGCAAATTGTGATCATTCTCATACTGATTGCAATTGGTGAGTTCCTGTATTGGTTGGCAACGTACTAAGGAGTTGGTTATGGGTAGCGCAATTCAAAACTGGGAATGCACAATCGTGGACGTTGGAGAATGGCAACTCACACCGGACAAGTATTACGTTCCAGGCTCGTTGTGCGATTACCGGATTCAGATTCTGAACGAACAGAAGAATGAGCGTAAGGCAAAGCAGGTTGATGCCACGCTGTTGTTCTTCCTGTATGAGATTGAATACTATGTCGGAAGTGTGTACTATAAGACAAAGTATTACACTCTCTGGACGAATGACATTGTGTACGTCGTAAGTGAGTTTAATAAAACTGTTGTGTTGAGCTTTGTTCGCACGAAGCAGCGCAAGATTGTGCAATTCCATAATTGGTTGGTGACGATGCTGCTGTTCAAGACAACGTTCACCAATCTACTAGCAGAGGTTGATCATGACACTAAGAAGCGCTGATATCGTTATGCTCACGCTGTGGATCGAAAAACTACAGCCTGTGCTGGATATGTCATTCCTGGTTTCTGAATCTATGTTCCAGTTTACCGTTGCCACGCACGAGTTTACCATTGTTCCCTTGGGCGTGAGTAGCGTGAAGATTGTGAGCGGCGCAGATCATGTTGGTACGCATGACGCTTCCCAGGTAGGATTTAGCGGTCGTGCTACTATGTCAATCGTAAACTATATTCATTCAAAGGAGTTGGAAATTGAGCAACAGCGCAAGACTAGTACTCGACGCGCACATCGCGCTCTTACAAATGCAAGCAGAGTTGGAAAAGACGCAGAAAGAGTTGCTGGAAAGCCTCAAGCGTGAAAAAGAGTCGCGTGAGAAGCTACGCTCTTTCGAACAACGAGTGGCCGACGGCATCGACGCCTTAGAATTGCACGTCAATAACATCATTGCACAGAATAACGGCTTTAGCGCGGAGATTGTGCAATTGCGGCGTGAACGATTCCTGGCGCTGCAATTATTAGATTCAGGTCAAATGCGAACTTGGGTACAACGAGTTGAGGAGAATAGATAATGCGACAACAATTCTTTGTGTTCAGTGTTGTGATCGACGGTGTAACTCGCTATCGCAACGTGGCTGGCGATTGGTGTTCTTGAATGAGTGGTATTGGTGCCATTGCGAGATTGCTATTGCTCGACGTGTACATGAAACACAACTCGCCGCTGGTGTACGGAGTCAAGAAGAAATCAGCAATAGTAATCGCGCCTCATAATCGCGCCACTGCTGTGGCTCAATAATCCCCTAGAGAAAGAACCAGGAGTCCTAGATAGCAATAGGATTACCTGGTTTCACTCTGCGTGTTATTTGGCGCATTGGAATGAGCGATTCCAGCTTTCAGGCGAGTATAAGGCATCGGAGAGATAGAGAAAATATGAATAATTGCTCATGTTTGTATGTGTAAATGATGTAGTGGTTGAGAACAGGGGAAATCAGGGGGAAGCGCAGATCGGAAGAGCACACGTCT
>ERZ650304.311-NODE-311-length-28261-cov-5.722896_pt1 | contig 28261 bp, 37 predicted proteins | sample MGYA00376240_ERZ650304 | MGnify/ENA primary metagenome ERZ650304 (study PRJEB26733, sample SAMN07839271) | wastewater metagenome | biome: small river; feature: stream; material: water | place: USA: North Carolina | collected 2016-03-01 ... | reverse complement strand
ATAAGCAGCAGCAGCAGCATAAGCAGCATCATAAGCATAAGCATCAGCAGCAGATAGTTCTTCTTCCGTAGCCTCTGAATAACCATATCGTATAGCTACTTCTACCGCTTTAATGCTTCGTTCGTCTTTCATTAAGTGCTTAATAGTTTCAGCGCATTTTCCTTTGCATAAAGTAAATTTTCGCTTGTTAAGATTTATTTTTTTTAAGAGCCAAAGCATCCAATCCCCACGTGGGCAATCATTCCACATCTGCTCGGCATCACGTTCATTTAGCCATTCAATTGACTCATCACAGGCGTTTAGCGAGTCTAGTTTGTATTTTAATTGTTCGTTGTTCATAGTACATGATATAAGTGTGTTAAGTTTAACTGTTAGAAACAATGAATGAGATAGCCAATTGCTAATGTAACCCAAGGGTCTAATAACGCTCCTGTCCATATTTTACTCGTATCCTCATATTCATCTTTAAGCCATGAATAATGTTTAGGCATTATTACCCTTACGAATAATAGGAAGCCAATGAACTGTAGGATGCTGAAATGAGGTAAACTAGGAAATACTGGTAGTATAAACCACAAGTAAAACTTAGATACAACAAATCCCCAAACAAATGCTGAGTATAATATTACAACTACAGCTAATAAAATTAAAAGTAATGTTTTCATGATATTTAATGTGTTAGGTTATGATGTTATGATTTGTAGTTATGATTGTGCCCCATTGGAGCTAGTAAGCTTATTAAAGTAAAGATCAGCTATGATTTTAGCATGATAATAACCATGTAAAGTGCCTATGAATACTGTGTGTTCATTAAGTGTGAACTTAAATTTCCATTGTGTCATTGGTTACGTAAATGGTATTAAATGCCATACATTGATGGTTTTTATGGCTTTTGTGGTCATGTCATTGGTTACAATATGGTTCGGAGAAAGGGACACATCTCTCGATATGTCCCTGACTGTTAATTAGTTAGTTGACGCTTCAGCCCTCGCTGCTGCGACTGCCAAACCAATGTACTGAAATCCGAATTGATTTACATCTTCCCCCTTTTCATTCTGAACTACGCGGCGCGTAATTTCAAATTCAAATTCCGTTCCTTTGGGTTGGACCTCGTTTCCCGCTAAAATAGAGTACTTTACTCCCTCGTACGTAAAATTGTGAGCGATATATACTCCGTCACCCTTTCTTGTTTTGCGGACCTCAGCTTGTCCTGTGAAAGTGCCCTTTAGCGTTTCACCAACTTTCGCTTGTAACTTTTGGGGAACAATCATACCTGATCCCGTCTTAACCTCGTAACCTAATGAGGTAGCCTTTTGTAGTGCTGCCTGCAACGAATTGTTGTCGTTCACTACGATTGTTGAGAATGAATTTGAAACCATCTTTTTAAGTTTTTAACTGTTAGAAATGTAAGTTTGTCCTGACAAAGACCACCCTTGCCAGGCAAGGTCAGTAAGGGGGTAGTGGTTGTGGGGTAGCTTTCGTCCAGACATTTAAAAAAAATTTTTTTTGTAATAAAAATTTGGATTTTGCAAATTTTATGCGTATCTTTGTGGAATGAAAGAAAATGAACCAATACCTGAAAGACACTTTGTAGTATGGATATCCGCGAAAGGACTGGAACACTACTACAAACTGATTGATGAGGAACTAAAGAAAATGTACTCCTGCCTTCATGACCAATGCACTGCTTGTCATGGTACAGGAATAAGAGCTGATATGTCAGCCTGCATACACAGCATAAGCTGTAAGTGTATGAAATGCACCCCAGTAGATTACTTTGAACACAAGAAACCAGATGATGACACAGGAACTAATTGAGTACATCAAATTTACCAGCGTATTGCTAATAGCTGTAGGGATCACAATTGGTGGTATTTCAGCTATCATGTGGGCTTACAATAAGTTAGGGCCTCAACCGACTGAGGTAGTTGACCTCACAGATTACAACAAACAGAACCTCGATACTATGGAGGCTATTAAAAAAGATTATGAAGAAAGAAGAACCAAACAGGACAATTCAGTTAGGACGAAAGCAACGGGTACTATTCGTCTGTAAACAACGACACACCTATTCAGAGGAATACTCAAAGGAAATCCTAACATCCTCAGGATTATTCAACTCAGCTAGTTTTGTGGTAGACGGATTAAACTCCATTGGAGTACCATCGAAGCTAGTAGATGTTGTGGATAACAATGATATTGATAGAGAAGTGACTCTGTTTAAGCCTACTATGGTTATTATTGAGGCTTTATGGGTTGTTCCTGAGAAGTTTGATGTCCTTAGGAAGCTGCATCCTAATGTTAAGTGGGTGGTTAGGCTCCATTCTAAGCTACCTTTCCTATCTGGGGAGGGTAATGCTATGGATTGGGTGTTTAGATGCGCTGAGAAGGAGAATGTGTACATTGGGGTGAACTCTAAGGAGCTTGATTATGATTTAAATAGGGTTATACCAGCTAGTAAGATTCTTTACTTACCTAATGTTTATGCCTTCCCAAACGAAACCCTTTACTCTAGAAGTACATCAGCAAGTACAGATGACTGTATTCATATTGGTGGATTTGGGGCTATTAGACCGCTTAAAAACCAGCTTATGCAGGCTTTTGCAGCTTTGACTTATGCTAATAAGGTAAATAAAAAGCTTAGATACTACATTAATGTGGGGAGGGTTGAGGGCTACCAGGCTAAAAGTATCCTAAAGAACATCAGAGACTTATTTGCTAAGTTCCCTGAGCATCAATTAGTTGAGGTTGGGTGGTTAGAACACAAGGACTTCATCCAATTGGTACGTCAAATGGACTTAGGATTGCAACTAAGTTATTCTGAGACTTTTAACATCGTTACTGCTGACTTTGTTTCGAACTATATACCAGTAGTTGTGGGGGCTGAGATAGATTGGATACCTACAGTAGCACCAGATGTTAATGATTTAAAAATGATCCATGTTTATATGGAGGTTATGTTGAAAGATAAATCCTATACGGAAAGGAATGCTTACCGTTTAAAACTGTATTCTAAGGAAAGTTTACTACAGTGGGTTAGGGTACTTAATAATTTTTATTCCTAATAATCAAGCAGTTAAGAAAAAACTTTAAAATAAATTTGGATTCTACGATGAAATGTAGTATCTTTGTATCCGGGTTGAATCTCTTAAGATTTAGAGGTTACCCACTTAACCCCTACGGTTTAGCCAGGCAATCGAATTGCAGTAGGGGTTCCAATATGGTCAGTGTCTGAGGGGGTCTAGCTAGGGACGAATCAGGAAACAGCCAGGGACAGTAAACCATCAAATAGATGTGAGGAGCCCGTTTAAGATAAACAGCTTGCCCAAGAATAAGCTAGGAAGAGATTGAAATGCCTTGGGGTACGGTGGAGCAGATTAACAACCTGTGGACGACTTGCGGAGTGAAGCTTAAACTAATGCTGGTAGTAGTTAATCTAAGGTTAACTAAAGGGCTAGCTATGTTTCAGTCACTAGTAAGTAGCTAAACAGTTTAATAAGTAAAATAGAATATGTATAAGGTTAAGGTTGGTAAGTCAGCATTGTTTAAAGAGTATCTGTTATGGTTAGATCCATTACTACAGCTTACTCAAGTTGAGAGAAATATACTAGCTAGTATCATTACTCTCCATTATGCTCATAGAGATTACAATGAGGAAACATTAAATTCTCTCCTGTTCTCTGAAGAAACACTGACTGTAATTAGAAAAAAGTTGAGGCTTGGAGTTAAAGCTTTTAATGAGGGTATAAAAGGTTTGAGGACGAAGGGGTTCTTGCTTGAAAATGCAATAGCCCCTAAGTTCATTAATTACCCTAAGGATGGTAAGTTCAAAATTGAAATTGAGTTTGAAGTTATATGAAAGTAATCTACTATAAGTTCCACACATTAGAGGACTTCTTAGGAGCCCTAGCAGTAGTTGAGGACGATATCATGGAGTATATCTCAGGTAAACCTGGCTTTAACGCTGAATACAAACCTTCCATTGCGGAGAACAACAATTATCTAATAGAAATACTCATCTACCATGATCTTGAAGAACAGTGATTACTTAAGAAGGCTACAGAAGGAATTTAATCTATCTGAACGACAGGTAGAATCTATTACTATCTATCCTTTTAAATTCATTGCTGCTCAGATTAGGAAAAAAGAAGATGTTGCTGTTAGGCTTAATGACTTTTTGATGTTTTCCTTAAAACCTAAAGTACAAAAAATATATGACAGCGGCAAAGATAATAGAGATAATGAAAGCTTACGCCTCAATGGTCAATCCAACGGAGGAGCAGTCGAGGATAGCAGAGAAGAGATTGGAGGTGTGCATGACTTGCCCACTGAAGAACGACAATAATATCTGTACTGGATGTGGCTGTTGGGTTCCAGCTAAGGTTTACACACCAGACCCAAAGGAATGTCCTGAAAAGAAGTGGGAGGAATAGTATGTTAAAATATTTTCCGTACCTAACCGATATTTATAAGGAAGATAAGAACGGTAATCAGAAGCTTATAAAGAAAGATGTGATCCGTACTTCTCAAATAGAAACTGATTTCATTGATGATATCACAGAATACATGGATGAGAAAGGTAAGATAGATCCTAACAAATCTATTATATTACATGAAAGACTTGGTACACTAATTGTACCTATACCCACAAAACAACTATGGGCTGATCGTGAAAACAATTACCACATAGTCATAAAAGGCTTTAAAATTGAAACAGAAAATGAAACAAGAACAAGCAAAAGAACTCACAACAAACGAACGAGTAGCCGCGTCAGTAAAAGTAGCAGGCTCAAAAGTACTGTTAGAAGTACTAAGAAAAAAAGATAGTGGTTTAATTTTAATTGCAGATCAACAAAAAGCATTTGAATCTTTCTTTCCTATTATCATAAAAGGAGAACAAGTCCATTCTTTTGAAGTAGGGGATTATGTAGCAGTAAAACCTGGAGTAGACTTTCCTCTTATTTTCTTATATGGAAAAGAATACATGTTATGTAACTTATTCGAGATTGAATACGGAGTTACTAATTCATATGCTGCAGTACATGAGCAATATGAAAAAGAAAGAGAAGCTTCTAAAGCAACAACAGGGAAGCTTTTATCTGATGCTAAAAAAGGAGCAGAGATGTTCTCTAAGGAAGTAATACCAAATAAAGCTCCAATTATTATTGATAAAACAAAATACAAGTAATGAGTATATTTTCCTTAGAAAACCACGCAATCGTAATAGATCCAGCTTTGTTACCTATCCCTGAGTTTAAAGTACTTTGGGATAGGGATAAGGATAAGAATAAAGCTAATGCTTATAAAGAGTTGTGCTTTGTTTATTATGTAGCTGACTATAAATCTCCATACAATAACATTGAAGAGGAGCTACGAGAAGATAGGGTTAAAGAAGATTACATTAGGGACGAAGATTGGAAAGCAGATGCCTATGTACTAGACGCTATTGAAAAGTACAAGATGCTACAGGAAACTCCTACTATGCGTCTCCTACAGTCCGCAAAGGTAGCTACAGCTAAGTTAGCAAGTTATTTTCGTGAGGCTTCACCAGAAGACAAGCAATACACTTCTAACCTTGATAAGTTAGGAAAGATTGTTGAGTCAATTGATAAGCTAGAACAAAAAGTAAAACTAGAACAAGCAAGTGATGTTAGAATCAGGGGAGGTGGAGAAGTCCGCAGACGGGAACGATAATTTATTTGAAGCCCTACAAAAACTTAAAGTACACAAAGCTACGGTAGTTACACAATTGAAACCCCTAAAAGATTATTATGGTATGCCTATAATGGTTGAGTTGGTTAACGATGAACTAGACGAGCACAGAACAATCAGTAAAGATTTATACGATCTCTTATGATCAAACCAGACTACATAATCAAACCTTTAATGTTCGTGAACACGCTAGAGTTTTCACGAGCGGCTCAGCATTTTGCGCGCTTTGGTAAGTACACTTTAGCTAAAGATGGTACATTACCACACAAAGAATTCTGGGACGAGGAAGAGAAACGTTGTAGAGAAGGTTACACAGTTGGTGGAGTAAGAATTACAGGTGAGCACTATGCTTACTTAAATTATGCACGTATTAAAATAGCAGTTAATGAGGGAACCCGAACACGAAAGTACGAAGGGTTTCCTCGTTTTCTTGATATGGATTACTATTATTACCATGAATTAGAGCGTGCTCGTGAGAACATGCAAGGTATGATAGTTGCTAAGTCCCGTCGTAAAGGATTTAGCTATAAAGGAGCGTTTAATCTAGTTTATGAATATAACTGGATACGTGAAAGTTTCTCAATTATCTCAGCCTTTATGGGTGATTATGCTAATACCACTATGGGTATGGCTCTTGAAATGATAAATTTCATCAATAAAAACACTGATTGGGCTAAGAGGAAATTGATTGATACTCGTACGCATATCAAATCTGGATTTAAGGAAAGAATTAATGAGGTAGAAGTAGAGAGTGGATTCAAATCCGAGATCCTATCCCTATCCTTTAAGGATAACCCGTTTAAATCCATTGGTAAGTCAGCAGGAATTATGCTTTTTGAGGAGGCAGGTAAATGGCCTGGTCTAGTTGACGCATATATGCTGTCTAAGCCACTATTCTATGATGGGGATATACCTACAGGTATCCCAATTATCTATGGAACAGGGGGAGATATGGAAGGAGGTACACAGGATTTCTGTGATATCTTCTATAAACCATCAGCTTATGGGCTTAGAGCTTATGAAAACATCTGGGATGAGAATGCTGCAGGTGAATGTGGATGGTTTGTTGATGATGCTTGGTTTAAAGAACCTCATGTAGACGATCAAGGAAACTCATTACGAGCTAAAGCTTTAGAAGCACTTGATTTACAGCGTGAGAATCTAAGGAAATCAGGTAATAAGAGAGCTTATGAAAAGTTTATTACCCAAAATCCTAAGACACCAGCTGAGGCCTTCTTAAGGACTACTGGTAACATCTTCCCTGTAGCTGATTTGCTTGAGAGGTTATCTTACTTAGAAAGTAATCAGGCTTTACAGGACAAAGAATGGACTGGTGAGCTAATTTTCAATGCTGAAAACAACGTAGAATTCAAAATTAATCCTAAGCTTTTCCCTATTAAGCAATTCCCTCTAAAGAGTGATGCTGAGAAGGATGGCTGTATAGTAATTTTTGAGCATCCAATTGCTGGAGATAATGGAGAGATCACTCCTGGACGTTATGTAGCAGGAATTGACCCTTACCAACAGGATGAGGCTGTACACTCTACCTCTCTAGGTAGTTGCTTTATCTTTGATAGGCTAACTTCTAGGATTGTAGCGGAGTATACAGGTCGTCCACCGTTAATGAAGGACTTCCATGAGAACGTAAGACGCTTATTAATCTACTATAGAGCTAAAGCTTTGTATGAGAACCAGATTAAAGGTATAATGGATTACTTCTCTTACACTAATTCTACTTATCTCCTTGCAGATGAACCTACTATCATCCATGATATCATTAAGAAAACCACTGTAAACCGTAAGAAAGGTATGCACATGGTTCCACAGCTCTCTGACTATGGTGAGGAGTTGATCAAAGAATGGTTAATGTCACCATCAACTGAGGAAGGAGTATCTAACTTGTATAAGATTAGAAGTATTCCTTTACTAAAAGAGTTGATTGCTTACGATCCAGATCCTGATAAGAACTTTGACCGTGTTATCTCCTTGATGTTCTGCCTCTATATGGGAGCAGAGAAACGTAAACAACGTGTTGAGGATATAGAAAATGCTAGGAATGAAGAGAATGGGTTCTTATCTTCCTCATTTTTCAAGACGGGATTCAAGAGGGGTAATGGGAGGATGCTATAATATCCTGCAAAAAATTTGCAAAACTTCTGCAACAAACTAGATACACAACTATCTTTGTGGTTTAAATAAGAAAATATGGATTCAGATAACTTAATAATGCAAAACTGGCCGCGCCAGAAGCTTCCTTATTCCAAGAAAACGGATCAGTGGAGGGAGAACTGTGTAAAGTCAGTGATAAAGCATTGTAAAAGCTTACAAAACAATCGTAGGAGTCCTTCAAGTGCTAAACAGCGTAATTATAACCTGTTAAACAACAGGATCAATAAATCAGATTTCGAGTACACTCTAAACCCTTTCGATTTAAGGAAGGACAGATTAAATGAGTTTCAGTTACCAGCCTCTTTACAGCCTTATGATGTAGCATCGCCTACGTTTATGTTGTTATTTGGTGAGGAAGCTAAACGTATGTTTAATCCAGTAGTACGTGCTATCAACTCAGATGTGGCTTCAGAGAAGTTACAGAAGAAGAAAGAGTACATGTTACAAGCTTTAACATCTTTACTTAGCCCTAAGTTGACTGGGGAAGATAAAGAGCCTGTAACACCTGAACAAGTAGCTAAGTATATGAACTACTCTGTTAAGGATGCTAGAGAAAGTGTATCTGAGAAGCTGTTACAATACTATAAGCGTTACTTAAGATTGTCAGACTTATGGATGACTGGGTGGAAAGATGCTTTAGTATCCTCTGAAGAGATCTACAGGATTGATGATATTAATGGAGGGCCTAGAGTAGCTAGGGTAAATCCTCTCCAGATAGAGTTTGTGCTACCTAGTAACACAGATTATATTGATTATGCTGATATGATTCATGAGCAGAACTACATGACACTATCACAGATAGTAGATGAGTTCTATGAAAGCTTAACTGAGGATCAGATAAAAGAATTAGAAGAGACTTATCAAGGTAACATAGCTAATCCTTACAAGATGGTTAACCTAATGGAAGTACCAGAGGTAGATTCAATCTATCACTTTGCTTCTAATGGTTCTGAGAAGGGTATCCCAGTACATCGTGTACGTTGGAAGTCCTTTAAGAAACAAGGTAGTTGGCACTACATGGATCCTGATACAGGTGAAATGATTGAAGAAACAGTTGATGAGTATTTTAAAATAGATAAAGAAGACCCATCTCAATACATTGAGTGGTTCTGGATTAGTGAGTATTGGGAAGGTACACTAATTGGTAACGAGGACAAGGGTATATTTGTTAATGTACAACCTCGCAGGAATCAATTTAGAAGTATGGATAATCTTTCCTCTTGTAAAAGTGGATATGTAGGAACTCTATATAGTGCTCTCAACTCACAAGCAGTATCTCTAATGGACAGAATGGTTCCTTGGATTTACTTATACTTAATTATCTGGTATAATACTGAGTTACTTATCTCAACCAATATTGGTAAGGTAGCTACAATTGATACCTCTTTGATTCCTGATAATTGGGAACCTGAGAAGTGGTTATACTACATCAAGTCAATGAAGATTGCTTTCGTTAACTCTTATAATGAGGGTAAGAAAGCTGAACGCTATGGAGATGTAAATATGTCTACCCAAACTAAATCATTAGACTTAGAAATGGGTAATAGTATCCAATACAATATTAGATTACTAGAGTTTATTGAGGAAAAAATAGAGATGACCTCAGGGATTAGTAGACAACGTAAGGGGTCTATATCTTCATCAGAGCTGGTAGGGAATACAGAAAGAGCAGTACAGCAATCTTCTAATATCACTGAAGAGTGGTTTAGAGTACATAACTATACAAAGCTACGCGTATGTGAAGCATTGATAGAAGTAGCTAAGGATTGCTTAATAAATAAGAAGAAACAATTCCAGTACATATCAGATGATATGTCTGAGATCCTCTTTGAAGTAGATGGTGATGAATTTAACAATGCGGACTATGGGGTATTTATCTCTGACTCAATTAGAGATCAAGAAGCACTACAAGCCTTTAAGGAGAACTTAAGGTTTGCTCTCCAGTCTGATAAGTTATCATTCTCTCAAATAGCTGACGTATTCAATTCTGAGTCTATAGCTGATCTTAAGAATAAGACACTTAGAGCGGAGCAGGAGCGTCAACAACAAGGTATGCAAGAGTCTCAAATGCAGCAGAAGATGCAACAAGAAATGTTAGCTAAGCAAGAGCAAATGGAGCAGTTAAAACTTGAGATGCAGAAGTACATAGCTGATAGTACTAACGAGACTAAGATTAGGGTTGCTGAGATTGGGGTATTCTCTAGACAAGAGAACCTAGATCAGAATGGTGATGGTATACCTGATCCAATGCAGATAGCTGAACATGCTTTAGCACAGCAGGAGTTACACTCTAAACATGCTAATGAGGTTATGAAGCTACGTACTGAGAAGGAATTAAAACAAAAAGAACTTTCATTAAAAGAAAGAGAATTAGCTAGTAAAGAAAGACTAGAGACTGAGAAGTTAAAGGTTGAGAAACAAAACATGGCTAATGATTTACAAATAGCGCGTATTAACGCAAAGAATAAACCTAAACCAACAAGTAAGAAATAATGTACGGAATAGTTCAAAATACACTAGAAAGACTCTATCAAAAGTTTAGAGGTCTAGATACACGAGTAACTGCCCTTGAAGATAGTGGTGGAGGCCCACCTCCAGGAGGAACAGTAACTCTTACAGGAGATGTTATAGGCTCTTCTAATAGTAATACAATTACTTCAATACAAGGACAAAAAATTCAGGAGCCTTTAAGTACGCAAGGCTCTTTATGGACTTTTGACCCAAATTCAGGAGAAATTGTGGCTATTAGTGGCCCAACTGAGTCTAATCTTGTATTATACAGTGATTTAGCAGAAGATTCTGGAATTAAATTTAAACCTCAAAATATTGTTCCTAATTGTATATTTGAAGCAACGTTAGCAGATAATTATGTATTATCTCCTGGTGTACAATTTTTTCAATTAAATTTTGATTCTTTAGCAGGAGATATAACTTTAAAATTTCCTAAAATGGATGGTACAGAATTACCTTTCTTTTTTGATATTTATAAACTTCCAGGCTTTATTATAGGATTTACTGTAGATGCTTCAAGTTTTGGTTTTTTAGGATTAACTCAAATGGATGCTGATAAAGTTATTTTGACTGGTATGGCAATTCCAATTAACGGATATTGGAACATAATTATATTTAACATAAAATAAAAACAAAATGATTGAAACTTACGTAACTCCTAATGGAGTAAAATTATTCCGAGATACAGATACTGAAGCTGTATTTGTAGTAGTAGATTTAGCACCAGCTCTTGAAAACTACATTATTGAAACTTCTGTAACATGGAGTGGTACTACAACTGGGAATCCTTATGAGTTCTTTGAAAAAAGAGAACCTAAAGACGGTGAATTTACTGCAATGTTATCAAATATTATTAATGTAAATCCAAATAAACAAGCTAAAGTAGTAGCTAAATATTTATTTGATAAGATTAATACACAAGATTGGACTGAATTTTAACTAAAAAATTAGGTGGTTGCTATAAAAAGGAAAAGTTTTTTAAAATTAGTACTTGTTGTAGCAACCACTTTACCTTAATTTTGCATAAAATAACGTGAAGAAAGAAAAGAGATGGCAGAAAAATTAGATTTTGATAACCTATCAGTACCAAATGATTTTCCAATCATTGAGGACATAACAGAATTTGGAAAGGCAAAGGATACTATGTCTGACGAAGAGATGGATATTCCTGAAGTGGAGAGCTTAGAAGATTTTTCTAAACCTACACCTAAAGCAGATGAGTCTGCTGATGACGATACTGATGACGAGGAAGAGGAAGAAGAAATTGAGATCCCTCAACCTGGAGAAGTAAATGACATTGAACTTGATTCAGAGAACAAAGCTTGGGCTACCTACTTAAAAAGTAAAGGATGGCTTGAAGAGTTCGAAGAAGACGAGTTTGAAGACTCAGAAGAGTGGGTAGAACAAAAACTAGCTTCTTCTTTAGAGAAGAAAGCTTTAGAATCATTAGATCCTCGTATTCGTGAGATCAATGAGAAGTTCAAAAAAGGAGTACCTCTAGACCAATTGTTAACTGTAGAAGCTGACAAAGATGCTTTAGCTGATATTACAGCTGAAGACTTAGAAGAAGATGAGCAGTTAGCAGAACGTATCGTTGCAGAGCAACTTTACTTAATGGGGGAAACGGAAGATGACATTAAAGAAACTATTGAGACATATAAAGACGCTAACCTTCTAGGTAAACAAGCTAATAAAGCTTTAAAGTTCGTTAAGAACCATAAAGAAAAGCAAGTAGCTGAAATGGAGAAGGAAGCAGCTAAAGCTCAAGAACTACGTGAACAACAAGAAGCTCAAAACTTGTCTATGTTAAAAACTAAGATTGAACAAGCTAATGAGTTTATCAATGGGGTTCCTTTATCTAAGGAAGATAAGCCTAGATTATTTGAGGCTACAACTAAAGTAGGTAAAGATGGTATGACTGAATACCAACGTATGCTATCAGATCCTGATATGCAGTTTAAAGTTGCTCAGTTTGTGGTTCTTATGAAAGGAGACCTATCTAAGGTTGAGAATAAGATCAAAACAAAAGTGACTAATCAAGTCAAAAATTCAGTATCAACTTATCGTACTGATAAACCAAGAGATATTAAGAGTGATGCAGAAAAGGCATTAGCTTATATCAAATCAAAAAGAAAAATTTAAAACACAATAATTTAAACAAACTATGGCAACACAAAAAATTTCACCTCTACAGGTAAGTTTTGCAAAATCATGGTCTGGACTTACAAAGGATACCCACTTATATAATATCTTCCAAAATGATGTTCAGAAAGTTATGGACACTATGGTTGAGGTATTCAATTACATGGGTATGCGTGGTGTTCAGACATTACTAGGAAAATATCCTACTAAAGTCCTCGATCATGATGGAGAATACTCCTGGAAAATGAAAGGCGATGACCGTAAGGCTATCGCGATTGTTAGTTACACAGCACCTGACATGGCGCACCCTGGTATCGCTAATCAACCATTCGAACTCGAATTAGTTGAGCGTTTCTTCCAGAAGTCAGACTTCCTTATCTTCGATGACCGTGAATATGGTGTTCGTATTGTTGATGAAGGACGACCTAATGGAACTACTTGGATCTACACTGTAGAGCACATGCGTCCTGATCAAAACTTCTCTATCCCTGCTGGATTACTTTCAGCTGGAAGACGAGTTTCTAAGGAATACAGTGTTACAACTAACGTGCTTACTGACGAATTCGGTGGTACACAATTCAGCTCGCACTTCGAGATGCGTAATGACTTCACAACTATCTCTAAAGAGTACATCGTACCTGGTAACATGCACGATCGTCCTTTATTGATTAAGATGAAAACTCCATCAGGAGAAGAAGTAGTTACTTGGACTCGTTGGCAAGAAGCTGTTTGTGACTGGCAATGGATGCGTGAAAAGAACAACGTTCTCTTCTACGGTAAGTCAAACAAACGTAGTGATGGTACTTATGTAAACAAAGCTGGTAACGGCGAAACTATTAAGCAGTCAGCTGGACTTCGTGACCAGATTTCTCCTTCATATCGTTTCTACTACAATAAACTATCGCTAGATTACTTAATGGAAGTTGGTTTACAGCTTTCAATCAATATCCTTCCTGAAGACCGTCGTGAGTTCTTAATCATGACTGGTGAGCGTGGAATGATTGCTTTCCACAAACTCATCGAAGATAAAGTAGCTATGTTCCAGCCACTTGATTCTAAGCGTGTGTATGGTGGAGGTCAAGATATGGGCTTTGGTGGACAATACCGTTCATTCATGGGACCACAAGGAATCAAATGGAATATCATGCACATGCCTGAGTATGATGATCCTATTGATAACCGTTTACGTGACCCTGATAGTGGATTCACTGAGAACTATCGTATGACAATTATGAATATAGGTACAAGCAACGGTAACCCTAATATTCAACGTGTAGTACCTAAAGGACGTACAGAACTTAAAGGTTATGTAGCTGGTCTTACTTCTCCTTACGGCCCAAATAGTGGTGGATTAATGTCTGCAGCTATCGACGGTTATGAAGTAAAATACATGACTACAGAATCAGTAATGTTGTCGAACCCTTTAAGTGCATGCGAATTAATTAAAAACGTTGCAACTGAATATTAATAATTTATAATGTGATGATGAAAAGTGTTGAAGAAAATACAAAAGCTACTGCTCCTGTGGTAGAGCCTAGCGAACTAGAAAAGATTAGAGGACTATACATTGTACGTCCTACCCGTAAAACGTGGTTATCTGGAATGTCAGGTAATAAAGACGGTAGAGATTTACACGAAGGTACTTATACACGTCTTTGTACAGAGCTACATCCTACTTCAGGTGTACATATTACTGGATTGACTAAAGCACAGCAAGTTGCTTTCGAAGAAGAAATGACTTTACCAGCAGGTACATTGTCTCCGTACAATGACACTTATTGGTCTCGTTTCACAATCGACATCCCTACAGAAGGTTTGATCCTTAACTGCGATCGTGATATCAAGAATAAACTTATTCTTTGTGTCTTAAAAGCTTCTACTAAGGTTGCAAACTCTCTTGCTGAGGCTTCCCTCAAATCACATACCGAATTTGTTATCTCTTCTACTGAGGTAGAAAAAACAGCTGAAGCGAATGCGCTTAAGGTGAGAACAATGGCTTATGCTAAATTAGCAACCATGTCTACTCAAGAGAGAATGGATTACTTAAAGGTATTTGAGGAAGGAAAATACAGTGTTAACAAATCAGCTAATGCTGACTTTATTGATGCTGCAATCGGTAATATCATTGAACGTTCTCCTAAGGCATTCTTAGAAGTGTTTGACAATCCTTACTACAAAGAAGCTATCTTCTTAAAGAGCTGCTTAGAAATTAAAGCAGTGCAGAAGCAAGGACAAAAATACTATATTAATGGTGGTGAGAAAATCGGTGATAGTTATTTGAATACTTTAATGAATCTTGCTTCAGCAGATTATGAAGAGGCTAAAATTAGTTTACTAGGTAAAATACAAGCACATAACAAATAATGACTTTAGACCAACTACATACACGTTTTAAGATACTCTATGACAAGATAGATAGCTTTAACTATCCTGAACTTACGCCAGAGGCGATAGATGAGTTCTTGTGTATTGGTCAAGAGAAACTAATAGACTTCGTATTAAAGGAAGGTGTAGAAAGTAATGGTGAATATGCGGACTGGTTAAAGAATATAACACTCCCTTACACAACCAATACTTTTTACACCAGGCCTTTAAATAAACCGGATTCTAAGTTTGTGGTTTTACCTGATGATTATAGATCTGCTTTACTAGAGGAAGTTACAATTACTTATACTAAATGTGGTACTCTTACTACAGAAAGAATAAAAGTTGTACCAATTACGCGTGATCGTTACAATATAATTAAGGATGATCCGTTTAATAAACCAAACGAAGAGGTAGTTCATAGAATCGTAAGTGCTAATATTAGTGGTGCTCAGACTTTTGAGCTTATAAGCTCAGCAGGAGTAACCATTGTACAGTACCATCTAGATTACATACAACAACCCCCTAGAATAGAATATGGTTCTCAATACGCCACACCAACCTTTGATGCACCTTGTGTGCTGGTTGATAAAGCGCAAGAAAGGCTAGTTAGAATAGCAGTTGAGGAAGCTCACCAAGCTCTAGGACTTACACAACAACAACAAAATAACTAACAATGCTTACAAAAATTGCTACAGGCAATAGTGGTCGTCAAGCTCAACTTCAGCTAACACAGCAAAAAAACATTTTTGCACGTGCTTCTGATGTGAATCCGATCATCGATGCTGTAAATGGTATGGGAGGAGATGATTTAGTAACCGCTTCAGGTTCTAATACTCCTACTATCAATAACACAACTGGTAAGATTGTAACAGCCTCATTAACTACCGCAGCTGTAACAGCTGCTTCTATCACTTTGACTAACTCTACTATTAAGAGTACATCAAATGTAATAGCTTGGGTAGAGAACTATTCTGGAACACTTGTATCTAATGGTATACCTGTTCTAGTAAAAGTAGTTCCAAGTAATGGAAGTGCTGTTCTTACAATCGTGAATACACATGCTTCAAATGCCTTAAGTGGTACACTAACTTTACGATTTATCGTATTAAACTAATACACAATTTTTAACTAAAAACAATCAATTAAATGAGTGTTACATCTGTAAAAAACGTGCTTCAAGTAATGATTGGTAAATCAATCAATGCCACTGGAGCATCTGTACAACTAACTGCGCCTACTGCATCTAACTACATCGCTGATGGAGAGATCGTGGCGTTGAATTCGTCTGGTACTTATCTTACACCTGGTTCGACTATCTCTGATTCTGAGTATATCCGCTTAGCATTCCGCTCTGGGGACTTTATCCAATATTCAAATAAGATCTATGGAAAGTCTACAACTAAATTCACGGGAGTGGATGGTGCACAAGGCCAAGACCAAATTTACCACATTGGATACGTAGGATCTGGAACTAACAACATTGATGTTTCAGCTGCTAACGATTTCTTCCTAAACATTACTTACAATCACGATATTGAGTTCTGGTCAGAACAACTTGATAAGCGCGTGTACTTTGATACTTACGTATCACCTACTGCACGTAAAATTGCATTAAGCATGGCTCGTCAAATCAATATTGATGGTGGTACTAAGATCAAAGCTGAGGTCTTAAACTCAGGTATTGGTACTGCTTTAACATCAGGGTATACTGCTAGTGTAGTAAAAGGATCTCCTTATATTTCTATGTCTGGAACTGGACATGGTGTAGCTGCAGGTGACTTACTTCGTATTGGTATTGCTGCTTCTGGTATTGGAGTTACTGTTCCAGTATATGAAGTAGTATCTGTATCAGGAGCTACTATCCTATTAAACATGCCTTATCAAGGTTCTTCTAATGCCGCTCTACCAGCTGATGCTGATATGGGTACGGTAGCTGCAGGAACTTACTATGGTGTACGTTTAACTGCTTTACCATTAGATTACAAACTTGATTTCTTTAAATTCATGCGTGTGAGCTTCACAGTTGCATTGCAAGGATTCGGTGATACTCTTATCACTAAGACTCAAGAGCGTAGTATGGGACAAGGAGATGGCCGTCAGGTTGCTGAATTAGAAAGCTTTGCACAAGGCTTCGAAGGAAAGCAAAATCGTATGACTGTTCCACTTCCTGATTTCCGTACTGATGCTGTACGTACTGCTACTACAACTGCTACTTCAAGTACTAACGTAACTGGAGATGTTGTAACTGCAACTACTGTATATGACTGTATCTCTCTTCAATTCCAGAACTCTGCAACTGCTACGGCTACTGCTCCGGTTCGTTCATCTGAAGAATTACGTTTATACTTAGTAGACGGAGCATCACAATCAACTGGACTATTGGCTCAGTTAAATCCTTACTTTGAGTCTGCTGGTTTAAAAGCAATCTCACTTTAATCTTTATTAAAAAATAATCATGCCGAATCGTTCACAAAGACAACAAATCGCTCGCGCATCTTATAGCTTTGCTACTGATGGTGGTGCTGTAGGAGCAATTACACCTTCTATCTCTGATATTTTACCTGTAGGAGCAATCATTACAGGAGTATTTGTAGACTGTACTACTGTTGTTACTAGCGGTGGTAGTGCTACAATCGCTGTAACAGGTGGAGGTGCAACTCTTGTATCAGCTGCTACTATTTCAAGTTTAGGCTTAAATGCTACTTTAAAAGGTAAGCTAACATTAGCAGGTTCAGCTACAGCTATCAAAGCTACTAGTAATGCCCCAATCGGTATTACAGTTGCAGTAGCAGCTTTAACTGCAGGTGTGATGGATATATTCGTTGAGTATATTATCAAGTAACCAACCAAACCAACATACTGAAAGGGGTGGGCATAGCTGCCCCTCCCTTTCTTTTTATCAAAGATGACCTAAATGGCTGCAAATTTAAAATTAAACCTAAATATATGTGAGTCGTCTTGTACTTGTAAATGGTTAGAAGTAACTGACACTACAGGTATATACAACGCATCAACGAATCCTTATGGATGGGATAGTACTTCTACTAACAATCCAGATGTTTCTGATGTAACTTCTTCTGTGTTTACAATCATAGATCCAGCAGGAGATACTTATACTATTGACACTACCTATCCTATTCCTTCTACAAGTAATACGGATATTTTTATTATATACCCAGAAGACCTTGGATTATCCTCTACTGACAAGTTAGCAGATGGTATTTACGAGATCACTTGGACAGTTGGTTTTGATTTTAATTCCAATCCAGAGACTACCTCTAATACTAGTTTTTACTTATTTACCTGTCAAGCTGACTGTGGAGTAAAGAATCTATACTTAGATGCGATAAAATCCTCTTGTTCAAGCTGTAAAACGGGTAAAAAACAAAAGGCAAATGAGGCTTATAGAGCCTTATTAGAGGCTAAAATGTTAGCTTCTTGTGGTATGCCTGATAAAGCTAAAGAGCTTTTAGCTAAAGCACAATGGATTATTAAAACTCAAAACTGTCTTAACTGCTAATGGGATGCTGCGATGAACTTATTCAAGTAGGTGGTGGTGAAACTATCACTTATACAGGCCCAGTTGGTCCACAAGGCCCTCCTGGAGCTGATGGTGCTACTGGAGCGACTGGGGCAACTGGTGCTCAAGGTATACAAGGTATTCAAGGTATCCAGGGGCCTCCTGGAGAATCTATTAGTGCTCTTGGTGTAGAAGCTAGTTATTCAGCTTTAATTGCTGCACATCCTAGTCCTAGCCCATTAGATGCTTATATAGTACAAGATACTTCACACTTCTGGATATATGATCCTACATCATCTGCAGCTAATGGAGATGGTTGGGTGGATATGGGCTCATTACAAGGCCCTACAGGCCCTCCAGGCCCGACTGGGGCTACAGGCTCAACAGGAGCAACGGGTGCAACTGGGGCCACGGGAGCTACAGGAGCGCAAGGAACACAAGGCCCTCAAGGTAATCCAGGAGCTGCAGGGCAATCATCATATGTATATGTGGGTTATTGGGATGTTACCCAAACCTCATTTAGTGATGATCCTACTACAGTTCCAGGTGGAGTAGCTTATATGAAGATAGTTAGTAGCACAGTAGTTATTAGCCCTGTTACAACTGCGGCATTTACTCCTGGGCCTACTAAGACTTATATATCAGGATTTATTCCTGTAGGAGGCTCTAGTGGTGGTGGAGGAGGTACTTACACCTTCTTAGCTCCTGGAGTGTTTACTAGCGGAGCTGGAGCCCCATCAGGCTCAGCATCTAGCGGTGATGTGTATTTACGTAGAAGTAATGGCGTATTTTACCAATATAATGGTTCTGCGTGGGTAACAGCCCATGGAGCTAACTTCTATATACCTACCACTTTCCCTATGTCTTCTGTGTCAACTCCTTCAACTTCTTTTGGAAATGTAGGGTTGTTAGCTCGTGTAATAGGGTATGAAGCTCATATTACAGGTAAACTAACTTATAGTTCTGCAACAGCTCTTACTACAAATGTACTATGTGGTTCTATTAGTACCACAGTATCACCATCAAGTACAGTATATATTAAAGGACTAAATGTAACTACTGGTAGTGATGTTTGGTTCCAAATGAGTAATACCGGATCACTTACATTACTTGGTTCACTAACTCCGTTAGTAGGGCCATGTGATATTTACTTCGATACTTCTTATAGACTAGTTTAATGACATATACATACACACAAGTCGCCAATATGGCTCTTCTAGCACAGTGTTGTTTAGGAGATAAGGCTTATAAACAAGTAGTAGCAGAGGCTTTCAATAGGCCTGGATTACCTGAAATGGACTTAGAAAATGAGTACTTATTAGGTATATTAGGAATATTAGAATCATATCGTCCTATAGGGTATGTATTTGATGTAAATGACTACACAATGAAGTTAGGAGATCAATGTATTGATAACGTTAACTTACAAGCTGTAGTAGAGGAATTGAATTTATTATGTGGATGCTGTTCTAATAGACAAGTATTAAGTATGCAACCATCATTACCACTTCCTACAACCCTATTATGTGACTTAACAGATATGAATTTTGCAGTGTGTTTTGATAGCGGTACTAGTACATTTAAAGCTTTTGTGGCTAGTAATGTAAATACAATACCATACACCCAATATTACTATGAATATGCAGTATCTGAGGATGATGTAGTATGGGATGATATTCCTAATGAGCATTCTTGGTTACTAAGTACAGCAATAGATACTGGTGCTTATGTATCAGTTAGAGTACGTGTTTATTGTAAACAAGGCGATTCTACTTATACAGAGTTAGTTAGGACTATTAAAGACCCTAATTCAGCTTTAACATTCAATAATTTTGGCTTTATTAACATAGACAGGATAGGTACTAACGATCCTATTACTAGTGATCTATACATCTTTGATGATGATACAGTAACTATTAAGAATTTAAATACTAACTTTACAATAGCTTCTATAACAAATGTGAATACATCTGTTGTATTAGCAGCTAATACTAATAGTTATACTAACTTAGCTTCAAACATGGTTAGTGATGGAGATCAGATCTTAGTTAAATTTAAGTTAAATAATGCTCCTGCATTTACTTGTTTAACAGAAAGCTTGTTTACAGTACATTTAGTTCCTAAATTAGATCCAGATGTATCATTTATATTATGCCCTGGAGGTACTAAAACTATTAGTATACCAGATGAATATGATTCATATCTATGGTTTAATGATGATACTACTTACTTTACAGAAGTAGATACAATTGGTACATTTACTGTATCAGCTACAACTGGTCCATTAACTCAAACAATAGATGTAGTCGTTACATTAGAGACAGATGCTCCTAATCCTGTTGTTGTAGACGCTAGTACTGGTGCTGTATTAACATCTCCTGTTGTATTATTATTTCCTGATACTATTACAATGAGAGTAGTAGATACAGGAATGTATAGTTCTGGATACCCAACTGGTACAACTGTAGAGTGGGTTACTTATTGGTTTCCTGCAGATGCCTCCACTACTGTAGATTCTTCTCTTGGTCATGAATTTTATGCTCAAGTTACTGTACCAGGAGTAGACTGTGCTGTAAATAGTAATACTATTATAGTAGATACGCGCACTTTAACTTTTATACCTACTGCAATATCTCCTAAATGTCATGATGGAAGTGACGGTATGATAGAAATAACCCCTGTTACAAATGGAGATCTCATCTTCGAAATATATAATGGTGCTACATTAATAGATACTGTTACAAGTACTGGTAATGCAGTTTTATCAACTAACTTACCAATAGGTACATATGATATAGTTGGGGTACAAATTTTTCCAGATGGTGTAAATCCGAGTGTAACTATATCAACTACTATAACAAATCCTTCAGCTATAACAGCAATAGGATATTCAGCAACTAATTTAACTTGCCATGATTCAAATGATGGTACAATAGGTACATTCAGTACAACTGGAGGTGTTAGCCCTTATGTTTACTTCTTAAACGGTGTAGCAGCAGGAACAGGAGTACTTGGTCTAACTCCTGGAGACTACATTATATCTGTTATAGATAATGGTGGAGAAGGGTGTGAGTTCATAGGAGACACAATAACTATCTTAAATCCTGATCCTATCACTGTTTTTCCTACTATAGGTAATACTACTGGAGGATTAAACAATGGTACAGCATCATTTACTATTGGTGGAGGTACTGGTACATATCCAACAATTGATCTATATGATGTATCTTTCAATTTAATAGGTTCCGGGTTATCATTTACAGGATTAGCTGCTGGAGACTACATATATATTATAGTAGATAGTAATGGCTGTGACTCACAATACAACTTTACAATAACTTAAAATAAAAATAAATGGCTTTTTTTAACACTTTTTATGATCTGAAGACAGCTACTGCGTATAACACGCATACAGTAGGAACATTCGACACAAATACATCTACTGGTGGAGGAACCTTTAGATGGGTTAAGGCTACTAATACTAGCATAACTGATATACCTGGGTTTAGAATTAAACCTTCAGGAACAACAACTGGGTACTGGGAAAGGGTATATGATGGGGAAGTCAACGTAGGATGGTTTGGTACTATCAATACTGCAGGACAAGGTACTTTAGCTTCCTTTGGATTCACTCAACCACAATTAGATGCACGTTATGGCTCAGCTAACTTAGTATTAACAACTGATACTTATGATACAGCTGCTATTAAATATGCGTTCTACCTAATGCAAACTCAAGCAGGATTTCAATCAATTAAGTTTGAATCTAAGAACTATTATATAACATCTACATGTTATCTACCTGGGTTATTCCAGAGTTCTCCTAATCCTGTTTATTACACTATAGATGGTAATGGTGCTACTATTAGAGCTCATGGTACATTAAGTACAGCAATAGATTACTTCGGTAGTAGATTACCAGCTAATAGTACAGAAGCTGCTACGTGGCAAGCTCGTGCATTCAACATTAGTAAGTTTGTTATGTATGGTCAAGGAGACTTAACTATAGGTACACAAGCTGCTTGTATATGCTTAGGAGAATCTTATAACTCTCTTATTACTAATAACATTATTTCATATGCGGGATATGGTATTAAAGCTAGGTTCTGTATGAATACTGTTATTTCTCATAACAATGTTGTTAACTATCGCTTAGATGGTATCTTTGTTACTTATGGAAGTGATTGGGGAGGTTCTACATCTAATGGAGCATCTAACCACACTACTATCTATAAGAACAGATTAAGAGGATATCCTGCTTCAGGTAAGGGTATCCATGCTAGAGGTGCTTCTGGTATAGTAATTGATGGTAACATCTGGGAAGGAGATCCAGTTAGTGCAGGTACACATGCTGTGTATTTTGATAATGCTGGTGCTACTACTGTTAAAGAATGTACTATTCGTAGTACTCATATTGAAAGACCACATACTGCAGGAGGATCTTTCTTCTATGTAAGAGGAACTACTGGTATGTATACAATTGAGAAACCATATGTACAGTATGCAGGTACTTTAGTTGAGGTTGCTACACAGTCAGGGTATCCAGAAATAAAATTATCAGGTATTGGTTACATTCCTAATGCTTGTAAATTGAAGAGTGATACTAATGCTAGATGGATTGTAGAACATAATGTACTCCCAAGCGTGTATGGGATAACTACAGATTCTACATTACGTACAGGAGCATGGGCAGCTGGAGATAATAGTACTATATGGTACACTGGTTATAGATCTACTACATCTAATGCAATTAGCTCTGGTACTAAAACTTTTGTAATTACTCCAAATGCTGTGGGTTATACTGCAGGAAGTACTATTCGTATAGAGCCTTCTTCTAACTCTGATCAGGGCTTAGATAACGTAGAAGCAATGAGATACATGACAGGTACTATAACTTCATATAATAGTGTTACAGGAGACCTTGTAGTATCAATTACTACGACTAGTGGTTCAGGAACGTATGCAGACTGGACAATGTGGATTGGTGAATACACTCCAACATCTAACCGTATAGTTTACTTCGGTACTAATACTCAAGGAGGCTAATATGGGAAGAGCAATCGTTAATATAATGAAAGCACCTCTAACCACGTATACTATCCCTGAGGGATGGCATTACTGTTTAGGGGTGTCTACCCCACATTTAGGAATAACTAAGTACACACGCACAGTGATCTTTGATCAATCGTGTAGATATACGCTAACTAATCCTATCTGTACACAGGACTTGAATAAAGTTGCTGGCTTTAGTTATGGTAATCATATGACTAATTCTATCCGATTAGGATGGAAAGTAGTTAATGATGGTGATATACAACTATGGTTGTATGTTCACAATAACGGTAAAGTAAAAATGAAACGTATTGGTAAAGCTTCTACGTTCTTTAAATATGATTCACCTATTGAATTTGTACTTAATCATGATGTAGATAATGCTATGGCTGAGGCTTATGTTCTTTTTGAAGGAAAAGAATATGTAGTAACTCTACCATTTGATGCTACACCAAGTGTTGGGTACATTTGCAAACCTTACTTCGGTGGAGATTGTGTAGCTCCACATACCATGTCACTCAAAATATTCAATTAAGAATGAATTCACCAACCCCGACTATAGATATGCAAAGCGTAAATGGCTCTATAGCCACTATACTTTTATGTTTTATAAGTTATTACCTACCAAATTTTAACCTATCTTATATGCAACTTCTACAGGTTTTAGCCTATGTAGCTACTATTACGGTAGCTGTAGATACATTAACAGGTAATTACATCAAGAAGAGTATAGTAAATGCTATTAAAAAACTAACTAAGAATGAAAGTAAGCGATAAACTAATTGAAATGTTGGAGGAGTTTGAAGCATTTGAAGCTTCTCCCTATCTATGCCCAGCGGGTATACCTACAATAGGCTATGGTTTTACTTACTATCCTGATACTAAGAAAAAAGTTACTATGCAAGATTCTCCTATTAGTAAGGAGAAAGCAGTAGAGATCCTTAGATTACTCTTAGAACAATATGAATTAGCAGTGGATTCAGCTACTGTAGATACTATTACACAAAAACAATTTGATGCTTTGGTTTCCTTTACCTATAATATAGGAATAGAGAACTATAAGAAGTCTACATTACGTAAATTAGTTAACCTTAACCCTGATGATCTGAACATCGCTAATGAGTTTAGACGCTGGAATAAGGTAAAAGGAAGAGCCGTTAGAGGTTTAACCTTACGTAGAGAGAAAGAATTAAAATACTATTTTTCATGAGGATATCAAAATTACCATATTACCAACAAAAGACAAACCCCAAGGCATCGTTTTGGGGTGATATGTGCTTAGTCTTTATTCCTGTTATACAAGCGGGAGTAGCTAATGCACCTAATCTAACACCTACACAAACTTACTGGATTAGCTTCGGAGTAGGATTAGTCCTAATCGGAGTTAAGTTCTGGCTTAAATCTTTAAAAATAACTCCTGATGAATAAATTATTAGTTGGTATGTTAATCATACTTAGTACATCGTGCAAGACACAGAAGGAATTTGTTAATACAACAACTTCAACAAGTACAGATACAACTATCACTGAGAATTTAATTCCTTATGATACACTAATTACTATCCCTGAGAACACAGCTGTTATAGATGGGGTAGAGGTAACTGTAGATAGCAACAATGTAGCACAACTTGAGCCTGTAGAAACTACGGTAGGAGATGTTACAGTCACTGTAGAGGTTAAAGATGGTAAGTTAAAAGTAAAGAATACCCGTAAGAAGACTGAAGTTCCCATTAGATTATTTAATAAGGAAAAGAATACAGTAATCCATAGGGATTCTACTGTTACTAAGGAAAGAGAAACTGTTAAAGAGGTAGTTAAACCACGCTCAACCGTAGGTATAGTTTCCTCAGTTGTAGGTTTCTTAGTTACTATCTTATTCATTCTGTACTTAATTAATCGTGTTAGAAAGTTTTTTCCCTGAGGATCAATAAGTTACAAATAAACATTTGGATTTCGAGAGAATATTTCGTATCTTTGCGTAAACTTTAAAACCTCTATACCATGAGAAAAAACAACTTCAACCAAATTAAACAATTTAAGTCTTGGCTTATATCTAACCCAGGGCATTTAAAAACTAGCTACGGTAAATTATCATCAAGATTTGATATTGATGTAGCAATAGTAGCAGACATAGTTAAAGAAGTAAAGCAGATTATCAGCGAACCTTTAGTGTCTGTAAAGAAATCAGGTAAACCAAGTACTCGTACTTTCTTACCAATGCCATTTAAAGGCGATCCTAACAACGTTCTAGTAATCGGTGATACACATATACCATTTGAGCGTAAAGGTTACCTAGAGCATTGTAGAGCGGTACAGGAGAAATTCAATTGCGGTACTGTAATTCACATTGGTGATGTAATAGATAACAACTATTCATCTTACCATGAAACTAACCCAGATGGGAGATCAGCTGGAGATGAATTAGAGTCAGCTATTGAACGTCTACAAGACTGGTATAAAGTATTCCCTAAGGTACAAGTATGCTTAGGTAATCACGATCAAATAATTCAGCGTAAAGCTTTCTCATCAGGTCTTTCAAAGAGATGGATTAAAGGCCTAGCTGAAGTTTTAGAAGTCCCTAATTGGGAGTTCGACTTAGAATTCGAAATAGATAATGTTATCTATACTCATGGTACAGGTACGTCTGGTGACAGAGCTGCATATGCAAGAGCTCTGAATAGGAGAAAAAGCATAGTGTCGGGACACCTTCACACTAGTGCCTCTGTCACTTGGAACGTATCAGACGTAGATCGTATATTTGCGGTACAGGTAGGATGTGGTATTGATGATGCCCAATATAGTTTCGATTATGCTAAAGCGTTCACAAAGAAAAGTATCATATCTTGTGCGGTTATCCTGAACAATGGTAACTTGCCCATCATAGTCCCAATGGATTTATAAAATGTTACCCAAATCAATTTCAAATAAGATGAAGTCAGGCTCCTCCAAAGAAGGGGCCTTCATCACATATTTACTAATCTCAGCAGTACAAGCACACGTACATCATTTAACTGTAAATGGTAATGGTAGCTATGCTGCTCATAAAGCTTTAAATGAATACTATGATGGTATCGTTGATTTAGCTGATGGTATTGCTGAGTCCCTTACAGGAAGTAAGGGTAGTATCTTAGGAGGATACTCAGGAACCTTCTCCATAAATGAAGATCCTAAATCAGCTCTTGCTTACTTAAAAGAAGTATTGGCTTATGTGAACACTGAAAGAGCTTCTATCAGCTCTGAGTCCTTCATACAGAACCAAATAGATAACGTAGTAGAACTGTTAAATAGTACCATATATAAGCTGACACAATTATCTTAATGTTGTTAACTTACCACAATGGGTTTTACAAACGACTACATTGGAGATCCCTTCGAATGGGATGATGATCTAATGTCAGATCCTCAATACAAAGAACTACATGATTACGTTAAATCAATTAATTTACGATCTACGAAATATATTAAGGGGAGGAGCTTTAGTGAGCGACGACGACCCTATATCAGACCGTCAATTAGAGTTCTGGATAAACAATACCAGAGCTACATTAATAAGACAGCAACTAGATAAAGGACAAACACTAAGTGATAACATCACACAAACAATAGATTGCTTTGATGTTGAATTAGTAGATACTTCCTTAAATACTAATCTAGCTAGTGGCTGCTACATAGTTAAAAGTAAGAACCCTATACCTACTCCAGTGGAAGTAAGTGATAGGGATTTGTTGTTAAAAGTAAGTGCTCCTGAGATAGGTAGTATTCCTTACTCAGTATACCCTGAAGCAGCAATGCCTTACTCAGACTATAATCCTTTTGGTAAGAAAGTAATTAAAGCTTACTTACGTCAAGGATACATTATAATCAAGAATGTACCTAGTAACTTAACCAAGGTATCCGTATCACTTGTTGCTACTGATCCTACTGAGGTAGGTCAATACAATAACTGTAGTGGTACTCCTTGCTTTACTAGAGACAGTCGATACCCAATTAATGCTCACATGGTTGAGTTACTTAAGAGAATGATCATAGAGACCAACTTTAAAAGCCTCCAAGTACCTATCTCTGATAACGTAAACAATGCAGCATTTGATCCTCAACAACCAAATCAAAATAGATGATTATACGCAGAGGGAAGGCAAAGGTAAAAGTTAATTACACTTTAGCTACCATCTACAAACATTACGCAGAAGAGCAGAAACCATTTGCAGGATACAGAGGAGAGAACTTCTTAGTTGATAAGAAGACATTCATAGCTGTAAACTTACGGTACTACGAACTAATGATGCTGGATATTATTTATAAAGCAGCTACAGTTAAGTTACCTAACAAGATGGGACTAATTAAGATAGTTAAGAGAGTTGCTAATGTAAACAACTTGAGAGCTAAGAATAAGTTAAAGCTTGACTACGGTCATTACTTAAAGACAGGTGAGAAACGATATCACTTAAACGAACATAGAGGCTATCACTACTACAGATGGAATTGGAGTTATGCTCCAGTCGAAGGAGTGAAGCGTTATAGAGTTACAGTAATGAGACATTGGAAGAGATTGGTTGCTAAAGAATTAAAAACAAACCCAGCTATAGATTATTTTTCATAATGCAATTTACAAAATACACAAGCCTTAAAGAGGCTATCCTATCAGTATATAGAAATACTGGTATTGAAGATGAGGTTAATATAGAAGATTGTGCATACTGGTGCTATGAAGCATTAGAAGCAATCTCTTGTCCTTTATTCTATGTACCTAAAGTAATAGGATTTAAAGGTGACCCTGCTTATGAGATG
>ERZ650304.310-NODE-310-length-28330-cov-7.355473_pt1 | contig 28330 bp, 27 predicted proteins | sample MGYA00376240_ERZ650304 | MGnify/ENA primary metagenome ERZ650304 (study PRJEB26733, sample SAMN07839271) | wastewater metagenome | biome: small river; feature: stream; material: water | place: USA: North Carolina | collected 2016-03-01 ... | reverse complement strand
AAATAGGGAACGGTAATATACCTAGAGTGTCACCTTTTCAATCATGATAAGATATAACCATAAGTTTACAATAAGCGGTAAAGAGTACACCACACGAGAAATATCATTTAAAGACTACAAAGAGTTATGCAAGCAAGCATCAGGCGCTAGTTTGTCTGATCTCAGTGAGTTGTTTGATAACTTGATATTTAACACTACTCTCGATGCAAAAGCTGATGTGGGTCTTTATAATGCCTTTCAAAAGTTTATTTGTTTGTTGCATATACGTAAGCTACTGCACGGTAACAATATACAGTTATCAATAGGTGGTAATTTAGTTAACTTAGATGTTGATACTATTATTAGTCTTTGTCCAACAAGTGTTATTCCAATAGTTGTTGATGTGTGTGGAACAAAATATTATTTTGGCAGCCCTGGTCAGTTATTTCATTCACAAGATATTGACTTAATCAGGTCATGCATCGATACTGTCCAGCCACGCAAAGGTATAATTATACAGGACACGCCGTGGTATTTGAGAGAAGCGCCCCTTAGGGATGTGCAAAGAATAATTGATAGTAGCAATCTACCACTCACATCTACAACTTACAAAATAAAAGATAACATCGAATGTTTTCCTCTTAAGATATTCGATCAGATATCAATAACATTTAACACAGTGCAGCCTTTGCAATTTCTTAACACTCTTTTCTTTTTCGAGAGTCTACAAACTGTATACGATATTGAGTACTCAGCTATCAAGTCACTCGGTTTGCATGCCGCTGATTTTGAAAGTTTCACATACCCGGAAATTAAAATGCTTGTAAATAGAGTAATCAAAGAGAACAAAGAAAAAGCTACTCAAGTTGAGTAACGAAAATCATAGCTAAATAACTATATGTCTAATCCACTTTCACAGTTAGCTGATTTCATTGTAAAAGATCAAGGTACAGTGCCATGCTTTGTGCCGAGCTTGAATAAACACGTTGATTTTAAACCGTTAACTCTTTCATCACAAAAAGATATCATTGAAGTTTCTGTTGAATCAAGCGTAGGTATACTCAAGTTTAACAATGCAATCTTTAACATACTCAAAAAATGCGCATGCGATGGTGTCAAAGTTGAGGAGTTCACTACGGTGGATAGAGTGGGTGTTTGCATTGCTTTAAGAGCAGCACTATCACCTGAGTACAAGTCAACAGATCTCAAATCAACTGTTAAAGCCAATGAGGCACCATTTAATGTTGATAGTCTTACGAAAGTTTTCACGTACGGAGCTTACAAATTTTACTTAAAGGTGCCTTCTCTTGCTTTAGATAGTAGAATCAATAGCATTCTTATTGAGAACTACAACAACAGCAAGTTGGAAAGCGCTGATAAAGTTAAACAGCTCATAAGCAATCTATACGTTTATGAGATTCTCAAGTTTGTGAACACAGTGGAGAGCAATGGCAAGTCATTTGATTTACATACTGATTTGCGCGCAAGTATATCCATTATCGAGCAGTTACCGGGTATATACACCAATTTGATAATCAAATTCATTCAAGATATTAGAATTCTTGAAGCGAAATATGCTACAATGCCTGAGACCGGTACTGTTATCGATATAACTCCTGAGTTTTTCATAGTCTAGTTATCCATCATTCGCCATAAATATAGTAATGGCGTTTGATGCTACAGTTGAAGATGCACTGCTTTTGTTAACAAAAGTATCATCCAAGCTTAATGATAGACTTAACAGTCTTGAAAAGATAATCACGTCTATAGACAAGAAACAGAAGGATAGTAAGGCTAAAGAGAAGCGCCGAGATAAGCCTCAGACAACTCCACAAATCATTCAGCCTGTAGTACCTCCATATGTTGCACCTAAGCCTGAAAAGGTTGTAGAGGAAAAACAGCAAGTCATCGTAAGTGATTTCGGTAGAGGTGCCGAAAAGTTTTTAAGCAGTTTAAAGATAACACAACCACGTCTTGATAAGATTGAGCACAAAAACGTAGGCTTCGATGAGTGGCTAAACGGTAAAATTAAAGGAATCCTACCCGCAGCAATGCTAGCATTAGGTGGATTGGGTGGTCTCTTATCTTCATTCCTCGATGGTAAGTTAGGAGACATGTGGACAGCATTCAAGACTCAAAGTCTTGGTGATATTTTCAAGAAAGCTGGGGAGGTGATGTACAGTGTTGTAAAACCTATCATCCAGAGCTTACCTATTATAGGCCCAGCTATGTCCATATATGAGAGCATGTGGGCTTTTAACAGAGGGGAAGGACTCAAAGGTGCAAAATTACTAATCCAGGGGTTTATCGGTATGTTACCTGGGATGCCCACCTCATCCAAAGCAGCAATTATAGGAGGTGTTGAGCTTTTCGGTACATGGCTTGAGAAAAAAGTAGGTCCGATCGAAATTCCTCCAGGTGCTGGTGCAGATATAACTGCAATGGCTCTTAAGACCATTGGACATTTAATGCCGACGGCAGCATTAAAACGTTTACCACTTGTTGGCTCATTAATCAATTTCTATGAAGCATATAAAGGCTTCGAGCAAGGTGACGTTGAAGGTGTAGCACGAGGAATGTTGAGTTTGACTTCAGGTATCATTGGACTCATACCAGCAGCTGGCTTACCTCTTAAGATAGGGCTTGATGTTCTTAATTCATTTCTGTTTGCAGAAGAAACCACCACAGATCAAAACGGAGTAACCACAACAAGAGTTAACACCCGTCAATGGTTCAATAACGTCATCGATGTTCTCAAGGATAAATTCCCCTTAAAGAACTTAATTACCTTAGGTGAGGGTCTAGGTGATATTTACTCTGGTAATGTAGCAAAAGGTATCCGTAGTATCTCTTCAGCTATCCCTTCGTTAAATTTCATATCAACGTTCATGGATCTATCTGAAGACACCATTGGGATTGCAACGGCAATCAGTGATAGAAACGCAGGAGACTATGTAAAGTTCGCAAAAAGCTTGCGAGATCATATAACTACGAAAATTGTAAGCTTTTTACCACGCTTTTTTGGTATACGTAAGCAAGTTGCTGATTTTCTCGGTATCAAAGTTGAGGGATCAGAAGATATTGATGTTGAAATAAACGAAAATGTAACTAAACCAAAGAATCTTTCACCTAATGACTACAAGTCACGTCGCCCTCTTAATGAATACATTAAAACTTATCAAGGTGAAGAGGTAAAACCCGCTAAGCCAGCACCGTCCATCGATGCTACCCCGTATGAACCTTACGATTTCGACACAAAACGACAAGAAAAACTATTGGCTGACGGTAATACCATTATGGAAGCCTTAAGAGACTCACAGAGTGACTTGCTCTTCAAGCAACTTAAGGCTATGGATAACCAACTCAAAGCACTTGGTGAAATTAGCAACATTCTCCGTAATCAAAAACATATGAACGTGGGTGGACCAACAACGGTTGTGAGTAATTTCTCTAAAGGCTCATCATTACGTGGGTTACAAGGAGTGTCATAGTAAATACATAATATGATCTATTGGACTCTAAAGAAAACCACGGCTAACGAAACGTTGCCAGTGTTGCGCCGCACAGGATCGCAAGGGAATTCAATTGGATTCACCCCGGGGTTTGGTGTTGATAACGTCTATAAGAATATAACAGCGGTTGAAGCTATTGATGTTGTAAACAATTTTCAATGGACTAAAAGTCCAAAGAGCTCACGATATGACGCCCCCTCAGCATTCCTAAAAGAGAAGCGAATAGTTATAAACAGCAATATTTCAAACCTTGCTAACAGTGTTATTGCAGGAGTTGAGAGCGTAGGTAATGCATTCGGCTCTCAATCCACTGAGATAGTTAATAATGTGAGAAATAGTATTGTAACTGGCTCACAAGATGCAGCAAATAGAGTAAGACAGTTGCCAACTAGCAGTGATATTGTTAAAAACATCATTAATCAAGGGTACATCACATCAGATACAGCTCGAGCTATTGCTGATAAAACAGCAGAAACAATCGAATCCGTTTCAAAGTATGAAATCAAAAACCCAGTGCTAAGACCATACAGTTTCTTGTACGCAACTGAGCCTACTGGGTTTGAATACATTTTACCATACTTTCAAAACGAGTTTCAGGTGTTAAACAACTCATTCGGTAATGCTGACTCGTTTTTATTGTTTGATGCTATTGAAGGGTTTGCTGAAGGTGTGACGGACTACACTAATATACTCAAACCAGGCACGTACATTGAAAGATCAAAGCAATTTGAGATGTCTGATATGGGACGTCCCATCACTATTAAGTTTCCACTGCTTAATACTATTGCATACACTGATATTATTGATAACTGGCAGTTAATCTTCGGTATCGTTTATCAAAACAGGCCTGGTCGAGTAACCAGATCGATTATTGATTTGCCTGTTATATACGAACTTAACATACCCGGGGTTGTATACATGCCTTTCTGTTTTATTAGCAACATGGTCGTCGAATTCCAAGGTAACAGACGTGAAATGACCATTAAAGTTCCCGTTGGTAGTGATACTACTTCAGAGTCTTCCCTACGCACCATCATACCTGATGCGTATCAAGTGTCAATAACATTGACTGGACTGAATGAAGAGACAAGAAACTTTATCTACTCAAGTATACTTCCTGACCCGGTAACAACATCATGATTCCTAACTATCAAAACTATATTGATGATCTTCCAAATCTGGAAATCTATCGATATGAAAACATATTCAAGGTTTACACATCGAGTGATAATGAGTATTACATATATAACATACTCAAAACAGTAAAAGTTCCCTTGGATCTAAACAATCAATTTTTTGACCTGGTGACCCTTCAGAGTAACACACCGTGGACCACATTAAGCTATCAAATATATGGAACAACTTATCTATGGTGGTTGCTTTGTATATTTAACAACATACAGAACCCGTTTGATGCGCAAAATAACGGCAAACAACTTAAAGTACTGAAAAAGCAATACGTAAAAGGTGTGCTTGATATTATCAAACAGCAGCTACAATGAGAAATGATCAGCTATTTGCCTATGCTCAGGAGAATTATCAAAATTTCTTCTGCACTATCAATAAGAAAAACTACCTATTCCGTGCAACCCTGGTTAATGCTGATGGTATAGCCACTGATATATTAAAAGGAGCTGTTAAAGAGTTGTCGCTAACGGATACAATCATGAATCCATCAATGAGTGGATACATTATTATTGATAATCCCGATAATGTCATTGAAAGATACAAGACAGACCCAACAAAAACTGAGTTTGGTATAAGATCGACACATAGAGGGTATAGAGTAAGAGGCGACGCAAGGGATTTATTGATGCTTTCAATCATCCCAGTTGATCCATCCACTAATCCCTATAATGAACAGAGCATTTCATATAACAAGATATTTGGTATCCAGTTTGTTTTTGTTATAGTTGATGAAGCTGATACATCAGTCGATGGTTCTCGTGCTAAAAAGTTCACATTTGATGATATTGATATACAAATTCTTAAAGAGAAGAGTATTTTCTTCACAACAAACAGCTTACTTACCAATAACAACGTTGCTTACATGACCGATAATGAGAGAAAGGTGTTTGTAGGTGATGCGCTCAAAGCAATTATACGAATAGGATTAGGTGATCCTTCAGTTGTGGCGTCTCTATCAGGTACTAACCTTACACCAAACTTTGAATCAGGTCAGAGTAAAATATTCTACTCATCCCCCACCAATAACAGTGCTTGGGATGATGTTGATTACTTACTTGATTGGTATGTTTCAAATGAACCAGGTAGAGATTTTGCTTTTATTAGTAAAGACCACTACACTGGTGAGTATACATTTGAAAGCTTCAGTAAAATGTTCTTAAAAGCATATGATGCTCAAAAAGATGCTGGGGGTCAATACTTTATTGAAAATTTAACCATCGCAGGAGCTCAGGATGTCAGCAATGTAGTTGAAAACGACATTAAAAAGCCACTATATGCTCTAGAGTTAGGAGAGACAAGCGATGTTCTTGATGTTAAGTTTTTTAACACACCGGGTGCAGCATACCAGTCAATGGTCAACACAACTATTGTATCGGATTATGATCACGAGAGTAAAGAGTTTCATATCAATGCTGTAGATGGTAATGTAAACAACGTAAAAAATGACTTCTCAACCTTGTTTGTTGCACCAATGAAAGGGAAGGATAACAAACCTACACCTAACTTTATCATAAACAACACGCAAAGAACAAATCAAAACTATCGTCATATTTTTGTACCATATAGCGGTGGTGATAAAGATCTAGCATATGCTGTAGGGCGGAATAGAGTGTTGCGTAATGCTCTAATGCTAAATATTGGTGCTGAGATAACAGTACAAGGTGGTCTACACCGTCAATCTGGTAAATTTATCAGTATTGATCGTACAGGATCATATGTTGATAACGACTTTGATAACAAATTTTTAGGTATCTATTTTGTTGTATCGGTTGATCACAGCTTTATCAATGATGATGAGTTTATCAGTAAAATTATCGCGGTAAAGACGTATCACTTCACCGACCCACACATAAATGAGAACATATCATGAGCAAAATTACATTACTACCAGATTATTTAGCAGTTGTTCAAGAGCAAAGCTTGTCTTTCTATCAGACAAGCACTAACATTCTATCAGCTATTAGTGATTATGTTGGTGAGGTTAGCAAGTTTATCGACTATAAACGAGGTTTAACAACGTTGGATATGCTTAGTTCAATCGGGCAACTGTTTAACGAGCTAAACTCTAATAACTTTGCCACGGTTACCTATGATACCTCATTACAACCAACAGGTAGCAGATCAATGAGCAATGACTTTAAATTGTACTTTGTTGAAAAGTATCAGGCCCTTCAACAATCATACAAAAATAGAGTCGATTCAATAATATCCAACAATCAGTACTTCACTCCTATATCAGATAGCGTTGGATGTTACATCGATACAGTACCTGTTCTTGATAACAACACATTACCATACAATGATGTGTTCACTGAGCAAAATATTATTCCTTTGTATATGCCTCAAACTATTTTTAACAGCATATCTCAAAACGAAAAGATTATTGCAAAAACGTCAGCGTATTTTAATGACTCTTTATTTAAGACTAATATAAAGGGACTACAAACGCAGTTAGACATCAACACTGCAAAAACATCTCATGGTAATAATCTGATCACTGATATTCTATTCTATACTAGAGCTGTAAATATGCAGCAAAATCTTTTAGTTGATTTGCAGACTCTATTAGGGGAGATTGCTGAGTTTGTTTCTTTCTTTAAAGAGTTCAATCCCCGGGATTTAGACTCAAACCGCAAAGCTATATACTTTCAATACACTGCTAATATTGAAGGTGTGGAGCAGCGTGTAGATCTTTTAAAGAATACAATCAACACTCTCAAGCTCACCAGTAAACAAGTGCTTGGTTAGAGCTGCTCGGTAGTTGTTTCAACATCGATGAGTTTTGCATCTCTGATGAGCTCTTCTATTAGGTCTTCTCTGTTCATTCGATACTTGCCCCGTTCTTCATTCTCTTGCATCTCTTTTCTGCTTGCAATATCAACTTGTTTTATAGCCATTTTAGTTTGATTGTTCTTATTTGTTATTAGTATCTTATTGAGTGACTCGATTGCTTTTGATGATGAATCAATTAGAGCTGCTAGGGCTACGAGATCATCTGCAGTGGGTGCCGCAGAGATAAAGCCTTTCATTGAATTGACAAACTCAACAGTGCCTTTGACTAAATTGCTAGCATTGGATATAAGAAATGTCTCAAGCTCATCAGGTGTGGGCGCTGCTGTTGAGAGAGATATAGATGTTGTTTTCGGAGGCTGAATAGCCGTGAGCAATTGGGATACAGCATCTGATACATTTTGGTCTGACATAAAGATATTTAAGATCCCGTAATTGAATTTCAATTGATCTATGATATCATTAGGATATGAGTAATATGTTGCATGACGGTCTGCCTACCACATTCACGATGAATTTATCTGATCTAACTCCAACGGATGGATTCTTTGTAAATGACGTTAAACCATTTCAGATTCAAACAAAATTTGTTGATGCTAAGGTTGAGTTTATTAAAACACATGAAAAAGCAGTGTTACCTACAAAGGCGCATGATAATGATACGGGATTTGATGTGCACGCAACTGAATCAGTTACACTAACACCCGGACAATCAAAGGTAGTACCAATTGGCCTTAAACTTGGTTATATTACACCAGGGTACTGGATTTTGATTGGTTCTCGATCTGGTCTAGGATTTAAACATAATCTCACCGCCCATCCCGGTGTTATCGATGAAGGTTACAGAGGGAGTTTAGATATTCTTATTAGAAATCTTGATCAAAATAGATCATACACGTTCAATGTTGGAGATAAGGTTGCACAATTGATTGTCTTCAGAAATTATACTGTGGAAGTATCTGAAGCAACCGAAGCAGTTGCAACAGCTCGAGGTGAAAAAGGTTTCGGTTCTTCTGGACGATGAATTCATTAAACGCACTTTGGGTCGAAAAATATCGACCTAACAAACTATCAGATATGATTCTCACAAAAGAGAATCGTGAGTATTTTGAGTCTATTAAGGACGAGATACCAAATCTGTTACTTGTAGGTACCCCTGGTATTGGTAAAACGACTCTCGCTCGTATTATTGTGCAAGAGTTGCTTAAGTGTCAGTATCTGTATATAAATGCTTCGGATGAAAATGGTATTGATACAATCCGATCCAAAGTAACTAGTTTTGCGCAGACTAGAAGCGTTGATGGTCGCATTAAAGTAGTCATCTTAGATGAAATGGATGGTCTATCAATTGATGCGCAGCGTGCATTACGCAATACAATGGAGGAGTATAGTGCGTATACCCGTTTTGTGTTTACAGCCAATTACAAACACAAAATCATTCCTGCTATTCAGAGTAGAGCTCAGATGTTTGACTTTGCACCTACAGACTTCGCTGTACTATCACGGGTGATTTATATTCTTGAGCAAGAAAATGTAATTGTTGATAAGGTATCTAAGTTAAAACTCGCCCGGTTGGTAAAGGGTAACTACAGAGACATACGCAAAACAATTAACCTTGTACAAAAATATAGTGCTTCAGGCACACTTGTTATTGCAAACGTGTCTGAGATTAGTGAGTTGCTAAAGACTGTACACACTCACATCTTAGAGAAGAAAGTTATAGCTCTGCGTAAATATCTCATCGAGAATGAAGCTGAGTTTCAGGGAGACTATAACAATCTACTCAATCAATACCTTAACCACGTGTACCAATCTGATTTAGATGGTGACCGTAAACGATCCTTTATCCTCACAATTGGAGAGCATCTCTATAAGGACGTCTTTGTTGTTGATAAAGAGATAAACTGCTTCGTGTGTTTTTACACGCTAGAGACTAGCTAACAAACCCGATTTTTGCAGTGATCGGTGTAAAATCCTGATCAGGTACAGCTGGTGAATTTGCACCTTTAGCTGGACTTGACGGGATTTTTGTGTTTTTATTCGTTAAAGCACGGTCACCTCTAGTGAGTTTGTTTCCATCTTGAGACATCATAGTCTGTAAGTATGGGTTATTAACAAACTGCTCATCCTCTTCTTTAGGTTCAACTGGTTGGTGATTGATTTTCTCTTTCTTCCTGAATGAGTCTGGTATGTCGGGCTGACTTGGATATGTTGCGTGTGGTTCAACTAAACAACTTGGCACTGAAAATCGGTTCTGAAGATCAGGGTAGCCTGGAGCTGTCTCATATGCAAGCTCAACCGTAAAAGAAGTGCCTCTGTTATCGTTATTATTAGGAGCACTTGTCGGATACTGAGATTTGATATTAACCACTCTAAGATGCTTATCACCATTGGCTACAATCCCGGATGTAATATAATTTTGCACGTTAGTGCTTAGTGTTTTAAAGCACTCATGGCTTTTAAAGTCTTTTACGAACTTAACGATGTCTCCAACAAGTAGTCCTCCGTTGGAATACCTTGATATGCTGTTCTCAACTAATGTTAGAAACTTATTCGACATGTTATTATTTATGCTGGTCCTCGTATATTTCCGTTCTCGTTCATAAATAATGATAATGCCGAAAATCACATTAGATGCCTTATCTAATATTGGGTCTGATAGAAATAACACCAGTGTGTTTAATGATCTACACTTAGATCTTACATTGGATACAACTCTCAATGATCAGTTGTACAAGAAGCAGCAAATAACTGACATCAAATCGGATTCAAATCTCGGTGCTATATACAACAGCATAGCAAATATTATAATGACCAGACCCGGTCAGAAGCCTCTCAATCCTATTTTCGGTGTCGGTTTTGGGGATTTGCTATTTTTACCTGTTACGGAGACAAGAGCTCGTGCGATCGGCACTGCGATATACAATGCTATTAAAACCTTTGAGCCTCGTGTTGATATTGTGTCAATCAATGTAAAAACTCTTCCCGATGATCATCAATATCTTATTACAATGGTTATTAATGTGCCTCGCTTTGATGCACAACAAGTTCAAGTAGTGGGCTTGCTAGACAAAACAGGATTTTACCTAAATTAACATGGCTACCGATCTAACAGACTTTAAATTACCCAGAGACAGTTACGCGACGTTCGATGCTCAGACTTTAAAGCAACTTATTCGCACTCGCCTGAATGAGGGTGGAGTTTTTACCGATCAAAACTTTGAAGGAAGCAATCTCAATGCAATTATTGATATTGTAGCCTTGTCATATCACTATCTGCTGTTCTATTTAAATGAAACAGGTAGTCAAGCCATGTTTAATGAGGCGACTGTATACGAAAACATGAATCGTATAGTAAAGTTGATTGATTACAAACCAACAGGCTACAAAACATCACTCCTTTCATTTCAAGCAACGGCTACAAGTAGCTTACCCGCAGGAATTTATACAATTCCTCGATATTCATACCTTGCGGTCAATGGTATTAGCTATTCGTTTTTAAAGGATACAACTTTTAGTAAGTTGTCTAGCGGTGAAGAGTATTTAACATCTCTATCTGATCAAGTCACCTTATATCAAGGCAAGGTTGTTGAGTACCCTGAGCAAATAGCGACAGGTGAAAACTTTGAAACGTTTACCGTTGTAGTAAAAGACACAATTACTAACATACCAGTTAATATTGATCAGGATGGTTTTACAGTCTATGTTAAAGCCCCTGGTGGTGACTATGTTGAATACACCCAAACAACATCCCTCTTCTTAGAAACTAGCAACGCACGCAAATATGAGCTACGATATAACGAGCAAGGTTACTATGAGCTCAAATTTGGCAATAATGTATTTGGTCAATCTCTTGTGCCGGGGTCAAGCGTGTACATTTACTACATTCGTAGTGATGGAGCGCAGGGAATAGTATCAGCAAATCAAATTAATGGGTCATCTCTTACTTTTTATTCGACTCCCCAGTTTAAACAAATCAGTGCTGACGTATTCAGCACCACACTAAATTACATTAACGCATCCGAGGCAAGTGCAATCAGTTTTGCAAATGATTTAGCTTCATCCCCTCCTAACACTGCAGCATCTGTTGAAGATATTAGACAAAATGCACCGAAAACCTTTTACAGTCAGAATAGATTAATAACATCATCAGATTTTGAGTCCTTTATTGAAAAGAACTTCAATAACATTGTAATTGACTCCGCTGTCGTTAACAATTCCGATTACATTGACAGTGTTATTGCGTACTATTACAGTCTTGGAATAACAAGACCTAATGATGATCCAAGAGTTGCATTTAATGAGTTTACATACAGCCATTCTGGTCAAGCAAACAACGTTTACATGTATGTTGTGCCTCGTATCAGAAATGTAGACGAAACCAACAAGCAATACTTCTTACAGAACTCTCAAAAAAATCAGATTATATCAGCAATGAGTAGTATTAAAGCTCTTCATATGGAGATAGTACCACAGGACCCGATCTACACAGCGGTAACGTTGGGATTAGCTGAGCCCGGTGAAGTACTTACTCCAGAAATTGCAAACGATACATATCTAGTCATTAAGAAATCTGTAGATGTGCGAGTTGATGTGGACTCTATTAAGAGTTCAGTTAATAACGTGTTCAAACAATACTTTAATGCTCAGGCATGCACTCTAGGTCAGCTTGTATCAATGAGTGACCTTGTTTCTGGTATATTAAGCGTACCAGGAGTAAGCTCATTCTCAATGAGACGTGTTACATCAACAGGTGTTATATCAAACAGTGGGTTGACATTGTTAGTATTCAATCCAAACTACAGCGATGTTGATATTCAAGTGTATGCCACCGATATTCAGCTACCGTTCTTTAAGTTTCCGTTCTTGTATAATGGCACTGTGTTGCCTAAGATAATAGTTGAATAATATGACTAAACCACCAGTTAAGTTTTTAGATAATCCCACATCTCGTACCGTTGTAGCTGTGTTTGAAGATGATAGCAAGATGGTACTAACTGATATTAGTGGTGATAACTACACAAACCCACCAGGGTGGGGTATGACAAGACACCAATTAGCTAACAACAAAGAAACTCTTCGAATTGAATTACATGAGAGGACAAAAACTTATCGCATTACTGCTAATAAGCAAATGAAGTTGACATAAAATGGCTTGCTATAACAACACAACTTGGATTCTAAATTGTAATGAGGGGTCAACCGACATACAATACTGGGATTGTTCAGGTACATTAATAACAATTGATCCAGCAACCTGCGGAGCCACACCATATGAAATCTCATACGATGACAGCTACGGATTTCCTACGCAGCCAACTTGTGATATTAGTTATAGCCGTAACTGTTCATTAACTTTACAAGAGTCTAATTGTTTTAGTAGCCCGTACGCTTGCGTTGCACAAACAGTTGATTCTGGCGGTGGTCCATGTCGTCAGGCGTATGAAGAGATTTCAATTTTCTCAGCACCAATATTCGATAATGCTGATGATGACATTGATGCATCAGGTGAGTCGTCAACCGACAAAACAGATGCACATGCTGTAGTTGCATCACTGGCAAGTCAAATAGCCGTAATAGGCCGTGATAATTTTACCGGTTATAAATCAGCATCAATAGGTAACGTCACTGGTAATATAACGGTGACGTTCGTTGAGAGTGAGCCAACACCGGGGTATTGCTTTGTTTATGAGGTGTTTATGGAAGTATGCGTTAATAGCATATCCATATCCCCTTCAGTTACACCAACACCGTCAGTTACTTCGACACCATCAGTAACTCCTACGGTTACCCCATCAGTAACACCTAGCCCGACACGTACTGCATCATCTAGTCCAAGTGTTACTCCTACCCCTTCAGTAACCCCTGCAATATCTCAGACACCCGCAGTGTCTCAGACACCGGGCGCATCAGTAACAGCTGGTGCATCGGTTACCGCAGCTGCGACACCCACAGCAGGTCCAACACAAACACCGCAAGCCACGCCAAGTGTAACACCAACAGTGGGGGTTTCTTCAACTCCCCAGGCCTCGATTACTCCCACCGGTTCAATTACACCGACGGCTACGACTTCACCAGGTGCAACACCAACTTTAACCCGCACCCCACAGGCAACAGTATCGATTGCTCCGACACCCACAGCAACCCCTGATCCATCGGCTCCGGCAACACCATCAATTACACCATCGGTACAGAGTACACCGTCGATTACACCTACGCGTACACCGACGATATCGATAACGTTGACGATTAACGCGTCAAATACACCGACACCTACCCGGACACCAACAATATCACCAACCAGCACAATTGCTGCGTCGATAAGTCGTACTCCGTCAATCACTCCCACAATCTCACTGACGCGCACACCAAATGCGTCACCGAGCTCGACACCGTCAACTACTCCCACACTCACTCCGTCGGCTTCAACTAACGTATCCCCGACTCCTACACCGACAATAACACCGAGTTCAACCGTTACACCGTCGATTACCCGGACACCTTTTACTACGCCAACCCGTACACCATCGATAACACCATCAATATCGATTACACGTACCCCCGGTGCAACAATTTCGGCGACTCCTACTCCTACTCCGACCCCATCAACCTCTCCTTCACCTAACGTATCAATAACCCCCTCACCAAGTTGGGAGCCGTGCTATCTTGCAATTGAACAAACAGAAGATGTAGGAATTCAGTCTGAAAGTGGTGACCCAATCATTGTTGATTGCCCAATAGTATCACAATCACCATCACCATCAGTTTCCCGGACACCTTCTTGCACACCAACACCAAGTGCAACGCCTGATCCAACCCCCTCACCGACTAGATTAGTATCACCAACGGTATCACCATCACTTAGTATATCACCTACAGCATCTATATCATTGATGCCTACTCCATCGATAAGCATCATACCTAAGCCCATAACAAACACCGGTAATATCAATTTTGATGTGTATAATATCTCAGAATTGCTGTTTATTACAAGCGGTGGTGGAGGTGGTGGTGGAGGATCAAATGTACCCCCATTTTACGGCAAGCTTGGAGATGAATATGTATCAAATACAGTCATCAACAAAGCAATATTAAAGTTACTACTTAACTATAAAGAGCTCTTATCCTATCTCAACTACCGATTCACAGGAGTCCTTACACCGTTCAACGATATTGTAAGATCAGGTGACATTGCCCCGCTAACTAAAGAAGAAAAAGATGCTCTATCGTTTGTTTTCGATAGCAATTACTTTGTAAATGTTAATGAAAAGACAGCCCCTCAAGTACTTACAAGAGTATTTCAAAAGCTGTGTGAAATGAATCTAGCAATTGCTGATCTTACCAAGACCCGTATTACTAATGTTCGTAGCTTGAAGAAGACCACAAACGCAGACCCGTTTATACCACTTCCGTCGTTGGCTATATCACCAAGTTTTACAGCGACACGTACACCAACACCAACTCCAACGGCGACAGTAACGCCATCAGTAACACCAACACGAAACATTTCACCATCCGCGGCCGCAACAGCAACACCAACCGCTTCAATCTCCCCTACACTAACACCTACAGCGTCGGTAACACCAACATTTGGACTATCAATATCAATAGCACCAACTACAACACCAACACCGTCAATAACACCAACGATCACACCAACTCGTACATTGACACCGACAGCATCTCCTGTAGAATCTGCAGATCCGTCACCATCAGTAAGTCTACCAGCAGCAACACCAACACCGACACCGTCGCTAACCACCTCTATAGGCGCATCAGTGTCCGTTCCTGCAAGTCCACCACCCGCTACACCACCTCCTTCATCTCCGCCAGTAACGCCTACGATGTCCCCATCACTTTCACCACCGGTAACACCTACATCCACACCAATTCCAAGCCCAGGAGCGTTACCGCTCATTAGATTCGTAACTTACGAATAAGTAACAGAATGAGTTCGCACAACGTTAATATATTCACATCGTTTCAATCGAGAGACATGTATGATACTCAGCAATTGCTTGCAAATGGTAAGCAAATTAACGCCTCTGTTAATATTGTGCCTTCTAACCAGACAGCAATGGTTTTAAAGCATGATGTATTTGATATAACTAAACTATCAATTACTAGTAACGGAATTGAATTACCTGCTTTTGATATATTCCCGGTGAAGTATGTAGGGGAGCCTGTTCAATTCGTTGCGCAGTTATTAGATTACAACGATTGTGTGGTGAGAGACTATCCGTTATTACCACTAAGTTGTTTTACCTTTTCTCTTAGTAGCTCCCAAGGTGAAATTCTAAATAACGTATTCTTTACATCTAACTTTGGAACCTTGAGCTCGTTAACGCAAGGTGGGTTTTTCAAAGGAATTTTCGTTAGTTCACAATCTGCAATTGATGTTTGTATTTTTGCAAAATACTTGTCAGATTTTCATTCATTGACTGCTTACTCAAACACATTCTCTGTGTATCCATCAGGTGGTCTGTATAATTTACGCAAAATCAATGAAAATTTTGATCAAACACAAGCATATAAGAGCTTAATCTTTCAGCCTATATTAGTTGACCAAACTATGCTATTTGATAAGTTTCTTGGTCAAATTGTTGGCAATGCAAATTCAGATCCTAATACACTCGGCATTGAAGTGTATGAAAAGATTGCTAATTTTGTTGAAAACACACAAGACATAGATTACTGTAACATATCATATTTGAAGTCACTGCTTAATATGATAAACGCAAATTATCAAAACTTTGATTTAGCCTGGCCTGCATCATTAAAGCGACTAGCCGACATTCTATCAGTTAAACATAAGAAATTGTTTGGTGAAGTAAATCAGTTTCAAGGTAACTTTGATAAGAAAGGTTTTACTCACAGCGACCGTTATGGTATTAACAGAGGAGCTGAGCTAGATATAAACACCACTATTCTATCAGCAGGAAGTGCTATCAATCCAAGTCAGATTATTGCATATGAGAAGTTTAGTAAGATATACACACCTGTCAGCACTTTACTTACCTTGTCGTCATACACATCAGTTGTTGCCAACGTATCGACTTACCCACTATCAACATTTGATCCATCTTGGGGTTGGAATTTAGTGCTGCCTCAAAATGTGCAAGGTGCTGGTATAGCTGATTACTATAAGTTTTATGTGTTTATACCAACTGTGGAAGGATCACTTTTACAGAAATTTATAGATTTTGACAATAACAATAACACGCTGACTAGAACAAACAGCTCATATAATGAATACATCAAGCAAGGTGGTATTATGGATAATATATTGCTTCATAATATATACACCGGGTTTGAAATCCTCAGCTAGTCTTAAATACAAACGATGACATTTGCATCAAACAGATCTTCGAGCGTAATAGTGAGCAATAGCATAACTAGCACTGATACAGGTGTTAAGCTTGATAGCAATCAACCGTTCTCTTTTATTGAGTTTCTCAACTACACGAGATCATTAGATCGTAGCATTGTAGAGTTTACTGATTATAAACAGTATCTAAAGCTTTGGAATGAAGTAACCACAACCAAATACACTGATTTAGATGAGATTATAAGACAAGAGTTCATTGCGTTCATAAAATCAATCACTCTCAATTATACAACTGCTGAAGAAAAGAGATACCTCTCTAATATTAACTTTGAAGATAAGGCGGATATGGAAATTGCGACACCTTTCTATGTAGCAAAAATTAAAGAGGTGTTATTGTACTTTGCATCAAAGCGTGACACTTATATACTCGACTTACAAAACACTAAGAACAAAGGATCCATAAAAGGTATATCCAATTATCTACACTCTTCAGTTGTAGATACAATTATTGGTAACGATTTAAAGCCTGCAATTACACTCACCCAACCAATATCTACTATAAACACCAATTTAAAGATAGTAATTGAAGAAGGGTATGATATATTCAATGACTACTTCGATTTGGATCCTTTTGCTCCTGGGGAATTTTACAATGCGGAACAAAAAAGACTAAAGTACTTTACGTCAAATACAAACTATGTTGATAAAAACATCAACCTTGATCTTGATCAAGCAATTATTGATCTTATAAACAGTGAAGGTGTTGCCCTTGCTGAGCTGCCTGCTCTCATAATAACAGTAAATACTCCTGATCTAGACTTATTACAGGATTATGATTTCTTAGACTACAACACGCGGACACGTGCAAATTTAAGACTGTTAGTGGAGGCCAATCTTTCGAGAAAGTTTACAGGTACTGATTTTTACTATCTAAGCACAAACACTGCAGGTGAATCTGTAAGCGGTAAGCTATTTGAAGCGACATCACCATATGCAAATTTACTAAACATATACAATCCCACATCGCTAACCGTACCACAACCATTCACAAAATATGAAAGAGATGTTGGACTATTTTTTAAGCCTACCAATCGCAGTATACTTAAATTGCAGACACCTTTTACATTTTCTGAGTCTGTAAACGTACAAAATGACTTTGTATACATTTTTCCTGATCCTTACAACTACGGGAATGTATCAGGATTGACAAAAACTGACCACGTTTCACCTTTTGATTACAATCAGCAAGGTAACGACATACAAAAAAATGTATCAAGTGGATTATCAATAGGTCATTCATTAGTGACTCCTCAAGATTTCACATTTGAAAGCTATCACTCTCAAAAAGGAGATGATGTTATCTCTAAATTTGCCAACAGTGGTGTGGTGTCAAATTACAATGCTGATATATACGGTAATGTGTACTTCGGGCTCAAACAACAGGGTACTGATTATGTAAATAATTTTGCATCAAATGTAAATTCACAGGTTGATGCACTCACATCTGAAAATGATGTGGTTTACGTGGAAAGCATTAAACGATTAACATCAGGAACGTTTAACAACACTTCCACACGCACTCAGACATCACCTTCGGTGCCACGTCCAAGTATTTACCATACTCGCACATCAACCGGTGTGTTTATGGTGCACAACCTTTACACAAATGAGATAGATCATCTATCAACGGTGTTTGTGGATGTGTTTGATAAGTATCCAACAATCAATACTGATCTAGACAATGCTCTCGTGTCATTTAACGTGTATGGTACTACATTTGTTGCAACAACTACTGCGCATATAGTTATTGACAAATTTGAATATGAAGCGGGTGTGTTTAGTAAGTCCGTTGATATACCATATTTGCAGAGATCGTATATCAACTACAAACACAGCAATGAGTTTATTATTGACAATACACTGTATGTAGCATCATGTAACCTAGATAACGCACCAACATCAGGGTATAACCTCCGTGAGTTTATTCTCGGTCTTCACAGTTTTGATCTTTCAACAGGTGATATATCAGAGTACACCTTTAGTAATAACTCTCAAATAGTTTCCTATCAAGTTCAGACATTAGTTAATGTTATTGATCTTAAGCTTTCGTACAGTAAACGCCAAGATGCGTTTAACTTAGTGTTGACCTTAAAAGATATCAGTCACAATTTGTTTATACATAGTGTGTTTTTCCGTATTATAGAAGGGGTAGTAAACGTTATACAGCAAAAAATATTCACTCCGAATAATAGTAACTTCACTATTAATTTCTATGATTTAAGCTACACTAACTTACTTCTATTAAATACTTTATCACCAACGGTAACAACAATAGATCCTAGCGGTGAAACTTCAGCAATAGACCAAGCCAATGGAACACTTACCTTTTAGTTTCGATAGTTACGTGGTGACCTTATCGTCACCCCCTCCAATCACGTCAATGACAATCGGGGTAAGCGGCACTATACAAGGAGTAACTCGAGTGCAGCTTGATTATAATCAATTAACATTCAATGTAAAACCTTATAAAGTGTTTATTGATTGGGCAAACGGAGTAACGTCATATATCAACGATTCTTATACTTACGATAATGCTGTGGATCCACTGTCTACGTTTTCACCATTATTATCAGCTGAAAGCTATACAGTTATTGTACCATCGTCGATGTCCCCGTATACCGTAAATCCAATTGTAAAGATCTTTTACGAAAATGGTGTTATTCACACGTTTAACTTTTCAATCATGGTCATTGCCGATAACTTAATTGATATGGACATGGATGTGCTTGATATTCAAAGCACTAGTAACTACCGTACAATATACAATTTACAATCAAGTAAAAACAATATGGTGTTTAACGCAATTGATAGTTAGTTTGTATAATTCAGCGTGGGCCACTTAATAGTAAAAAGGGCATCACCTGAATATGCAATACCAAACTTAGCAGTACTAGGTACACTTGAGAGGTTAGTATTGTAGGTAAGTAAATTAACGTACCGATCATTTTGAAGAGAGTCAATAAAAAGCTGCTGAAATCTTTTTCTCATTCGTATACGAATTGTTTGTTCAGTATCTAGAGCAAAAACATTAGGATACCCTACCGATACAGAGGTAACATAGGTGAAATCTGTAGTATTGCGAACAACGACTGCTTGAGGTAATGGATTAGGTGTACCCGTAACAAAAACAGGAATGCTTCCATTTTGACTGAAGTACCCGAGATTGTCTAAACCGACGGTGAGAAATATACCACTCACTGCTGATGTTGAGCTGGTGTCTGTGCTTGATACTGTTCCCAAACCATGTCCTATTCCTCCACCGTAAATTGACGGCACGGCTCCATCAATAAAGAAAAAGCTAAATCCATCATTCTCTGTAGGTATGCCTGCGCTTTGTATCGTTTGATATGTAAAGCTCGCTGTAAAATCTAAATCTGTTAGTAAATTACGTGTAAATAAAGCAGAGCTACAATGAATAGGAATTGACATATGACTATTTAAGTAGAGAGTTAAATGATGTGGTTTCTAGATATCTAATCATCTGATTGTATCCGAAGAGTATTAGATCATCTGCACTTACGTTCGTTGAATTCGTAGCCAAATCATACAAAACGGTACCAGTGTTAATTGTATTGGTACCGGTTATGCCTTGTGTAAAAGAATATGACCCGATGTTATCAACAATGTTAGATACAAACTTTTTGTAAATTGTTTTGTTCGATAATACATACATCACATCAGAGTTTGAATTAGAAAAGACAATACGGCGCGCCAATTCATCCTGTTGAATACCTCTCGTTGAAAGCTGAATAACTAAATCGGATCCATCATCATTTATTATGACTAGTTTAAAATCAGGTAAAAGAACAAAAACTTGATTGTATATTGCGTAATATGCTAAAGCTACCGGAGGTAGACTAAAAAGTGATGTGTTTGTGTAAGTATTAACTAAATTGTAATTCTTATCGTAAAACTCCACGGTTCTATCATCGGAGTTATACACATACACTCTCTTATCACTTGAACATACTAAAGATGGTCTATTTAGATCAAGCTTATGCTTTAAGTTAAATTTCGAACCTAGGGCTCTATCCTCGCTTAGCACTCCGGTTATATCATAAGATAGAACTGATTGCAGTCCGGAGTCACACACAAATAATGTTGATCCATCATATGCAATGTCGGATATCCTATTATACGTTGCAAGACCATAATCAGGAGTAGTTGTTTCAATATATACTGTTGAAAATGTAAATGTGAAAGTGTTAAGCAGTTGATTGATCTTATACACAAACAATGAGCTAAGATTTGCAACGATTAAAGTGTTGTTATCCGTATATAAATTTTTGATGTATAGCAGTTTACTGCTTTTACCGAAGTTTATGTTGTATACAGATAGATCAGGTACAAAGGTGTTGGTGCTTGTTGACGTCCAAACGAATTGATATCTACCCCCACCCGATGTTGCTACTTTGGCTACGGCCGTGAAATTATCAGGTAAATCAGAAGAAGCCATAAAACAGGCCCGGTACGTATCTAGAAAATTGATATATGCTTTTCTCAGTTTATTATCAAGTGCATTAGCATTGATAAATTCATTGGGCTGATAAACAAAGTCTGAAAGACTATAGGTGAGAGTAAAGTCTTGCATTGGCAATCTATTAAAAAATAGATCGGAGCGAGTTATAATGTTTTGGATCTTAGTGTTGTTCTGCAGAGGTACGCTTTGCGTGTATTTACCTGCATATGCCTCCCCATTAACAATGTTAAAGTACCCAGTGTATGGTTGCCCACTTAATGAAAAGAGGTTACCGCTATCAAATGCGAATTTTTTTATATTACTCATTGTATACTATTTCAATCTGATCTGTTGTGATGGGAAGAACATTGCGGAGCTTTTCAAGAATTTGAGATGTTATCTGCGGCTTACTTTCATCGGTAACATTAAGATTTTGAATATACACCTTCACTGTATTATTCTTGCGACCTGGTATTGAAAATTTATTGAACGATTTGACAGTATCAACATTATTACGGGTACCAGCTGGTATATCAAAGTTGACTGCATCTATTTTGCGGTCCTTAAGATAGTCAAACATTACCTCGCTATCATTTAATACTCTATTATATGCGCAAATCGAATTCAATGCAAAATCCAATGCATTATCACTATCGGATGCAACATTGTTGATTAGAGGCTTACCAACTCCGTAGCTATTATCAGTGAAATAGCTTGAAGTGAATAAGGTAGCTGAGAAGCTAGCTGTTTTGCTAAGCATTCCATCTCGATATATTTTAAGCGTTCCATTTACTGGGTCAAGCGACACTGCTATATGATCACCACCCGTAAAAGGAGTTACTAAGGTCTGCTTATTCTTGTAGTTGTTACCTGCGTATAAATCTAAACGCGCAACGTAATCTTCATCAAAGTGGTTTATGTTTTTAACAACGTTAAAGTTTGTAGGTACTTGAAACGGTGCACCTGATAGAGGTGTTGCAGATAATGCTGATGGCCCGTACGGTGGATTGAAATTAGAAGCGAATTCAAGCAGTGTTGCACTGAATCCCGTTGTGTAAGAAGTATTGGTTGAGTTAGTGGTACCGGGATTTGCAACAAGTACTAAATGAGGAGCGGTACCAGACGCAAAGAAATTATTAAGAGGATTCTGAGTGTAATTGTTAAAGCTCGTATTAGGATTGTATTGCTTATATGGCAAAACTGTAAAAAACGGAGACAATGCATATGCATCAGCCAGATATATAAAATTGTTTTCCGGTAATAGGTCAACGGGATCTTCAGCTAGTAGCGCACATGCATACCCTGGTGAGTAAAGTCCGATATATTGTGAGCCAATAACAGCGCTTCTAAATGAACCGTTGTAGAACGATCCATTGCTCATTTTTAGTGATAACTTAATTGCTGCTATATCTTTTGAACTTCTCACACACTCTACACTGTATGGTACATTTACAATAGGATTAGGATATGAAACATATAACTCAGTTGCAGTGTTGTTCGCTGAAGCGTATCCTAACAACGTACCGGTGTCAGCACGGTATAGATTTATACTCATATCCTCTGGAATTGGAGAATTATCAGTAAGACTCATCGTGCCTATAACTGTGCTTCCTACACCGCAGTTATCTGAGGTACCAGCAACAATCGCATTGATGGGAATTGCAGTGAGTCCGTTCATAATTGGATTAGCCCAATTGTATTCAGATTCATAGTAACCGCTAATGAATTGGTTAGTTACAACTCCGATACCAGACAACTTTGTATACTTACCTCGTTTTGGTACGTTAAATTCTCCAAAGAATTGCTTATTAGCTTTGATCCCCGTGTTGTAAGATCTAGCAGGTGTTGAGCTATCTAAATCAAACTCATCAACGAATATGTGACCACTTAAAGTAAATCCATAGCTGACTAAGCGAGTTTTGTAATCAACATTAACGAAGTCTATTTTGCATCCGCTAACTACATCAGGACTTAGTGTGTAGCTATTTATTTTTCGTTTGTATATATCAAACACACTAACCTCTCCGTTCATCTGCACATATAGCTCATTGTCGAGGGTAGTGATATCAAAAATCGATGCACCGAAAGTAGTAAGTGCTGCTGCCTCAGTATTGGTAGCAAAATCCTTATAGTACAAAGCGTTTTCAATTTTAGATATACCCGTGTCGTCGAGCACTAATCCTCTAAACCCTGATAATGTAGAAATTGCACCATTGTAAGTTACTACGCTATTTGCATACCAGTTATTTGGACCCACTGATAGACTACCAATGTACGTGTTGTTGTGATAATTGAATTTGTATACGTTATTTGAAGCATAGTACCAAATTTCATCAGTGTTAATGTACTCTTTACTAAACAGTTTAATGTTTTCTCCCTTTACAAATACTGATGACAGGGATGCAAATTCAAAAGCGTTTATTAACTCTCCGTTGATATTAAATTCAGCAAATCCTGGTACCTCATTATCAGTACGGCTATAGAAGAGTTTAATTGGATGGTCTAAACCATTATGAACAATATCGAGTACTTTAACTGGAGACTTTACAATTGAACTTACATTAAGTGCATAAGTAAAACCAGGATTGAATAACTCTACACCAGACAAGGTGTTTATGAGAACGCCCGGGGTAAATATATTGCTATTACCGCCTTTGTATATGCTTAATCCCTCGTCGTAGTTATTTCCTACAAGCAGCGTCGCATTTAAGCTATCAGCATGTTTTTGCAAAACATTAAAGGATAGAGTATATGATGGGCTTGCAAGTTTAAATTCCCCGTAAGTGTTTCCATCAAAATTAATATCATTGCTTGATCTCTGAAAAGCGTTTTCACCATCATATTGATTTACTACAGCGCTTATAGGAAATGTACTTACAACCTGTTTAATATAATCAGGACCGATGCGAGAGTAAAAATAAGATGCAGATGGCTCAAAAGTGAGTGAGCTTTTAATATCATACCAAAGATAATCATCGGCTGGATAGTAAGCAGATAAGAATGCTGAAAGATCTGAAGTATAGGTAAAGATCTGATTGTTTGTACCTGAGTATGCAGCATTTATCGTGGTACGCTTTGGATTGTAGTATCTATCAACCCAATAAGATGTTAAGTTGATAGTGTCTGTATACAACCATGAATATAGATACATCCCGTTCGATTCATTGTAGCTCGACGCATTTGTGTTATTGTTCTGCTGTTTTACTATCTTATCGGAGAACATGGGTGTAAGCCCTCCAAATGACCCGCAATTGATTAGACTGCAATCTGCAATGTTCAGAACGGAATACGGGTAAAGATTGTCACCTAGGGTGAACTTTGTTGTAACATCAGGGATGAATAGGAACTCCTTCGTGTAGTAGTTATATCCGATCTGAAACGCACCATTAAACGTCTCACCGTTAAACTTTGATATGATAGAGCTGTAATCTCTTTGGATTACGGGATTTGCTGATGGTAGAGTATCATTAACCCACCCGTCATTGCTTATTACGTTTTTTGGCTTGAAAAAGTCTACTAAAACCTCTGCTGCAGATACAAAATTTACATCGCTGTCATAGCTATAAGAAACAACATGATTTTGAGCAATATCGGATATAGTTAAGTCATCATTAATAATGAACCTCTTTAAGAGACCCTTATCGTAATACACAAAATTGTTCTTGAACTTAAGAGCTTCTTGCGCTCTATAGGTCGTTGCAAATATATCTGTTGTTTGAGGTGAGTTTATTGAAGCATCAACAGCTACAATATTGCTACCACTATTGCGGATAATGTAGAAATTACTACCGTTTCTAAAGAAAAGTTTTAGAAACCCGTGTGAATCTAATGCGTACTCAAATATATTAGAGCGTTGTTGCTCTATTAGAGGAGTTTCTTCTGCAAAATAGCAATCAAAACTAGTGAGATTTACTGTAAGGTTCTTTGTACGGTCATCATCAAATAATGAAACTCTACACTTGAGACCATCTATATCAACAAACGCAAAATAGGTTTCTTCAGAGTTTGATAAGCTTGCAACTGTTGTTATAGGACTTGACTGTCCTGGGTTTGAGCTAATGCTCACATACCGAGTTGATGATCCTATAACCGGGTACGCACTTAATGCTAGATATGTAGGAAACGATAGATTTTCGTCGTTCTTCTTTGAGAGGTATATAACATCATTAATAGGTAAACGGCTCGATAGAAAAATATTCGAGTAGTTTACTATAGTTGTATCACGACATGCACTAAGTATATTGACAAGATTTAAAGCTAAACCCTGTTGTGTTTTAAATTCAGACTGAACTAGTTTGAGATTTGTATCATGTTCATACAACATCTCTGTTGGTTGCCAGTAATTATTAAAACCGAAAGCAGATAGCATTTCGATTATTTAATGCTGGTAATCACTATAGCCAATACGGCTCATCATTATCATCATCAAAATCTATCAATTTCTTTGGGGCTGCCCAATACTCATCAGCTCTTGGTATTACCTCCCAGACATCAACCTTGTAGGTGGTTTTAATGAAATTGGGCTCTACAATTGTAAAATGGTTATATATTTGATTAGCTTCCTGAGGCGATAAGATCGCCATTACTCTAGACTTTATAGATTCTGCGCTAGTATGTTCTAAGGCTACTAATATAGCTTTAACCTTAGCTAGTTTTACTGAATTGTCCATTTTTTTTGTGATGTTTTAAAAGAACCTGAATATCCCAGAACAGATATGATACGGGATAGTAATTGAATTTAGTGTTATCATGATAAAGTATGCCTGCTTGTCTAAATTTACGACCTGTTTGCTTTTCATACATGTAAATGTATAGAGATAGCTGCAAAGTGTAATCATTATAGTGACAATGCTGTAAATGATCTAAAGGAGACAAAAGATACTCACTATATTTGTTATAGAAATTGAATGCCTTATTTGTTTTGAAGTCGTAAACATCAAAGTAGTTGTTTCTAACATCACAAATTAAGTCTGACGTACCAGCAATTTCATTATCATCATCCCAGACAATTCTCTCACTGTGCACTTTTTTGAATTCATGTATGTCAGGAAAGATTGTCTTAAAATTCTCAATTAACGACTCTTTCCCTGGTAATATTTTCTCTTCTTTGATGTACTGCTCAACAGCATCATGTATATCTTGCCCTTTTGCACATGCAATATTTTTACCATCTTCCCACTCCTTCTTAATTGCTTCAACAGTGGTCTTGCGTTTTAAAGCAGTATTGATCGCATGAAAGTCTGCATTGAAAGGTTTGCGGTACTCACCTAATAGTTTAGACACGGATTTATAGTACCGGCCCGTTTCCGGGTTTTTATACGTGTGGTTTTCTTTATTGAAAATTACCATTACCCATTATAACTTACAGTTTGTAATCTTCAACATAGTAAAAATAAGCATAGCCGCTCGATCCAACCATTGCTGTATTAATAGCACCGGCTGAGGTTGTAAGGACGTATGTTGAACCATTTAAGCTCGCATATAGAGTGTCGTTAGTAGTGGTGAGTGTATCCACAACTGTTAACCCTTTGTCAGTATCAATTAAAAATCGTGCGGTGCTTTCTAAGTGTATGTTTTTATTCTTGTACCAAGTATCAGCTGAGACAAACTCTGACCTATTCCCTGAAACTGCTAAATTTAATACTGTGCTATTTCTATTAGCTAATGAGTTATAGCGAGTAACCATTATCGGCTTGCTTAAGTTACCGCTAATTTGAGATAGTACATTGTCACTCGTTATGATAATACAATCATTAACAAAATTGTTGATCTGTATAGTTGACAGATATGTACTAACTGTTGCATCACCGTTTGATAAAAACACAGTAAGAGTAACGGGATAAAATCCAGCGTAGCCGTAATTGTGGAAAGCTGTGAGATTTGATGATGTAGTACCATCACCGAAACTCCATAATACTTTCTTATCCGATATATAAGAGCCTGATGTAGTGAAGTTAGCAACGAATCTGAACACATCAGATGGTATATTGTACCCCACAGCTGGCATAATCTCCTCGCAATTGCGATTATAAATGTTGAATGGTATGTTTTCCACTGTTTATTTTAAGTTATTTAAGATATTGAGCAACCAGAGCAAATATTTGCTGAACCACAGCCTGTAACACCAGTATTATCGCAGCACTCTGGTCCACCGGAATTACCACCAACGTACTGGTGTCCGAGGTAATTGTTATCGTATGTAATGTTTATATTACCTGGTGTAGCAACAGTCTGTATTTGCGGTGTACCTGAGCAGTCTGTCCAGACAACATCCACTATACCGCAAAAGCCATTAACGTTAAATGTGTGATTTATGCAATATGGAGGTAATGATGGTGTAATAGTAACTGTTGGTGTTATTGATACTGCAGGGGTTACTGATGCTGTTGGTGTCGATGTAGGATCAGGTGTTGGTGTAATACTCGGGGTTACAGATGATGTAGGTGTTATCGAAGGAGCCACCGGTGGTGTCGATGAAGGTGTAATCGTTCTTGTTGGCGTTACGGTCGCTGTTGGTGTTACAGTCGCTGTTGGTGTAACTGTTGGTGTTGCAGTTAATGATGCTCCAGGTGCTGCAGTTCTTGTTGGTGTGGGGGTATTTGAAGGTGTTACTGAAGCGGTAGGGGTTGGTGTATTAGCTGGTATAAATGACGTACTCGGTGTTATACTCGGTGTTACGCTCGGCCCTGCTGGAGGTGTTGAAGATGGTGTTATAGTTGAGCTTGGCGTTATTGTTGGCGTTATTGAAGGACCTGGAGTCGATGACGGTGCTACTGTAGGTGTAACTGACCTCGTTGCTGTTCTTGTCGGTGATACTGAATTTGATGGTGTCTCAAATGGTGTTTCTTGAGGTGTTGGTGTTATCGATGGTATTACCATAGACACCGAAATTGATGGTGTGTTTGACGGTGTTATCGATGGTGGTACAAACGTGCTTGTAACTGATGGTGTAATTGACCTGGTCGGTGTTATAGATGGAGTTGGTGTACTTGTCGCCGCTATAGATAGTGATGG
>ERZ650304.309-NODE-309-length-28356-cov-6.295325_pt1 | contig 28356 bp, 37 predicted proteins | sample MGYA00376240_ERZ650304 | MGnify/ENA primary metagenome ERZ650304 (study PRJEB26733, sample SAMN07839271) | wastewater metagenome | biome: small river; feature: stream; material: water | place: USA: North Carolina | collected 2016-03-01 ... | reverse complement strand
CTTCCGATCTGTAGACCCCCCAAACCGTCCACCCTTTCGACCACCCCCACCCCTCCGGCCGCCCCGCGGCGTCTGCTGCGCGTCGGCTACGTGGCTGGGCGCGTAGCCATGCGCTGGGCGCGTGCGGTCGCCGTTTTGAGACTGTGGTGGCGCGCGCAGAGCGCCTGGCCGTTCGCTACGTCGAGGGCGGCGCCGCCGTCCCGCAGCTCTTGGATGTGGTCAGCGTAGAGCGTTCCGCCGGCCAGGCACCCGGGGACCTGACACCGGCCACCCGCCCTCGCGATCACGGCTTCGCGCCACTTCTTGTGTGCCGCAGTGACGTAGTGAGGGTCCACCTTCTTCGGCTCCAGGGGAACCACCGCCGTCGACAAGCGATCGAGCCTCGGCGCCAGCACCCGCAACCGCATCACCTGCACTCCGCTACCGAGACGCTCTGTCGCGCCACCGTCACCGGCGTTGTCTGACCGAAGAAGCCGACCATGACGGTCACCCATCGCGCCGAGCAGCGCTCCACCGTTCCGACGCAACCGCCCAGCAACCCGTCATTCAGCCGCACCACAGTGCCAACCCTGAGATCGCCCGCGCCATCCCCCGACGCATCGACGAACCCATCCGGCCCCGCCTCCTCGATCAACCCCTCGACATAACCCCGCCGCATCGGAGTCGGCATCTCGGCGCTACTGGAGAACAGCCGCACCACCCGCTCCATCGCCGGGATCGACCGCCAGGCCACCCCATCCCGATCGAACATCACGAACAGATACCCAGAAAACCGCATCACCGGCACCGCCCCGGCATCCAGCCGGATCGTCGGGCAATGCACCCTGAACCCCCTCACCACCAGCGCGTTGATCACCGCCAGCTCGCCGCGGGGCTGCACCTGGATGCAATACCACCGCTCTCCCCCACCATCCCGCCGCCGGTCAGCCTTGGCCTTCCGCCCCGCCCCAGCCCGAGCGCCCCCGCGCTTCGTTGCCAGTTTGATTAGACCATCAATTTCGGAATTGCTTCCGCACTCCCGGTCCCCGCAGGGTGGAGCGCTGATTTCGCTTCTACGCACATTCTCCATTGAGTCGCAAGCCCCCATTGCGCCACTCATGCCGCAGCCCTCCCCGTCTCCAGCCGTGGCCCCGGACCCATGCACCCGTTGTTCTGCCACTCGGTGAACGCCCGGTTGTATGCCGCGATCGCCGCCGCCCGCTCCGGGTCAGCCGGCGCCACGGTGGCAATCGCCCGCGCCGGCTGACTGCGACGATCGCGAATCGCCTCGGTGACCGCCCCGTTGAAATACCGGAAATACCGATCCGGCTTGCGGTAGCTCGGCCGCCGCGCGATCCCGCCGATCACGTCGACCAGCAGCTCGCGCGTCGCCCCGGCCACCAGCCAGGCCCGCACGTCGGTCAGGGCATATCCATCCCGCGCCGGGTCGAACCCCGCCAGCTCCGCCAGCTCGGCGCCGATCGACATCAGTGTCGCGTCATCGACCGCGCCCGCGGCTTCCTGGCTGGCTTGGCTTAGGCTTACTTCAGAAGCAGAAGCCGGCTGGCTGCCGCGCGCGCTCGCGAGGGTTTCCGGCTGGGTTTTTTCAGGTTTCTCGGCGGCCCCGCCCTCGATGCCCATCAGCAGCGCCCCCTGGCGCCGATCCCGCGCCTGCGCCGCCGTCTCGCCGCGCCGCGGCCGACCGCCCAACTGCCCGTTTTTGCGCGACCTTTCCGCCGCATCCGCCGCCTCCGCGCCCTGCACCAGCAGAGGCATCAGCAGCGCCCCATCGGCCGCGTCGCACGCCATCAGCCCGGTTTCCACCAGGGTTTCCACCCAGGTTTCGATCTCGGTTTCCCGACTGGAAACCAGAACCGAAACCTGATCGAAACCCAGAGGTTTCCCGCCGATGCGAAACACCCCCGGCGCTTCCATCCGGGCGCCGATGCCGGCGAGCGCGACGAACAGCCCCCGCACCGCCAGCGGCAGCACCAGCAGGCGCGGGTCGGTCTGGACGAGCTCCAGCACCCGGGAGCAGTGACAGCGCCGGCTCATGCGGCCGCCCTCTTGCCGCCCGCCACGCGGTCCATAGCCGCGGCCCCGATCGGCGTCGAGGCATACTCGCCGAGCGCCCGGCGATAGACCTCCAGCAGCGTTTCCTGCTCCTCCAGCACGGCCGGGTCCATCCGGCGGTCCTTGACCAGCCGCCGCATTACCTTGACGTCGAACCCCGCCGACTTGGCCTCGTCATAAATATCCTTGATATCGCCGCCCAGCGCCCTGCGCTCTTCTTCCAGCCGCTCGATCCTTTCGATCAAGGACCGCAGCCGATCCACGGCAATGCCGCCGACGTCCGTCGTCTTCGCCATCACTCACCCTCCAAATCATGAAACCAGGTCTGTTCCGCATCCCAACCGACGACGCGCATGCCAATCGCGCCCAGGCGGTTCTTCGCGACGATCAGCTCCGCCTTGCCCCGGGCCGCCGCCAGCGCGTCCTGGTGGGCGCTGGCGCGGTTGTGGAATTTCTCCTCATCCTCGCCCGGCTTGCGCGTGATCACCTCGCGTGACAGGTGATATTCCTCGCGGTATGGGAACAGCACCAGATCGGCGTCCTGTTCCAGCGCCCCGGAATCGCGCAGGTCCGAGAGCTGCGGCCGCTTGTTGTCGCGCGCCTCGCTGGCCCGGTTGAGCTGCGCCAGCACCACCATCGGCACGTCCAACTCCCGCGCCAGCGCCTTGCACTCGGCCGACAGCCTGGTCATCTCCAGCACCCGATTGTCCGACGCGCGGAGATCCGGCACATGCAGCAGCCCGATGTAGTCGATCACCACCAGGTCGAGCCCGCCGCGCCGCTTCTCCCGCCGCGCCCGCTGCCGCACCGCCGACATCGTCCGCGCTCGGCATTCGTCGATCAGCATGTAGCGATCGACCATCATGTGCCGCGCCTGCACCATCGCGGTCACGTCCCCGTCCGTCATCGGCTGCCAATTGAACCGCCCCGAGACGTCGCGCACCCGCGCCTTGCCGCGCTCGGCCACGTCGCGCGGCACGCGCCCGAGGCCGGCGGCCATCGACGCCCCGAGCTGCTGCCGCGTCATCTCGAGCGATACGAACAGCACCCGGCAGCGATTGAGCGCCGCCGCGGTGGCGATCTTGAGCCCGAGCTGCGTCTTGCCCATCGACGGCCGCGCCGCCAGCAGGTTGAACGACCCGCGCCGCCAGCCGCCCGTCAGGTCATCGAGCTCGCGCAGGCCGGTCGACATCCCGACCAGCCCGCCCGGGGCATCCCGCGCCTTCTCCGCCGCGTCGATCGCCAGCGTCATCGCCTCATAGGCCTGGCTGACCGCCTCGCCCGTCTCGCCGCTCTCGGCGAGCCCGAACAGGGCCGATTCGGCGGCCTCGTGCACATCCTTGGCGTCGCGGCCCGACCCGTCGCCGAAGGCCGCGTTGACCAGCTGGGAGCCGATCTCGATGAGCTGCCGGCGCCACCAGGCGTCATGGATGGCGCGGCCATACTCGCCGGCGTTGATGATGCCGACCATCGCCGTCAGCAGCTGCGTCAGGTGGCCGACGCCCCCGACCTCGTCCAGAACCCCGGCGTTTTCGTAATACGCCCGCAGGGTGAGCACATCGACCAGCCTGCCGCGGTCGATGATCTGCGCCACATCGGCGTAGATGCGGCCATAAACCGGGTCGGCGAAATGCTCCGCCCGCAGGAAGCCGCTGACACGCTCATAGGCCCTGTTGTTCGCCAGGATTGCCCCGAGCAGCGCCTGCTCCGCCTCGACGTTCGCCGGCGGCCGGCGCATGGAAAGACCGAGCGTCATGCGCTTGCCACCCGCCCGCCCTCGCGCCGCGGCTCTTCCCGCGCAAACAGCGCCAGCCCCAGCATGAGCCTCTTGACGTTGACCTTCGGCAAATCCTCCCAGGTCCTGAACGGCAATCCCCGCTCCCCGGCCCAGGCGGCCACGTTGGCGAACGGCACCGCCACCGTGGCAAGCGGCGCCGGCGGCGCCACATCGACCGGCTTCCGGTCCTTGATCGCCGCGGGCGGCCGAGGCGGCTGCGCAACCGCCGGCGGCGTCTCGGCCGCCGCCTCTTCCTCATCCTGCCCCGCATCCCCCGCATCCCGATCGCCCCAGCGCCGCCGCCGCACCTCCTCGGCATAGGCCGGATCGGCGAACTTCTTCCGCATCCGCTCCCGCTGCGCCGCCCTGCGCTCCGGCGTCCACCCGCGCTTTGCCTCCCGCGCCTCCTCCGCCGCCGGCGGCATCGTCTCCGCGATCGGCGACACCTTCCCGGCCCCCGGCTTCCCCGCCGAATCCTGCGGCACCCCCTCCAGCCCCAACGTCCCCCCAACCGCCGCGAGCTTCTCGGCCGTCTCCTCCACCGACCGCCGCACGCTCGGCCCCGGCGCCTCCGGCACCCGCGACACCTCCAGCGCCCCCACCAGCCGTTCCAGCAGCGTCAGCACCCGATCCGGCACCACCAGGTGCACCCGCACATCGAGCCCCATCACGCCGCCCGCCGATTAGGAATCGGCTTCCAACACACCGCATGATGCTCCGGGCAGTAATTCGACCCCACCGCGCTCGGCGCCTCGCAGAACCGAAACCCCGGCTTCCTGGGGTCGCCGATCGGGAAGTCGCACGGCGACCCCCGTTTCCCCACCCGCCGCAGCACCGGCCCCACCGACCCCGCCGGCGCCGCCCGCACCACCACGGCGCCCACCGACGCCAGCGGCGGCAACGTCGTCACCACAGGCACCGGCCGCGACGGCCGCTCCTCCAGCCCCAGCCGCTTGATCGGCGACGGCCGCTCCTCCAGCCCCAGCCGCTTTCGCTTCCCCACAATCGCATTCTTCGAAACCCCCATGATCCGCCCGATCGCCGCGGTCGAATGCCCCTCAGCCCACAACGCCCGCAGCCGATCATGCGCCGCCTCGGTCCAGTCGAAATTTTCATTCAAGACACCGCCTCCTCTGCCACCGACATCGGCGCCGCCGCCGTCCGCAAAATCATCCCCACCCGCACCAGCCGGATCGCCCGCCGCGTGCCGCGCATCTCGATCGCGATCACCTTGCTTTGCCGCAGCCGCTCCAGCGCCTGGCGCACCCGCTCCAGCGACAGGCCGCTCATCCGCGCCAGCCCGGCGTCCGGCGGCAGCACCCCGCCGAACTCCAGCACCTGCCCGAACGCCGCCATGACCGCCGCGTCATCCGCCGCCGCCCGTGCCGCCGCATCCGCACCCGGCGCCTTGACCCCCCGCGCCGCCAGCACCTTGTCGGCCACCGCCCGCGCCAGCGTCGGCCCGGTCGCCGTCCCGCCGATGGCCGAGGCCCCGGTGCTGCACCGCAGCTGCGCCGCCAGCAACCGCGCGTTGCTCCCCGCCGGCCAGTCGGGCCGCCAGAAAATCTTGATCATGCCGAGACCCTCCAAAAAGACCCGGGCCAGCGACGGCGACGCCGCACGCCGGCCCGGGCGAGGTTGGCCGTCGCGGCGGGGGACTGCCCCGGCGAACTCCACGACGGCCCGCAGTTAACCGTTCGCCCGGGGACTGGCGGCGCCATCGCGCCATCCGCAAAACTGAGCCTCGGCGACGGTGCAATCGCCGCCGATGCCTGGAGCGCCGAGCCGTTGTGAGCCAGCCCGCACTCTTCGCCGAGGGGCTTCAGCCCCGTCCACCGGCGATCTCCTGAAAACCCCGCCGCCAGCCGCCATCCAGGCGGGCAAGCGACGGGCGGCGCTGCCCGCGATGATCCGAGCGAAGAGCATCCAGCGCCGATCCCGTTCATGGCCGCAGCCGCCCCATCCGCTGCCGCGCCAGTATCGCCAGCTCGGTCGACCGCGTCAGCGCCCGCACCCCGCACCGCGCCATCCACAAGCTCACGTCATCCGCCCGCCGCGACGCGACGATCCACGCCGACGACGCCCAGGCCCAGGCATCGGCCCGCGCCTGCGTCGCCCGCGTCACCGCCCATGCCATCCAGAACCTCAAGCCTCCCTCCCCGGCAGCAACGCCAGCCGCGCATTCAGCGCCGCCAGCTCGGCCTCAAGCCGCGCCTGCCGCGCCCGCATCGCGTCCACCGCGCGGGCCCGCATCACGTCCATTTCCGTCGACAGCCAGGCCGCCGGCTGGCGATACCAGGCCTGCTCGACCCGCCGCGGCTTGAACCCCAGCCGCCGCGCCGCCCGGTTGATCGCCGCCTTGACGCTCTCGCCCGGCTCCCGCGGCTCGGCCGCCGCCTGGACCAGCGCCTGCGCCTCCGCCGCCGGATCGCCCACGCCAAACCGAAGCGTGAGCGGATTGATCACGCCGCTGCTCATCTTTTGCATCCTGCTGAACTCCGCTTGTGATGATCTGTGCCCATGCAGACGGACACGTTGATCACCCCACGCATGGAGACCGACACACAACGCCCCCGCGAGGCCCTGGCAGGCCGCGCGGGGGCGCGTTTATTGCGGACCCAGATGTCGCGCGCTACGCTGCCGAGACCGGCGCGGAGGCACCCATGCGAGCCCTGTTGTGGATATTCCTGATCATCGGCTTCCTCGCCGACCTCGTCGCCCTGAGCTGGTGGTTCCCCGCCATACGCGGCCTCGACAGCCAGCCGGCCATCGTCATCGTCCCGCAGCTCATCCTCGCGGCGATCTTCGGCGGCCTCGGCACCGCGACGAGCGCAGTCTGCGCCGCCGCCTTGGCCATCATCGAAGCCATAGAGCGCCGCGCGCGAGCGGCGTAGATCATGAAACGTTATCGCTGGATCATCGCCGCCGGGATCTGCCTCTGGACGGCTGCCGGAATCGCTCTTTGGCGCGTGCCGCACCAACCGAAACCCGCCGTCAACTGCGGCCTCATGACCTCGTATACCACTTGCGCCGTCGCGATTGGAGCAAATGCGGGAACACTTCTCGGGGACGCTATTGGCTGCGGCCTGACGGACCCGATGGTCATCGAGTCTTTCACCAGCCGCACCCTCCAAGCCATCGAGTCCGTCCGCCTGTCGAAAGCCGACGCACTGACCGCGGTCGAAGCTATTCGCACAGCCTCGCTTGCCGGCATTACCCGCCGAGAACGCCGCGAGCCCGCCGAGACCTGCGCCGACTCGTTGAAGCGCTTCTACATGCTGAGTGGCCGCTGACATCAGCGTTGCCGCCAGAGACGAAGGCGCGATTCACGATCCGAAATACTTCGCGTCGCCCGCTCGATCTCCCATGCCTCGCGCCGCGCTGCTCCGTCGATGAACCAGAGAATCAACCGACCGATCCGCCAGCGCAGGCGCGTCGGCGGCGACGGCTCGCACAGAAGCTCGCCGGGTCGGGCGCGGTAGCTCGGGCCGCCCGCGCTGGGCGGCGGCGCAACCGGCGGGACCGGCGGCGGCGGTGCGGCCATGGCCATCACGCCGCCTCGCTTTCTTCAGCCGGCGGCGCCTCGCGCGACAAGATCAACCCGTCGGCGCCATCTGGCCGCCAGTCGAGACCAGCGTCGACCGCCATCCCCCATAGGGCAATGCGATGCTCCGCAGCAACCTGACCGCGGATGACCCAGTTGGTCACTGCGGCCGGCGTGATCCCCCGACGCCCGGCTATCGCGGTGGCGCCCCCAAGCTCAGCAATCAATTCCGGTAGTGAGATCATGGCCGAGAGCATAAACACGTCACGTGTTATTTGCCAAGCCCATTCATACGTGGCGTGTAATTTTGAGCGATTTCAGCATGCTGATGCCATGGTTCATCCAGGCAAATCAGCGCATCAGCGCGCGATGGGCGTTCGGTTGCGGCTGCTTCGCGAAGCGCTCGGCTTGACGCAAGCTCAGTTCGGGGAAACCGCGTCGGTTGGAGCTACCACCATCGCGGGCTGGGAGAGCGGCCGAAACATGATCGACCTGGTGCATCTTTCGTGGTCCGCAGAAACTCTCGGACTTTCAATCGATTATGTCGCCAGAAATGACCTCGGCGGGTTGCGCCATGATCTGGCGATAAAAATCCAGGCGCTGGCCCGTGCCGAGACCGACGCTCCGGTGAAGCGTCGAGGGCGCCCGCGATCCACTGACCGGCTCAGCGCGGCGAGCAGCGCGTCACCGTTGGTTCGCGTGGTCCCGGACGATGCGCCCCTGAAACCTCCCCGCGTCCTTCACGAGCCCATTGCTGAACCGGTATCGCCCGTGAAACACGTGTCGTGTAATTTCCGCTAGACAGACAACACGCAACGTGTAGAATTCGGCCCCGTTGTCTTGCGACGGAGCCCCCGATGCCCGACCCCCTCACCGCCGACGCCATCGAGCGCGCGACCCGCCTGACCGAGGCCCAGCGCCTCGAAGCCCAGGCCCGCGTCACCCAATTCCCCCGCGCCGCCCTCGACCTGCTCGCCATCGCCGAGCACCACCGCACCCAGGCCGCCCGCCTCGCCCAGCCCAACAACCGGAGGGCCGCGGCATGAGCGCGCGCACCGTCAAGTCCAAGCCCCTGCCTCTCAGCAAGCAGGACAAAGCCCAGGCCGTCAGCCTCATCCGCGGCCTCGCCGCCAACCCCGTCCGCATCGAGCAGGACCGCAACCGCGACGCCCTGGCCCGCGAGCTCTACGACCAGGTCATCTATCCCGACCCCAAGGTCCGCGCCCGCCTCAAGCGCGCCCCCGAGGGCGACTATCGCGTCATCCACAACATCGGCATCGCCGGCGCTGGCATCAACTATCGCTTCGACGGCCTCAAGCCTCTCGGCCTGCGCATGCGCGATGCCGAGCGCGCTGAATTCGGCGGCGATGCGGTCGCGAAGCTGAATTGGGAGGCGCATCGCGCGCTGATCGAGCGCATTCGCGAACACGCCCAAGCCGCCGCCTCGAACCACACCGCTCTCATCCGCATCGAATACCAGCTCAAAGCGTCGATCAACGCCCTGCGGCATCACGCCGACCTCGTCGCCGCCTTCCCCGACTACGCGACCGAGATCCGCAAGGCGATCCCCCTGCGCTACCCCTCCGACAGCAACGCCGTCACGGTCCCGGTGCAGTCCATCATGTGCGCCATCGCCAAGCTGCAAGGCGTCGAACGCGAAGGCTGCACCGACACCGACGCCGCCACCCAGACGGGAGCCGCGGCATGATCGACAACCTCACCGACAAGGCGCGCCAATACGCCCAGGCCCGCGCCGCCGCCCGCGTCGCTCGCAACTCTCCGCTCAATGCGCTTTTCGTCGACGCCCATCACGAACGCGCGCACCAGCTCGCCACCGAAGCCGACGGCCTTGCCGCCCGCCAGATCATGGCCATCGCCGCCGCCTTCGCCAGAAACACCCGCCTCTCCTGCCCCCTCGCCGCCGTGCTGGACGCCGAGCTGATCCCGCAGGGCGCCGCCGAGGCTGCCGCGCCATGCGCCTCGGTCACACCGGCTTGCGCATCACCTGCTCCTCAAAGCCGCAGGACGAGCATTTCCGGTCATCGAGCTTTGCGCCCGCGAAACCGAATTTAGGGTCCGGCCGCGACGCGACGAGGTCCATGTGGGCTCCGCAGCGCGGGCAGGGAACCGGGTTGGCTGTGGGGCGCGCCGACGCCCCCTCCAGCGCCGCCACCCGCCGCTCCAGCTCGTCGATGCGGGCGAGCAGGCGCTTCAACCCCATCCATTCCGGCACCTTCTCCAGGAGCTTGATGATGTCCGAGACCGATACCGCCGGAAGTCCCATGGCGCAGCTCTCCGTCGATGGCCTGTTGCGCGACGCCGTCGCAGCCACGTCGCACGACCATTTCACGATCATGATCACCCGCGCCGCGGATGGCAACGTGATGATGCAGATCCGGCAGGACCAGGACACCCGCCTTCGGCTCAAGCTGGACCCGGCCGCCAGCGCCCGCCTCGGTCACGCGCTGCTGGGGATCGCCCCATGACCCGCCCCCTCGACATCGCCCGCGGCCTCGATCGCGCCGCGATGCACGGCGAGTTCGCCCGCTGGCGCCGGACCGCCTCGCTCTACGTCGCCACGCTCGTCACCATCGCGGCCCTCGGCGCCCTCCTCTGCATCGCCGGCCTCGCCGCGCACGTCATCCGGGGGCTCGGATGACCCGTCGCCCCACCCCAGCGCACGAGATTGAGGCCCGCGCATACCGCCTTTTCGACGGCCAGTTCACCGAGCCGGCGCCGTTGGACGCGGTCGAGGCCCTGCGCCAGATGACCGTCGCCATCAGCTCCGGCGCGCCCATCCCGCCCGACCTGATCCGCGACGCCCGGCATGCCATCCAGCAGGCCGATCTCCAGGCCGCCGCCAGTCGCCGCACCGCGCGCTTCCTGCGCCTGGTGAAATCATGAGCGACACCCTCACCGAGCCCCGCTTTGAACGCGGCGCCGGCCTGCCCCTGAGCGGCCTCAACATCGCCTACGCCCTGCCCGTCGAGGGCAAGCCGCCCCGTTTCCCCGATCGCCGCCGCTGGTGGATCGAAGGCCCCGATGGCTGGCGCCTGGTTGACGCGCGGACCCTCTCCGAGCGCCAGCACGTCCCGCTCCCCGGCGAGCTCACCGAGACCTATTTCGAGTGCGCCTTCCTCGACCAGATGAAGGCCGCCGCCGCCTTCTTCGCCAGCATCCACGCCCTGCCGCTCGCCGCCGACACGCCGCCCTGGTGGTGGCTGGACTGATGTCCCTCCAGCTCGACCTGTTTGCCGCGCCCGCGCCCAAGCCGCCGCCAGCCCCGGCCATCGCCGCGACCCTGCCGGCCGAGCCGTCGGACCCCGTTGCCATCCTCGCCGCGCTGCTGCGCACCTGGCGCGCCACCACCGAGGCCGGCCGCCCTTGCGCCACCCTGCCGGCCGCCGCCTGGGCCGATGCCGAGCACGCCTATGCCGGCATGAGGGCCCGCTGGTTCGCCACCCCGCGCTTCGAGCGCCCGACCATCGGCCCCGGCGCCGAGGTCCTCGCCCAGCTCCACACGCTCGACATCTTCCGCGTCGGCTTCACCGCCACCCGCGAGCCGATTGTCCCGCTCGAGATCCTTCACCGCGCCACTGGCGCCCTTCGCCGCCTGACCCAGCAACCCACCGAGGCCCCATGACCCCCGAGCCCAACGCCACCCTGGCCATCGCCGACCTCATCGAGCCCGACGAGGGCTGGCCCGTCATCGAAGCCGACGACCAGCTCGTCCGCTCGATCGACGCCGTCGGCGTCATCGTGCCGATCGTCGTCTCCCGCGAGGGCGCGAAGTGGCGGGTGACGGAGGGCAAGCGCCGCGTCGCCGCCATGATCCGGCTCTGCCGCGACGAGGTCCCCGCCTGGGCCCGGGAGAGCAATGGCGACCCGATGCTGGAGGGCGTTGTCGCCAACGTCGTCCGCCGCCCCGGCCGCCGCAGCGAGATCATCCGCCTCATGCGGGATCTGCGGTTGCGCGGCCCGGCCCATGTCGGCACCGCCCTTGGCCTGGAACAGCGCCGCGCGCGCATCCTCATGCGCATGACCGGCCTCGCCGACGCCGTGCTGGACGCGCTGGCGGCGCATGAGCTGGAGGCCGAGGCCGAGCCGATGGCGACCGGCCCACTGCCGGGCGACGAGCAGCTCTGCACCATCGCCACCGCCCCGATCGAGCACCAGCTCGCCGCGCTGGAGCGGCACCGCACGGACGATGGCGTCTATTGGGACGCCGTCGAGGCCGGCTGCACCGCCACCCGCGTCTCCCGCACCGCCGCCTGGTTTGACGCCGACACTCCCGACCTGCACTGGGACGAGGACCTCTTCGCCCAGCCCGACGACGAAGACCGCTTTACCACCGCGGACCTGCCGCGCTTCATCGAGCTGCAGCGCGCCGCCCTCACCGCGGACTTCGCCGCCCGCCGCCCCCGCGCCGGCTGGCACGTCGTCGGCTGGCGCCGCGAGAGCCAGATGCCGGCCATCCCGGAGGACATGAGCGTCATCTCGCTCGTCCGCGACATCAAGGGCGCCAGCGCCAGCAAGGCCGAGCCGATCTACGCCGCCGTCGCCGAAAGCGGCCGCTGGCCCGGGCACGTCCTGGCCTACCGCGTCCGCGCCAAGGGCGCCGCCAAGGCCGACCCGCTGCCGGACACGAGCCAGGGTGACGCGGCGGCCGACGACGAAGACAACACCCCCGCGCCCGCCCCCGCGCCCGTCGCCGACATCATGCCGATCACCACGTCCGGCCGGATTTTCATCCGCGACCGCAAGCACCTGGCGCTTCAGGCATGCCTCCGCGCGATGGCCGAGCCGATCAACTGGCGCCTGATGACCGCCCTGCTCTGCCTCGCCTTCCGGGCCGACAACGTCCTGGTCCGCTCCGGCGGCATGCGCCCGTCCCGGCACCCCGAGGCCGAGCTGGTTGACCCCGCCGGCCAGATGACGCTGCCCGACGACGAGACGTTGCTCCGCCTGGTCGTCGAACAGCTCGCCGAGACGCTGAACGTCGGCGAGGCGGAGGGCAGCTATCCGTTCCTGTCCGGCAGCGTCGCCGAGTGGATCGGCGCTCACCTCGGCGCCGACAACCACCTGCCGCGCTTCGATGACGCGGTGTTCCTCAAGGAGGTCCGCGGCGACGAGCTGCGCAACGCCGCCGCCATGGGCGAGTTCGGCAAGCTGCCGAAGAGCGTCACCGACATGCGCCAGCGCCTCGCAGGCAACCTCCCCACCTGGCGCCCGCCGGGCAGCACCTTCGGCGCCCCCGGCCCCAAACCCCCGACCACCCGATCCGCTCCCCAGCAGGATCAAGAACAGGACGACGCAGCATGAGCCAGACAGGGAGGATGCAGCCGATGCCTCGTGACATCCCGATCATCTTTTCCGCCCCGATGGTCCGGGCGCTGTTGGCCGGCCGCAAGACGATGACGCGGCGGCTGGCGTGGCGCTGGGTGAAGGACCGCGCGGATCGGCATCTTTCAGTGGATGATGCCGATGGGACACACCAACCGTCGTTTTGGCAGCGCGTCCAGCCCGGCGACCGGCTATGGGTGAAGGAGGCGTGGCGGGTTGGAGCATGGAGCGAAGACGCCGAAGTCGCCGTTGACTACCGTGCCAGCCCGGAACTGAAGAACACCCCATGGATGCCCGTTCCGGGCGACCGTTTCGATGAATTTCACCGCAAGATTTCGGACGAATTGAGGCGTCTCGGCGTGGAGCACGACGCCGACGGCAACTATGACTGGAAGCCGGGCGAAAGCCCTCTTTGTTGGCGCCCTTCCATCTACATGCCGCGCTGGGCAAGCCGCCTTACGCTGACTGTGACGGAGACCAAGGTGGAGCGGCTGCACGCGATCAGCGAGGAGGATGCTCAAGCTGAGGGTGTTCAGCACCAGTTTGGGCCTGACTTCATTGTTCCTTACGCCGCTGCATTCGCCGCGCTTTGGTCGAAGCTGCACGGCGAGGGAGCCTGGGAAGCCAACCCCGAGGTTATTGCCCTGACCTTCGCCGTCGAGCAGAAGAACATCGATGGCCGCTGATCCCGCCTGCCTCCGCGTCACCGACGTCGCCGCGCGCTGGAGTTGCTCTCCCGGCAAGGTCCGGGCCATGCTGCGCAGCGGCGAGCTGACCTGCCTGCGCTTGGGCAAGATGGTTCGAATTCCGATCGCCGCGTTGCACGCCTTCGAGGCCCGATGCCAGCAGCAGACCGAGACAGACCCCGCCTCTGCCGCGTCGCCGGCCGCGAGGCCTGGCACATCTATCACGCCCGCCGTCGCGTCTCTACGGGGTGCACGGATCGCGCAGCGGCGGAGCTTGTCCTAGCCCGCTACCTCGGCGAGCTCGGCCGCCCGCAGCTCGCCGTCGTCTCGATCGCCACCATCCTCGAGCGATACCTCGCCGACCGCACCGAGCGCGGCACCCCCGGCGCCGAGCGCCTCCGCTGGGCGCACAAGCCCCTCGCGCGCATCCTGGGCCCTCGCCCGCCCGAGGCCGTCACCGAGGCCGACTGCCGGGCCTACGCCGCCCGCCGCGCCCGCGAGAGCATCGCCGCCGCCACCATCCGCACCGAGCTGCAGGCGCTCCGCGCCGCGCTCAACTGGGCCGCCCGAACCGCCATCATCGACAAGCCCCCGTCGATCGCGCTGCCGCCCCGCCCGCCGCCCCGCTCCCGCTGGCTGACCCGCGACGAGGCCGACCAGCTGATCGCCGCCTGCAAGAGCCACCACGTCCGCCTCTTCACCATGCTGGCGCTGCACACCGCCGCCCGCGCCGGCGCCATCCTGGCCCTGACATGGGACCGCGTGGATCTCGCCGGCCGCCGCATCAACTTCGCCGAGCCCGGCCGCCCCACCACCCGCAAGGGCCGCTCCCTGGTGCCGATCAATGACACCCTCCTCGCCGCCCTGGAGGAGGCCAGGCGCCTGGCCGTGACCGAGCACGTCATCGAATACGCCGGCGGCCAGGTCGGCAGCGTGAAGCACGCCTTCCACCGCGCCACCGCGGCCGCCGGCCTCCAGCACGTCACGCCGCACACCTTGCGCCACACCGCCGCCACCTGGATGGCCCAAGCCGGCGTCAGCCTCTGGGACATCGCCGGCTTCCTCGGACACACCAGCCTGCAGATGATCGAGCAGACCTATGGCCACCACAGCCCCGACTACCTGGCCGCCGCCGCCCGCGCCCTTGGCTGACTGCAACAGGGCTCACTCGTCCACCTGAACACACACGCCGCGCAACCCCGCAGAAAACCGCGACGCCACATGCCGAATTCCCAAGCCCATTCCAGCCAACTTCGCCGCTAAATGCTCAACCGGCCAGCGCGTTCGGGACGCAGGGGCCGGAGGTTCGAATCCTCTCACTCCGACCAGGGATATCAGGGGCTTAGCCCCATCGGACTATACGGGCCGGGTGTTCAGATGAACACACCGGCTCTTTTTTCTTCGTCCGGCGAGGCGCATCAAGGGCCGATGCGACGAGCCCAGAACGCAAAAACGCCCGCCTTGGGGGACCGAGGCGGGCGTTTCTGTGGGAGCATGCGCAAGGGTTATTTGCGCATGGTCTCAAGCTCGGCTGTCACTCCTCGATCCCGCCATAGGTGCCGGGAGCGTGAGGCCATTCTGGAATATCGACGGTTTGGCCGGCAAGTGCATGGGTGCAATCGTCGAGAAATTGAATGCGACCATCGGTCACAAAAGAATGGCAGACGTCATCCTTCTCGCCCAGGTCGGAAAGTGACCATCTTGTCGTCACCATCACGCTCGGGGTGAACGTCGGCCGGTCGGGGCTTTCGTTGTACGACCACCGCGCCCGCTCGGGCTGGGTATTGATCGCATGGGTGGAGTTGCAGCCAGGACACCAAAACACCAGGCCGCCACCGATGACTTGGCGGATCTTGCTCATCCCCGCGCCTCGTGGTCGGCGGCGGCAGTATGCAAGGATTCCTTGACAACTGCCGGGGCGAGGGTCGGGGGTGCGTCGGGGGGCGGAGTGGGCTTGGCGGCGTCGCTGGCGGCGAAGATGGCGTTGAGGGTGCGTTGGCAGGCCTCGCGGCGGCGGTCGGCGTGCATCATGGCGCGGCCGTTGATCTTGAGGGTGATGGCGTCGATCGACCAGGTGTCGGCGAGGTCGTTGAGGCTGCGGGTGGTCCAATACCAGCAGGACCCGGCGACGGCGCCGGCGGGGGTGCGGAGCCAGTCGGCGGCCTGCTCGGCGGTGATCGACCGGCCGCTGGCGGCGGCGAAGCGGGCGATGTTCTCGCGGCCGGTGAGCTGCAGGAGGCCGGAACCGCGGAACTGCCAGCCGTCGCCGGTTTCCTCGGCGCCGTTGCCGAGCTGGAAGGCATAGACGCGGTCGGCGAGGCGGTGCGGGGCCATCACGTAGGGCTGGGCCTCGGCCTCGGTGCGGAAGCGGGAGGGCCAGATGCGGACGATGCGGGCGGCGGTGCTGTAGTTGAGGTTCTCGGCCAGCTCCTCGAACGACGGACCGGCCTCGACGGCGCACTGGCCGAGGAAGGCCGCGACGCGGCGGGGGGTATTGATCTCGGCCGCCGGGAGGGCGGCTTGCAGCGCGGAGAGCCAGATGGCGGCGTCGGCGCGCGGGGCGGCGGCGGCGAGGGCCGCCGCGAGGTAGGGGATCACCGGCCGCCACCGGCGAGCAGCTCGGTCTTGCGCTCAGACGAGCGGGACGAGCCGAATTCGAATCCGAAGGCGTCCTTGAAGCAGCCGGCCAGGACGCCGGCGACGCTGATCACCATCCCCATCGCGGCGGAATCAGCGGCCAGCTTGCCAAGGGCGGCGACGACAATGCAGGCGACCAGTCCGATGCAGGCGACGACGAGCAGCAGGTCCGCCCGGACGTTGCGGCGGCCGCCGGCCTGAAGCGTCACGTCGCGGGCGCGGGCATCGGAGATGTCGGCGAAGTGCGACTTGAGCGCGTCGAGCTCGGCGGCGCGGGACGCCTGCTCGCGCTCGGCGGCGATCTCGGCGAGGCGGACGCGGAGCTGGGCGGCGAGCGCGGGGTCGGCGGCGATGGCGGCGGCGGCTTCGTCGTCGGTGCCAGCGCCGGTGACGGTGCGCGCCACCTTGGCCACGGCGGCGCCGACTTCCTCGCCGGTGCGGCCGAAGAGCCATTTGCCGATATCCGGCGCCAGGGACAGCGCGAGGGGGATCAATGCACCCATGGAGGTCTCCTATTTCTGGCCCGCGACGCGGGCGATCATGCGTTCCATTTCCTCGCGGGTCGGCAGGCGGGCGACGTCCTGGGTCATCTTCTCCCGGAAGCGCGCCGCCTCGGCGCGGTGCTCAGCGATCTCGTTCCACACGTCGCGGAAGGATTCGTCGGCCGCCGTCTCGACGCGCTTGATCTCAGCCGAGGCCCGGTCCTCAACCCGCTTGAGACCGACGGCGATCGACGTCTCGGCCTTAGCGATGCGGCCAGTGATGAGCTTGACTACCCAGCCGCCGGCGAAGGTAAAGGCGCCACCGACCGCGGTGAAAATGGCGTTTGGGGACAGGTCATCCATGCCGGTGCGCTCGCGATCGGAAGGGGGCGGCATCATGCAAACGCGAGGGCTAGACCGAGGGCCGCGCCATGAAGCGCCTCGGCCATTTGAGGAGGATCGCGAGCGGGCCCTGGCCCGGTGCCGCGGCCGAGGTGGCGGAGGCGCAGGGCGGCGTCAGGAAGCCGCCACGGCGCGTCGTAGGCGGGCAGCGCGGCGAGGGTGGCGAGCGCCATCGGCCACCACTGCCGGCCGGCCAGGGCCAGCACGACGGCCAGAGGGAGCGCGCGGACGGCACCAAAGGCGGTGATCCGCAGCGCCGCGCCCGGCCATGCCATGCCGGAGCGGTGGCCCACGTCCAGGGCGTTGAACTGGCCGACCGTGGTGGTCGCGTAGCCGACCAGAAGAAGGGCGGCGCACCATGGCAACGGAACGCCGACCGCGAAGCCCAGGGCGGCGACGTAGACGGCCCAAATGACGCGGCCAGGCGCATCGCCGCCGAGGGGGATCGCGCCGCCCCGGAGGCGGTTTGCGACCGCGCCCAGGACGGCGGCGAGCAGGATCACGCCGGGTTCTCTTCGGCCGGCTCAGTCGGGGCGGATTCGATCGCGGCGCCCTCGACGGCGGCGGCGCTGTCGATGATCGCAAGGGCCGTCACCTTCGACGCAATCACCCGCTGCATCACGTCCTCGACCACGTCCAACCCAAGGCCGCCGGGACCGAGCGGCAGGGACTCGCCGGCGCCGATCACGGGGACGCCGATGTCGAAGTCGGTGCACGGGCCGATGGTGTAGTCGCCCGGAGGGAGCGCGGTCGCGCCATCGCCGATGACGGTGCCGTCGAGCGAGAGGAGGCCGGTCGCGATGTCGAAGGTCCACATGGTCGATGCTCCTGGTGATCACGCGCCGATGAGGCCGTGAGTGGTGAGGTCGTTGACGAGCGCGGCGACGCGCTGCGCGAGCTGCGCCAGCGTGACGGTCGACTGGTCGAAGGTGGCGCGGGAGACGGTGCCGGTCGGGGCGACCCATCCGGTCTGGCGGGCGGTGAGCAGCTGGTTCGAGCCCATGACGAAGGTGCCGGTCGAGAGCGTGATGCCGCCCGCGACGCCGAGGCCGCCGACAATCGACGCGCCGCCGCCGGCGACTGTGAAGGTGCCTTGAACCGAGAGTGTGCCGTTGACCTGCATCGGGCCCGGCGTGGTGACGAGGTTGTTCGCGTCGGCGTAGATCGTCCGCTCGGCCGGGACCGCATTGTAGACGGTGGTGATGCCGGTGAAGTTAAGGCGGCTGGTGCCGGCGCTGCTGTTGCCGAGAACGGTCGTGCGGGTGAGCTGCGCGGGTGATCCGGTGTTGTAGAGGCCGATGCCCCATTCCGAGATCGTGCCGTCCGTCATGTAGTAGAAGCACACGGCGTTGTTGGCGAAGAAGGTGCCGAACGTCACCCGGCCCGCGACGGCGCCGGCCAGGTTGATGATGCTCGACGTGCCGGGGGCCGAGGAAGTCTCAGCGACGTAGTTGCGCAGCATCAGAGACGCTCCTCGATGGTGGCGCGCCAGGTGCGCAGGCTCGCCGATTGCGACGGGTAGGTCAGGTCGCCGGTGGTGCGCAGCCGCCCGAAGACGGCCTCCTTCGCCGCGTCGGTGCTGGCGCTGTCGGGGACGTAGAGGATGTTGGCGCCGGTGCGGGCGACCAGGTCGAGCGGCATAAGGGAGGCCCAGACCTCGGCCTGCGCGACGGCCTGCAGCACGATTTGCCAGTGGCGCCGGTGCCAGCGCAGGACCGGCCATTCCTGGCCGCCCAGGGTTTGGACGTCGTCGATGCGATCATCCCGGCCGAAGCTGCTCGACGGGTCGGCGCTGGCGATCGGCGCCCACACCGGCCCGACGAAGGCGAGCGGGATGTTGATGAAGCCGTCCGGGTTCGTGCTGTCGTTCACGTCGAGGCGGACGTATTGCGCAGTGAGATCGGCCGGGGCGACGATCAGGGATTGCCTGATGCCGGCGGCGATGCCGGCCGAGACGGTGCCGCTGTCGTAGGCGACGCCGGCCGTGTCCAGCGTGCTGCCGGTCGAGGCGAGCGCGGCGATCTGCGTCGCGGTGAGGCGCTTCGTGTAGAAGGCGATGCGGCGGATTTTGTTCACCCCGGTCGCGATGCCGGGCGAGGCGCCGTCCGGTTTCCCGCCGAGGCCCATGATGGTGTAGGTGCCGGGGAAGAGGCCGGTGCCGCTGCCGGTGGTGGTGCCGAGAGCGTTCGCGGCGATGATCGTCCCGGATGCGTCAGCCGCGGCGACCACGCGGGCGGCGACGTTGTCGGCGACGCTGCGGGTTGGCGAGCTGCCCCAGTCGCCATGCACGCTATCCCTGACCGCGACCTGGTGCCACGCCGACGAGACTGTCGAGGCGACATAGGTGCTGTCGGTGACGAGCGTCGAGGCGGGAACCATGCCCCAGTAGACATCGGTGCCGGACCCGGCCGACGGCGTGATATCGACGCAGACGGTCCACCCGGCGGCGCCGTTGATCGACTGGCCCGAAAGCCATTGCTGGTCGGCGTTGCGGGTGGTGGCGGCGGGCGCGCCGATCGGGGGAAGGATCTGCGAGGAGGGATAAACGGCGCCCTTCTCGGCCTGGGGCACGATGGCGAGCGTCCAGTCGATCGCGGCGCCATTGGTGTGGCTGATGCGAATGCCGAATTGAAGAAACGCGGCCGTCGCCTGCGTGACGGTGTAGCTGGTGCTGGCGCGGTAGGTGCCGAGCCCAGTTGTCGGGGGGTTGGTGATTGTCACGGTCGAGGTCGACAGAACGGCGCCACCCGAATCGCACTCGCGAATTTCAAAGGCGACGGCACTGACGCCGCTCCAAGAGCCGGCCGTGAGCTTGAGATAGGCGGACAGTGCCCAGACATCGTTCTGGACGGTCGCCATGTCGGCGGCGTTCGTGGCGACGAGGCGGATGGCCGAGAAGCCGGCGGCGCTGGCGGTGCCAGCATTTCGGACGGCGGAATAAGTGAAGCCGTTCTCCGATCCCCCCGCCGTCGCGATCGACGACGTGAGGCCCGCGCTGGTGATGAACGGGGCCCAGCCGGTCGGGCGGGTGCCGGGCGTGCCGACGACGGCGCCCTCGCCGCGTGGGTTGGCGATGCGGTTGATCCGCGTCTCCTCCATGAGGAGATACTTGAGGCCGGTGTTCGGGTCCGTCTCGATGCGCGCGGTGTTCGCGCTCGCCTGAGTCAGCACGCCCGAGCTGTTGAAGTAATAGGCGGTCGTGCCGGAGCGGGCGAAGTTGTAGCCGGTCGGATTGGTGAACGAGCCCGAGTCGAAGCGGAGGTCGAAGGCGGCGGTTTCCTCGACGATGGCCGCCTGGGTGCCGGCGCGCCATCGGACGGTCGCCGCCGTGGTCAGGTTCGTCCGAGCCAGGAGGAACGCGCGCAGGGTGACGGACGAGCCGGCGTTGATGATCGCCCATGCGCCATTGGCCGAGGTCGTGAGGCCCGCCTTCGTCTGCCAGGCGGTCGAGGGCGAGCCGTGGACCGATGCCCAGCCGGCGGCGATGCCCATGCCGGATGCCTCGGATCCGGCCGTGACGAGCGAGGCCGGCGCGGCGGCGTAGTTGATGGAACCGATGAGGGAGCGGGGCATCAGACGAGCACCTGGATGGTGAAGGTGGGGTCCTGCGAGCGAATGCGGATGCCGACGACGATGCCGAGCTTGCCGCCGACGAGGTCCTCAAGGGGGTAGGTGAGCGACACGACGAGGCCGAGGTTCAGCGGCGCGAACTGAAACCAGAGGTCGCGCGGCAGGGTCACGTCATAGAGCCGCCGCCGGACGCCCCAGAGCGCCATGAGCCAGTCGGCCGTCGTGATGCCGGCGGTGGGGTGGACCAGCATCGTCTCGACGATCGGCGGGTCGTTTGGCCGGCGGTAGGCGGAGGTATAGGCCAACGAGGGGACGTCGACCTGATACTTCGTCGCGAGGGCCGATTGGCGCGCCGCCGAGATCGTCGGCGCAAAGCCCGAGGTCTGGATCGTCCAGTTGCGCCGGCTGCCGACGCGGAAGCGGTAGGGCGGCGGGTAGAGCCCGGCGGGCAGCGGGACGGGCTCGCAGGCGACGACGTTCGCCGTCGTGAGCCAGGGGTAGGAGGCGATCAGCGGGTCGAGCCCGAGGGTCGCGTTCCCCTCCGGCGGCAGGAGGATGAAGGCCGAGATCGTGCCGTCCATCTTCGGGCATATTTTGCCGTTCAGCCCGGCCAGCATGGCGCCGGCGGCGGTAATGCCGTCGATGTTGTCATCCGGCCCGATGTAGATGCCGGAGTCGTCGTTGTAGGTGAGGTCGATATTCGAGAAGGCCGCGGAATCGACATATGCAGTCGAGAGCGCGGCATCTTCCGTCAGGAGATAGTATGCGATCATCGCGGCGCCGGATTGAGCGCCCGCGACGGGGAATTCGCCGGTCACGTCGGCGGTGATCTGGCGTTGCGCGGCGCTGCCGAGCTGGAAGAGCCCGCGGCTGTTGTCGGTGCGGTATTTCCCAGCCGTCGTCGTGCCGCTGTAGAGGTTCGCCGTGTCGGCCTGGAAGGTGATGTTCGTGTCGCCGCCTTCATAGAGCGCGACGACGGTGCCCCGGGCGTCGTTGTATTGGTAGATGAGATTGGCGGCATCGACGAGGACCGGCGTCACGTTCTTGATGGGCAAGGGAGCGGTGCCGCCGCGCGCCTTGGGCTTGGGCTTGCCCTTGAGGTCGGCGCCGCCGGAGTAGGTGCCGGACCCGTCGTAGAGGTTCGACTGGATCGGCTTTTCAAGCCAGTAGGACACGTCGCGCAGGGGGATATCGAGGGTGTTCAGCCCGAGCGTCCAGGGGCCGGCGACGCACTGGATGTAGGGGCCGCCGTAGGGGTCTTTGGCGCGCTCGGTCCAGTAGCCGCGCGCCGCGTCGTAGTCGCGGTCGAGCAGCCATATCTTGACGTCCCGGCCGTCCGCGTTGGTGTTCGCCGCGATCACGTCGAAGCGGCGGTCGGTGTTGGTCAGGGACATCGCTCCCCAGGACGCGCCGGCCGCCGGCTGGCTTGGGTCGAGGTTGATTGCGACGTCGATCGCGAAGCCCTGCTCCATGACCGGGGGATAGGGGACCACGCCCTGGGCATCGGCCGCGGCCGAGCGATAGCCGGTGTCGGAGACGTAGAGCTTGCCGGACGAGGCCGTGACGGCGACCGGGAGGACGCCATGCGGCAGGACGCCATGCGCCGGCGTCGTCGCCGTGATGGTCGTGCCGGGGAGATAGGTGTCGATCTCCGCGATGAAGACAACGTCGGGCCCGACGCTCATGCCGCGATCCTCGACGGCGCGACGGCGGCCTGGCGCATATCGAGCCGGAGGGCGGCGACCTCGCCCTGTAGCCGGGCGACGGCGGCGACCATCTGGTCGGTCTGGTTCTGCGCGAGCGCGGCCATGGCGGAGGTCGTCAGGGCGTCGGTGTTGACGCTGCCGACGCCTTGCAGGCTGGCGATGACGTGCTCGAAGTCCTGGGCATAGCGGAGGCCCGAGCCGTTCACGTTGCGGGAGATGGACAGGTAGGAGGTCGCGTAGTCCTGGACGCGGAGGAGGCTGTTGTAGTCGCCCGCCGCGGCGGCGCCGGCCACGGCATCGAAGCCGCGCCGGGCGGCGCCGAGCTGCGCCATCGGCGAGAGCGGCGAGGCCGAGGAGGTCGAGAGGCCGGCGGCGAAGGTGGCGAGGTTCGCCATGACGCCGGCCACCTGCCCCTGCGCATTCAGGCGCGGGCCGTTGACCAGGTTGACGCGCTCGGCATCGAGGGCGGTGGTGAGCTTGCCCATGATCCGGGCGTATTCGTCGGTGGCGCTGTAGGCGTCGCCGAAGGCGTCGGTGAGCTGCTTGGCCAGCGTGGCGCGCTGCTGCGTCGCCGAGGTGTCGAAACCCAGCAGCGCGGCGGCGGCGCTGTTGCCGCCGGCGGCCAGGATTCGGGCGTCGAGCGCCGCCTCGGACTGGTCACGGGCGAGGTTGGCGGCGGCACGCGCGGCGCCGATCTGGCGCTCGCGGGCGGCGGCGAGGTCGCCCTCGGCCAGGCCGTATTCATGCGCCTTGGCGACGGCCTCGTCGAAGTTCTTGTTCAGGTTGCTGACGGCATCGGCGAGGCTGCCTCGGCCGCCGATGAGCGTCGGCATGGTGGTCGTGAAGAAGGTCGTGAAGTCGGCGAGGCCTTGCGCGCTGCTGAAGCTGCGGCCGGAGAGCGCGCCGTTCAGGGCATTGTCATTGGCCGAGAAGGACAGGGCCGAGAAGGCGGCCGACAGGCTGCCGGGCTGGGAGACGGCGTTGTTGCCGCCGAGGATGAGGTTCGGCACCGCGCCGCCGTAGATGCTGGCCTTGATGCGGTTCGCCGAGAGGACCGAGTTCACCGCGTCGATCTCGGCCTGCACGGACTGCAATTCGCCGGCGATGTCGTATTTGTCGGAGGCGCTGGACGTGATGCCGAGAAGCCCGGAGGCATTGGCGCCGACGTCGATGTTCCAGCCGTGATGCGCCTTGCCGGGGCCGAGCGCGCCGCCGATCAGGCCGCCGGCGAGACCGCCGAGAGGGCCGAGCAGGACGGAACCGAGCCCGGCCCCGATCATGCCGTTCGTGCTGTTGCCGCGGACCATGGAGTTCGCAAAGGTGCCGAGGCCGAAACCGATCGCCGTGTTCGTGAAGAACGACGACCAGCCGCCGGAGCCGCCGAGGAACTGGCCGACGCTGGTCACGCCGGGGATGTTCGAGAGAATCGACCCGATGCCGCCGGAGGAGCCCGACGACGCGCCGCCGGACGATCCGCCGAGCCCGAATCCGCCGAGCAGGTTGACGGATGGCAGCGGCGTCGAGGGCGACAGGACGGCATTGATGAGCGGGTTGACGACGCCGAGCTTGATGACCTGCTGGAGCACGCTCGCGACCACGCCGCGCATGACGTTGCCCCAGTTCACCGCCTCCTTCTGGCCGCCGATGAAGGCGTTCGTGATGGCCTGGCCGACCTGGTCGAACGCCTGCGTCGCGGACTGCGCGATGCCGTCATAGAGGCTTTGCTGCTGCTTGAGGGCGTAGTTCGCGCTGGCGATCGTGCGCGACTGGTCAACGAGGGCTTTCTGGGTATCGGTGAGGCTGTTGGCATCGGGGGCCTGCTTGCCCTCGACGAGCGCGCGAGTGGTCCGCATCGCCGCAAGCTCACGCTCCCGATACTCGGCATTGGCGCCGATCAAAGACGTTTCGAGTTTGAGGTCGGCGAGAACACCCTCTCCGGTCAGGAGCCTCCGGCGCGCATCGAGAAGCGCATTTTCCTTTTGCCGCTCTTCGACCCCTTCGCGGATTTTGATGACTTCAACCGTGAGCGCGGCCTTGATGGCGGGGTCGGTGGCGGCATCGCGGGCGGCGACGAGGTTGACCGTGGCCTGCCGCGTCTTGTCGGCCAACTCGGCGTAATAGGCCGGGCCGTCGCCCGCCTTATAGGCTTCGGCGAGCGCCCTCGTCGCGGCGACCTGCTCATTGAGGTCGAGGAGGGTCTGCGCGCCCTTGGCGGCCTCCTGGGCGGCGTTGCGGTTCAGGATGGCCTCGGCGAGCGCCTTCTCGTTGACGCTGTCCTCCGACAGGGCCTTGGCGTGCGCCTCGGCCGCCGCCTGGGCGCGGAGCATGGCGGCGCGGCCTTCCTCGCTGGCCCGCACCAACGCCATCTCGCCCGTCGCCTGCGCGAGAAGCGCCTGGACATCGGCGGCCCGGGCGGCGCCTTCCTTCGTCGTGGCCTCGGCGACGCGGAGGCGGATGAGTTCCTCGCGGGCGAGGCCGGTGAGCTTCTTTTCGCGCGCCTCATTCTCGGCGGCGATGGTGGCAGCCATGGACGCCTGTCCGGCCGGGCCGGCGCCGGCGAGGCGGCGGGCGTTGGCGAGGGCCACGCGGGCGTCTTCGAGCTCTTTGTTTTGGCGCTGCCCCTCGGCGGCGCCGGGCAGGCTGCTCCCGCCGACGTCGTTCGGGCTCTGGCCGACGCCGGCGAGGTTGCGCAGGGCGAGGAGGGCATTCAGCCGCTCGCGACCGGAGATGGCGGCCGGGCTGTTCATGCCGGCGGCCGGGGTTGCGGCGAGGGCGCGTTGCAGCTGGGCGATCTCGGCGTCGTGCGGGCTGGCCCCCGCGTCGCCGCTGCTGCCGATCAGCTTCGCGGCGCCGCCGACAATGCCGGCGATGTATTCGAGATAGGTCTTCACCGGGCCGGATTTCGTCACCTTCTCGACGAAATCATCCCAGCCGTTCCCCAGATCGCGGAACGCCATGGCCATCGGCGAGAGGGCGTCCTTGTTGAGGCCCTGCACCCGCTGCTTGAGCGAGTCCATGACCTTGCCCACGGCATCCACCCGGTCGCCATGCTCGAGCATGGTGCGGATGGACAGCCGCTCGTCGGCCGTCAGGATGTTCAGCTCGTCGTCGAGCTGCTTGATCGCGCTGTAGGAGCCCGAGGCGGCGGCGCCGAGGAGCTTCGCGGCGGCCTGGGGGTCGGAGCCAAGCGCCGTCGCGGTGTCGGCGGTGAGCCCGGCGACCTGGCCAATGCCCGCGGCGGAGAGACCCGGATTGCGCGAGAGGCCCCCGACAATCGCCGAGGCATCGGCGCGGCCGATGCCGCCCTGCTGGAGGACGCGGACATAGGCTTGCAGCCCGGAGGCGGCGAGTTCGCCGTCGCGGCCGACCGCGCGCAGGCCGATCGACAAGGCGCGAGCCTCGGCCTCCAGCGCGGCGGCATGGGCGACGGTGGCGGCCATCGCGGCGCCGAGGGCGACCGTGACACCGATCGGCGACAGGAGGGCCGAGGCGACGCCGCGCGCCGCCGCGCCGAGAAGGCCCATCCCCTGGCCCTGGGCGAGCATGATGTCGACGACCTGGTGGCCCTGCTGGACGAGCGTCGTCGTGACCGGCATGCCGGAAGCGAGGGAGGAGGCCGTCTGGACGCCCTGGATCGCCAACTGGCGCATCGCGGCCGAGGACTGGTTCGTCGTCGTGGTGAGCGCCGCATGCGCCGTGGCGGCGCCCTGGGCCTGCGCGGCGGAGGCGGCAAGGGATGCCTGGGCCTTGCGGACGGCCTCGTCGCGCTTCATCGTCGCGGCGGCGATGAGGGAATCGGCCTCGGCCCGGGTCGTCGCGCCGGTGGTGACCGCGCGCTCGATTGTCGCGAGGGAGTCGGCGAGGACCTTGTTCGCGCGGGCGGTGCGTGCGGCGACCTCGGCCGTCGCGTCCAGGCCGACGCGCAGGGCCTCGAAACTCTTGCCCGAGCGCGTGACCTTGGCGTCGGTGGTCTCGACCGCGGTGGCAAGCTCGTCCATGCGGCGCTTGGCTTCGGCGACGCCGTCGAGCTTGGCCCGGATCAGGAGTTCGGTGACCTCGGTCGGCATCAGGTCCTCGCGCGGATCAGGACGGCGGGATAGGACATCACGGCGCCGGCGCGTGCCGATGCGCGGAGGCGGCGGCCCTTGCGCCGGCGGCGGCCCTTGAGGACGTAGCCGCCGGGGATTTCGACGAAGGCGCGATCGACCATCAGCGCCGGCCAGCGGATGCGAACGGCCTGCCGGGTGGCCTCGACGATGCCCTTGCCGATGCCGCGCTGGCCGCCGGTGTCGATCTTGCGATGGTAGGGCGAATGGTTCGTGACCATGACCGTCGCGTCGCCCGGGATCTCCGCGAGGTCGCCGCCGTAGGGGCGGCCGTCGACGATGACGAACCAGGAGGCGCGATATTCGCCGGAGAGGCGCGGGGACCGCTCGCGGGCGTAGGCGAGCGCGAAGGCGGCGGCGAGGCCCAGGACGTTGAAGCGGTAGAGGATGGCGCCCTCGGGCCGGACCTCCTCCTCCCGCGCGCCCTGCCGGCCGTCGACGAAGGTCTCGAAGATCGGCGGCGCCTCGCCCTTGGCGATGAGCGCGTCGCGGGTGGCGCGGGCGTGCTGCGCCAGGCGCGCGGAGATGGCGGCCGGGCCGATGGCGTTGTCGAGCAGGAGGGCGACGGAGCGGCGAACGGTGGTCACTTCTTCGCCTCCTGCTTGCTGCGGTGGTGGTCGAGGAATTCGGCGTCCATGGCCGTCATGCAGTGGTCGAGGAATTCCAGGTCGGCCCCGTTGACCTCGGCCCAGCGCGCGACGGCCGTCCAGGGAATGCGGCCGGGGACGGGGGCGCTCATGCCGCCGCCGAGCCATGGTCGGTCGTCGGATAGGCGGTGCCACGCGCGCCAGGCGCCCAGGAGCCACGGCGGGACATCCTCGGCACCTTCCGCCAGCGCGGCGGCGTGGGGGGCGGCGGTGGGGTCCTGCGCGGCGATGCGCGCAAGCCAGTCAGCCGCCGCCCCGGTGCCGTTCAGGTGCTGGCGGAGGCACCGCCGGAGTTTCCCGCGGCTTCCTCCATGTCGTCCTGCCGCACCCGGCCGGCGGCGCCGCATGCGGCCATGGCGAGGTTCGCGAGCTCGCCGAATTCCGGCTGGCGCAGGAGGTCGCAGAACTGCGCGAAGGTGACCGGGTTGCCGTTGTCGACCAGGCCGCGCACGTCGACGAGGCCGGTCTTGATCATGGCCTCGACGTTCAGCGCGGCGCGGTCGGCGCTGCTGATGCGGTCCTCGCCGCCAGCCTTGCGGGCGGCGACGCGGAGAAGCTTGGCCTGCTCGTCGATGTAGTCGAAGCCGAGCGGGCGGCAGAGGATTTCGACATCGCCGTAGTCGGGGCCGGGGCTGACCCATTCAGGCTTCGTCTGGCGGCGGAAAGAGCGGATGTCCATGTCGGGGGTCCCTTCGGGAGGACTCGGGCTATGGGGAAGACGGCGACGGCACGCCCGAACATGCCGCCGCCGCCGCGCCCGGGGGCGCCTCGGGCCGGGAGAGGAGTCAACCGGCCCAAGCGGCGGATCAGGTCTCGAAGTATTCGAGGCGGTCGATCTGGATTTCGGCGTTCGTGGTGCTGTCGAACGACGCCTCCCAGTCGAGGGCGAGCATGACGTCCTGGTTCTTGCCGCCGGCGTTCGGCGTGCCGGCGTTGAAGGTGACGCGCGGGAACTGCCAGACGATCGCCTGGGAGTTCGCCGCGGCGCGGGCGCTGAGGTTGGAGACGGTGCCGGCGAGGAGCTTGGTCAGGAGGGCATTGCTGCCAAAATAGGTCGCGATGGTGCCGCGAACGCCGATCTCGCCGACGCCGAGGGTGACGGCGCCGACGTTGCCGACCGCGTCGATGCGGCGGACGTTGTTCGAGACCGAGAAGGACAGCGACCGCGCCCAGTTCGGCGAGGCGATGGCGCTGCCGGCTTCGCTGATCTGGCCGACGGAGACGTTGCCGGTGAGGACGGCCGCGGTCGTCGGGCTGTCGTAGGTCGTGCCGAAGGCGCTGGTGCCCTGGGCGGCGTTCATGCCGACGAAAGAGACATCGCCGGTGATCGCCGCGCCGGTCTCGATGCGGTGATTGAGGCTGTCCACGACCTGGCCGCGATGGATCATGTAGACCGGGGCGGCG
>ERZ650304.308-NODE-308-length-28406-cov-14.859829_pt1 | contig 28406 bp, 27 predicted proteins | sample MGYA00376240_ERZ650304 | MGnify/ENA primary metagenome ERZ650304 (study PRJEB26733, sample SAMN07839271) | wastewater metagenome | biome: small river; feature: stream; material: water | place: USA: North Carolina | collected 2016-03-01 ... | reverse complement strand
TTAGGAGTCATAGACTTTAACATATTTCGCTCAATAAATGATGGGGTAACTATATAACAGATTGAGCTGATAAATTATAAATTGCATTAATAGTTACGAGATATACAAATTGATTTTATTTTGAGATAATTATTACTGCATTTAACGGTGTAATAATTGAATTGTAGTGTTTTTTATTCAGGATATCATCAGTAATATTTACTGTGAAGCGATTTTATCCAAATTTTTTCTTGTTACATAGCAATAATACCAATGTGCTTGAAATTATTCAGCAAGATAGCAGGCAGAATTATTTTATTCTTATCCTACGATTTATTTACTACTCGGGAAGATTTTTAATCTTCCCGAGTAGTAAAAGATGAGCTATTACGCTAAGAAACCCTATGGATAAGTATGCGCAAGACGCATTCCAACATTCACGCTGATACTAGCTGGTACGGTAATAAGCCGATATGAAGATTGTAAATATGGCGGTGTAGATGTCCATGCCGCTCCTTTTAGACCTCGTAATTTGGATGATTTGCCATCAAGATCATTCCACTCCCAAACATTGCCAGTTTGGTCAAAAGTCCCGTAGTGACTTGTACTATTAACGAATGCGCCGACATTAGTTAGATAAGTTTGAGTTAGGCTTAGCGCTGGTGATTGGGATACTGAGTAGCCATTGCCTGCATCATCTAAATAGTTGGCTTGATTGGATGATGTGCTGTTGACGTTATTGCCAGGTAAAGTATTGTTTTGTGTTGCAAATGAGTAATATGTTCCGGCACCATTATAATAAGCTGCTTTATACCATTCATTTTCCGAAGGGATGTAGAAAGTTGGTGCAGCTCCAGTATTCGGATTGATGGTGTTTTTGGCAACTGCAGTACCGCTGGTAGCACCATTGAGATTGTATGTTCCATTTTCAGTAGTGGTGCTGTCTTCCACTCCTGCTGGTTGACCATTTGCCATCCAGTTGGCAAAACGTGCCGCACTAAACCAAGATACGCCAGTAATTGGCATGCTCTCGCTACTGGTTCCAGTTGTACTAGCCTGCATTACACTATATGAATAATTACCCGCTGATCCAGTTCGGTTAATTCCCTGTACATTTGCACTCATCATTGATTTATTCCAGAGCATATATGGATCTGATTCGTGTGCTATTGCATTCAGAAATGTAGTATACTGACCAATTGTAACCTCATACTTACCAATTTGATAAACATGATCGACCGCGCCAAAACCTGTTTTGTCATTAATATTATTTGGGTTTGTTACCGTCACTAATTCATAGTTAATAGTCGCTGTAGCATAAACAGGTGCTGCAGATATTACTAACACTATAGAAGCTAAAGCCAATTTACATATTTTTTTCATTTAATAACCTCTTTTATACTAGTTAATTGCTGCTGGGGCTGCCAAACGGAATCCCGTACCATTGTCAGTAGCATTGATTGCATTGGTATTATAAGTTAAAGGCTGCAAAGTGCTTGATGCAGAAAACCAATATCCGCCAGCTAAACCACGATAAGGCACTGGAGCTCCGTCCAAATCATTCCATTGGTAGACATTCCCATCTTGGTCAAATGTACCATAATAGCTAGCACTGCCGCTAAATGCACCAACATCAGTCAGGTAGTTTTGTGCTGCATAAAGATAATCTGGGCTTTGAGTCACGCTAAATAATGTTGATAGAAAATAATTAGCTTGATTGGGAGCACTGCCTATAGTATTTCCAGGGGCAGTATCGCTCTCAGTTGCGTACATATAATAGCCACCTACACCGTTGTTCTTTTGCGGGCTGTAAAAGGCTGCCTTGTACCACTCATTATAAGTGGGGATATAATAACTTGGAACTTTGCCTGTATTTGGATTTATTGAGTTCTTGACAACCGCATTACCATCCATTGCGCCATTTAAATTATATGCCCCATTTTCGGTTGTGGTACTATTTTGCGCACCAGTAGGTTGACCATTTGCCATCCAGTTGGCAAAACGTGCTGCATCTAACCAGGTCACATAGGTGATCGGGCGGTTAGCGCTGCTACCACTATTTATCATTACGTTATAGCTGTAATTACCAGGAGAGCCTGTACGAGTGATTCCAGCGGAATTTAGATCCGTTCCCATATTAGGATTATAAAGCTCATAAGTGTCGGTTTTTGCTACTGCATTAAGAAATACAGTGTATTGTCCGATGGTAACATCGTATTTACCAATTTGATATGTATATGCAACACTGCCAAAATCAGTGGCTGGATCACTTGCGTTACCAGGATTATCCACACTAACTAGAGAATAGGTTACAGTTGATGAATTGCTACTGCTACTTGAGCTTCCTCCACATGCAGACAAGGAAAGCACTGCTGTTGCGAATATGGCAGCAATACAAGCGCCACTTTTTTTTATCATTGATGGTTGCTCCAAAAACAAGTTATAGTTTAGTGAATAACAAATTATACAATAAAAAAGAGATGCATCAATTAACACATCTCTTTTTTATCTAATGAATGATGTAACTACGCTTTTTTACGGTATGGTAAATAAACAGGTGCCCACATATATTCATCAATCAGATAATTAATAGTTTTTTCATCCAAAGATTCATAGCTAGTTAATTTAGCCGCAACCGCTTCTTTTGCCACTGCTTGCGCAATATGGCGAGAAACCGCACGCACTTCTTTTAATGGTGGGAGTAAATTGGCTTGTGGGTCATTCTTGGATGGAGAAATTTCTGCTAATGCTTTGGCTGCAATTAGAAACATTCGATCGGTGACTCTTCGGGCATTTACTGCACGAACACCCAAACCAATTCCTGGAAAGATATAGGAATTATTAACCTGATCAATTCGACGTAAGCCAGAACCTGTATCATATAACGGAAAAGCCGTTCCAGTACCAACAATCGCTTTACCATCAGTCCAATCAAGTACGTCATGTGGATTTGCTTCCGCTTTTTCAGTCGGGTTGGATAAAGGGAATACAATTGGGCGTGGGCAATTTTGGCTTAATGCATTAATCACATCGCGAGTAAAAATTCCGCCTTGTGCGCATACACCAATTAACATTGTTGCTTTGACATTCTGCACTGTTTCCAGTAAGCTGATATTGCTACTATCTGCAAACTGCCAGTTTGGATAATCTTCTAATTGCTTAACAAAAGGTTTTTGAAAATCGAGACTACTTACTTTATCGCTAATCAAACCAAAGCGATCTACCAGAAAAATATTAGCGTAAGCTGCTTCACGTGACAAACCAGCATCAACCATTGCATCGACAATTAGATTACTGATTCCAACACCCGCAGACCCAGCGCCAACCACGGTGATTTTTTGCTGTTCCAATGGCACGCCTGATGCATTAATTGCAGATAACAGTGCACCAACCACAATCGAAGCAGTACCCTGAATATCATCATTGAAGGTACAGAGTTGATCCTTGTAGCGATTAAGTAATTTTAAGGCATTGTTTTGCGCAAAATCTTCCCATTGCAATAAAACATTCGGGAAACGGCGCTTAATTGCTTGGACAAATTTATCAACAAAATCATCATATTCTTGTCCACGTACCCGTTTGTGGCGCCAGCCTAAATACAGCGGATCATCCAATAATTCCTGATTGTCGGTACCAACATCTAAGATGATTGGTAGGGTTTTATTTGGCGCAATTCCAGCACAGCCAGTATATAAAGACAACTTACCAATTGGAATCCCCATTCCTCCAGCACCTTGATCACCAAGACCTAAAATACGTTCACCATCTGAGACTACAATTACTTCGGTATCATCAAAATGGATATGATCTAGAATCTCATCAATATAGTCCCGATTTGGGTAGCTAATGAATACACCACGAGCACGGCGATAAATTTGCCCAAATTTTTGACATGCAAGCCCAACGGTAGGTGTATAAACCAAAGGCATAATTTGCTCAGTGTATTTATCCAGTAAAGCATAGAACAAGGTCTCGTTACGATCTTGTAAGTTGCGCAAATAAATATGGCGTTCCAGATCACTGGGACTATTAACGACAATTTGATAATTTTTATCAACAATTTCTGATGGTGGTAAATATGCTGGTGGCACTATTCCGCGCAAACGAAAAGCGATTCGTTCTTCAGCCGTAAACGACCGTCCTTTGTTTAGAACTGGGTTATTAATTAAATCATAACCGCTTACATCTACTTCAATATACTTCTGACCGGTTTCATCCCGTTTAATATTTAATTTCATTTATTGATCCTCACTAGTTACGGCTGATTATACAAATATTCTTTGAGTCTACAAACTCTAATACTTAATATTATAGCAATTTTAAGCCCTGATAATTTAATATTTGATTTTGCAATTGCTCACATACTACACTATGGAAAAATGTCTTTTAACCTATATGTGGGGAAATTTCTGTTTTTCTATCGGCTTTGGTTCGTCCGATAAAGGTTTAATAGGATTGGAATGATAATTAGTATTGTGTAAAATTTCCATACGGTTACTAAAAACGAGGCAATAATTAAACCACCAATGAAACTAGCAAATGTGATTCCTAATAGACGAAGTTCTTCATGACGTTTTTCTGCAATCATATGTGCCAGATTCAACAAATTCATGGTATAAGCAACTAAGTTAAATTTAGTAGCGTGCAGCCGATAAAAAATATTATTCATGATTACGCTCATAACGGTTGCAATATTAGCCGCGATTAAAAATCCCCAACTATTTTCACTTAGACTATTTAGTTGGAGAGAAATTGTTCCAGCAATGAAATAAATTATTACAAATGCAAATGTTAGGCAAATTCTGAATTCCGTACTCTTCTTTGCAATGAAATTATGTACAAGTATTCCAGAAATTATGAAGTTTAATAAAAGTGTCAGACGCACCCAGTCACTAAACCCAAATTTGGTTGCTACATCTGTCACAAAATAAATTAGATTACCAGTCATTAAAACTACGAATACTTTATGTAACATAATAACAGAGATTGCATCACTGACACCATTAATAAAAGCTAGCTGACAGTAATTCAGAAGATCGCGTTTTTCCATTGGTAAATTCCTAAAATTAATCAATTATTATTCATAACGTTATTTTAACTATTAGCTTAGTCTATTGTTAGAGTAATTCTCCTCTATTTAAAAGATTAGTGCTAATGAAGTTCAGGAATCCTTCTAACTTTTGAATATACTATTTTAAACAAAAAATAAAACTGTTAAAAATTTATGCTATAATAACGACGACATTTTTTAAAGGTTAATCTAACAATGAGTAATGTTGTTCATACTACTGATGCTTCGTTTGAAGCTGATGTTCTTAAAGCTGAAACCCCTGTATTAGTTGATTTTTGGGCCGAATGGTGCGGACCATGTCGTATGATTGCGCCGATTTTAGATGATTTGTCGCAAGAGTATGCAGGACGTTTGAAAATAGTTAAAGTAAATGTTGATGAAAACAGCGTTTCAGCTGCCACTTATGGTGTGCGCGGAATTCCAACTCTGCTTTTGTTTAAAAATGGTGAGTTAGCCGAAACTAAAGTTGGGGCACTGCCAAAAGGTCAATTAGCAGCTTTTATTGACAGCAACATCTAAAGTAGATTACAATGGTTACCTGTGACAGGTGACCATTTTTTATTGTCCACTTTTCAAACACTCTTAGACTGTCAAGTTCACTTTTAAATCTAAAATCAAATCAATAGCATCATCGCAATATCATGGGATAGATAAAGCCTGAAAGCTGAAACCTAATACACAAAGTGAATCCAGCCGTAATTTATAATTTAAAATTTTTTGGTGTATTTATGCATTTATCTGAAATTAAAGATATCCATGTCGCTCAGTTATTGGAGATGGCCGCTGGATATAATATTGAAAACGCAAGTCGTTTACGTAAACATGATCTAATCTTTGCTATTTTGCGCAAAGTTGCCGAACAAGGCGAGAATATTTCTGGTGGTGGTGTTCTTGAAGTTTTACCCGATGGTTTTGGTTTTTTACGTTCACCAGATACTTCGTATTTAGCTAGCCATGACGATATTTATATTAGCCCAAGCCAGATTCGTCGCTTTAACTTACAGACTGGCGATACTATTGATGGCGAAATCAGAATGCCGAAAGAAGGCGAAAAATATTTTGCACTGGTGCGCGTAGATAAAGTTAACGGAAATGCACCTGAAGCGAATAAGCATAAGATTTTATTTGAAAATTTAACTCCATTATTTCCTGAACAACAAATCCATTTAGAGCGCGATATTAAAGGCGAAGAAAACTACACCGGGCGAATTATTGATTTATTTGCACCGATTGGAAAAGGGCAGCGTGGTTTATTGGTTGCTCCTCCTAAAACGGGTAAAACAGTGATGTTGCAACATATTGCGCATTCAATTACTGCCAATCATCCTGAAGTTGAATTGATTGTGTTGCTGATTGATGAGCGCCCAGAGGAAGTTACTGAGATGCATCGTTCGGTTAAGGGTGAAGTTGTTGCTTCTACCTTTGATGAGCCAGCAGCTCGTCATGTGCAAGTTGCTGAAATGGTTATGGAAAAAGCTAAGCGTTTGGTTGAGAGTAAAAAAGATGTAGTTATTCTTTTGGATTCAATTACTCGTCTTGCCCGTGCGTATAATACAGTAGCGCCTGCTTCTGGTAAAATTTTAACTGGTGGTTTGGATGCTAATGCCTTGCACCGTCCAAAACGTTTCTTTGGTGCCGCACGTAATATCGAAGAAGGTGGATCGCTGACAATTATTGCGACTGCACTGGTTGAAACTGGATCACGGATGGATGATGTGATTTATGAGGAATTTAAAGGTACTGGTAATATGGAATTACACCTAGACCGTGATATTGCTCAGCGTCGAATTTATCCCGCTATTGACATTCTTAGTTCTGGTACGCGCCGCGAAGAGCTTCTGCTTAGTAAGGATCAGTTACAAAAGATGTGGGTGTTACGCAAATATCTCGCGGAAAAACAATCAATTGAAGCCAGTGGCTTTGTATTAGAGAAAATTCGTGAAACTAAAAATAATGGTGATTTTTTTAATGCGATGACCCGCTCGTAAAATTGTGACTTGAATTATATGATAGATCGCCGTTGCGTGGTCAATATGCCCCGACTTTTCTAGAGCCGGGGCTTATCTAATGATTGGTTATTGTTGGTGATCTTATGTTAAACATTAGATTTATCAGCCAAAAATAGGTGCAAAACAAGGTATAATAACCGACTATGAAGAAACAACTCTTATTACTTTTCAGTCTTGTAGTTATGTTTTTCCAAGCACAAGCTATTGACTTGTTTGGAACATATCAAAAGGCATTAGCTTATAACGCTGATTATTTGAGTGCTATTGCACTCAATCAAGCAGGGCAAGAGCAGCAAAATATTGCGCGTGCGGCACTATTACCTCAGATTGCCGCAACTGGATCATTGACTGAAAATTACTTTAATCAAGGTGGAGTGCAAGCCTACTATCACCAGCCAATCTATAGCGCATCTCTGAATCAGGTTGTTTTTGATTTTAGTAAATTTTCTGCTTATACCAAGGGTAAATTCGCCACACAGCTCTCCGATTTACAATTGCTTAATGCGCAACAGCAATTAATGGTTAATGTAGCACAAGCTTACTTTGATGTGCTATACGCTGAAGATACTTTGTTGGCGACACGCATGACTAAAGAAGCTTTAAAACAACAAATGACTCAGGCGCAAGCTGCGTTTAAGGTTGGTTCGGTAACGGTTGCGGATGTCAACGATGCAATGGCTGGTTATGATTCAGCTGCAGCGCAAGAGATTCAAGACACTAATAATTTAATATTTAAGAAAAATATTTTTCGCAATCTAACAGGGGTTGATCCAGAGCAGATTCAACCGATTCAGGATGAACTGAAACTTACTTTGCCAAGTCCAAGCAGTGATGCTTCATGGTCGTCAATGGCAGAAAGTGGCAATGTTAATAATAAAATAGCTGGAAAACAGATAGATATGGCGAAGCAGGATATTTTAATATCACGCTCAGGGCATTTTCCGATAGTTTTACTTAACGCGCAATATCAATATCAGGATACTGCTGGATTGGATGCAACCAATGCTACTCCAACACAGATGCAAATGTTTAATATTCCTGGTAGTGTTCTTTCTAACTATAGCACTGGTGCAATAGGTCTACAAGTAAGTATTCCGATTTCATCTGGTGGAACGGTTAATGCGCAGACCAGACAGGCAATTGATGTGTTTGAATCTTCTCAGCAGCAGTATGTTTATGTTAAGCGTCAAACTGATCAGAATATTCGTAATGCTTATTGGAATGTCCAAAATGGGGTGAGTATTGTTAAGGCTCAAAAGGCAGCGTTGCTTTCGGCTAAGACCAAACTAGCATCAGATAAACTAGGCTATCAAGTTGGAATTCGAAACAGTGTTGATCTGGTCGCTTCTCAAAAAAATTACTACCAAACTTTTCAAACTTATCAGCAAGCTCGTTATAACTATTTGATGGCAGAAATTCAACTTCAATATCTTTCTGGCTTGATTGATGGGCGTTTTATGCAAGAGATAAATGCTAATATTAAGAATTAATTGAATAGACTTTGTAATGAGAGAAAATAAGGTTTAGCATTACGCTAGCCTTATTTTTTACTACAATATTGAACTAAACGGTTTAGTGTGGTACAATCACGCCATGAATACTTAGCATGGATGGGTTAATAATGAAGAAAAGACAAATTTTAGCTGCGGCAACTGAACTCTTCATGCGTTTGGGGTTTGGGCAGGTAAGTATGGATACGGTGGCGAAGGAGGCAAAAGTTTCCAAAGCTACACTATATGCTCATTTTGGTAGTAAAAATGAGCTATTTGCTGCAGTGATTGCTCATTACATGGTACAAGAACATATTGCACTTCCTCAGTTATCCGCCATGCCTGCTGATTTTGATGATTTACTCTCTCACATAAAGCGTTATATTCAAGATGGAATAAATTATTATAGCAATGAATCAGTGGTACGGTTATATCGCTTATTAATTAGTGAGGTAAATAAGTTTCCTGAGGTCTTTGAGTTATTTTTTGGTGATAAGCAGGGACGTATGACGCCTGTGTTAGCGGAGTATCTAATCAAATATGCCAGTCATAATAAACTAAATGAGAAAGGTTGTTTTGTATTAGCTAGTCAGATTTTAGATTTAATTCGTGGTGCCTCGCTGTGGATTAAATTGGTCAATAATCCGCAAAAGCAGCAATTTTTGCTAGGCTCAAAGCAGAGCGCGGAATTGGTTTATGCGAGTGTAGAATTATTATTAACAAATTATTTTAAGGAATAAATTATGAAAAAAGCATTGATTCTAATTGATTATATCAATGAAATTTGCCATAAAGATGGTGCATTTGGCTGTTTTCCAATGTTAGAAGCAAATCAGGCAATTGCTAAACTTAATCGCTTACTTGAACATGCGCGTAAAAACTCATGGTTGGTAGTGTGGATTATTGTTGGATTTGATAAAAACTATTCGGAAGCGAGTAGCAATTCTCCACTTTTTACGCGAGCAAGAGAATTTCAAAAATTTCAACGTGGAACTTGGGGCACTGAAATTCTGGCTGATTTGGATTATCAAGCTGGAGAACTAATTATTTGCAAGAATGCCGTAAATCCTTTTCATGCAACGAATTTGGACCACGTACTGCGCGTAAATGGCATTGAAGAATTATATATTAGCGGCGTTTCTACTGAAGTTGCGATTCAGTCATGTACCAGAGATGCTCATGATCGGGGTTATAAGGTAAATGTAATTGCAGATTGTTGTGCCAGTTCTAGACCGCAATTTCATGGAGTTTCTTTGGAAATGCTGTCATATCTAGCAAATGTGGTGCAAAGCGCTTCTTTAATCTAAAAGTGCTTACAAATGACAAACAAGCACCCCTTGGTTTTTAGTCTTGAGCTCAATCCTCGCTGGATAGCAATGAGTGCACTTGCAATTGCACCAGGGATTACTTATGCAATCTGGCAGCAAAGTGCTCTGTGGTTAGTTGCACCGTTTTTGGCAATGTGCGGGATTTTACCTTATGGCGGCAGCTATCGAACGATTTGGTTGGCTTTACTAAATGTTGTCGTGATTTGTAGTTTAGCATTCCTTGTCAAGCATCTGATTCTGCTGCATAGTTTACCAAGCATGCTAATTTTTATTGTTTGCCTAGCATTAGTTGCTGGATTTGTCGACAGCGCGGAGGCACAACTTAAAAGCTTTTCCAGCTGGCTAATCATTGGTTCGATTTATGGCGGCGAGCATTTAGTCGCATATTCATTGGGTGAGTCAGATGTACTCAAGCTCATATTGCTGGCATTTGCTGGGATTATCTTAGCAACTATCTTTAGGCTACAAGGGTCAATTAGGCTTGAACCTAAGTTGCCCCGAGTTCACGAGCCAGAATTTATCTTTTGCTTTAAATATCTACTCCCGATGGTATGCACTACATTATTGTGGTTTAAGTTAGATCTTCATGAAGCTCAGTGGTTAGTTTGGTCTAGTTTAAGCGTGGTTTTTCTGGAAATTGAGGCACTCTATTTACGCTTTCAACAGCGCTCATTGGCTGTTATTTTAGGTTGTTCTTCTGGTTTATTGCTAAGCCATTTTTTACCAGTTAGTGAGTTTATTACATATCTTTCATTAATCCTACTGCTGCTTAGTTTGCGTGGTTTTAAGGATTATTTTCCAGCTTATTTTTTGCGCTGTTTTTTAGTGGTTATATATGCCGGAAATCATTCATTAGCAATTGCGTATGAACGATTTAGTAATGTGATTCTTGGTGGGTTGATTGGTTTTATTTGCACCTATTGTTTGATCAAAGTATATGAGTTCTTAGCGGCGCGTGTGCAGAAATTATAGTGGACGATCAAATTTACTTCCATTTTTTATAAAATCAGCGTAAATATCTGTTTTATCTTTAAAGAAAATGTTTGCTTCACTATAGCAATTGCCTGCGTAACAACTTAAACGTACGTATTGATTATATCGAGTTCCTTCCTTTCCAATTAATGGATGAATATTCATTTTAACTAGTAATACAAAGTCATAAGCAAAACTATAGCGAATACTGTTTCCATAGATATAGCAGCCCTGATTATTGGGCAATACTTGAAAATAATCCGTATTATTAAAAGTACTGTTGTCAGGAGTTATTGGATTTTTTCCATCTAGATCATGTAAGAGGCTGCAATCATGAGTATCTAGGTAAACTTGAGTATTAACGTTAGTGAAATTTAATGCTTCTGTGGTATGTAAAAAAATTAACATAAGTGGGCGACTCATTGCGATTGCAACTATTAAAATAAACATGATTAATCTCTTGGAGAGCTTGCTAAGTGCTTGGTGCTTAAGATGAGTAAGGTATAGACCCACCAATGAATAGTATATTCCAAGCCAGATTAGAATCAACTGAATTTTAAAGCTTAATGAGATGCCTTCTGGCATAAAGATAAAAGCGCCGACAGTAAAACTAATTAGTAATAGGCAAAATTTTATCCAAAATTTGAAATTAGAGTCATCCTTAAGATAACTGGTAAAAAAATTTACGATAAAAATAATTATAACTGGGTAAATCACTAAAGTTATAATGGAGACGATAATTGTAAAAATAAAGAATGAGGCATATGCCGCCACACTAGTTTGCGGAATAAATAGAAAGCGAGACTCTTGTAGAATAATGCTAAAACCGATTGAGCATGTTGCAATAATAAACGGTAATATGTTCTCCGTTTTAAATAAGTGTAAGATTAAATGAGTGAAGATGAATTTATTGAAATCTAACAAATTCATACCGCGAAGTTGTTGAAAGTGATTGCGATAATGAGCTTTAATATTGGTTAACATGGTAATTCTTTTTGATTTATTGTAGCTGATAGTATAACATGATTGTTTATACAAAATCCATAAAAACAAGAACGATTTTATACTCAAAATATTTGATTTTTGGATGCGAGGTATTGATAAAAAAGACGATGAGTATATGGTGTATTTCAAGCCTTAATGAGTATACAATAGGGTACAATATAGGATTAGAATCTATTTTCAATTAAGGGGTTAAGTTATGGGGCAAAATATGCGGGTAGTTAGTGCAAAATATGTCTTTGATGGGGTGAGTTTACTTTCGGATAAAGCTGTTTTGATTGATGGTAACACCATTATTGACGTTGTAGATAAAAATAAGGTTTATGATGCTAGTCAAATTGAAGATTTTGGTGATAGCGTAATTAGTGCTGGTTTAATTGATTTACAATTAAACGGTTGCGGCGGAGTGTTGTTTAATGATTCAATTACGCTTGAAACGCTAGAGACGATGCACCAAACCAATTTACGTTATGGTACAACCAGTTATCTGCCGACTTTGATTACTTCAGCCGTTGCAGATGTGATGCAAGCTTTGGAAGTTACCAAGCAATGGTTTAAACTATACGGTAATACTCGTGGTGTAGTTGGATTGCATTTGGAAGGTCCATTTTTATCAGTTGAAAAACGTGGTATTCATCCCTTAGAGTTTATCATTAAGCCAACTGACGATTTATTGGCGGCAATTGTTCCCTACACTAAATTTTTCCCGATTAAAATGACGCTTGCTCCTGAGAATTTTACTACTGCACAGATAGAATATCTGGTAAAACATGGTGTGATTGTATCGGTTGGACACACTAATGCAACATATGCACAGGCTGAGGCTGCGTTTAATCATGGCGCAGCAACCGTAACGCATATGTTCAATGCCATGAGTGGAATGACTGGACGTAATCCTGGGGTCATTGCCGCTGTTCTAGCAAATGCACCTTATTTGGGGTTGATCGTTGATTTATTGCATGTCGATAAAGCAAATGTGCGGTTATTATCACAGTTAAAACCAACGACAACTTATTTGGTAACGGATGCGGTTACACCGACTGGTACTGATATGACTGAGTTTGATTTTGCAGGTAAACACCTTTATGTTCGTGAAGGGCGTTGTGTTGATGATGCTGGTACGCTTGGTGGTGCATATTTAACCATGAATGAAGCAGTAGAGAAATGTGTTAATGAATGTGAGTTAAGTCTAGAGCAAACGCTTACGATGGCAACCTTAACGCCTGCGCGTTTAATGGGGCTGGATCAACAATTAGGTAAGATCGCAGCAGGATATCGCGCGGATTTAATTGCGCTAAACCTGAAGGATTATTCGTGCACAATTATTTAGAACATTATGTAGCGGCTCTGGACATGGTAATTTTGCCAGAGCAAAAAACGATAGTTGTTAATCCTGAGTCGCTTTTTGTTTATTTATCACCTGCTATTCGTGAAGATTATGGTTTGAATGGTGCGGATTATCGCACAGCAAGCTATATTGATTTGCCACCAATTCGTCAAATTGCTCCTAGCTGTGTTGCAGAAGATAATGAATGTCTGACAACGCTCAAAATGCAGCAATACATCAGTTCGCAAAACCATCATGGCGAGATTCAATTATTTCTAAAACAGAAAACACCAATAGTTGATCCAGCCAGCAATGTTGGCGTAGGCGTGCGGGTTGATTTTTTCCCGATCTATTCGCTTGGGCATTTTAAACCCTACATCAATAGCCATATCGTGCAATATGCCTCTGATGCATCTGAGGTGTCTATTCGGCAAAAAATTGAGCTGACTATGATTGAGGAATTAATTTTATTTTTGCTGATTATGTACGTTAAGCCTAAAGTAGTAACTTTGCATCTCAACGCAATTTTACATAAAAATATTGCCGTTAGTACTGTTCGCAATACGATTCATCAACAGCTCTTGCGTAAATTTGCAGTAGTTAGTGTCGAAGAGCTGATTGATAAAGCGATTTTTTGTGGTTATGATACGATTTTACCGCGGATTATGAGTGAGCAGTTTAGTATTAGGATTAGCTAACAGTTATTAAGCTCTGAAGAACTTTCGCGAAATTTGAATTACAACTCCTGTTCCAATACCCCAGATTGCATTAATCATAAACATGAGAAATATAGTTGGCGGAGTATAATTCATCACGATGCCTTTTAATGGAAAAACTACTAATGCTGCGCATAGTGGGGGAAATATACCGCCAAAGATGAATAGTTTTAACCAATAAGCAAATTTAACCGAATTATGTTTGAAAATCACCGCTGGGATAATCCCCCATATTCCACCCCAAAAAGCCAGTGAAATGAAGGCTGGAATGGCAAAAGGTTTGGTTGGAGTCATTGCATATGGTGCTTTAGGGATAATCCCGAATTGAAACAAAATCTCCAAAATGCCTTGATGAAATACAATTGTTGAGACAAACCCTGCGATAAAACCAATAAAGATAATTTTTCTATTCATAAATATTCTTTCTTAAAGAGAATGATTAAACAACTAAGATTTTTTAGCGCAAAAAAGTGATGCGCTTATTCCACTGATAAAAATTAGCGGGATACCGTAAATCGCCCAATACCAAGTGTAATTACCTGTTTCACCAAAATAAAAATAACAAAATATCCCCCAAGTTATTCCGACTAAAATACTAACATAAGCACCTTGACTATTTGCTTTTGACCAGTAAAACCCGGCAAGTAATGCAAAACAAAATGCAACGATAGGAATATTAAACAAAATCATTTTACTTAAAATATTGTCAATCAAGGTATTAGCAATAATATATGCAATAAGCGCGCAGATTAGTACCCATAAAATATTGGTGCTAACTTTGCTTGAGTTTGACTTAAAAATACTGCCTACTACCAATGTCACCATCGCATTCCACACTCCAGCTAAAGTACTTGCCGCAATAAAAAACAGTACAAGATATGCTACGCTCTGTAGCGCATGTGGTAATGCATTGCGAATCAAATATGGTAAGCCCAACTGGATATCTGCTAATTGTACTCCCTTGCTACGAAGAATGGCAGTCGCTAAAATTCCTAAACCATAGAGCAAAAATATTATTATTGCGGCGATTGCTGCTGCGAAGTAAGCTGTTTGCTGGGTTTTGGCAGCGACGATTTTTTGCCCGTACCAAGGTGCAATAATATAGCTAAACATAGTTAAAATTGTTAATGAAATGATGAATTTAGGTGGCAGTAATGCTTGCATTTGAGCTAAATTAAATGCTGGAACCTGATTACTTTGTGGAAGATGATAACTAAAATATACTAAAAGTGGAAAGAACAATATAACGAAAATAAAAGATAAGACATCTAGTGCAATAATAGAGCTTAATCCTCCACGCAGGGTTAGCAATAAAATAACTATAACTAGCGCAGCACTGAGGATTAAAGAATTAATTGGAATTAGTGGCTGCATTAGTAACGTTAGCGATTTGATATAGGCAGCACTAAAGCCAAGCATTGCTAAAAATAGTACGCTTGCAACCAGTAATTCTAATTTTCGTCCATAGCGAGTAGCAAAAAAATGTGCTACAGATACTCCATTGAACTGCTTCCATTTTTTGGCGACAGTTAAAGTATAAAAAAGTAGCCCAATTAGAAAAATGAACGGCATTGCTAATGCCCAGTAGCCAGCTAAATATCCCAAAGATGAGAAAGAAATCAAAGTTCCGGTATTAAATTCAGTCATTACCAGTGTTGCGACCAGTGGTAAGAGCTTAGTATGCCGCCCAGCTAACAAATATTCATCTTGTGACTTTACTCGATTAGAGTTTCTAAGACTATAGTAAGCAATCAATAAAAAGCAGAGTGAAGCTGAAATTATTCCCATTAAGCATTATCCTTCTGCCAAAAATGAAAAAAACGCAGATGTAAGAACGCACTTAATAAAACTAAAACAATATAAGCATAAGCCAGTGGCGTAAATAGACTAGGAAGTATAATCATCAACGCATAAAAAATAAATGCTTCGGCTCGTTCAATCAAACCATTATGATAAAAAAAGCTTTTATTGCTATTTTGCTCGACGAAGATTCCAACCACGAGAAAACTGGTAATGCAGATCAGATTAGCAAATAGCATCAAAAAGCAAGCAATTCCACGGCTTGGGTCAACCAGATAAAGTGCAAAAATTACGGCACTTTCAACAACTCGATCCATCACAATATCCAGAGCGCCACCTAGTTGGCTGGAATTATCACAAGCTCGCGCGACAGAACCATCCAAGGTATCCAGATAACCCGAAAAGGCGAGTATAATTATTGCCAACCATGGATAATGAAAATACACTGCGGGGATAACCAATAATCCAACTATACCAGATAGCACGGTAATTGCAGTTGGAGAAAATTTACAACCCATTTTTAATATCGGGGCAATAAATATTTTTTGGTAGTGATGACGGAATTTTTGTTCGAGCATATATTTGCTTACCAGAAAAATTTTAAGATTTTGACAATAAATTTTACTTTTGCCGAGAATAATAATGGCTTATAATATTCGCCAACCACTTGCTTATTTAAATCACTCAGGGTTGGGTAGGGAATAATGTTTTTGGTTAATGCCTTGACGCTCTCACCACGATTGATTAGATCTATCCATGGCGCAAGCAATTCGCCAGAATTTAATCCCAAGATTGACACACCCAATACTTTACCTTTTTTAGTGGTAATTAGTTTAATTTTCCCTAAGAGCTCACGTTCAGCCTGAGCTCGGTCATTTCTTTTATATTCAAATTCACTGACTAGCATGTCATGGGGATATTGAGCTTGGGCTTCGCGTTCGAGTAATCCGACATGAGCTAATTCGGGATAAGTATATGTTACCCATGGCACTGCCTGATAATTTACTTTGGCTCGTTGTCGGAAAATGATATTGCGAATCACAATTCCTGCGTGATAGCCCGCTATATGGGTAAATTGATAATCTCCCGCCACATCACCAATGGCAAAAATTTTCTTATTCGAGGTTCTTAATCTTTCATCGACGGTAATTTTGTGTGGTGTCTGCTCAACATTTGCGGCAGCTAGATTTAGTTTATCTATATTAGCTTTACGTCCGGTGGCAAGCAAGAGGTGCGAGCCATTAATGATTTGTTCTCTGCCATTTACTTCCACGACTATTTCAATTTGCTGAGTATCATTATAGCCAATTCGGAGTATCTTAATATCTTCAAAAAGGTTTAACCCTTGATTGAGCATGTTTTGGCGTAATTCAGCAACTAAATCAGCTTCGTCACGCGGCAAGATTTTACCTAAATTAAGGAGGGTTACCTTGATGCCAAGCATTAAAAAGGCTTGAGCTAATTCACAACCAATTGGACCACCACCAATTACCAATAAATGCTCTGGGGTTTCAGTCAAGTTAAAAATAGTTTCATTAGTTAGATAGCTCACCTTATCCAAGCCAGAAATTGGTGGTATTACTGGTGAAGAACCAGTCGCAATAACAAAGTATTTGGCAGTAATAATATCATCATTAACTCTGACACTCTTGTTGTCAACAAAGCTGGCATATCCTTGATAGATGGTAGCACCCAGCCCAGTGAAACGTTCTACTGAATCATGCGGTGCGATATTAGCAATTACCTGATGTATGGATTTCATTACCTCGCTAATTATTATTGGTTTAGCGCTAGCGTGAAAGCCAAATTTGGCAGATTCAGTTATTGCATAATAGTGCTTCGCGCTAGCCAGTAAGGCTTTAGATGGTACGCAGCCATAATTAAGGCAATCACCACCCATTTGATGCCCCTCAATTAATGCAACTTTGATACCAAATTGACATGCACCAGCCGCCACACTTAAACCACCAGCGCCAGCACCGATAATACAAATATCATAATGATGATTAGCCATTGGTTTTACCCTTTTTGAGTGATTTAATAATCACTGGAATAAATGAAATGATGCCAAGTAAGGTTAGTGCCAGCAAAATTTGCGGACTAATTAGCGAGCTTAATTTAAACTCGCTTGAATTTTGTGCAAAAATAGTAGTTAGGCTTGCACCTATATTTACATAAACAAAAGTGCCGGGAATTATTCCCAAAAAAGTAGCTAAAATAAAATCACGTAATTTGACATTGAAGATTCCAGCGGCTAAATTTATCAGCCAAAAGGGCATGATTGGGAGAAATCTTAAACTTAAAAGATAATAAAAAGCATTCTGTTTGAAATTAGTTTCCATGAATTTTACCTTACTGCCGATTTTAGCTGCTACACTTTCACCAAAAGCTAACTTAACTGCAATTACCAGCAGAGTCGCACCAATAGTTGCAGAAGTTACCACCAGAGATGTTCCAATGATACTACCAAATAAAAACCCTGCCAACAAAGAAAGGGTACTAGCTCCAGGAATTGATGCGGTTACAAGCACTATGTAACTAATACAAAAAACAGCAATTGATAGGTAATAGTGGTTTTGCACATATAATGCTAATTGAGCGTGGTATTGTTGTAGGCTAGCAAAATTGAGATAATGCATAATATTAAATTTAATTGCGGTAATAATAATTATCACAATTATAATTAATGGTATAAAGCGTTTTAGATTTTTCATTTAATTATTACTTTTTAATTGATGACTGAGCGACAGCAGCTTTTACAGATTTAAATGGGATACACAGCATTTTGGCTAAATTTTGTGTTACTTGCTCATCGCGCAAATAATTCAACCCTATTATCATATTCTTATGTCCCGCTTGTGGTTGAGCCTGATAGGTTCCACAGAGTCGATCCCACCATGGGATGTTAAATCCAAAGTTAGAATTTAATTCTTTGTTTACTATCGAATGATGAACGCGATGCATATCTGGAGTCACTAATATTAAACGTAGTAATTTATCTACTGAGTATGGTAGTCGAATATTGCCATGGTTAAACATTGCGGTAGCATTTAATAAAATCTCAAAAATAATTATCGCGACTACTGGGATACCTAAGGTTATAATTACTGCAAATTTAATCAGCATTGATAGAATGATTTCGAGAGGATGAAAACGTGCACCGGTGGTGACATCATAATCTAAATCCGCATGATGAACTTGGTGGAGCTTCCAAAGCCAAGGTAGTTTATGAAATAGGACATGCTGCAAATAAATCGCAAAGTCAAGAATAACAACAGACAATCCAATCACCCACCAGCCAGATAAATGCCAATAGTTTATAATTCCAAAATTATGTTGGACTGCCCACCATGCGATTCCAGTTGCGGCAACTGGAAAAATAAGCCGAAGTAGGATAGTGTTTAAGAATACCAGACCTAGATTATTTATCCAGCGATAGAATTTACTAATCTTTAATTTACGTCGTGGTGAGATGATTTCCCAGATTGCTACGCTAGCCAAAACGACAATGAAAATCATTAGCCGGAATAAGCTTTCATGAAGAATTAGGTAATTACTCACATTTATTCACTAATTTTAGCTATTACAATCTTGTTTAGCAAATTTCTTTACTTTGGGAGTGTCTATACTACCGCAATTACAAATTGATGCTCCAGTTTTTCTTTTGATGCGTAATAGCAGTCTGCCAATCCAAAATAGAGCACCTATCCCTATCAAGGTAATAATGATAATGTCTAATGATCTCATTTTATTACTTTCTCTTTGATTGGCACTATTTAGCTGCAACTAATGGTAAATATTGTCCATACCCTTGTTGCTTCATTTGACTCTCTGGTATAAAGCGCATTGCAGCAGAATTCATGCAATAGCGCATTCCTGTTGGAGCAGGACCATCATCAAAGACATGTCCAAGATGCGAATTTGCGTAGCGAGACATAACTTCAGTACGAGTGCTGAAAAATCCGTGATCTACTTTAGTAGTAATATATTTACTATCAATTGGTTTACTAAAACTTGGCCAACCAGTTCCAGAATCATATTTATCTTTAGAGCTAAATAATGGTTCCCCAGAGACTACATCAACATAAATTCCCGCAGCATGATTATCCCAGTATTGATTGTGAAACGCTTGCTCAGTAGCGCTTTTTTGGGTCACTTTATATTGTTCGGGAGTTAATTCTTTCAATCGAGCAGGCTTATTAAAATCTTGATAATTGTTATCAGCAAAAGCTCCTGCTGATAAAATAGCTAAACCGATAATTAAATATTTATTTTTCACCCCAGACCTCCTTAACTTTAGCATCACGTCCACAATTCCAGCGGTAAAAGTGGTAGCGGTAATCATTTTTACGGTAGTATTCTTGATGGTAATCCTCAGCAGGATAAAAAGTAGTAGCTGGGACTAGCTCAGTATAAAAAGGTTTAACCTGTTTCTGCACTTTCTTAAATTCACTTAAAGCTTGCTGCTGTTGTCCTAAGTTTAGATAAAGAACTTTGCTTTTATATTGTGAGCCAGTATCGCAGAATTGTCCAATATTATTAGTTGGATCAACATGGTGCAAGAAATAATTAACCACTTGGGAATAAGTAATTTTCTTATTATCAAAAATTACTTTGACTACTTCAGAATAGCCACTACCGCCAGCAGAAACAGTTTCATAGGTAGGGTTAGGTGCTGTACCACCATCGTAACCAGCAATAGTGCTTTCGACACCGTTTAATTTATCAAAATCAGCTTGCATACACCAAAAGCATCCGCCAGCAAAGATTGCTTGCTCAGTGCTAGCATGACTAATTGCACACCAACCTAGTAAAATTAGCATTATAATTTTTCGCATAGCATCGATCCTTTATTAATAATTGGTTATTATAACAATTATAACCCTAAAAGTGTCAGTTAGATATTTTGTTATAGTTTCCAATCTGTAACTAGTATGCTATATGTATTTGCTATCGCTTTAATTATTTGCTGTAGCTTGTGATAGAATTTGCTTTAATACTTCAAGATAGCTATTAAAACGTGATTTACCTAACTCAGTGACTTCATACTCTGTTTTTGGCTTATTATTTTCAAAAAACTTATGCTGAATTACATATTCTGCTGCAAGTAATACGCGCATGTGTGAAGTCATTTGCCCATCACTCAAATTTAATGCCTTCTTGAGTGTAGTGAAATCAGTTTTGCCAAAACTAAGCAAATAAGTCATAATTTTGGTTCGGTTTGCCTGATGTAAAACTTCGTCGAGTTCGAGATTAAACATGGTTCTGGCGCTCTAAAACAACTCCCATGGTAATATAAGTAATTCCTAAGTAGTATAGTTCCGCGATCCAAGCATTACTTCCGATATAGTTATTTAGCGCAATAGCCACGACGCCCAATAAAATATAACTCCATGAAACATAGCTGAGTAATTTAATCGTAAATCTGGCAAAGAGATTATAGAGTAATCCAATCAGAATTAAGTTCAAAGGTAAGATTAGATCCGCATATCCGCCAAGAGCTAGTGCAATATCAAGTAGCGCCATGGTTTTTAAAATAGTACTGTGAAGCTCAAAGGTTTTTTGTAAAGTTGGTGGAAGTTGATGCTCTGTGGTTTGCTTGCGAGTGGCAAGCTTTACCGCGAATAAGCTAATCAAATAGTAAAATATAACTCGAATAATAACTTGTAACCAAGGATTTAAACTATCGGGTAAATGATTGAAAGCAAGTTCAAATACAGGAACTAGACAGAGGATTATCCCGATTGCAATAGTTTTGCGTCCTGAAAAGAGTAGCTTCGTGTTACTTTGGATAATTTGTTGCATTAAATTAATTTGTGCCAGAGCTTCTTTTTGTTGAGCTAACATGATTTATTTCCTTTATGTGATATAGATAGTACTATTTAATTAATAGTGCAGTCAATATAATAGCATTATGGCTGCAAGCTGTCAAATAATTTTTTTAATCATAATGTGATTTTAATAAGGTAGCACTGTGCGATAATAATCCAAATTGGCAGTTTTTAATTATAGGGACCTAATAGAGCGGAAGAGATAAATTATGAAAAAACTAAATTATTTTCTGGCTTTAAAATTGTTATTATTTAATCAGAAGCTTGGCTAGCTTCTTCAAAAATGTTAATAATGTAGTTTATAAAATCTTGAACAATTTTACGGCGGTGCTTATTTCCATCACTTACCAGATAAAATGATTGGAAATCACTTTGAAAATAATATTCTGGCAATACTTTGATAATTTTGCCAGTTGCCAGTTCTTCCTGATATAAATAATCATTTCCACCAACAATTACTTCATTACTCATTACTGCTTGCTTATCCAATCCTACATTATTAGTCATAAATCGGGTATTTATATGAAGGGCGGCACTATGCTCGGTTTTACTATAAACCTGATAATATCTGATTTTAGTTAAATCATCCTGTATCCGCCCTAAAAGCATGTGATTATCTAGGTTGTTTAGTTTCTCGGGTACTCCGTAGTGATCCTTGTATTCTTTGGTACAATATAATTGAATCTTTATTTCATAGATTTTTCTTATTTTTAAGGCATTTTGTTGTGGGATATGGCGTAAAATTGCAAAGTCATATTTTTCCGCAACTAAGTTCATTTCTCTGGTTTGACTTATTAAATTGATATTGATTTTAGGGTTTTGTTTAAGGTATTGAGGTATTTTTCTTGCGAGAATATACTCAATAATCCCACTGGGAATGGCAATGTCAATATCACCACCTTCGTTTCCTAAATTATTCTGAAATTTGTCCAGCATTGCATTAAATGCTGTATCGTGTTTTATAAATGCTTGATATAAACGCATTCCTTCGGGAGTAATTGCGATACTTTGTTTATTTCTGACAACTAGTTGGCAAGCAAGCTGCTCTTCTAATATTTTAATTCTTCGCCCGATATTGGATAAGTCAATTCCTAGCTTCTGAGCTGCATTCTTGTAACTCCTAACTCCCACAACTGCAGAGAAAATTTGCAGGTCATGGAACATTATGTCATTAAAAGCACTCATAAATATAATTCCTAAACAGGTTTTTAGTAAATTTTTATGCGCTAAATTAAAGTTATACTAATTATTGTTATTTTCATCAAAAGTTGCTACAATAAAATTAATTAAGTTTTGCACTGTTTTGTTTGGTGGGCGATTTTTATCATAGACCAGATAGAAGCCATTAGAATCATCAGAAAAATAATATTCTGGAAAAATTTTAATGATAGTTCCCAGTTTCAGTTCCATTTCATATAGTGCATCTGTTCCGCTTACTATAGCATGATTACCCATAACAATATTTTTATCCGTTGTAGAGCTACTAGTACCAAAACGTGAATTATTGACAAATGTCATAGTTTCAACCCCATTGCTGGCATAAAAATATTTTTGTTCCTCGATATTGGCATAAGTACGGTGGATTAGCATATGGGATGACAATTCATCAATTGTCTTGGGATTTCCGTAGCGTTGTATGTATTCGGGAGTGCAATAAAGATAGAATTTGGGATTATATAGCTTTTTAATAACAAGCTGATTTTGTGAGGGGATGGTTCGTAATATTACAAAGTCATATTTTTCGGCGAGTATATTTGTATTTAAATTATCACAAGTTAGATTTAATCTTACATCCAAGTTATTTTGTAGGTACTGTGGTAATTTTGCAGCTAATATATATTCAATTATCCCGTTAGGAATGATAATGTCAATTGGGTTATTATTTTCTACCTGCTTGGTGGACTGAAATTGTGCAAGCATTTCTTTGAATGAACGTTCCTGTTGGATAAATTCCTGATAAAGTGATATCCCTTCGGGTGTTATCCTGATGCTTTTACCTTCCTTAATGACCAGCAAATGGCTTAATTTCTCCTCCAGAGCGCTAATACGTCGTCTGACACTGGTAGCATCAATTCCTAATTTAATTGCGGCATCAGTATAGTTTCCAAATTCGGCAATTGCAGCAAAAATTTGCAAATCCCGGAAAGTATTTCCTCTAGTCCTTTTCATCATTAATTAACCACTTATTAAGTTGATATTAAGATTATAGCCGATAAATGGTAAAGAGAATTAAAAAAATCATCATTTTCAGATTGCTGCACCAGTGCAAGTAAAGATTGCAGCTATACAAGTAATTCTGCTTCATCTATAGAGTAAAATTTCGTTGTTCAGTCATGAGTTATTCCAAAAGATATCTTGTGATAAAAATTAATTAATATTTAGAAGATAAGGAAGATCATTCTATGAAAAAATTTAAATTTAACCCGCTTGTACAAGCGCTAAGCTTTACGGTGATAGTGCCATTCTTTCTGGCTGGCTGTAATTCTGGTCAGAGTGCTGAAACAGCAGGCACAACTTCAGGAGCGACTTCAACTAAGTCTGCTACTGCCGCTGCAACAGTTACCCCGGTTATTACTATAATCAATAATAGTCAAACCAGTGCAAATTGTGCATATTATATAACTAGACCAGATGGTGAACCTTATGGTCAGACAATAAATCAGCAGGCCAAAAATATTACTTCGGGTAGTAGTGTTACCTGGAATTATATTGATACCATGAATGATTATGAAAACGGTAAATCATTTATCTCGAGTACCAAAACCTCAGTTTGTTCATATAATCTTGGCTGGGGTCCACTAGGCCCAAATAGTGAAGAAGGTGCATATTATATTACCCATAGTTCTGAGAGTAATACACTGACATTTATCGGTTATGGGCTTGCTAGTAGTAAAACAACGGTTAGTTGTACTGACAGTCTGGGTAAGTCTGTGAATAAAATATTAGCTAATGATAATTATAGTCAATTTACCTGCGATTTGAACAAATCTTCTGCTATTACTATTACTTTATCCGGGAATTTAAGTCAGGGTAAAAATCTGATGAATCAGCAAGTATCTGAACAGGATACACTATCTTTTAGTTCAGGTGGTGGGTCGGAAGCTACTTGCATGCTTGATAATAATACTGGTTTAATGTGGGTTAAAGATCTGAAAACTGTGCCAGTCATTGGATCTCAAGCTGGTTCTGTTGCTGGAAATACTCCTGCAACCTCATATCAAAATGCCATCGCTACAATAGCAGAAATGAACAAAAATGGCTATTGTGGACATAATGATTGGCGATTGCCTTCAATTAATGAAATGTCCAGCCTGATTAACTATACTGTCAAAAATCCGCAAACCTATTTGACAACTAAAGGTTTTGCCAATCTTGCACCTGGTGATGGCGATTATTGGACAAGCACCAATTTTGCACCGAATCAGGAAGCTCCATGGGCAGGGTATAACTGGATATCAATGATGTCAGAAACAGGTAAAGGAAGAACTTCTTTTGCTGTAGGAACATATAGCACTGAGGTAAAACAGCCTTCTGCATTATATGTTTGGCCAGTTCGAAGTACCTCAGCAACAAGTAATGCCTCTATTCCTATTTTAGCTACCAGTGATAAAGCAATAAATGGAAAGACTTGGCCAACTACTCGCTTTGTGCCTGATGCTAGTGGTCAGTGCATGGTTGATAAATTAACTGGGTTAACTTGGGTTAAAGATCAGGCTAACTTACAAACTATTGGTGCCTCAAATGTGTTGGCATTATATAAAGATGCCAAGGCTACTGTTGAGCGCATGAATGCAACCGGATATTGCGGAGTTAAAGACTGGCATTTGCCATCTGTGAAAGAACTTGGTACCTTGGTAAATTATAATAAGCCTGACTTTGCCGCGTGGCTAAATAGTCAGGGGTTTAAAATGCATAAAGCTGGTAACTATTGGAATAGCTTCTGGACTGGGAGTATTGTGGCAGAAACTGTTTCACCCGGCTTCCCTGGCCGCGTGTGGTATATGAATAGTGATGGTGAATTTACTTTTGGTATTCAGAGTAATATGCTAAATGTATTTCCAGTAACTTCGGCTAAGGTAAAAGAAGGTAAGCCATTAGCAATACCAACGCCAACTCCAGCGCCAAGTCAACTACAGAAATATCCTGCTGGTATTGGTAGTTATACAGTGGGTAGCGTAGTATTGGGGCGAGATAACAAGCAGTACACCTGTTTGGTTGAAGCTGCGTGTAATTATGCATATTCTGATGCATACTATGATCCGGTAATTGGGCAGTGGGCTAATTTTGCTTGGCAAACTAGTGATGCAACACCATCCAAGTATCCATATTTTCCAAATGGGATTGGCAGTTATGTAAATGGTACTGTCGTAATTAATGCCAATGGTGAATATTACAAATGTTTAGACAAACAATTTTGTAATTTAGGAGATGCTTCTGATGCTCCACTAGATAAATTCCCAAATAATATGACTTGGCAGAAAATATCTGCGGCAGATCTGGAACCTAAACCAACACCGACACCGACTCCAGCGCCAACTCCGCTACCAACCCCAACTGGACAATATCCAGAATATAATGCCAGTGCGGGTAATTATGCCAAGGGAACCATGGTTAGCAGAAATGGTAATCAGTATCGCTGTTTGGTAGCAGACTATTGTAATAACGCAGCTAGTGCTTCTTTCTATGCTCCAGCAACTGGAACATATGCAACAAGTGCTTGGGAGCTGGTGAACTATAAATCATACTCTTCTGATACAGTATTTCCGGTTTTTCCTCAGGGACAAAGTAAATATCTTGAGGGTGATGTTGTTACGGTTAGTGGTAAGCAATATCGTTGTATAAATACTGCGGCGTGTAGCTCTAGTTATAGCGGTTATGCTCCAGCAGCTTCATATGGCGATACGGCATGGAGTCCAGTAACTAACACGGCACAAATATACCCAGCTGGAATTGGTACTTATTATGTTGGTGATGTTGTTATTGGTAGTGATGGCAAACAATATCGTTGCAAGGATAAATCTGGTTGTAATTACAATAATGGCAAATACTATGATCCGGTTAGTGGTACGTACACAGCTACCGCATGGACAAAAGTAAACTAATTATATATCTGATCTTATCCTCAATAGGTTGCAAAGCTGGATTTCAGTGATGCAGCCTCTTTTTAATTTTATTCTTGCTAGTTTTATTTACTTTGTTAATCATAATGTGATTATTAAAGTAATGCTATGTTATAATAATCCGAATTGGCAGTTTTTAATCATACTGATTTGACATAGCAAGAGGAATAAATTATGAGAAAACTAAATTACTTTCTAGCGTTGGTTTGCAGTGGGTTTACGGGCAGTTTTGCATGTACAACTATTATTGTTGGTAAAAATGCCACGAGTGATGGGTCTATTTTGGTCGGGCGTAATGTAGATGCAGGCAGTGGAAATTCTGCAGTTAATTTTTTATATCACCCTCCGCGTAAAGATGGTTATGTCTATAAAAATATCGAAGAATCCGATAATACATTTACCTATCAATTACCAAATAATCTAATGGGGTATAGTGGCGTTCCTGATTGGCAAACTAACTATAGTAGTTTTGAAGAAGTTGGATTTAATGACGCAGGAGTAGGTATATCGGCAACTGAAACTATTCAAAGCAATCCGCAAACGCTTAAAGTTGACCCCTATGTTACAACTAATGGAATTATTGAAGAGGCAATTCCTACCGTTTTATTACCGCAAATGAAGTCAGCTCGCGAGGGTGTGATGCTGCTTGGAAAAATTATTGAAACTCAGGGCTCTGGTGAGGGTTTTGGTGTGGCATTTGTTGATAAAAATGAAGTTTGGTATCTGGAAAATGCTGGTGGTCACCAATGGTTAGCCGTTCGTGTGCCTGATAATGCTTATTTTGTTAGTGCAAATCAATCACGTTTAGGTAAAGTTGACCTTAAAGATAGTAAGAATTACCTTGCTTCACCAAATTTGATTACTTTTGCCGAGAAGAGCGGTTTATATAATCCGAAGCAAGATGGTGAATTTAATTTTCATAAGGTCTATGGACAAAATAATGCAACTGATGTAGCATACAATTATCCTCGTGTTAGCTATTTGCAGGGTAAATATACAGCTAAAACGCTGAAACATCCAGTAAATGATGGTGATTTTCCTGTGTTTTTGAAACCAGATCATAAATTAAGTGTAGCAGATGTTGAAAGCGGGTTGCAAAATTATTTCCAAGGTACAAAATCTGATCCATATACTTCGCAAAATCCTAAAGCTACAGCTCGTCCAATCGCTGTTTACCGCACTCAGCAATCTCATGTTTTGCAAATACGTCCTGATTTACCCGCGCCGATTGCGAATGTTGAACACCTAGAGCTAGGAATGACTGCACTGGGGGTTTATTTGCCATTCTATCAGGGAGCAACAATTCCTGATAGCTATAAATTAGCTACAGGTAAAGCGGATAACGATTCAGCATACTGGAAATTCCGCAAAGTTCAAGCATTGGCCTTACTCAATTTCCCTAAATATGCACCATTGGTTCAAGCGCGTTATGCACAGCTAAATCAGCAAATTAGTTTGAAACAAAAAGAATTTGAGGCGTTGTACCGTAAAGAGTATAAGAAAGATCCGCTTAAAGCTAAACAAATGTTGGATCAATTTACTCAGGCAACAGTAAATGAGGCATTTTTAGTCTCTGATGAGCTGGCTAATCAGATTATTACTGATAAATCTGACGAAATTAATAAAACATATAAATTTCATGGAGATTAATGTGTAGAAATTTAGACTTCATCTGACACACACGATTTAGCTGACAGTTTTTATAAAGTTTATCGACTGATTAAAACTGTCAGATTTCCCCATAAGCATATCACATCTTTT
>ERZ650304.306-NODE-306-length-28567-cov-11.230008_pt1 | contig 28567 bp, 37 predicted proteins | sample MGYA00376240_ERZ650304 | MGnify/ENA primary metagenome ERZ650304 (study PRJEB26733, sample SAMN07839271) | wastewater metagenome | biome: small river; feature: stream; material: water | place: USA: North Carolina | collected 2016-03-01 ... | reverse complement strand
TCGGCCTCGCCCTCCAGCGCCATGACGAGCCCGCCCTGGAGCTCGGCGAAGGTGTTCATCACCTTCTGGGCGTCGTCGCCGTAGCGCTTGACGATCGCCATGTACTCGGCCTCGCGCTGCTTCCAGATCTCGGGCCGGCGGTCGACGGCGTTGGAGATGGCGCAGGCCATCGCGGCAACCCAGTCCCGGAACACGTCGTAGAGGCCATAGCGGCCCGTCAGCGCGCGCAGGCGCTTCGCGATCTCTTCTACACGCATTGGCAACCCCCACCGGTAAGGTAGTGCACCGTCGGTGCACTTGCGAGGCTCACAGCAAGAGCAGGCCGATGTCCTTGGGGTACGGCTTGGGCTTGAGCGACTTGCGGTGGCGCTCGTTGAAGCTCCACACATAGCGCAGGTTCCCCTCGTGCCGCAGCGGGCGGGTGAGCGCGGCGAGCCACCGCTTCACCCAGGCGCGCGAGTCCTCGTCCTCGAGCAGTGGCGCGGCGCCGTGCTTGACGAGCTGCTCGGTGGCGTACCTCCACCCGCGCTCGCGCTTGCGGATCTTCGTGAGCGCGCGCGGGCTGACGACCGTGGCGTCGGGGAGCAGCCGCAGCGTGCGGGGCTTGGTCCGGCCGGTGTAGATGGCGTTGAGCGCCTGGTAGGCCGAGCCGATGTGGCCGCCGAAGACCACCCTACCGTCGGCGGCTGGGCGCGGCACCGGGTCGGCGTGGCTGACCACGCCCGTCCAGCCGTCGCGCCGCAGCCTGCGGAAGCACTCGGCCAAGAACCAGCTCTCGCCGTTGGCCGGCACGATGTCGGTGAGCACGAAGCGGCCGAGCTCGCCGCGCGGGGTGCTCTTGTCGCCGGCGAGGATGTTGAGCACCTTGGGCTGGGCGGGCATGGAGAGGACCGCCACGCCCTCGAGCTGACCGCCCTTGGCGTAGATGCCGAAGCGCCGCAGCGCGGCGGGGTAGGTGCCCGAGTAGTGGTGCTCGCAGACGAAGGCTTTGGGCGTGGTGTCATCGAGCAGCTCGGCGACCTCCCACCGCCGCGGATCGATGGGCTCGCCTGCGGGCCGATAGCAGCCTCGTCGCTGGCGCCAGCGCTGCACCTCACCGACGATCACGGCTTCATCACCGCGACCGCGCGCGTGCCGGGTCCGAGCTGGGTGATGATGCCCTGCTCCTCCATGCGGACGCGGCAGCCGGCCAGGCACATCGGCGGCCCGAACCTCGCCCACATCTGCACCCCGGTCTCGTTGAGGTCTTCCTCGAACGACTCACCGCAGCGCGGGCACTTGGCGCGGCGCTTCACGGCGCGACCTCGAGCTGCTCCAGCACCGCCACGAGCCACCGCCGCGGGACCATAAGGTAGTCGCGGCGGCGGTAGGCGTTGCGCGGGCTGTAGAGCGTCACCATGGGGTGCGGCCACGGCAGCATGCCGAGCCGGTGAAACGACACGCGGTTCGGCTGGAGCTCCCGCAGGGCCTTGAGCACCTCGAGCCACTCGGGCAGCGGGCCCTCCGGGGTGGCGTGCCTGGGCCTCGGCAGGCCGCGGCGGCGCAGGCCGAGCCAGGGGTGTGCCTCGTCGACCCCGCCGGCCGGGGTGTACCGCAGGATGAACGGCGCGCCGGTGCGCACCACGAGGCGCGTGCAGTCGGTCGTCACCGTGCCTCCTTCGCCCCGTGCTCGGGGCAAGGGAAGCCGAAGGCGTCGGCGACGATGCAGCCCTGGCACGGCTTGCCCGAGAGGTCCTTGGACCAGGTGAAGCCGTCGGGCTCGACCACCACCGCCTCATCGCTCTTGCACTGGCACGCCACCCGCCGCGCCGGGTCGCACACGAGGAAGAACCCGCGCGTGCGGCCGGGCGTGTGGTTGTCCTCCTCGGCGCCCTCCATGCCGAAGTCCTTGAGCACCTTGTCCACCTGCCACTGCGCGGGGCGCTTGCGGTCGGCGGAGATGGTCACGAGCCACTGCGGGCCCGTGCCGTCGCCGTCTGGCATCTCCATGATGGAGAGCGAGGAGAACACCAGGATCGGCCCGCAGCGCCACGCCGAGACCGCGAGGTAGTGCGCGCTGGCCAGGACCTGCGGCGGCACCTGGCACTCGACCCACCCGCGCTTGCTCGGCCGCTTCTCGGTGGAGGCCGCCCACGCCTGCTTCATCTCGTCGTTCATCGACGCACCGCCTTCTCGAGTTCGAGGCGCACGCTCCCCGCGGGCGCCGTGAACAGCCACCGGTGCTCGATCCAGCACCGCACCACGACGGCGATCACCTCGAGCCGGGTGGCGTCGTCGCACACCTTGCGCAGCGCTCGAATCACATCGCCGGCGGCGTCGAGCACGTGCTGGGGGAGCATGGTGCCGCCGGTGGAGAGCGTCTCGTCGAGCGTGGGCGGCTGCGACTCCTTGAGCACCCGGAGCTTGCCGTTGGGTCCGCCGCGATCGAGGTAGCCCTTGCTGATGAGCGCATTGACGAGCTGCGCGGCCGAGCGCGGCGACTTGAAGCCCAAGGCGCTCATGATGTCGCGGATCGACGGCCAGGTACCCTTGAGCAGCCGGCCGCGGATGAAGGAGAGCGCCGCCTCCTGGCGATCGGTGAGGTCGTTCATCGTCGCACCACCCCCGCCCACTGCACCTTGAAGGTGCCGTCGCCACGCTCGGGGAGCAGGTTGGGCAGGAGCTTCTCCTGCCACGTCGACCAGAACAGCCACCCGCCTGCGACTCTCGTCTCTGCATCGTCCAGGTGGGCGGCGTTCCAGTCGTAGGCTGCGAGCCCGGTCCTCTTGCCGTCGCTGGCGAGGCACAACGCGACCCAGTGCCGGAAGCGAGCGGCCGCGCGCGGCGGCCAAGGCCCACCCCACTGGAGGCATGCAAGGATCCGGGTCCCGGCGAACGCGGGCGTGCCGAGCAGCTCCTCGAGCATGCGGGGAGTCGCGGGCGCCCACTCGCGATCGAGGTGAGCCCCGGCGCGCACCACCGCGGTCTTCATGTGCCCGATCGTCATCCAGCCGCGGAAGCTGGGCGTGTCGATCCCGGGCAACCCCTGGGGCGGGTCGGCCACGGCCTCGAACACGGAGGCCACGGGACGCCCCAGCGCGGCCGCCAGCGAGCACGGGCCGCAGGTCGCTCCCCAAGCCTTCGAGGCCTGCTCGACGTCGGGTGGATGGTAGAGGTCGGTCATGCTGGTCCTGTTCTTTCCCGGGTGGCGGCCCCGCGAGGAACCGCCACCCGGGCAGAAGCATGGCTTCAGCCATGCGGGGCCCGAGTTCGAGGGCCCCCATCGCGCTTCGCTGCGCGCAGTGTTTGGTGGACGAGACGAGCGACGCTTCATCGCTCGCTAACCGGCCCCAGGTCCTACCCGGAAGCGCCGGTCACAAGGTGCCTCGGTCCACCTCCTCGATCGCTTCGGGCGCGACCGCGATCGGCTCGATCTTGCCGTCGCTGTGCAGATGGTCCACACGCACGAGGTCGCCGACCTTGCCGCGCGCGCGCCCGCGGAGCTTGTTGCCGGCGACGGTGGCATCGACCACCGTGCCGTCGCCGGGTGTGGGCTGCGGCTGGCCGGGGTACGCCCCGACCATCTCGTCGCGCAGCCTGTTCCCCTTGATCGTGTAGCGGAGCCCGCCTTGGCTCTTCACCAGCTTGAGCCGCCTCGCCTCCGCGAGGAGCGGGTCGACGATCTTCTTGGGCCCGCCTGCGCGCTGGATCTCGAGCAGCACGGGGATGCACTCGGCGCGGTCCTCGTCGGTCACGCGAGCGTCCGCTCCCGCCACGGCCATGGCGTTGGGCGGGCTGGTGGTACGCGCTTGGTGCGGTTCTCGATCGCGACGGCGAACTGGGCGAGCCAAGGCCCCTTCGCCACGTCGAAAAGCCACCACGCGAAGCGGTGGGCCACGCGGCGGCAGAGCCCGTCGGGGCGATCCGCGAGCCGTCGGGCACGCGCCTGCGCCCGCATGCGGGCGTCGATGCGCCGGAGCTCCTCCTTGGAGAAGGTCATGCCGCCTCGTCCTCGACCGCCGCCTTGCGGGCGGGCTTGGCCTGCTCGGCCGCCTCGATGAGCTTGTGACCCCAGTCGGGCGGCTCCACGTCGGGCACGCCCGAGATCCACTGCACGAAGGCCTCGACCTCGTCTGCGGTGAGGAGCCGATCGCCGGCGGGCTGCCGGCGCTTCACCAGCTCGGCCAGCTTGCCCTCGGGGATGCGCCGGAGCACGGTGTGCTTCACCGAGGAGCGCGGCCCCTTGGAGTCGCCGTGGCCCATGCGGCTCGCCTCGTTGATGGCGGCCTCCATGGTCATCTCCCCGCGGTGCACCGCGCCCTGGGTCGTCTTGGGCATCTTGAGGAGCTGGAGGTACCGCTTGCACGAGCGCTCGGTGATGGGGTTGCCGTCGCGGGTGAGGCCCTTGACCAGCTCGCCGGCAGCGGCCAGGCCCAGCCCGAGCTCGCCGCGTGGATGCTTCCGATCGCCGGCGGGGAAGGCGATGCGCTCGATGGCCCAGGCGATGTCCAGCGAGGAGCACGACTTCTTCTTGTTCTCGGCGAGGTTGGCCAGCGCCACGCGCTTCCAGCCCTCGTCGTCCTTGGGCTGCGCCACCACGACGCACTCGGCGTACCCGCTGCCCTTGCCGCGCAGGATCGGCACCTGGTCGAGGAGGCCGCGCTCCTCGAGCACGAGCAGCGCGAAGAGGCGCCGGAAGCCGCTGACCAGCACGGGGCGCTTCTGAGCGTTGAGGTAGACGACCAGCGGCTGCTGGAGCCCCGCGCGGAGAATCGAGGTCTCGTCGTTGGGGTCCACGAGGTCGGACACGTCGTCCTCGCAGAAGTTGCACTCCTCGCCCTTCCACTTGTAGACGAGTGCCCTGCTCTTGTTCTGCCGCCAGTCGACCAGGATCTGGGACGGGCGGAACTTCGGCATCTCGCCGCGTGCCATGTCCAAGTTGTCAGCGTACGGGGTGTGATGCTCGCGCGTGTCCACGCGCGGCTTTGCCTTGCGCCCAGCCATTGGCATCGGTATGCGCCGGGGCGGCGCGCGTTGCAAGTATTTTGTTGCTGGTGTTACGGTGAGCGGATGCCAGGGCCAGACGTTCGACCGCCGGCGTTGCTGTGCAACCGCCTCACCTCCTTGCTGCCCGCGCTGCAGAGGGCGTATCCACGGCGCGGCGAGTTCGACCCGCCGATCCTGGTCGTGGCGCCTGGGCAGTGGGTGGATGCTCTGACCGAGGCATGCCGCGGCTACGATGCCGAGGTCATGTACGTCGGGAACAAGAACCTCGTGGTCCGCAGGCCCTACGTCATGATCGCGGTGGGCTCGGTCGCCCCCGTGGTCGAGCAGTCCCTCCGCCTCGTCCCCGGCGGGCTCTACATGCGCTTCGAGGACTAGAAGACGAGCTTGGCGCCCTGCTGGCCCAGCTCGGCCTCGCCCACGGTGGCGTCGTTGCCAGCGCGGTCACGGGCGGGCATGGAGTCGGTGAGGCGCACGATCCACTCGAAGCTCGTCGCACGCGCCTCGGGCTCGCCGGCGATCACGAACCGCCGCCGCCGGGGCTCGGGGTCCGAGGCGCAGCGCCGGTGGAGCCGCACCTCGTAGAAGAACTCACGGTCGGGCCCATCCCACGGCTCGCCGTCGAGCGCTCCGCGCAGGGTGTCCTCGTCCACCTGCTGGAGCGAGATCTCGCGCAGCTTCACGGGCCCGGTGGGCAGCGTGCCCACGGGGGTGACCGTCAGCTCGATCTCGTGCATGCCGATCGCCTTCACCGGCACCAGCTCCAGCTCACGCACCGTCTGCCACTCCCGGCCGTGCTCGCGCTCCTGCCACACCAGGAAGACGCGGTAGGGCCGGAGCCCCTGCTCGTGGAGCAGGCGACGGGCTCCGTCCACGGTGGGCTGGAGCTGCACCCCGAGGCCGCAGCGGGCTTGCTCGTCGGTCACCGGGTCGTGGACGCCCGTGGGCCCGCAGGCGTTGGCATCGCAGGCTCGAGGACGGGGCGGGCCACCGAGGGGACGGCGCATGCGGCCAGCGTGCACCAAAGTCGAACCCCGCGCACCCGCTTGGCCAGGTGCGCGGGGTTCTGGATCACCCACGGGGAACGGAAGGCCTCAGCCTTCGCGAACCCGATCATCATAGCGCGGAGGACCTGCGCATCAAGGCCCCCGCATGGTGGCCAGCGCAGCCCCGGGATCGTGTTCCACCGGTGGCGGCTCGCGGTGGACGCGTGGCGCGGCCAGGCTCGCCAGCACGCGCGAGAAGGCCTCCGGCTCACCGGGCGCCTGGCCGACGGGGTAGCCGTCGAGCTCGCCTGGTGCGCTGGTGAACATCCCCACCGGGCGCCGCAGGTCGGCGATGGTGAACTCGCTCGGCCCGCCCAGCGCCGCGACCAGCTCCTCGGTCGAGCGGACGGTCCGGATGGCGGCCTGCGGAGGCTCCAGCATGCCACCGTGGAGCGTGGTGGCGTGGGTGCTGCCCGCGGCGTGCAGGGGGCACGTGGGCCCGTTGCGGCCGTGGCCGAAGCCGCCGTCTTCGTCCCGCGGGCAGGTGCAGTCGCCGTGGAGCGGGCACCACGAGGCCGCCACGCCGGTGCACTCGCCGTCGCCGTCCGCCGGCTCTGGGCGGTTCTCCATGAAGGCCATCGCCTTGTCCTCGTAGCTCGGCCGCGGAAGGGTGTGCAGCTTGTCGGACTTGCTCGTCGCGACGTAGGCCGCGGCTTCGGTGAACAGCACCACCACGTCAGCCTCGCAGAGCGCCGCCCTGTGCTCGTCGGGCGCGGTCAAAGCCATGCGCTGGAACGACGGGGCTCGCTCCGACCACCATGGCTTTGCCGAGCGGGTGAGGAACGTGAACCCGGCCTCGCGGTGCGCCACCGTCAGGGCCGCCTGGTCGCTGATTTCGCCGGCAACGAAGACCTCATTCGCGCCCTCGAGAAGCGCTGCGATGCGAGTGATCCATTCGCCGTCGGTGCCGCGCGTGCGCTCGGCCACCACGATCGCCGTCTTGCTGGGGCTGTGGCCCAGGTCCACACCGACGAGCGGCCTGGTGAACGCTGCCATGACCCGATCTGGATCCGTGTCGCGCATGTGGTGCGGGCACGCGGTGCTCATCGTCTCCATGGCCGTGGGCGGCACACGGAGCGGCCCCTGGTCGCGCTGGCGGGCGGCGAACCAGTCGGTGAGGCGGTCGATCGCGAACCGCCGCGCCTCGGGGTCGTCCACGCGGAACTCGAGCTCGCCCGCATGCGCCACCGCGAGCACGATATTCGCCTCGCGATTGCGCACCATCACCCCGAACTCCTCGAGCCGCTCCAGGTGGCCACGGCTGGCCAGCAAGCACGCCTCGGCCCACCGCGGGCTGACGCGATTCGAGCGGTCCTCGATCGCGAAGCGCTCGGCGTCGATCGCCTCGGCCGGGGACAGCGTGCTCCGACGCGCGCGCTCGATCGCCGTGTCGAGGGCCAGCTTGGTGTCGATGCCGGCGAGCATGGCGGCCGTGTGCAGGCCCGCGCGGGCCTCGTCGTAGCTCTGCACCTCCTCCGTGATGGGACCGGGCAGGGCACCCGTTCCCGGCCTCACCACGCACTTGGGCCGCAGCTTCCGGCGCACCAGGTCGAGCTCGCTGCGCGGCGCCACGATCGTGAGCATCGGCAGCGGCCGCCCGTCGCTGCGGAGGTTCTTGGCCGCGAGATCCACGAGTTGCTCGACGTCGCCGCCCGCGAGGGTGATGCAGCCGCGGGCGTAGGGCCCATCGGCCACCTCGAACCCCAGCTCGCCCACCTCCGGGTGCTCCCCGGCGTCGAGCACCAGGGGCGGGCCCTCCATGGCCATGAGGAGCACGCCGTCGAGCGTGCCGATCTCCTCCGCCTGGGACGGGTGCACGGCCTCGTTGACGCCCCTGAACAGCGCGGGGATGGTGGGCACCCAGAGCCACGGACACCACGGCTTGCCGGCGGACCAGCGCTCCAGGCACGCCTGCCACGGCGGCTCGCGGAGGTCCCACTTCACGGTCGCCTCGCAGCTATGGAGGATCATGCGCTGGACGGTGCCGAGGTCGGCCCCGGCTATCGCGGCCGCGCTGGCGAAGGCGCGCGCGGGCTCGACCAGCGCGGCCATGGCCTTGCCGAGACGGTCGACCATGCGTCCAAGCTCGGCGACCAGGGCCTCGGTCCAGCGGCGGGTGCCGTTGGCCACGATGTCGGCCTTGAACTCCTTGAGCGTGGCCGCGGAGGGGCGCGAGCAGGCGCAGCACCACTCGGTGGCGAGCGCGAACCGGAGCTGCACGCGGTCGAAGCGGGGCTCGGCGCAGTCGCATGAGGGCGACCGCCGCGGCTTGCGGGCGCGCATGCCATCCTGGTCACGCCGGGTGGCGTAGTCGTACTCCCCGAAGCCGTAGGGCTCGGGGTGGCATTCGATCGCGCTCACCGCTTGCCTCCCTTCTTGCCCGCCGCCGCGGCCTTCTTGGCGGCCGGCTTGGGCTTGCTCGCGGGCTTCGAGGGTTCCTTCTTGGCCGGCTTGCTCTTCTCGCTGCCGGCCAGCTTCTTGAGGCCCTCGGCGCGCGCCTTCTGCTCGGCTGCCGCTTGGGTCGCGTCCTTGGCCATTCGCTTCGCGCCCACCTTCGCGCCCTTCATCCGATCGGGGTTGGCCCGAATGGCATCCGCATCGGCCAAGGTGCGGGCGTCGTTGTCTTCGCGGTACTTCCGCTCCATCTCTTCCGGGGTAGGGGTCTTCGCCATAGCTGGCATCGTAGCACGCCGCAGCAAGTTTACTGCTGATTTTTGTTGCGGGCCCCGCCAGCGTGCCCTACGTTGCCCAGCGGTACACCCCAGCGCGCCAGGGCCCAGCGCGTTCGCGGCGGCCAGAGCCACCTATCCCACGGCTCTGCGCCGCCGCTCTCCTTTTGGGCCATCCACGGATACAGCAATGCCAACACCGACACCGAACACCTTCAAGGACGAGAACATCGAGGCCGGCACCGGCCTGGTCGTGCAACGGGACACCTCGGGGGCCCTGCACCTCGAGCACCACACCAAGGACCGGATCGGCGAGTACGACCTCTCCCCGGACCGCGCCACCGACCTCCTGACCTGGATGGTCGGCGAGCTCAAGCCGCACATCTCGCAGGCCGATGACGGCATGCTGGTGGTCGACATCTTCACCGAGTCCGGGCGGCTGACCCGGCCGCTGCGGGTGCTGCTCGACCTCGAGAAGCGCGAGGCCATTCGCCGGCTCATCCTCGGCGGGCCGCCGGAGCCCGCCGGCACCAGACTCGAAGCGATCGAGGGCATGCTCCAGCGCGCGGGCGTGCGCGGCCCCGAGGGCGAGGCGTTGAGCCCGGAGGAAGGCGTGGCCCAGGTGCTGCGGGACCTCGGAGCCATCGACCACAAGCTCCGTGACCACGGCCACACCTCGGGCTCCACCTTCGATCGCGTGGCCCGGGTGTGCTCGCGGCTCGCCGACGCCCGGCACGCTCGCGAGGACCAGCGGGCCAAGCACCACGAGCGGATCTCGGGCATACACGAGAAGCTCAAGCCCCTGGACCTCGCCAACGGCACGGTCGAGGAGCGGCTCGAGGAGCTGGTGATTCGCTGCGACGTGGCGGAGCGCAACCTCGCGAACGCGGCGGCTCGCGAGCGGCAGCACCTGGACGAGATCGACCGGCTCAACGCGCTGGCGATGGAGCTCGCGGCGATGGCCGACGTGGACCTGGTGCGGCAGTACCACCAGAACAAGCTGAGCCGTGTGGCCCTGCCCGAGACCGACGAGCACCGCGCGGCGGCAGAGCGGAACGTGGAGAGCCGCAAGGAGCAGCTCGTGCTCATTGAGGAGACGCTCCGCAGCTACGGGCTCACCGAGGGCTCGGCCGCGGAGCGCGTGGCCACGCTGGCGTCCAACCTCAAGAGCACGAGGAAGGTTGGCCAGGGCCTGTCGCAGGTGATCTCAGCGATTGCGGAGATCTTCGACATCGAGCTTGGCCTCGACTCCGACCTGCGCAGCCTCCCCAGGGACATGCTCCAGATCAAGGCGGACCTCACGTTCGAGACCGAGCAGGTGCACGAGCTGCTCGACAAGGTCCCCGGCGCGGGCGACCGCAGCATGCCGCTGCCGAAGCGGCTCGCGCCAGTGCTTGCCGACGACGAGGTCCTGCGCGTCTCGGCGGAACTCGCCGGCAACCGCATGGTCCTGCTCGAGAACGCCACCAAGGACCGCGACGCGCTCCGCGAGCAGGTGAACGACATCTGCAGCCTGCTCAGCAGCGAGGGCTATGGCTGGGACATCGACGCCGGCGAGAACCTGTTCACGGCGTTCACCAACCTCCTCGCCCACGCCCACCTCGGCCGAGCCCTGCGCGCGCTTGAGTTCCAGCTGGACCGGCTGCGCGCCAACCCCTGCCCCACCATGGGCTGCGGCTTCACGCCGTGGGAGGTGGGCAAGGCCGTTCGGCACGAGGTGCTTGAGGTCGCGGAGCAGCCCGAGGGCTCGGGTGCGGCCCAGCGGGAGACGCACGGCGTGCTGGCGGCCGCGGTGCACTTGGTGAAGGTGCACGGCGGTTCGGTCATCGCCGCGCTCACCGAGGAGGAGGAGCGGCTGCGCCAGCGCCTCGACTGGAGGGTGTGGCACGGCAAGAGCTGGAAGGAGGCCAAGCGGCTGCTCGGCGAGGGCAAGGTGGCTCCGCAGAACGGCGCAGCGTTCATCGGGAAGCCGGGGCCGTGGGACCGCCTCACGATCACCTCGGACGGGGACGGCGCCACCGTGCACGTCGACACCCAGGCGGACCGCTCCTCGCCGATCGAGTGGACCGATGCCACGATCCCGCCCAAGGCGGACACGTACTACGAGGGCAAGTACGAGGTCGACCCGCTCTTTATTCCGGGCGAGCTCGAGACGGATGCCCCGCTTCGCCGGGCCCGGGCGGAATGGGACCTGCTACGGGATCGCATCAAGCTGGCCGTGCAGCGCGGCGAGTGGCACCACCGCCAGCCCAACACGATCGACGATGCGATCGACAAGCTCGTGGCCGCCGTCCTCAAGAACGAGGAGAGGGCCATGCGGCGCGCTGCGGCGCGCCAGCAATCTGGCGAGGCCCGTGCTGCGCGAGCCCGCGAGGCGTTGCTCCCCGAGCTGGGCGAGGTGACCATGGAGCAGCGGGTGAACTTCCAGGGCCGATCGCTCGATCGGGCTGCGCTGGAGATCGCCTCCATGAAGCACCGGCTCGAGAAGCTGGAAGGCGTGCAGCCGGCTCCGGCCAAGGCCATGAAGAACCTGCGCAAGGACGGCGTCGAGCAGGACCGTCGCAACGAGGAGATGGCCAGGGCCCGCCGGCTGCACGATGCCCGCATGGAGGGTCCGCCGCGGACCAACCCCGGCGACGCCGAGGTGCTCGACCGTGGCGCGGCTGCCAAGCGGATCGCTGACGGGGTCTCGCATGCCATCATGGGCAAGCCCGTGGCGCTGGTCTACGGCGACGGAGGCGAGAACGCATATGCCATGGGCTTCGACACCGAGGGTGAGGCGCGCGCCCATGCCAGGTCCAAGGGGCTCATCGGGTTCGAGATCCGCACAACGCTGACGGGTGAGCTGGAGCAGTTGGCGAAGCTCAAGGCCGACGCGGCTTCCAAGGACGAGCCGGTCGATCCCATCCGTGCGGCCAGCGGCTCCGACAGCCGCATGAAGTCCGTGCTCGAGGTCGCCAAGAAGGTGGCCTCCGGGCAGACCTCGCCGGAGGCTGGCCGCGCGGCCGTGCTGGCGGGTGGCTACAGCGACCGGATCGCGGACCTCGTCACGTCGCCGGAGCAGGCCACGGCCGCGTTCATGAACCGCCGGTGGGAGGAGCACGAGAAGATGATGGGCGACGTGCTGGAGCGCCTCACCAAGCTCGAGATGCTCGCGGGGCCGCCCATCCTCAAGCTCGACGGGGTGGCCACTGGCACGATCGGGAAGGGCTTCGGCCAGGTGATCCGCACCGGCGGCAGCGTGGCCTCGGTGACCAGCGAAGCGCTCGAGGCCGTGCAGCAGAGCGCCAAGACCCTCGGCGAGCTGCGGGCCGAGCTCGACAAGGTCATCGCGCAGCTCGATCGCGAGGAGCCGGCGCCGTTCCCCGCCTACGTCGAGCTCATGGGGCACCGCCAGGTGGTGGCCATGGTCTCGGCCGAGCGCGTGGGCGGCCGGGTCATGCAGACGCTGCGGTGGACCGACTCCACCGGGCGCGAGTGGGTGAAGCACTTCGGGGGCTCGGCGATCTTCTCGATCACCCCGCTCCGCGACGACGAGGTCGAGATGGTGAAGTCGAACCTCGGCAGCACCCCGGCGTACGAGTACACCGGGGTGGAGTATTCGCTGCTCAGGCACTCGACCACCATGGGCAGCGAGCCCTCCTCCAAGGACTACCGGGAGGAGGGTCTGCAAGACGAGGGTGACGACGAGTCCAACGAAGACCGCGGCGGCATCCCGTTCTGATCACGGTTGCGACGGCGTGGGGTTCGGCTTGGGCTCCACGTCGTTGCACGGCTTCGACACCATGAGCACGGTGCCGCTCAGAACGATCACGACGGCGAGGTAGTAGGGCCAGCGGGTGCGGGATGGAGAAGGTGAAGTCATTGTGGCTGGATCTTACTCGGCATCCCGCGCCGGATCTTCTCCCGCTCGCGGATCGAGCGGCAGGTGATCGGCTTGCCGAACCCGTCCGACAGCGCCTGGCAGAGCCAGGCGTCCGCCTCCTCCCCCTCGTCGTTCACCGCGTTCACCGCGTCAATGAGCCCGTTGATGGCTCGGTCCTGGTTGTCCAGGCGGGTGCTGATGGTGCCGCGGGTGGACTGGTCGTGGATCCACACGCCCACCGCCGCTCCCCCGATGCCGAAGATCGCACCCGAGCCGATCGCCAGCATCACGACCAGCGCGCTCACGCCCTTGGCTCGCACCTCCTTGACCACCGTGTCGGCCGCCTGGGCTGCGGGCTTGACCACGGTGGTCGCCACACGCTCCAGCGCGGCGATGCCATGCCCTACCGTCTGCAGCCCTTGCAGCACGGCGGCCACGTTTGGGTCGATCGCGGGCTGGCCCGCCTGGGCCACGGCTTCCGCTTGGGGCGTGCCAGGCGGCATTCCCGTGAACATCTTGAGCGTGCGGCGATCCGAGATCACCGCCGAGGGCGCGCCCACCTGCGCAGGCGCCTGGTGCTCGTTCACCACATCTTCCAAGGTACACCTCCATGACCATCGCGATCGCTGCCGGCTGGCGGCACCTCAACCTCGGTCCCGACTGGTGGCCGGCGCTCGACCGCTTCCGCGAGAGCTACCGCGTCACCGAGATCTGGCATGGGGCCTGCTCCCTGCGGGAGGACCCCCACAAGCTGGCCGGCGCCGACGCTGGCGTGGAGACGTGGGCCCTGGAGCGCGGGCTGGCGGTGCAGCGGTTCCCCGCGCCCTGGGTCCTCTTCAAGGCGGCCGGGCTCAACGCCAAGGCCGCGGGCGCCCGGCGCGTGGCCGATATGTTCGCGGGGCGCCGCGGCTACGTGGTCCCGCACTCGCGGCACGACCCCGACTACGACCCGAGCTCGCCGATCGTCACCACCGAGGAGGTGCAGGGCCGGCCCGAGATCCTGCTCGCGCTGCCGGGCTACTCCGGCACCCGCGGCACGATCCGCGAGGCCGTGCGCCTGGGGGTGCCCGTGGAAGAGGTGTCGATCGAGCCGTGGGTCATCAACCGCTGGCACTACCGCCAGCCGGACGGCTCCTTCGAATTTCCCCCGGACACCGTGAGCGTCATGCGGGGGACCCGGCTCGGGAATCCGTTCTGGGTGGGCCAGCGGCTCGGGGTAGCGATCGACCTGCTCGGCGCCGAGGCGGTGGCGAAGGTGGTCCCCAGCCTCGAGCGAGCCCACCCGCTCGCCGGCGACGAGTGCCTCGAGCTCTACCGGCTGCACCTGTGGATCAAGATCCACCACGAGCAGGACCGCGGCGTGCTCGCGGCCATGCGCCAGATCGGCCCCAAGTCGAAGCTCTGTTGCGCGTGCCTGCGGCCCGACGGGACCGGCTTCTGCCACGCCCAGATCGTCGTGAGGGCGTGGCGGCACCTCAACGGTCGCGGACAGCCGGACGCCCCCGATAGGAGCAAGCCAAGGAAGACCGAGGGGGCGCCGGCCGCCGCTGCTTCGCCTAGTGGCGCGAGAGAGCATGTCGGGCCGTCGTCCCAAGGTGCGCCTCCTCACTCCAGCCGGTAGCAGAGGTGCAGCTCCTCGGCCGTGCCGGGCACGTTGGCGAAGCCGTAGACCCGGATGGCCATCTGCCGGATGCCGCGGCCGGAGATGACGATCTTCCGCTGCGGGCGGGAGGCGTACTCGCCCGAGTCGACGTAGTGCACGGGCAGCACCCGCACCTGGCGAGGCACCGCCGACATGCGGGTGAACTCGGGCTGCACGAGCTCGACCGCCTGGACGTTGAAGGTCATGTTGGCGCGAGCGACGATCGCCGCCCGGTCGGCCGTCGTGACCACGGCGTACAGGATCACGGTGCCGAGGTCGACGACCTGGTGGTCGTGGTCGCGCGGGATCGAGATGATGCCGTTCTCGAGCGTGAGCGCGAAGGCGTCGCCGCCTGCCCAGTCGCCGTCGGCCGCGAAGGTGCCCGCTGGGGCGGCCTCGATCGTGCGGAAGAGCTTCCAGTTGTCGTCGTCGGGGAACATGGCGTGCTCCTGCTAGTCGGCTTGGATGCCGTCAATCTCGTAGAGGGCTGAGTCTGCCGGCAACGCTGCCGGCGAGTCGGCGCCCGTGGGGTCCATGGGGTCGGGGTAGGTGGCGCCCCAGGTGACGGGCTGCCCGGTGTTCCCCGCTGACTCGCGGGTGCGGTACTCGATGCCGGCGGGCAGGCCTGAGGCGGGCGCGATGCCGGCGGCGCCGGGGATGTAGTCGTGCCAGTAGCGCCCGTCGGTCCAGGCGTTGCCGAAGTACCCGTCGCCAGCGCTCTCGAGGAACACGCCCAGCGTCGCAACGGCCAAGGCCCCGCCGTCGCGGATGTAGTTGAACGTGAGGGCGAAGTACCGCGAGCCCGCGATCGTGGCGGTGCCCATCTCGAGCCCGCCGTCGGGGAGCTCGAACTCGACGTACTCCTCGGCCACGTCGATGCCCATGTTCCCGAGGTCGGCCACCAGGGCCGCCGGCGTCGAGCTCGGGATGTCGAGATCGTCGTACTGATAGATGCCGAGGCGGCAGTCCTCGTCCGCACCGATCGCCAGCATGGCGCGGCGCACCGAGAGGAGGCGGAGCTGCGGCCAGCTCGGCAGCTCAATCCGGTGGCCCGTGTTCTCGCCGGCGAGGATCGAGGAGTCGGCGGAGAACTGGGTGCCGTGGAGCGGGTTCGGGTTCTGGTCGCCCACCCGCATGAGCCACCGGCCGTTCGCGGGGTAGTTCCCCGCGAGGTCGGGGTGCTCCACCACCAGCCCGATCATCACGTAGATCGTGAAGGTGGCGTCGACGGTGGGCGTGTACGAGCTGGGCAGGGGCAGCGAGGGGTCGCGGGTCGTGTCCCAGATGAGCACCTCGTCCTCGCCGAGGTCGCCGTGGCCGGGTGGGTCCTGCCCGTGCGCTCGGTAGCGGATCCCGGCGGTGGCCGTGGCGCTGGCGTAGTGCGCCCAAAGCACGTCGGCGCCGAGGAAGGCCACGACCCCGAGGGGCGCCAGGCCGAAGCCCTGGATGGTGGCCTCGGCCTGCCCGAGGATGGTCATGGCGCCGGGGGCCGGGTCGTAGGCGGGGCCGCTGCTCGCCCCGAGCTGGGTGACCTGCGGGACCGTGTCCGTGCGGGTCCACAGGTAGACCGCCAGCACCCGGCCGTCGCTGCCCTGCGGGCCCACGTGCACCGTGCCCGTGCCCCCGCTGCCGCCGTCGCTGTTGAGCGCCTGGCCCCCGCCTCCGGCGCCCCAGTCGTCGCGCAGGGCGCCCCGCAGGCCGCGGAGGTTGACGTCCGTGGTGTCGACGTTGGGCGGGACCACCAAGTCGGTGGCGTCGGTGATGGTGACCCGCCAGCGCCCGCTGCCGGCATCCTCGGCCGCGGCCTCGATCTCGTCGAGCGCGAGGGCGTCAACGATCGCGGTGGCTACCGCCTCGGCGTCCACGGCGACGCTCCCGAGGTCGACGAAGGTGCGCTCGGCGTCTTCGAGCTCGGTCACCCAATCGCGGGGGTCCACCGCCGAGCCGCCGTGCCCGAAGTCGATCTCCCGCAGCGTGCCCCCGATCGTGGCGGCCACCCAACACCGGGCAAGCTGGCCGCCCACCATGGCCCGCCGGGCGCAGAGCAGCGACAGCGGGCCCTCGGTGGGGAAGAGCACCGAGCCCGAGACGGTGAAGCTCACCGTGGGCGGGGGCTCAGCGTCTGCAGGCGGACCCCATTCCAGCGGCGCCGCCTCGGCGGGCACGGCCTCGGTCGGGCCCCACTCGCTCGCGGTCCACTCCCCATCGCGCCGGCGGGTCAATAGCCCCCCTCCCTCACGCCTCCACAGCCGAACCCACCACCGACGTTCTTCCAGAACGCCGACATCGGGTTGGGCAGGATCGTGAGGATGTCCGACATGCGGAGGCCGGCTTCGATGTAGAGCTGGTTGAGGTCGTCGATCGCATCGCCAGCGCGGAACTCGATGCCCTCGACCTTGGCGGTGCCGAAGGTCTTGGAGACCTCCTGCTTCTGGCACTCGATCCGCTCCATGCGCTGGAGCAGCTCGCGGATGTCCGGCTCGTGGATCGGGTCGAGCTCGGACATCGCGAGCTCGACCGCCTGGTGCTGGATGATGATGTGCGCCGTGCCCAGCCCCACCGAGACCCCCCGCTTCGTGCCGGAGTAGCCGAGGTGGTAGCGGACCAGCGCACGCTCATCGTCCGTCAGGGCCATGGGCTCACGCCGCCTTCTCGGCCTTGCCGTCCTCGGCCTTGGCCGCCTTGGGCGGCGGCAGCTCGACCGGCGCGAGCCGGAGCCCGCCGTCGATCCACCACGCCAGGTCGGGGAACTGGCGCGCCTCGACCTTGGTGTGCTTCGGGATCTTGCCGCTGGGCGAGTGGAAGTCCTCGAGCACGATGAACTCGCGCGCGGGGTTCTCCGTGGCGAGCTCCTGGAACTCGTCGCGGGTCAGGTGGCCCTCGGCGCGCAGCACCATCGAGCGGGTGCCGCCCGCTGCGAGCTGGTGCTGGATCGAGGTGACCTCGTCCAGCCGCGTGCGCAGCCGGGAGGTCTCGCTCTCGAGCTCGGCGATCCTGGTGTTCTTCTCGTCGAGCAGCCGGTCCTTGTGGTCGATCTGCCGCTGGAGGCGGTCGAGCTCGGCCTGGAGCTCCTGGCCCTGCTCCGCGGTCAGGAGCTGGGTCACGGCCGGCTTCGCGTTGGGGTCACGGGGTTCGGTGGTCTTCGCCATGTGTGTTTGCCCTCGTCATGCAAGAGGGCGCCTCGCGGAGAGCATACACCGCGGGCGCCCTCGTCGAGCTCGGTGGTCGGGGCCTAGTAGCTCAGCCGGATCGTGCCGTTGGCCGTGCGCGCGGCATCGTTGGTCCCGCTGACGAGCAGCCGCAGCACCTGGCCCGCCGAGATCACGTTGGCGGCGGTGGGCGAGGCGACGTCCAGGTCGCCAGCGGCCGAGCCCGCCTGGGTGATGGTCACCACGCCGTTGGTCACGGCCACGCCGTCGATGCTCGCGGTGATGACGGCGTTGCCGGTGGTCAGGGCCCCGGAGAGTCGGGTGTCGATCGACTCGATCGTGGCGTCCGGCGCCCCCGTGGGGTGCACGTAGTAGAACGAGTCGGCCGTGGCGCCCACGAGGTTGAGGCCCGCGAAGGGGACCCAGTTCTCGACACCGAGGTTGCCTCGAGCCTCGGCCGCGTCGTCCAGGTCGGCGAGGTTCTCCGTGATCGCCAGGCCGCCGAGGTTGCCGAGCGCCGTCGCGGCGTCGCCGATGTCCGACAGGTTGTTCGCGGCAACGAGGTCCCCGGAGCTGCCGGCGGCCTTGTCGTAGAGCCACGCGCCAGTGCCGGCTGCGGTCTCGATCTTCTTGACCTGGATCATCGCGTAGCGTGCGGTCCGGGTCAGGTTGGCGGCGCCCTCGATCTGCTCGCTGCCGTTGCCCTCGATGATCATCGAGTTGGCCGCGACGGTCTTGTAGAAGGTGAAGGCGCGGCCCACCTCCACGTCCGCCAGCGGCGGCAGCTCGATGGTGACCGAGGCCGAGGTGGTGTTGACCACCCACAGGTCGTAGGGCGTGTCGCCGCTGAGGGCCTGCGCCGGCGTGGCGGTGATGATGGTCGCCTGGTCGGAGAGCATCCCGGCGATCGTCGTGTTGCGCGCCTGGTGGAGCGTCTTGTTCCGCTCCTCGCGCGTGGTGTCGTGCGGCATGGGATGGTCCTCCTCGAGCTGGGGCTCAGCGGGGCGCGGCCATCTTGGCCGTCAGGTTGGTGGGGATCGGGCCGCCGCCGAGGATCCAGTAGCTCGTCGTCGCGCCGTTGAAGGTGAAGGTGGGGATGCGGGTGTCCGGGTCCACCTCGATGCGGACCTCGCCGGCGCCCGGAGCCGCGCCCGAGATGATCGCCAGCGGCGTGCCGGGGGTGATGTAGACGGCGGTGATGAAGGCCGGGGCCTCGTCGTGCTCGTGCTCGGTGCCGCTGGTGAGGCCCGTGATCTCTCGAGCCTCGCGCAGGCCGAAGGCGTTGAGCAGGTCGGCGAAGCCGAGGTCGGTGCTGGTCTGCAGGAGGTCGCCGAGCCGCTGCGGCAGCTCGTTGACGCCGGCGTTGTTGATTGCGTCTCGGTTGGTCTCGTAGTTGGCCATGGTGGTGAGCTCGAGGAGGTGGCGGGCGAGGGAGCGACCCGCCGCAGCACGTGGCCCATCACGTGCTGCGGCGCAGAGGCATCAGGTGTTGACGTACGTCATGTCGGCGCACTCGATGACGCAGCACCGCTTGAAGCGGGCGTTGGTCTGGCCGCCGCTCGCATCCGAGGGGCAGGCCCAGTCGCCGCCGAAGGCCCAGGTCAGCGTGACGATCTGGCCCTGAGCATCCTGGGGCGCTCGGACGATGACCTTGATCCCGGCGGTGTTCGCCTGGATGAGGCCCGTGGAGATCGGGGCGAACGAGGCCAGCGAGCCGGCGAAGCCCACCGGGGCGCTCTGGCCGGGGAAGGCGTTGGTGTAGCACTCGACGATCGCGTCGCCGCCGGTGACGATGCAGCGGCCGATCGGGATGCCGTTGCGGTTGATGAGCTCGATGCCGATGAGCGGGGCGCACATCGCCAGCGGCGCGGCGTCGGGGCGGCTCTGCCGGACGCTCTCGCAGTTGTTCATCCGCGGCACCTCGCTGTTCGTGATGAACAGACAGTTCATGATGATGCCGATGAGCTGGGTCCGGTAGGGCGCGTCGGCCCACCGCCCGTCGTTGAGCGACTGGATCTGCGAGTCCTGGAAGAGGGTCGAGTTGATCGTGGCGGGGAGGTGCACGTGGTAGAGCCCGTCGCTGTGCGTCGGGATGCCGTTGTCCGCCATGATGGCCGCGGCCTTGCTGACGTCCTGGAGCTTGAGGGTGTTGCTCGGCAGGATGGCGTCCACCGAGGCACCGCCGCCGGCGCGGACGATGATGGGCGCGTCGTAGGCCCGGATCACGTCGTTGAGGGCGACGGTCACGTTGGCGTTGACGGTGATGGTGCCGGGGCCGAGCGGGAAGTCCTCGTCGTCCGGCACGGCGCCGATGATCCGCGGCGTCTGCAGCACGCCGTTGATGTAGAAGCGCTTGGCGTTCGACACCGAGACGATCTCGATCTCGCCCACGCTGGTGATCTGGTGGGTGAAGCCGGCGAGGTTGGCGACCTCGAACGTGGTGCCCGGCGCGGCGGCGGAGTTGGCCAGCGTGTGGCCGGTGCCGTAGTCGCGATAGTAGGCGTTCCGCGGCTGGCGGTTGATGGTCTCGCCGGCGTTGATGCCGAGCGCCCGCATGCTCTTGGTCCACGTGCTGGCGAGCGCGGTGCGGTCGACCGCGAGGTTGACGAGCGTGGAGTCGCCGTAGGGTTGGACCTTCGACTTCCACTGCTCCTGCCCGGCGATCTTCGGCACCGGGTCTTGGCCGGCACGGCGCGGCCGCTCGCTGACCGGCATGCGGGCCTCCCGGGTGTGCGTCTGGCTCACGCCGTAGTTGAGCGGCACCTGCATGGGCTCGCACTCCATGCGCCACATCTGCTTCGGGAAGAGCACCTCGTGGAAGAGCTTGATGAGCACGTCGTCCTCGATGAGGGGGACGACCTCGGGCATGTTGGGGACGATGGAGTCGAGGACGGACATGGTAGTTGCTCGGTCGGTGGGGTGAGATGGAGGTGGTGAACGGTCAGTTCAGGAGGCCCTCGCGGCGCAGGTAGGCGAACAGCTCCGGGCCGGACATCTTGCGCACCTCATCCTTGCGGCTCGTCTTGGGCTTCTCCTTGACCTTGGTCTCGGTGGAGGTGCCCGCGGCCTTGCTGGTGGTGGTGGCCTTCTTCTTGGTGGCGGTCTTGGGCTCGGCCTTGGTCGAGCGGAACCAGTGCTTCTTGTCCTCGGCCACGTCGCCGATCGCCGACTCGAGGTCGAGGTCCTTGTCCTTCATCGCCGCGATCGCGGCCTGCTGGACGAAGGGCATGTCCTTGGGGTCGACCAGGGCGAGCTCGCGCTCGGAGAGGATCTTGTAGAACTCGAGCTCCACCTTGGCCTCGTCGCGCTCGGCCTCGGCCTTGCGCTTGTCGGCTTCGGCGTCCTCCTTGTCGGCCTTGGCGCGCGCCTCGGCGTCGAGCTTGGCGCGCTCGGCCTCCTTGTCGCGCTTGGCCTGCTCGGCGGCCACCGCATCGCGAGCGGCCTTCGCCTCCCGCTGCTTGAGCAGCGCGGCGACGTCCTTGTCCTTGAGCAGATCGGCGCGGCGCTGGGCGGCGGTCTTTTTCTCGGGCTCGGTCTTGCCCTCCTTGCCCTTGGCGGCCTTCTTGTCGGCCTCGCCGCCCTCTTCCCCGCCTTCCTCGGCCTCCTCGTCGTCGGAGCCCTCTTCGGCATCGTCCGCCTCGGCCTCCTCGTCGTCGGACGCCTCCGCCTCGCCCTCGGCACCACCAGCCTCGCCCGCCTTCGGGTCCTTGCCCTCGGTCCCGTCGCTGCCGCCGGCCGCCGCCTCTCGCTTCTTCCCACCTTCGCTCGTTGCCACGTGTGTTTCCTCCGTCGTTACGTCTCGCCCACCACCAGGTACTCGACCCGCAGCTCGCCCTGGACCTCGATTCCCTCGACCCCGTCTGCAGGGTCGTACTCGGCCAGGTAGAAGCCGCGGTGGTTGCTCGTCGTCTGCTGCCCCGACGTCGACCGCGTCAGCCGCAGCGAGAACGTGTCCCTGCGGTTGCTCACCGCTCGGATGTAGAGCAGCTTCACCGCCGCGCCGGCTGGGATCGGCATCGACTGCCACCCCGGGCTCGGCGAGTTGATGAGCTCGCTCGGGGCGTAGTGCACCGCGTCGCCGGCCGAGTCCTCGAGCAGGCCCAGCGGGATCGTGACGCCTCGGGTGCTCCTTGGGGTGCACGAGGTGTCGCTCTGCACCACGAGCTGACCCGTGAGCTTCGCGCTGTGCGGGCTAGCCACGGATCCCGTTATGGGGCATGCTGGAGAGGCCGTGCCAACACTTTTTTTCGTGCGTATGCGCGGTGTTGGGTGCCTTCGATCATGTGGCCGTGACGTGCTCCCCGGCCAAGGCGCGCGCGCGTAGAAAACTTGCTCGTGCTGCGCTGGTGTCGCATGTCCGCACGAACGGACACCGCGACATCAAGCCCGGCAACCGCAGGCGTGCCACCCTCGATCGGCATGACGAGCCTCTCGAGACGCACCCTTTGGGAGTCGCCGACCACCCGGCTGGTGGAGGTGACCGGCTTCAAGCTCCACCCGAACTTCCCCTTCGGCCGCCGCGGTCGACAGGGCGGGGGGTTCTACGAGGACCACCAGCGGAAGGTCGAGGCGGTGATGCTGCACTCGCTCGCCGGGCCCTTCCGCGAGGGTGAAGCTGCGGTCCACGGGCTGGCGAACTACCACGCGAGCAACCCCAAGCTCGACGCCGAGGGCCACGTGGTCGGCGGGGGCCGGGGGTGGCCGGGGCCGAGCTACCACATCCTCGTGCCCTTCCGCCCCGCGGTGGTGGACGGGCGGCTCGAGGTCTACCAGCTCTGGAAGTCCTCCATGGTGACCTGGCACGCCGGCAAGCGCTGGAACCGGCGGTCGATCGCCGTGGGGCTCGGCGGCATGCACGACACAAGGCACGCCCCCCGCTACAGCGCCGGGCAGGCTCGCGACCCCGACCCGCTGCAATTCGAAGCGACCCGCTCGGTGGTGGTGGAGTACCTGGTGCCGTCGTTGGGGCTCACCGAGGCCGACGTCATGAGCCATGCCGAGGCGGGCAAGCCCACGTGCCCCGGGGACGTGATGGAGGCCTGGTGCTACCACCTGCGGGGTCGTGAGGTGGGGTGGCTGGCCCAGGAGCGCCGGCTCTGGCTGCCACCCGACCAGCGGACCGCCCCGCAGCAGCCCCAGCTCCGGCCCGACCGGCGGTCGCTCGAGACATGGGCCGAGCGGCAGGCTGCCCTGGTGACGCTCGGCTTCGACGTGGGGGCCACGGGGGTCGACGGGATCTTCGGGTACCTCACCCGCTCGGCGGTCCGGGCCTTCCAGCGGCAGCGAGGGCTGGTGGTCGACGGGGTGTGGGGCGAGCAGACCGAGGCGGCCGTGCGGCTGGGCTTGGCCGCGGGTGCCGGACGGGTGTAGCCTGCCGGCCCTCCCGAATCGGTGCAACGAGGTTCGGCGGTTCGCGCATCAAGGTCACGAGGGGGCGGCTGGCAACGGTCGCCCCCTCGTTTTTGGTCAGCGCTATCGCCTGGGGCCCTGCTACCGTGGGACGGTGCCGCTGGTCGAGCGATTGGTCAGGCTCGCGATCGCCACCTTGTGCGTCGCGGGGCTGGTCCTGCTGGAGCTCCAGCAGATCAAGCTACCAGCGGCCGAGACGGGTCTGCTCGGCGGCGTGGGGAGCTTCGCCCTGCCCCCGCGCAGGCGGGACGGCGAGATCACCTTGGCGGAGCGGCTGGTCCGGCTGGTGGCTGCCGCGGGGGCGCTCGCGACCATCATCGGGCTGGCGATCGGCCAGGTGAAGGTGTCGCCCATCGCCGGCGGCATGCTGGGCGGTGTGGCAGCCTTCGCCCTGCCACCCGGCCTCCTGCTGGCGGCCGTACGCCGCAAGAAGCCCGACGAGCCCCGGCAGTAGGTTCCAGGCGAGCAGCACCAGCACCGTGGACATTCGAGTAGCTTGCCTTACGTCAGCTTCGCGGGCTCGCGCACTTCTTGCGGGTCATCGTCGTGCGGCACCAGGGCCCCGCACTCGACGCAGTCCACCTCGCCGGTGCACGCGTCGTACCGCAGCTCCTCGGAGCCGCACTCCGGGCACCTGGGCTTCGGGTCCACTCCCCATCCTTGTCGCAAACGGGGGGCCCGGTGAAAGGGCCCCGAGCGCTTTTTCTGCAGCGGGCCGTCACCGCCTCCGGGCAGCCTTCGCCCCAGCCGCGGCGAGGGCCGCCTGCTTCGCGCGCCAGCGCTCCGCGTAGGCCCGTGAGCGCGGGAGCCTGGCTCCGTCCTCGGTATCCTGCGGGAGCGAGGCGAAGGGGAGCAGCGTCTGCGGGGAGCCCTGGGCCTCACGGGCGCGCCGGGCCGTCCACCGGGCGTCGAAGCACCACGCCATGGAGTCGGCGGTGTGGAGCAGGTGGGCGGTGTCGCGGAGCTGGAGCCCCTTCACGCCGAAGCCGTGGAGTGCCGGCAGCTCGACCGCTTCCAGGATCCGCCGGGTCTCCGCCGCCGAGCGCCCGACCAGGCTGCCCACGCCGATCGCCGGCAGGTCCTCGAGCGAGACGCCGGCCTCGCGGTAGAGCGCCACGTGGGCGGCGTAGTGGTCGGGCTCCTGGCCCTGCAGAACCGGCACCCACTCGATCGCCGGGTCGAGCTCGCGCAGGGCAAGGAACGAGTCGGTGGTGCGGCGCTGGTGCTCAGCGAGCGAGAGGCCCGACGCCGCGAGCCCGCGCGGCGAGCAGACCCAGTCCTGGCAGGACGCCCACACCAGGGTCTCAAGCTCGTCGCGGCAGCGGCGGACGAGCTCGCCGTATTCGACCACCGTGCGGCGGTGCTGCCCGTGGCCGGTGACCTCGGAGAAGCCCGCGCTGTCGATGTAGAGCGGTGCCAGCCCGCGGGGGAAGGGCGTGCGCCGGTCGGCGATGACGTTCGCGTTGACCATCAGCGGGCCGCTGGTGCCGTCGGGTGCGGGCTGCCAGAGCCACGAGAGCACCGTGGTGCCGAGCACGAACAGGCACACCACGGCAGCGCCTGCGCGCTCCTCGTCCTCCTCGCGCTCAAGCTGCTCCCACGACTTGAAGACCACGTCGTCGGGCCGGCAGCGGGCGAGGTTGCGGTAGCCCTTGCGGTGCGTCCACACCCCGCGCGGGCCCTGCACCTCGTGGCACCCCGTCTGCGAGCTGCCACGGCCGAAGTGCCCGGCCCGGCGCGCGGCCTCGAGCGCCTGCTCCAGTGTGGAGTCCTCCGGCAGCTCGAGGCGCGCGCAGTGCCCGGGGCGGGCCGCCCAGAACTCGTCGTGCGACATGCCCTGGCGGTGCTTGGTGCTCCGCCAGGTGGTCCAGAAGAAGTCGAAGGCGGCCATGCTTCACTTCGCGCGGCGGTTGGGGCTGCCGATCCGCCGGCAGAACCGCACGATGTTCTTGTTCTGCTCGTGGCCCTTCTCGAGCGCCACGATGAAGCAAGCGTCGCGCTCCCGCTGCACGCGGATGCTCACGCCGTCCCGGGGGTCCTCGCCGCCGTAGTGCACGAGCAGCGAGTTGGGCAGCGGTGCGTCGGGCCGCCGCTGCACCCTGGCCTCGAACGCGGCCAGCGACGCCTGGAACAGCGGGCGCCACTGCTGGTGCTGCTCGTCGAGCTGGAGGTTGGGCTTGGGCGTGCCCGTGGGCAGCACGGCGGCCGCCAGCACGCCGCGCAGCTCGTTGAGCCGCTCCAGCAGGGTGCCCTTCGCGGGGGCTTTGGTGGGTGCGGGCGTGGCCGCGGTCGTGGTGATGGTGGATGCGTTCGTTTCCATGGGTTCGTTCGTCTCCTTGCCTAGAACATGGTGTCGTCGGTGTCGGTGCCGTTCGCTGCCGGGCCGGTGTGGACCATGCCCGCGAGCGCCTCGCCGATCCGGTCGCTCGTGCTGCGGGTCGAGAGCACGAGCATGGGCTTGGCCGGCGGGGGCGGCTGGTGCTGGTCGAGCAGCTCGGCGAGCACCGAGACCAAGACCGCCTCGGAGACGCCCTCGAGCTCGACGCCCTCCGGACCGTTGTCCTCGCCCAGCGTGATGACGATGCGCTTGGTGCCGGGCGCGGGCACCAGCCGGCGGAGCTCCTCCATGAGGTCGGCGTACGAGGTGCGGGTGAGCAGGCCGCCCTCCGGCACGCGGTACACCACGCGCGCGACGTCCTCGATGTACTCGCTCAAGTCGAGCTTGCTGCGCTTGGGCAGCCCGGCGGTCGAGCCCGCGCGCCAGAGCGCCACGCCAGCCTCCCAGGCCGCGGCGTTGCGACCCCCCGAGGCGCAGAGCGTGGCCGCGATCCCGGGCCAGCGCTCGCCGAAGGCGACCGCGATCCCGATGTCGCCGTCCTCGTGCCGCAGCACATGCAGGCTCGGCTCGTCCGGGTAGTCGGACTTGATGACCACGTGCTGCATCTGCTGGTCGTGCGTGAGCGGCCGAGGCTGCTCGGTGCTGGGCCGGGCGCGCCGGCGGAGTGCGTCGTGTTCGTCGTCGATGCTCATTGCTTCCATCCTCCCTCTGCAAGATCCATCTGGTCCTTGGTCACGTAGATGTGCCGCCGCGTGTCCCACCACACCTTGATCTCGCCGGTGGGGCCGTCCTTGACCTTCGGCACGATGATCACCGCAGGCTCGAAGCCCGGCACCTGGTCCTTCTTGCGGCGGAAGGGGGCCAGCATGGTCTCCGCCGTGGTCTCGACGCCGCCATGCTTGGCCGAGAACAGCGTCGGCGGGGGCAGCTCGGAGCGCTCGCGCCTGCTCGCCTCGGGCCGCACGATCTGGCTCACCAAGATGAGGTGCGCCCCCACGGCCGCGGCCGCGGCCTTCATGCGGTTGGCATTGATCTCGAGCACGACCGATGCGTTGTCGCCCAGCCGCAGGTGCTTCTGGACGTAGTCGACGGCGATCACCCGCGCACCCGCGCGCCCGGCGTCGATGATGCCGTTCACCGTCTCGTCGATGAGCCAGCCGGGGCGGTGAATGAGCTTGACCGGGAGCCGGTCGAGGCCCGCGGCGAGCAGCTTCCGCACCACCTCGATGTCCTCGGGCCCGAAGCGGCTGGAGTCGAGGGCCATCAGCGCGCGCAGGTCCTGGTCGTCGATGTTCATGGCGACCAGGCGCCCGCCGTGGATCGCCAGCCGATCCTCCAGCGAGATGTAGGCCGTGACGATGCCGCCCTTGGCAAGCCCGTCCAGGATCTGGAGCGTCAGCGTGCTCTTGCCGTCGCCGGTGTACGCCTGGATGAGGGTCTCGCGCTCAGGCTCCCAGTGCCCGCAGATCGGGTCGAGGTCCGCAAGGCCGCAGCCCAGGTCGCCGGCCTCGAGCACCGTGTTCGGGTCGGGGTTGGCGAGCCGGAGCTGGGCCTCGAGCAGGCGTTGCTTTGCGTCGAGCCACTGCACCACGGCCTCGCCGGCGGTGCTCCAGTCCACCCCCACGGACTCGGCTTTGATCTTCGCCTGCGCGCTCCACAGGAACGCCTCGGCGGCCTCGGGCCCGTCGCGCTCGCTCACCGCCGCCGCGCGGCGCAGCGCCTCGGCGTAGGCCAGCTTCGACCACGCCGCGATGATCACCTGCTCGGCCTCGGCGACGTTGACCTGCGCCTCGGGGCGCTGCAGACGGGCCGGCACCGAGCGCAGCACGTCCTCGGGCAGGTCCACCTGGGCGAGCTCGACCTTGTTCCAACCGGCCTCGTAGAGGTCGCGCACCTGGTTGAGCACCGCGAGCGCCCGCTTGGAGAGGTGGCGCTCGCGGATGAGGCCGTGGTCCATGTAGGCCGGCGTCTGCATGATCGCCGTGAGCCACACGTCTTCGGCGTCGGCTGGGTTCACTTGCCCCCCTTGGCCCTGGCCGCCTGCGCGGCCGCGATGAGCTTCTTGCACTCGGCGAGCTGGAGTTCGTACGCGCGATCCGTCAGGCGCTTGAGCTCGTCCTCGAGCCCGAGCTCCTTGGCCGCCTCGACCAGTGCCAGGCCGAGGTGCTCGGTCGCAGCCTGGTGCCCCACGCCGTAGCCCTGTTGAGCGCCGGCCTTGGCGCCCATGGTGAATGCCATCATGTCTCGAGCGTTCACGCTGCCGTCCTCCACTTCTCCGCTGCCGCCTTGCCGTAGATCCTGACGTGGCCCTTGCGCCACCGCTGCCGCCTGCGCCGTTGCTTGCGGGTCCAGCAGGGCGCCGAGTGGCAGATCCGCTCGTAGCCCATGCCGAGCCGCTCCAGCATGAGGTCCATGCGCTGCGCGACCTTGCCCGCGCGCCAGCGCTCCGCGTCCTCGCGCCGGAGGAAGGTTCGGCCCGCGGCCATCCAGCCGTGCCGGCTGAGCTGCACCGGCATGCAGTGGGCCAGCACGTAGGGCTCGGCGCACCCGAGGCACACGTGCTGGCAGATCGTGGTGTCCGGGTCGTGGAGCGACCTGGCATCGGCTGGCACGTCGGCGATCCGCTGGAGCGAGTCGTCGTGCACGTGGCCCATGCCGACGAGCGGCTGGGAGTAGATGGGCCAGCGGCGCACAAGGTACAGCCCGGGTCGCAGCGCAGCGCCATCGTCAGGCTCGTCCTCGGGATCCGCGGCCTCGTCGGACGGCAGGATGAGCACCACGAGCCCGCTCTGCGTGTCCGAGAACCGCTCGCCGCAGATCCCACACTCATCGGACACCTCGTGCTCGCAGTAGTCGCAGGCCATGGCCTGGCGGACGTCGTCCCACCAGCCGCCCTCCTCCTCGTCGAAGTCGTTGCCGCAGTGGAAGCACTCGACCATCGTAGTCACGGCTGCGGCTCCTTGAGGTTGAGCGAGGTGAGGGCCGCGCCGAGGTTGGCCACGGCCTTGGTGGGGTCGGCGGTCGCATGCGCCACCACGTTGATGGTCGAGGCCGCGCCGTTCTGGATCTCAAGCACGGCGCTGTACCCGATGCCATCGCGGAGGTACTTGATGTCGCGCACGCGTTCGATCGTGAGCTTCACCTCCTGACCGGGAGGTACGAGCTCGACCACCTGGTCGATGGTCATGTCGAAGCGGGTCACCATGGCTCACCCCGTGGCGCGGTGCTCTACCGCGGGCTCGGTGGCGGGGAACCGCATCCCCGCCGTGGCCACCTGCACGCGGCGGAGGAGCTTGACGAAGCCCCCGCGCGTGGCGGTGGCGTGGTCAACGAAGCGGTGGATGATCGCGATGGGCATGGCTCAGTTCCCCCCGGGCTTGGGGTTGGTGTCCTGGGGGAAGAACGTCGCGACCATCCGCCGAAGTTCTTCTATGCGCGACGGCGTCATCGGTCCCTCCTCAGCCCG
>ERZ650304.304-NODE-304-length-28697-cov-21.941066_pt1 | contig 28697 bp, 24 predicted proteins | sample MGYA00376240_ERZ650304 | MGnify/ENA primary metagenome ERZ650304 (study PRJEB26733, sample SAMN07839271) | wastewater metagenome | biome: small river; feature: stream; material: water | place: USA: North Carolina | collected 2016-03-01 ... | reverse complement strand
CCAACTGCCGGAACTTCGCGATCGACTCCTCGGTGAGCCAGTGGAGCTTCACGCGGTCGGGGGCGTCGTCGGACGGGTGGTACGCCCAGTGCATGTGGCCGTGCGACGGCGACGAGATCGAGCGGACCCGAGAGCGGACCGTGTCGGCGTCGGCGCGCACGGAGAACCGCTGGACGATGTCGTCCTCGGACACGCCGGTCTCGATCGAGTCGGCGCCCCGCTCGAACAGGTAGTCGACCACGTCCTTCGCGGGGAGGATCGTGCCGCCCTTCTTCCGGCCCGGGCGCTTCCCGCCGGTCGGCTCGGGGGCCGGGGCCGGAGCGGCCGCCGTGGCGGCCTCGGCGATGTCGCGGGCGGCGATGGCCTGCTCGGCGTCGGCGTACGCCTCGGTGATCCCGAACGTGAGCCGGGTGACGATGTCGTCGTCGGCGCCGTCGGGCACGAGGAACTGGACGAACACCTCGGTGGGTGCCCCCTTGCCCCTGCCGGTGCGGGGGCGGATCAGACGGGCCTTGCCGTCGGTGATGAGTGCGAGCGTGTTGGTCATCCGAGTTCTCCGAGCGTGTTGGCGACGAAGCGGTCGCGCCATTCGTAGGGCTTGCGCTTCGTCTTGGTGATGTAGCCGTCGCGGTACTTGTACTTCGTCTTGATCCGGTTGCCGTCGCCGTCGAACGTCTTGGCGCGGGTCGTCCCGCAGTTCGAGCACGACGACGCGAGGAGGATGAGACCGCCCTCGATCTTCGGCTTGTGGTGGTGCCACTGGTGGCCGCCGACCTCGCGGCGGCAGGTGACGAATCGGTCCGGCGGCCAGTCGTCCTCGATGTCGGCCCGGGTCGCGCTCGTCGGCGTGACCGGGTCGATGACGCCTGTCGGCGGTGGTGTGTCTTCGTTGGTGTCTGTCACTGCTGGTCTCCCTTAGCTGGTGAACTGATGACCTCGCCGTCTTCGATGACGAAGCCCATGGCGTCGCCGTCTCCGACGCGCTCGATCCAGACCTGATAGCCGCGCTCGGCGGCGAGTTCCTCGACGGCGGCCATGCTCATGTCGTCGAGAAGCGACCCGTCGGTGATGCACATGACCTTGATGCGCGGGTTGAGCGCCATCCCGATCGCCATGGACACCCGCAACTGCTCGGCGGACGAGCACTGAGCGAGGGGCACGTCGTTGAAGAACACCTGCTTGTCGTCGAACGTGAGCCCGTCGATCGGCATGGCGGCGGCGCGAATCGCGCGGGACTTCTCGCCGTCGATCTCGGCCAGGAGGAACGTGAGCCCGTCGTACTCGTCGGACTTGGCCTGGGCGTGTTCGGCGGCGGCGCGGTTGGCGGCGGCGGCGCGGACCTTGGCGTTGATGCTCTCGGCGGCGGCGAGGCGTTCCTCGATCGCGCCGATGTCAGGCACCTCGATGGCGTCGGTCTCGGCGGCGAGGCGTTCGGCCTTGGCCAGTTCGGTCTCGCGCTCCTCGACGAACGTGGCACGGTCGGCTTGGAGCTTCGCGATCTGCGCGTCGATCGACTCGATGCGCTTCTCGGCGACGGCCGCGTAGTTGAGGGCGGCCTCCGATGCGGTGGCCTTCTCGTGGCGCTGCTCGGCGAGAGCGCGGGCGGCGGCGTGCTCGGCGAGGATCTCCTCGGTGGACACTTCCTCCTCGGGGACGCCGGGCTCGGGCTCGATGCCCTTCACGCGCCCGGCGGCCAGGTCGCGCTCGCGGCCGACGAGGGTGCGCTCGTCGTAGAGGCGCTGGCGTTCCCGGTCCTTCTCGTCGAGGTCGAACGGCAGGTCGACGAGCGGGAGGAGCGTGCCGAGTTGCGCCTTCGGGTTCTGGCGCATGAACGCGAGCGGGTCGAACGACAGTTGCCCGAGGAACTCGTCGAGCATCGACTGGGCGGAGCGGAACACGCCGCCGTCGGCGGAGGTGACGACGAGCTTGGACTTGCCGCGCCCGCCTTCCCAGTCCCAGTTGCGGGTGACGCGGAACCGGCCGAGGTCGATCGACACCGAGGCGGTGTCTTCGCCGTGGCGGATCGGCTGGGTGATGCCGAGGGCCTTCGCTTCGGCGCCGCCCCCGAGCGCCATGGCGATGGCGTTGAGGATCGAGGACTTGCCCTGCCCGTTGTTGCCGCCGATGACGACGAGTGCTTCGCCGGGCTCGGGGCGGATGGTCACCTCCTTCACGCGGAGGAGGTTCTCGACCCGCAGTTCGGTGATGACGAGGGTCGGTTCGGTGTCGGTCACGGTGGTGTGTCTCCCTACAGTTGTCTACAGGCTAGCACACGCTCTAGGCGTGTTGACGGATGGGCGGGGTGAAGTACCCGTAGACGCAGCGGGTGCCGTCGCGGCTCGGGTCGTAGGTGTCGCGGATGGTCCCGTCGATCACGGCGACGGTGTGCTTGGACACCGCGGCGATGAGGCGGGGCACGTCGGGAAGCTCGCCGACGGCGAGGTGCACGGTGCACCCCGAGCCGATGGCCATGGTCGGCGTCCACGTCCACCCGAGACCTTCGAGGTAGGCGCGCTGGACTTCCTTGAAGACGCCGGTGCGAGGCGACGCCTGGTGCGGGTTGCCGTGACGCGTGACCCGCTTCTTGCGGCGGGTCGCGAGCCACTGGGCCTGGGCCTCGAACAGGTCGTCGTACACCTGGCCGTAGGGCAGTTCGGTGGCGATGGCGATGGCGCGGACGACGCAGTCGCCGGTGAAGCCGCGGCGGCCGGAGTCGGCGCGGCCGCCGTCGTCGAACGTCCACGGCAGAGCGGTGGTCGTCTCGGGCTCGACGATGTCGTCGCACCACGAGCACGTCTTGCGGCCGACGAGCCCGGGCTGGTGGTCCGGCCCTCCGTTGGGGCACGTCAGCGTTGCGGTGGCGGCGGTCATCCGACGACCTGCATCGACGAGGTGATCTGGGCGGTGACGATCTCGTCGCCGATCCGCAGCATGATGCTTCCGCTCTCGGGGTCTCGGGCGAGGAGCGTGACGACCTGGCCCATCGGGGCGACGGCCGGGGTGACGGGCGGAAGCTCCGACGGGGGCCGCTGGCGGTCTGCGGCGGGGGTCCGGCGGGCCACGTCGCCGACCGGGGCCGGAGCGGCCGCAGGGGTCTCGGTGGCCTCGTCGAGGGTCGGGTCCGGGGTGGGGGGCGTCGGCAGCGGGGCCGGGGTCGGTGGCGTTCCCTGGGGCGCCAGTTCGACGAGGTTGCGGTACCGGTGGTTCTTCCCGGCGTTGACGGTGCGGGGCACGTTGCCCAACAGGACCGGCCAGCGGTTGCCGGAGATGAGGTGGTTGTTCGTGACGCTGGCCTCGGTGTCGAGGACGTAGGCGCCGGTCGCAGCACGGTAGAACAGCCCGCCCTTCGCACGGAACCGGTGGTACGCGGTGTTGGCCGCTGACTTCTCGGCTGATGCGCCGAGGACCCTTCTCATCGTGTTGTCGTGCAGGGCGCCCATCACGCTCCCGGCGTACTCGGCGTCTTCGCCGTCGACGCCAAGAGCGTCGGCGAGCCGGGTGATGCTGATGAGCGTGTCGGCGTTCTCGCAGAAGTAGTCGGCGATGAGTTCGTAGAACTCGGGCCGGTCAGGTCGCTTGGCCATTGGGGTCTCCCTTCCCAGGGTGGTTGTGTCGGGGGCGGTTGCTTCGGTAGGCGGATCGGGGTCGGGCTTCGGGTCGGCCACCGGGTCGTCGGGCTCCGGTGGAGGCGGCGCGACCCGGACGGCGGAGAGGGGAAGGGCGAGGACCACCTGCTGGTGCTCGACGGGCTTGCCCGTTTCCAAGAACGTGTCGACCTCGTCGATGACGGTGTCGAGCGCCTTGAGGCGGCCGGGGCACCGCTCGATCTGGGCCAACTGGTTGTCGCGCGCCCGGCCGTTGTCCGCCGACGAGATCGTCACCGTGCAACATCCGTACGGGCAGCGCACCATCAGCTTGCTGCCCTTGACCGCCTTCGCCGTCCAGCCGCGGTCGAGCGCTCGGGTCGCTGCGAGGGTCCGCCTCGGGTCATTTCTGGCCATGCGCCATCACCCTCCCCATCAGGATCGGCCGGGCCTCGTCGTACTTCGGTCCCATGCGCTCCTGGTCCTCGAACGGCAGGTCGTCGAGCGTCGTCGAGTTGATGAAGTTGTCGGCGAGCTTCACGACGACGACCTCGATCGAGCCGACCTGCACGAGCATGACGATGTACACCTGATAGGGCGTGCCGTCGGTCTTGGAGAGGTGCTCGACCCCTTCGCAGTAGTCGCCGAGACCAGCGGCGATGAGCATGTCGTCGGTGACGCCCTGGTCCTCGCGGCAGTCGTGGAGGAGCGCGAGTCCCTCGACGAAGTCGACGGTGTCAGCGTCGAGGCCGAGACCGATGGCGAGCGACCGTGCCATCTCGGCGACCGGCCACAGGTGGTGCATGAAGTAGTCGCGACCCTGCTTGTCGAGTTGGCCGCGGTGCCACTCGCGGGCGTGGCGGCGGGCGAGCCCGGCGAGTCGCTGGTTCGGGGTGAAGTCGGCGAACTCGCCGCCGACCCGATCGACCCAGACGACGCCTCGCTGCTGCTGCTCGAACGACGGCTCGAACAGCTTCCGCATCGGGCGGGACGGGGGCGGGAGGAGGCCGGTCATGACTCCTGCCCGGCGATCGTGTCGGCTTCGTCGGTGCGCTCGTGGAGATCGCGGACAGCCTGCTCGGCGGCGAGCATGTCGAGTCCCTCGGCCTCGTCGGCGTGGGGGTCGTGCTCGGCGATGCAGACGCCGCACACGGTCACGTCGGGGTCGCCGTTGGAGTCGTTCTGGGTGGACGACGGCGGGATGATCGCGTCGGCCGCTTCGAGGACGGCCAGGTCGTACTCGACACCGCAGGCGTCGCATCCAGTCTTGTCGTAGCCGTCGATCTTCGCGGCGGCCAGCGCCAGGTTCTTGATCGACTCGATGATGCGGTGCTCGGGCTCGCCGTTGGCGATCGCGGTGTCGACGGTCCACACGGTCAGGTCGACGAGCATGTCGTGCACCTGATCGGGCGTCGGCGGTTCGCCCTCGTACTCCTCGTGCTTCGTGGTGAGCGCCGTCGTGATGTCTTCGGGTCCGACTGTCATCGGGGTCTCCCTTCCCGGTTGGTCTTTCGTTGGTGAGTGTAGCAGGTTGCGTGTGCTGACGTGTGGACTCTAGGAATTGTGGTGCTCGATCATCTCGGTCCCGCGGGCGAACACGGCGTCGGTGTTGCGCTCGGCGGCGACGGCGATGAGCGGGCTGCGCGGGCTCTTCATGATGTTCTTGCGGAACTGCGCCATCCCGGCGCACTGCTTCGTGCGCTTCCAGCTTCCGTCGGCGCGGATCGTCATGTGGCACGCCATCGGTCCTTCGCCGTGCGCGGCCTCGACCCACTCCTCAACGGTGTGCGGCCCGAGGTGCCCCGGCATGCTGGTGCGGAGGAACGGGCACTCGGCGCACGGCTTGTCCCGGCAGGGCGGCTGCACCTCCTCGAACTCGGCCATGCTCTTCATCAACTCGTCGTGGTCCATCACGGTCTCCCTTCGTGGTCGACGGTCAGCATATCAGGTCCGTGTCCACACATCAGCACACGCAACCTGCTACACTAGGAAGCGAAAAGGGAAGGGAGACCCCAGATGAACACCACCGAGTTCCGCAACCCACACACCGCAGAGGTGGCCCACGACACGAAGCTCCTCGAACTGCTCTACGACGAGCTTCGAGCGAACAACACCGCCGCCGGGATGGCCCGCCGACTGGTCGAGTTCGCAGGCGAGCACCGCGACGACAAGGTCCACACGGTCTACGGCCGGACACGGGTCGTGAAGGTCCGGGCCACCGGCGCCAAGCTCACGCTCGGCGCGGCGGTCGAACTGGTCGAGGAGTTCGCCGACGAGGCCAAGCTCGCCGAGATCGCCGCCCACTACGCGACGCTCCCGGGGCGCACCCACTGGTTCGCCGACCCGGCCAAGGTCGCCGCTCGGGCCGCCAAGCACCTCGCCGATCTGCGGGAGGCGGTCGACGCCGCCGAAGCGGCCGCCGAAGCGGTCGCCGACCACGAGGCTGGCTACACCGGCTGGGCTCGCTACTTCCTGGTGACGACGAGCGCCGGTCACGTCCACAAGGACCGGGCGTGCCACACCTGCCGCCCGACGACGGGCTACGCACCGGTGCCGATGCTGGCAGCGGCCACGCCCGCCGAGGCGGTCGCACTGCTCGGGCCGAACATGTGCACGGTCTGCTTCCCCGAGGCGCCCGTCGCCGACGTGGGCGGCAAGCTCACGAAGAAGCTGGCCATGGTCCTCATGGAGGAAGGCGAGGAGGCGTTCCGGGCCGAGGCGGCGAAGCTGCACGGCGAGGCCAAGGGCGAGTGCCCCGGCAGCCGGACGGCGAACTTCGACCGGGCCACCGCCCGCATGGGCTACTACACCGGCAACTACGGCACCTGCAACGTGTGCGGCGAGCGGGTCACGCTCACGAAGACCAACAACCTCCGAGGCCACAAGACGAAGGGAGCATGACATGAGCCGATTCGAGGAACTGCTGGGAGCCACCGCCGAGGTGCTCGACAAGGCAGAGAAGGCGGTCGACCGGGAGCGGGCGTCGTCCGCTCTGGTCGATCTGCTCGACGACTTCGACGAGTCCGACCTGCGCGGGTTCGTCTCCGACTTGGAGGCGTTCCTCGACGCGATCGAGGAGGCCGCGTCAGCCGGGAACGAGTGGCGCGACGCTGAGGATCGCGAGGAGAAGAGCGACGCCCGCGAGGCGTTCCTCGAAGCGCTGAGCGAGATGGTCGACAAGCACGCCGATCTCGACCCGGGCGAACTGACCGAGGCCCCCGTCGCCCCGGCCGCCGTGAAGCGGACGGGGCCGGTGACCGAAGCCGAGTTGAACCGCGCCGTCGAGATCATCGCCGAGACGAGCAACGGGTCGACGGCCAAGTACGCCGTGCAGGTGCGCTCCGAGTTCGCAGCGCACGGCCACATCGACAAGCTCTACGCCGCCATCGCACCGGAGGCCGACTGGATCATCGTCGCCGACGACGGCGAGGTCACCCTCGACGGCCGCGAGACCGTCAAGCTCGACATCAAGGAGGAGGCGTGAAGCTCACAGACGTGGCGGTCGGGGAGACGATCGTCTACGAAGACCGCGAGAACCACAAGCAGGCGACGCCGTACAAGGTGCTCGCGACGAAGGTCCCGATCGAGTGGATCAAGGACGAGCCCGACCCGAAGCATCCCGAGCGTCGGCTCTACACGCGGCCGCACCTGTCGCCCGACACGGTCGCCGGGCTCGGGGTCACCGTCGGGCTCGGGTCCGGCGGGCGACCGATGCCGGTCAGCATGAAGGGCCGGAACTGGCGCGACCAGCCGCGCACCGGCGTGCTCGCCATGCAGATGGGGTGGGACGACGAACCCGTGACCTACGAGGCCACCGCGATCGGCGGCCGCACCGCGTCGTTCTGCGTGCTCACCTCGGGCCACGACTTCCAGCCGTACGACGAGTTCCGGTCGTGGTGGCGGTCCCGCTCCGACTTCTCGCTCCGGTTCGCCGACAACAAGGACCGGCCCGGGTGGGTCGCCTACGCGTACCCCCAGCCGCCGGACGAGGGCGACGGCGGGTTGGCCGTCGGGTCGCAGCGGAACTACTTCGGCATCGACGAGGTGCCGCTGCACCCCAAGCTCCTCAAGGTCGTGTTCCGCAAGCGCGGCGAGCCGTACGACGACACGGTCGAGCGGCCGTGGTTGAGCGCTCCGATCGAGAAGGGGTTCGTCGTGGTCGTCGACGACGACGGCGCCGAGTTCCGCATCGACCCGATCCACCTCGTCGCCGACCCGATGGGCCGGGTGTTCGAGTCGATCCGTCAGCGCGAGGAGAGCCGGGCCACGAGCGGCGCCACGGAGCGGGTGTACGACGCGATCGTCCGGGTCGCCCGGCAGGTGTCGCCCGACAAGAGGAACCTCGGGGTGTCCGTCTCGAACGAGTACGTCATGATGCCGCCCGCCGTGCTCGAAGCGATGCTGTTCGGCCACGAGGACGTGACCGCTGACGTGCTCGACGGGATCGCCGAACTGCGCGACACCCTGGCCGACATGCGGGCGTCTCGGTGACGCCCCGCACCACCACGAACAACAAGGGAGACACGACATGACCGACACCACCACCGAGGCCGAACCGATCGACTGGCGGCACCTCCGCCCCGAGACCGACTGGGCCGCGGTCTCGCCCGCCGACAAGCTCGCCATCGTCGAGGCGATGGGCTTCTCGCCGTCGCAGTCGAACCACACCCGGGACTGCCCGCGCACCATGGGCCGCGGGTTCGTGTGCTGCTGCATCCAGCCGCCGCCCCGGTTCACGCCGCCGCGCGATGTCCTCGCCTTCATGGGCGAGTCGATGGACGACCGGGCGGCACGAGCCCGCGCCGAGCCCGACGAGTTCGACCGGGGCGACTGACCCCTGACGCGTCACGGCCCCCGCCATCCGGCGGGGGCCGCTCGTGAGCGCCGTCGGTTGCGGCGCGATCAGCGCCCGGGGACGGCGTAGCGACACGTCCACGGTTGCCAGCCACGGGCACGGAAGCCCTTGTACGCCGCGGCGTCCTGGGAGGCGGGGCTGGCCTTGTCGGCGGTCGGGGCGGAGCCGTCGCCGTAGGTGCGCCAGAAGTCGGCGTCCATCTGGTAGGCGCCCCGGTACTTCCCCGAGGGGTTCAGCTTGGTGTAGACGCCGCCGGACTCGCACTTGCGGAGCGCCGCCCACTGGGCCGCGGTGGTGCACTTGCCGTTGCGGCACGGGAGCGCCGCCGCCGCCTTCTGCTGCTCGACGATGGCGGCGGTCCACGCGATGGCCCGCGCCTGCTCGGGGGTGATCGACGCCACGTCGATCGGTGCGCTCGTGGAGAACGCGGTGAGGGTCGCCGTCGGCTTGTTGTGGTGGTCGGCGACCGCCTGGGCCTGGGGCTCGGTGAGCGTGACGCCGAGGTTGGCGGCCGCCTGGTGGACCTGCTCGGGGGTGCATGCGGTGGTGGCCACGACGAGGGCGACGACGGCGAGGGCACCGAATCGTCTCCAACTTGTAACCGAAACGCGACCCGCGAGGGGTCGTTGGCGTGTCAACATGGGAACTGTCCTTTGCGAGAGGAATGCTGGTCCGCCCTCGATGTCGAGTCGAGGGCGGTGCCGCGTCTGCGGCCGGGTGAAACCCTAGCGGGAGATCGCGTTCATGGGGCGACTCATCGGATCATGGGACCTCGTAGCCCCAGATCGTGTAGAGGAGGTTGCGGTGCGTTCCGGCCGACACGAGTTGCACGCGGAGCGCGTCGAACGGGCCGGTCTCCAAGAACCAGTTGGGGAACGGGTCGATCGACTTCGTGCGCGGGTCGATGTAGTTCGAGCCGAAGTAGTCGTTCTGCTCGAACTCGCCGGGGCCGAGGCACATGGTGTGGCCGACGAACCCGTTGTAGAGAAGCTGCACGATCGACGTGCCCGAGTACGGCTCCTCGCCGACCTGCAACGCGGAGGCGGTGAGGCGGGCGCGCTGGATCTTGTACCGGCCCGAGGGGCGCTCGTCGTTCGAGTCGGCGTAGGTGAGCCCGTCGGAGATCGCGTTGGTCGCCGCCGAGTCGGCGCGGCCGGTGAGGTTGAACTTCACCTCGATGAGCTTCAACTCGCCGCCCTGGGGCTGGGACTTCGTGTACGGCGCGATCGACGCGGCGCGACCGTTGAACGCGCCGGGAGCGGCGCGGTCCTGCACCCGGGAGATGAGCACCTCGGAGCGGTGGCGGAGCGACTCGAAGTCGACCGAGCACGACGGCGGGCCGACGGTGTTCTCATCCGCGGCGCACCGCTTCACGGCCGGGGTGTACGGCGCGCCTTCGGGGCCGGGCGCGGTGACGGACTGGAAGTTGCGGAACCCGAGGAACGGGGTGGTCGCCGCATCGAGCGGGATGAAGTCGAGGGCGACGGTCGACGAGTCGTTCTGGGTGCGGGCGATCTGCTGATCGAGGTACGAGTCGATCTTGGCGCGGTCGGTCCAGTCGGGGATCGAGAGCATCGACTGCCGGGGGCCGGACCCGCGGCGCACCCATCCGTCCTGGGTGCGAGCGAGGATCTTGTCGCGCTGCAACCCCCACTTGCTGCCGTGGGTCAACTGCTTGATGTTGACGCCCTCCTCGAACGTCGCGGGCTGCACGCCGAAGTCGTGGTCGGCGGCGAACATGTGGAGCGTGAGCGCGTCGGGCGAGACCGCCCAGTTGATGAAGCCCTGCTCCTGCAACTGGTTGAGCACCTCCAAGTAGGTGGTGCCGATGCGGCAGGTGAACTCGGGGACGTTGCCCGGCCACGGGTTGCCCGCGGAGTCGTGCGTCTCGGTGAACGTGATGCCCCACCCTTGAAGCTCCTGGCGGGCGATCGCCTCGCGGAGGAGCACAACAAAGATGTGGCCCGGCGTCATGCCCGGGGGCTGCGCCGGGTACGCGAGCGACTTCCAGCCCTGGGGGTGCGGGTGGCCGACGGACTCGTCGACGACGATGCCCGACGACGGGTAGGTGATGCTCGTCGTGTGGTCGACGACGACGCCCTTGATCGAGTGGACCTGCTCGGTCGGGTAGTAGATGATCTCCAAGCCCTCGGGCGTGTCGGACTGCTCGACGTAGTAGCCAGCGGGGCCGACTCCGCCGGGCTCGACGACCTGGCCGCCGCCGGGCGGAATCCACACGCCGTGCACCGAGTGCGCGGCGGGCGACGCGTAGTAGTTGATGTAGACGCTCGTGAAGAACTGCTCGACGTAGAAGCCGGGCCGGGCGAAGTCGAACGTGTTGGCCGACCAGCCTGCCGTGGAGAACAGGAACCGGGTCGTGTCGTTGGTGCGCCACGGGGTCGTCGGCGTCGGGCTGATGTCGTACGTCGCGCAGACGTTGAAGAGCCCGCAGTTCTCCGCGATGCCGGGCCGTTCGAGGTTCTCGACGCGCGCCGCGAACGTGTACTCGCCAGGCTTGAGGTGGAGCTTCCGCCAGTACGTGGCGCCACCGGCGTCGCTCTTGTCGGTCTGGAAGTCGACGATGTCGACGCTGTTGAGCGACGCGACGAACAGGTCGTCGGCGGTGATGTAGAACGTCACGTCCAACTCGCGGTTGAGCGTGAACCGGTACCGGAAGTAGTTGAAGCCGACGGGGTCGGCGCCGTTGACGGGGGCCTGGCCCCAGAGCCACGGCGAGAGCGGGTTGGGCCAGCCGTACGGCTTGCCGCCGAGACCGTAGGGCGGGAGCCCGGTCTTGAGCACCTGGATCGACCGGATGTTCGGCGCGGTCCACGGTGCGAGGTCGTCGCGAAGCTCGGGGGCCTGCCAGCCGAAGTTGCGGATGTCGCCCCACGGGATCTTCTCGGGGCCGCCGTAGGGGTCGACCTGGACGACCTCGAAGTCCTGGGCGACGCCGCGCCCGGCGGGCGTGATGATGCGGGCGCCGGTCGTCTTCGCGATGGTGACCTTGGGGTTGTCCTCGATGCGCCACAGGTAGGCGTTGCTGTACGCGCTGAGGCTGTCGTTCCAGAGTTGGGTCTGGGCGACGCGGCCGCCGACGATGAGCCCGGCGCCGTCGTGGTCCTTGTGGTGGGCGAAGCTGCCGCCGCCGATCTCGTTGGACCGGTCCTCGATGTGGTTGAGGTACGCCTGGGGCAGGTCTCCGAGGAACGTCGACATGTTGGTGTCCCACATGCGGACACGCATGTACCGCGGGGGCGGGGTCGGCATGCCGGGGAACGGGTTGAACGGTGCGTCGCCGACCGAGCCGGGGTCGAGGATCGCGAGGGTCGTCGCGGTGAGTGTCGCGGAGCGGGCCGACGTGCCGATCGGGGTGAGGGCCTCGATCGAGAAGTCGTAGGTCGTCGTCGGGTCGAGCCCGTCGAAGTCGTAGCGGGTCACGTCGGGCGGAAGCGTCTCGACGAGGGTCTGCGTGTCGCCGGTGGGCGCGAAGTACACCTTGTACCCGGTGATCGGCGCGCCGCCGGTCTGCGGCGCGATCCATCGGACCGACACGACCGAGGAGAGCGTGCCGACGAGGTGGAGCGTCGGAGCGGACGGGGCGGCGAACGTGCGGAACGAGCGGGTGGTGCGCGCCCCGGAGCCGTTGGCGTTGAACGCCTCGACGGCCACGTCGTAGAGGACCCCGGCGGTGAGCCCGGTGATGGCCCGGGAGAACTCGACGCCGACCGACGCGTTGAGCACGAGCGTGTCGCCGTGCGGCGCGACGTAGACCTTGTACCCGGTGATCGGGGAGCCGCCGTCGGCGGTCGGCGCCGACCAGCGGACGGTGATCGACGTGGCGGCGAGGTCGGCGCCGGAGATCGCTGGGGCGGCCGGGACGCCGGACTGGGCGATCGTCGTGCCGGTGATCGCGTCGGAGCGTTCGGAGAGCCCGACGATGTTGATGGCCTCGATCGCGAAGTCGTACGCGGTGCCGGGGGCGAGGCCCTGGAAGTTGTAGCCGGTGACGGGGCCGATGGTGCCGACCGGGAGCAACGTCTGCCCGGAGATCGCCTGGTAGATGTTGTACCCGGTGATCGGCTGGTCCGGCGACGCCGGGGCGGTCCACGTCACCCGGACGCTGTTGGGGCCGATGGTGCCGAGGTGGAGGACGGGCTTGTCGGGCGGGTCGCCGAGCGGGAGGGTCGAGACGTGGACCGAGTCCGACATCTCGCCTTCGCCGGAGTAGTTGATGGCGGCGACGGCGAACTCGTACGCGGTGTCGGGGGCGAGCGCGGTGAGCGTGTACGAGTTGATCGTGACGGTCGTGACGAGCGTGAGCGGTCCGCCCTCGGGCGCGGCGTAGACGTTGTAGCCGGTGATCGCTGCGCCGCCGTTGTCGGCCGGGGAGGTCCACAGGAGCACGACGGAGTCGGTCGTGATCGTGCTCGTCGACACGACGACGGGGCCGGGCGGGACCGCCGGGGGCGGGGTCGTGATCGGGATGGTCGCGGTGCCCGAGCCGATGGGGTACGTGAAGGTCGTCATCGGTCAGCCCTCCACCACGTAGGTGACGGCGACGGGGATGTCATAGCTGCCCTCGACGGTCGTCGCGATGAACGACAACTCGATCTGCTGGACTTGGTTCGTCGGCCACGACGCGTAGTCCTTCGACGCGACGCGGGTGGTGCCGATGTTCTGCGACGCCGACCAGACGCCGGGGGCGCCGGAGGTGACGGTGCGCGATCGCCAGGAGAGCGCGGTGGCGCCGGACCCGCCGAGGAGCCCGGAGGGCACGGTGGCGGCGACGCGCATCACGCCACCCGAGGCGGGCGGCAACACGTCGTCGGTCGAGCACGAGATGAGCACCTTGTGGAGGAGCCCGCCGGTCGGGTCGGCGGTCGGCTGGGTGATCTCGTAGGACACCGTGACGAGGTCGTTCGGGATGGTGATGCCGTCGAACGTGTAGTTCGACGCGTTCGACGGGCCGCCGTCGGCGGTGGAGACGACGACGCCGACGGTCGACGTGCCGTACCCGGTCGAGGGGGTGACGGCGGTGATCTGCGTCGACGAGTTGACGACGAAGCTCGCGGCGGGGTGCGACCCGAAGTTGACCGAGGTCACGTCGGTGAAGTCGGTGCCGGTGATGACGACGGACGTGCCGCCGGTCGACGCGCCGTGGTCCGGCGACAGGCTCGTGATGACCGGCGCCGGGCCGGTGTAGACGACGTACTCGAAGTCGGGGTAGTCGAGCGCGATCGCGTCTTCGATGCGCCAGCCGTCGGTGACGGTGGTGCTCGCCTGGTAGGGGGACTCGGTGACGGGGGTGATCGAGTTGGGGGCGGTCGAGCCGTTGACGCGGAGGAGCGTGAACTCCGCCGACGTGTAGGTGCGCGTCGCCGGGTAGAACGTGCCGTACGGGTCGCCGAGGGTCGGCTTGAGCGACGACGTGGCAATGTCGCCCTGGCCGGTCTTGAGGGTGATGACGGCGTAGTCGGTGAGGAGCGTGCCTTCGCCCACGTCGGCGATCGTGAGGGACCACTCGTACCCGGCGGTGCCGCCGACGGTGACCGCTGCGCCCTTGGCGAGCGTGAGGCGGTACGTGTGGCCGATCTGCCACTCGAACGGGACGCGGGCGAGCCCGGAGGTCTTGCCCATGTTGTCGTGGTACACGGCGGCGCCGTCGTGGGTCGCGTAGGGGTTCGGCGTCGGCTGGCCCGACCGGACGGCGAGCACGGACCCGGCGGCCTGGGCGGTGAGGACGATGCCCTTGACCCCGGCGAGCGCCGGGTTGATGACGCTGCTCGGCGCGCAGTCGGGGATGAGCCCGATGGTCACGTATCCGGCGGACACGCCCGAGGAGCCCTGCATCTGTAGGTTCGTGATGAACTGGGCGTCGTCGTTCGCGAGGGGCTTGATGTTCAGCGAGTACGACGTGGCCGACGCGAGGGGCCACAGGATGTTGAGCTTCGGGATCGAGAGGCTCTCCGACGAGTAGACCTTGACGATGCCGCCACCGGCGGCGCGGGCCGGAGCGGTGACCGTCGCCGTCGTCGAGTTGACGATCGCGAGGCCGGTGCCGTTCCCGGCGTCGCCGAACTTCACGCCGGTGAGCGAGTTGAGGTCGGTGCCGGTCAGCGTGACGAGCGCGCCACCGGCGGGGGCGCCTTCGGCGGGAGACACGCTGCTGATGAACGGCTTCGAGGAACCGGACGCGGTCGGGGCCGACACCGAGATGGTGGTCGAGCGCGATCCGATGGTCTGGCGCGTGCCGCCAGTGTCGGCGGTGGCGTACTCGACGAGCGAGGTGATGTCGTTCGACCCGGCGGTCGTGCGCGCCGCGAACGTCAACTCGATCTGGTGGGTCGTGTTCGTCGGCCAGTTCGTGACGGACTTCCGCGCGACACGGGTCGTGCCGATCTGCGTCGACGCCGACCACGCGCCCGGCGTGCCGCTGACGATCTCGCGGGTGCGGTACGTGAGCCCCGACGCCGCGGTCGACGCGAGGAGCGCGGCGGGCACCGTGGCCGACAGGACGTTGCGTTGCGGCGAGTTGGGCTCGGCGTTCACGAGCGACGTGTACGTGAGGAGCACGGTGTAGGTGCCGCCCGCCGTCGGCGACGCCGGGGCGGTGACGGACTCGGCGATCGTGGCGAGGTCGCCGGTGATGCCCATGCGGTGTCGGGTGCCGCCGGAGATGACGGACACGTCGGAGTTCGGGCAGGTGCCGAACGTCGAGTAGTGGGGGTCGACCGTCACCGGGGAGACCGGGGTGGTCGACGGGTTCATCCGCTGGTTGATGAAGTCGGCCGACACGTACTCCACGTCGGCGCAGGTGGCGTTGGGTCCGGCGAACCGCTCGGTGAAGTGGATCGTGTAGCCGTTGATGCCACCCCACGCGAGCGGGACCTTGATCCGGCTCATCTGCGTGGTGGTGCTCGTGGTCATGTCGGTGATCTCGGCGTTCCACCACTGGCCGTCTACGGCGGTCGCGCCGCGGTAGACGTGGAACTTGTACGAGTGGCCGACGGTCCACGCGTAGGGCAGGAGCGTGGAGCGGCCCGGGTCGCCGTCGAAGTCGTCGTAGATGATCCCGCCGGAGATGAACGTCTCGGCGTCGAGCGCTCCCTCGCCGATCGAGAAGATGATGCACTTCTGCTCGAACGGGAACCCGCCGCCGCCACCGAGGTTCTGCATGCCGGTGTAGCCGCCACCGATGTAGCCACCGGCGGGGTTCGTCCACCCCATGATCGACGCCCAGTAGTAGTACGCCGGGGACGGGTCGTTGTTGGGCTTGAGGACCCACTCGTAGTCGTTGAAGTCGTCCGCGCCGAAGAGCACGTCGGTGTAGGTGCCGGTTGCGTTGATGGTCACGGCACGAACAGTCCGCTCGGGATGAACATGGGGATCACGTAGCGGGCGAAGACCGAGATGCCGGACCCGGCGTCGGCGGAACAGGTGCCGTTGTCGCCCACGTCGACCTTGCCGGGCTGGACCGGGCGGATGAGCACGTCGGCGCGCCGCTCTTCGCCGGACGGCATGGTGAGCACGGCGGGTTGGAGCCCGTTGTTCCCGGCGATCGGGAAGAGGAACTGGTCGTTGAGGTAGTTCATGTTCGATTCGAGGCCGACCCACGGGTCGTCGAACGCCTCACCGTCGAAGTCGCGCTCGCCGACGAGCACGAACGTCATGCGGAACTCCCACGAGCCGATCTCGGGCGCGAAGACGATGTCGCCTGGGCGGCCGCCGATGTGGCTCGCCTCGGACTCGACGAGGGCGCCGACGGTCCAGAGCGGGACGTAGGGGTCGAGGACGGTCGAGCACTCCGATTCGAGGTCGAACCCGTTGATGGAGAGAGCGCCGGAAGGGTTGGGGCAGAGGCTCATGGGTCGATCCGTCGTCGAGGGCTTTCACCGTATCCAATGCGCCAGAACTCCTCGTCGACCCGTTCGGGCAACTGCTCGGCGCCGGGGACGCCGTTGATGATGAGTTGGTCGGCGTGAATGTACGCTCCCTGACCGCCACGAGCGGCCGCACTGGCCTCCTGCGGGGTCTGCTGGGGGGTAGGTGCGGACGTGGCCTGCGCGGCCGTAGCGGCGCTTGCTGCGGCTCTGGCGATGGCGAACAGGTCGGGGCTCTCGGGGCCACCGAGGGCGTACATCATGTTCGGGTCGTCACCGGCACGCCGGACGACCGGGTCCACCGTGTAGGGCCGCCCGCCGATGAAGCCGGGGCCGGGGCCGCGGCCGGGCATCGCCTCATAGATGCCGTCGAACGCCCGACTGGGGTCGGTGACCCCGCCGAGTGCGCCGGTGACGCTGTCGGCGAGCCCGGCCGCGGCGACGGTGACCCGGTCGTGTCCGGCTTCGAGGCCGAGCGCGAGCCCGTCGACGATCTGGGCGCCGATGCTCTTCGTGACCTCCGACGGCGAGTTGATGTCGAGCGTCGCCTTCATGACGCTCGCGACGATCGTGGCGACGTTGGTCGCGGCGAGGATGAGGTTCGGGAGGTTGAGCAACATGCCGACGGTGATGCCGTCGGTGAGCGCCTCGCCGACCTGCATGCCCGAGAGCGTCGCCGCGGCCCGGGCCGGGAGGCTGCCCTTCGTGATGGTGTCGGTCGCGAGCTTGATCATGTCGTTCGCGGCGCTCTCGACGAGCTTGCTGCCGTCGCTGTTGGTCATGCCTTGAGCGAACGCGGTGGCGACGGCGGACCCGGCGGTAGTGGCCTCGGCCTGCCCAGCGGAGATCGTGCCGTCGGGGTTGACGGTCTGGCCCTTGCCCTGGGCGTCGCGCAGTTGGAGCGCCGCGAGGATGCGGGCTTCCATGTCGCTCGGGGTGACGGCCTCGCCGGTCGCGTCGTCGAAGCCGCGGATGAGGTCTTCCCAGTGGTTGACGACCTCGGGGTCGGCCCACGGCCCGTTGCGGTTGGCCAGGAGCGACTGCACAGTGTCGACGGCCTTGTCGAACTCGGCCTGCTGGGGGGAGAACGAACCTTCCTTGCCGTTGGTGGGGCCGAGGGTGCCGCTGTTGTTGCCGTCGACGGCCGCGGCGATCTGCTCGGGCGTGAGGATCTTGCCGACGAGCCCCGCCTGCGCGCCCGGGGTCGCTGCGGCCGCGGCCCACATCTTGCCGATGGGGTCGATCTCGGTGGCCTTGGTCTCAAGGGCCGCGGCGAGGTCGTCGAGTTGCTTCTCCATCTCGGCGACAAGGGGGCCGTCGACGCCACCGATGGCCTCGTAGGTGCGGATCGCTGCTTCGAGATCCTCCGGCTTCAACTCGGCGAACTGGGAGGCCAGCCCGTCGAAGCCCTTGCTCTCCAACTCCTTGACGATCTCGATGCGGCGCATCTTGAGGACAGCGTCCTTCTGCGCGTTGCCGATGGCCTCTTGGATCGGGTTGAAGTTGACATCGAGTTCCTTCTGGGCGTCCTCGATCTTGCCGTTGGCGTCGCGCACCGCCTGCGAGGTGGCGTCGCCAAGCTCCTGAATGGCGAGTTCGAGCTTCGGCCCGTCGAAGGTCTCAAGCTGGTCGGCCAGCGCGGTGAACCCGTTGAAGCGGAGGGTGCGGAGGAACGACTCGTTGTCGATGTCGCGGACCGCGTTGTCGTACATCTCCTGCACGGCGTCGGCGACGCTGGTCTCCAAGTGGGCGGGAACGAACTCCTCCTTCGGCTTGCTCGTCGCCTCGTTGAGGGTCGTGCCGTCGGCGCCGACGACCTGGGACGCGAGGGCCTCGGTGGTCGGGTCGGTATTGATGGCGGCCGCCGCGTTCTCGCGGACGGTCTTCACCTGATCGTCGACGTAGGTGATGAGCCCGTCGAGGTCGAGCTTCGTCTTGTCGAAGTCGAACGCCAGCGCGATCGGCTTGGACGCTTCCTCGCGGAGGTCGCCGATGAGCCCGGTCGTGTACTTGAACTGGTCGGCGGCCGCGATCGCGGCGTTGGCCGCGGTGTCGATCTCGATGGCGGTGAGCCCGTTGGCCGCGGCGTAGTCGGCGAGCGCGTCGGCGCCCTGGCCAAGCTCGTCGCGGAACTCAAGGGCGTGCTGCGCGGCGCGCTCGGCCGACTGGCCGACCCCGAGGTCGAGCGCCTCGCCGGTCTCGGTCGCGGCGGTGCCCATGTCCCACAGGCCGCCGATGAATCCGACGATCGCTTCGCGGCCGTTCTGCTCAAACTCCCAGATCGAGTCGGACGCGTCGGCCGCCCAGTCCTTGATGCCCGAGTAGCCGGTGACGGCCTCGACGACCCAGCCGATCTTCTCGATGATCTCGACGACGAACCCGACGATGCCGGTGAGCACCTCGGCGATGGCACCGCCGACGGCGAACAGCGCGGTCATGATCCCGGCGAGGGAGAACGAGACGACGGAGGTCATGGCGCCGATCACGAGCCCGATGCCGGGGGCGAGGTCGGCGATCACCGAGAGGATCGCCAGGGTCGACTTGAGGAACGCCATGAACGGGACGGTGTTCATGCCGCCGAGATCGAAGCCGTCGAGGAAGCCCTGGCCAATGTCCTCGATCAGCGGGAGGAGCGCGCTGACCCAGTCGATGAGGCCCTGGAAGAAGTCCGACGACAGGAAGTCGGCGAGCATGTCGATGACGTTGGCGCCCTCGTTGATGATGGTGGCGAACAGGCTGCCGAGGGTCTCGCCGAGCCCCGAGTTGGCGATCTGGTCGAAGGCGGCGGCGACGGTGACCATCGCCCCCTCGATGCCAGTCGACTCGATCCCGGCGCCGATGTCGTTGATGATGACGAGGATCGCCTGCCACGCCTCCACGCCGCCCTGGATCATCTGCATGACCGGGGCGCTCGAAGCGATGGCGTTGATGGTGTTGACGAGGGCCTCGGCGAGCGGGAGCGCGATCGGAGCGATGTCGCTCATCAGCTTCGCGATGTGGCTCATCAACGAGCCGATGGCCTCCCACAGGCCACCCGACTGCAAGCCCACGTCGAGGAGGGCCTTGACGGTGTCGAACACCGCGCCCGACGACTCGCCGAGCTTGTCGAACAGGTCGAGGTAGGCGGGCAGGTACTCCGAGAACAGGTCGATGACCGACGACACGGTGCTGACGAGCCGGTCGGCGAACCGGCCCGCCGCGTCGGACTGCAAGATGGCGTCGAAGGTGCCGAGGAACTTGAGCGCCGAGTTGGCCAGCGGGTCGATGACCCGAGACGCCAGCCCGGCGGCCGACTCGGCGAGGTTGGCCAGGACGTTGATGAACGGGGCCTGGAACTTGTTGAGGAGCCCTTCGCCAACGTCGCGCGTCGCCGCGGCGACGGCGTCCTTGAGGGTGCCGAGCCCGTCCTTCACGCGTTGGAGGAGGTCGGCGTTCAGTGCGATGCCGAGGGCACCGGCGGCGGCCCCGGCCAGGCCGATGCCACCGGCGAGGGTGACGAACCCACCGGCGAGAGCGACGATGCCACCGGCGGCGGAGGCGAGCGCGGAGATGCCGCCGACGATGAGGGGGAGCCCGGCCGCGACGGCGGCCATCATGAGCGAGATCTTGGCGAACATGCTGATGGCAGTCGTCAAGGGGCCGATGAGTCCGCCGAGCCCGCCCGAGCCACCGAGCACGCCCATGGCGGCGGAGAGTTGGCCACCGATGCCCGAGGCGCCGGACATGGCGGTGCCCATCTCGTCAGCGAGGCCCGACAGGGTCGAGAACAGGCCCGACACGCCCTCGCCGGAGGAGAGGACGCCCTTGAACGCACCGCTGACGGTCTCGCCGGTGTCGGCGGCCAGGCCCATGGAACTGGCCACGGAACCGAAGATGCGCGGGATGCCCGAGAACACCTGGGAGAGGGCGCCGCCGGTCGCGGCCAGGAGCCCGGCGTGGGCGACCGCGCCCTTGGTGTCGAGGTCGACATCGACTTCGAGTCGACCGGCGATCTTCTTGAGGAGCGCCTTGAACGCGACGGCGTGGGCCTCGGCGCCGGTGGTGCGGAGGTCGGCGTCGATGCGGAGGTCGCCGATCGACTTCTTCAAGGTCTCGACGAGGAGGAGCGTCTCGGCGGTGGCCCCGCCGCCGTTGACCTCGATCTTGAGGACGATGTCGCGCAGCATCCCTTCGAGGAAGCTGCGGAGCTTGGCGGTCTGCTCGATGGCGACCTTGTCGTTGACCCCGAGCGGGACGGTGATCTTGGTGACCTTCTCGATGAGGTCCGTGATGGCCTTGGCCTGGGCGGCGGCCTTGTCGCCGTCCACGTCGAAGTCGACGCTGGCGGTAATATCGAGGAGGTTCTTGATCAGCGGCCGGATGTCGGCGGCGTGCTCGACGGCCCGGTCGGTGTCGAGCTTCACCGGGACGGTGATGTCGAGGACGCCCTTGACGAGCTTCTTGATGGCCTCGGCGTCGATGGCCGCCTGCCGGGCGCCCTCGACCTCGACCTTGGCGGGGATGCGACCGAGGGCCGTCTCGATGGTGGCGCGCAGCGCGATGATGTCGGGGCCGACCTCGTCGCCGTCGACGGTCATCTTGAGGACGAGGTCGCGGAGCACGCCGTTGAGGAGCGTGCGGATCGCTTCGACCTTCGCGACCGCCGCGGCGTCGTTCACGTCGACGGAAGCGGTGAGGGCGAGGGCCTCTTCGAGGAGCGGTGCGAGGGCTCGGGCGGAGGCGAGTGCGCCAGCTTCACCCGAGAGGTCGACCTCGGAGGTGACCTTGAGGAGGTTCTGGATGAGGGGAGCGAGCGCTTCGGCGTCGGCGAGAGCGCCGGGCTCGTTGAGGTCGATCGGGACGACGATCTTGAGGAGACCGTCGATGATCCGCTGCAACTCCTTCGACTGGGCGATGGCCGGGCCGGGGTCGACTTGGGGGCGGATCAGCGGAGAGCCGTCTTCGTCGCCGATGTTGGGGCCGCGGGGCTGCGCGGGGTTGCCGGGGCCGATCGGCCGGTTGGGCAGTTCGTTCTGGCCCTCGGGGTTGATGCGGGTCGACAGGGTGACCATCGACTCCCACAGTTCGCCGAGCGCCTGGATCTCCTCGGTCGCGGCGCCGACCGATCCGGCGTCGAGGTGGAAGCGGACGGGGAGGTCGAGGTCGGGCTTGATCCCGGCGAACGTGGTGCGGAGGTTCTCCAACGACTCGATGTCCTCGACATTCATGCGGACGGTCGCGGTGAAGCTGGACATCGCCTTCCACTCGGCGACCGCGGCTTCGAGTTGCGCCGACGCGCCGAGGAGGTCGAACTCCACGTCGCCGGACACGAGCGCGGAGCGTTCCCAGCCCTCGGCGGCCGTGGTGATGTTCGCCGTCGCGTCGGCGGTGTCCATGTCGACGTGCGCTTCGAGCGCCCCCGCGAGCATGGCCTTGGCGTCCTCGATCCACGCTTCGAGTTGGGCCGTCGCCGACGTGGTGTCCATGTCGACGTTCGCTTCGATGTCGTCGGCGGTCATGGCCCGCCACTCCAACACCGCGGCTTCGAGGTGAGCGGTCGCGGCGCTGGCCGACACGTCGACCCCGGCGGCGAGGTCGTTCGAGACGATCTCGCGCCACTCGGCCGCGGCGGCGATGAGCTTCGCCGTCGGCGTGTCGGTGTCCATGTCGACGGTCACGTCGATCGAGTCGGAGGTGAGCGCCGCCCACTCCTCGATCGCGGAGACGAGTTGCTCGGTCGCCGAGAAGGTGTCCATGTTGACCCCGGTGGACGGGCCGTCGCCCATAACGACCTGCCATTCGTCGACGGCGACCGCGAGGCGGGCGTCGGCGTCGGTGGTGTCCATGTCGACCGACGCGACGATGCCGCGCTCGATGAGCGCCTGCCACTGCGACATGGCCAACAGGAGGTCGGCGGTCGCGCCCTCGGTGTCGAGGTCGATCGCCGCGACGAGGTTGCGGGCGAGGGTGGCCTGCCAGCGGTCGACGGCGGCGAGAAGTTCGGCGTCCGCGGCGGACGCGTCGAGGTCGACGTTCACGCCGATGCGCTGGTCGCCGATGTTGAGCCCGGCGCTGATCCGCTCGACGGAGTCGGCGGCCTCGTTGAGGCTCTGGGTGAGCGCCCTCACCGAGGCGAGCGAGCCCTGGGTCTTGTCGGCGAACTGCTGGGCCTCGGCGCCCATCTTGCCGAACCGGCCGCCGATCATCTCCGACAGGGCGGAGACCGAGTACAGGTCGGCCAGGACGGCGTGGATGTTGGTGCTCGAACTGCCGGTCGACTCGGAGTTGAGCACGTCGCGCACGGCGTCGGCGGCGGCGCGGGCCGTCGTCGCGGACTCCTGGTCCACGTCGATGTGCACGGTGCCCGAGATCCCCTGGACCATGGCGCGCCACTCGACGACGGCGCCCGCGAGGTCGGCGGTGGCGCCGTCGGTGTCGAGATCGACCGTCGCGACGAGCGGCGAGTCGACGGCGGCGCGCCACGCGATGACCGACGCCGCGAGGTCGTCGTTCGCCCCGTCGGTGTCGAGGTCGACCGTGGCGACGAGGTTGCGGGACAGGCCCACCTCCCACTGCCGGACGACGCCTTCCAACTGGGCGCTGGCGCGGGCCGTGTCGAGTTCGATCTCGGCCGAGATGTTGAGGATCTGTTCCCACTGGGCGACGGCGACTTGGAGCTTGGCGCGCGCCTGGTCGATGTCGATGTCGAGGGTATCGAGGTTGAGGTGCGCGTCAGCGTACGCGTCGGCCAGGCCGCTCACCCTTGCCTCCCGTCGTCATCTTCCACTGCGGGATGGTAGGTCTTGGCCGTCTCATCCTCGGTGAACACTTCGCCCGCGGCCTCGGCGGCGGCGCGGCGTTCGGCCTTCTCGGCCGCTTCCTTCTCCTTGCGCGCCACGAGCTTCTTCACCTGATCCTCAAGACCGGGGTTGTTCGCGAAGAGCTTCTGCGTGACGGCCTTCCGACCGGCGTTCGAGCCCTCGAACGGTGCTTCCAAGTGGTTGTCCACGAACTCCTGCAACTCCTTGGGGTGACCCTCCAAGGGGCGGAGCATCAGCGCCGTGACGGCGTCGATCAGGTCGTGGTGGGACCATCGGTGGAGGGGGGCTCCGGCGAGGAGGAGTTGTCCTCGGATGAGCCACCACTGGCCTCGGATGACGGCGATGACGCGTTGTCGCCGCCGGTACCCTCTTCCCCCACCTTGTCTTCCGCCTCCTTGCCGCCGGAGATGTAGTACCCGGCGAGCTTCGAGAACACGTTGGCGAGGAGCGTCGCCTCGATCGGGCGCTCCTTGCTCTTCGTGCGCTCCTTGATGCGCTCGATCGACTCGGGGAGCATCACCAGTTCGAGGCCCTCGATCGACACGCGGAGGAACTCCGAGTACGCGGCGAGGGACTCCGCCTGGTCCTTGCTCTTGAGCTTGTCGAGCAGGGGCGGGACCTGCGCGAACATCTGCATGAAGGCCGGGAAGTCGTCGGCGGGGATGCCGGGCATCGCCCGGTACTCGTCCTCGCCGATGTTGACGATGACCGGCTCGATGTGGTCCTCGAAGTCGAAGGTAGGCATGGCGCGCAGCGTAGAGCCGGTCTCGCGAGGTGCCCGCGACCCTTTCAGCCGCCCCGACCGTAGGGGTGCTCGACGACGCTGTCGAACACCATGGCGAGGGATCGGGCGAAGAAGTGCTGGCCGGGCTGGCCGCGGGTCGCCTTGGCGAACACCCGCTTGCCGGTGGCGTTCGGGACCCACGACATGAAGCCCTTGGCCTCCTTCGGGGTGATCATCTTCGCGAGCGGGCCGAAGAGGCCGGTGCCCTGGTCGACGTAGGCGGTGTAGAACGCCTTGCCGAGCACGCGGAGCGCCGGGCGGCCCTCGTTGTCGGTGAACGGGTTGACCTCGGTCTCCAAGATCATGTTGCCGGTGTCGAGCGGCATGCACGCGACGATCGTCGCGGCCATCTTCGGCTTCGTCTCTTCCTGCCAGAGCGGGCCGACCTCGCGAACGAACTCCTCGCGGTACGCCGGGTTCATCACGACGCGACCCATGTCAGCACGCCATCGAGATCTTGCATGTGAACGGAATCACGAACCCCGAGCCCTTGCCGGACACGGGGAGCCGGGTGAGCGTGCCGACGTTGATCGGCCCGAACCCGTTCGTCTTGCGCCACACCTTGTCGGTCTGGCGGATCGAGTCGCGCCACAGGCCGAACCCGAGATCCATGATGGCGAACTGCTCGGCGGCGGCCGCCGCGGCGTTGGGCGCGCCGCCCGACGACGTGGGGCCGGGCACGCACGTCACGTACCGGAGGTTGATCGTCACGCCGATGCTGTCGGTCGGGCCGACGAAGGGGGCGGAGGGGGCACGCTGGGTGGGCCACGGCTCACCGGCGTGGAAGGTGCTCTGCATGTCGAGCGCGAGGACGCCGAGGCACACCTCGTCGGGGCCGACGGCGCCGCCGACCTCGTACTTCACCTTCCCGACCTTGAACTTCGGGACGTTGTCGCCCTCGATCACGTAGCTCGTGATGTACGCCTTGGCGTACTCCTCGATCGCGAGGACCCAGTCGGACGGCTTCGTGACTCGTTCAATGGCCATGGGCGTCGAGTATGACGGCTGGGCGGCTCACCCCTCCCCGGGGATGGCAGAAGGCCAGGAGCGGCGCCGTAGCGTCTCTCCTGGCCTTCTGGGTCCCGCCGGTAGCGGTGGCGGGTTACGCCGTGGTCTGCAAGCCGCAGTCGACCGAGGCGAGGAGGTCGGCGAAGCCGCCCCCGGCGTCGAGGTCGACACGCACGTCGGCGGCGTCGAACAGGTTCGCCGAGTACCAGTCGAGCGGATCGAAGATCCCCGTCCAGTGGTCGAGGTCGCCGGGAAGCTCGTTGTTCGACGCGCCGGTCGAAGCGAGCAGGGCGTTCTTGTAGCCCTTGCCCTGGTACTGCGGCTTCACGAGCGCCTGACCGTTGAGGTTGCCACCGTTCTGGGGCGACCAGTGGTTCACGAGCCCGAAGAGCATGCCCCAGACCGGAGGCTCCGTCGCACCGGACACCGAGCACGACTCGGCGTCCAACTGCATGAGCATCTCGATCGCCACGTTCTTCGACACGATGTCGCGGCGACCGTAACCGGTGAGGTCGAGGTCGTCGTTGAACTTCGGGTCGGCGCCGAGGAGCATGACCTCGATGGCGGGGATGATGCCTGCCGTGGTCAGGGAGACCTGAATCCACGACATGATGTCGAGGCCCGAGTTGGTGTAGGCCCGGCGACCGGCGAAGTTGCGCTCACGCACCTGATCGCCTGCGTCGACCGAGTCGGTCCACGTCAACTCGCTGACCTTGTCGAGGACGAGCTTGTGGTCGGCACCGATGAGGGGCCGCCCGCAGCCGTCGAGGGCGAAGATGCTGATGACGCCATCTCCCTGCCGAACTTCGATGCATTCGCTCACAGCGTTCTCCGAGTAGATCGAGGCCGTGCGGTCCGGCCGGTGTGTCGGGGCACATCTTCCGACATGGCCGTCTCACGGCCCGATTTCAGCTACGAGAAGCGGTGAATCTGGGCGCTCTGGTGGGCCGCCGGGTCGAGCATCCGGGGCGGCGCCTGGCCGTATCCGTCGGGGCCGTACATGGCGATCACGGAGTCGATGGCGGGGATGCCGCACCGGCCCGGGCCGATCGGGGCGAAGCTCATCGTGACGCCGTCGCGGCTGATCGACGAGACGTTCGAGGGGAGCGCGCACTCCTCGTAGTCGCAGCACTGCTTGACCAGTTCCTCGGCGAGGCGCTTCACGGCGTGGACGAGGGGCTCGGGCGGTCCGGCGCCGTGCTCGACGAGCGCGTCCCAGGTGTCGACGGCACCGGGGGGGCGCTCGCGGTCCTGGGGCGGCCACGGGAGGAGCGGGCTCTCGCCGTCGTTGAAGCCCTTCGACGCGTACAGGAGCGTGCCGCTCAGGTAGTACCACGAGTCGTCGACAGGCTCGCCGTCGACGCGGATCTCGATGATGCGGAGGATCGGGGTGGTGAGGTAGAGCGACAGGTCGATCGGCCCGCGGAGGTTCGAGAGGCCGGTCGGGACGTGGCATCCGGTGCCGCCGTCGCGGCCGGTGTACGGCCGGATGAGGGTCGTGCACGGTCCGGCCCAGCGGCCGCCGGTGGCGTCGTTGATCCACCGGGTCGCGATGTTGAGGGCCTGGGCGGCGAGTTCTTGCTCGCGGGTGCCGGGCTCGTTGAAGCACAGGGCCTCCGCGTTCAGCCACGGGACGCACACGCCGCCGGGGTTCGACAGGAGCGGGTACGCGTTCGGCGCGGCGACGGTGATGATCGTGTCGTCGGCGTCGGTCCGGTCGGCGCCGATGTTGGCGTACGTCGTGATCGTGTACTGGCCGGGCGACGAGTAGACGTGGGCGACCGGCGACTCGGCGTCGCCGACGGTGACGGGGGTGTGGTCGCCCCAGTCGATCGTGACGACCGGCGTGACCGCGGCGTTCGGGTCGGTGGCGTGCGGTACGACCGCGACGGCGAGCGGGGCGTCGCCCTCGGTCGCGTTGATCTCGATGGACACGTCGGTCGGGGCTGCCATCGGGCCAGTATCGCCGCCGGGTGTGCCACGGCCCCCTGGCGCGCAACGACCCCGAGAGGTTGGGTGCCTCTGCGGGGTCGGTGCTGGTTGTATTGCGCCTCGGGCGGCAATCCGAGGTGGCGGGGAGTATGGCCGACGGCGATGTCAGCCGCACGTCACCACGAGAGACGTTCGATCGGGTCGCCCCACGTCCACCGCGGGTAGCGACCCCACTCCGAGCCCGGCTGGTTGAACGGCACGCCGAACGTGACCGGTTCCCAGGTGGCCTCGGCGACCTGATCGGCCTTGATGGCGTCGTCGAGGAGGATGCCGTTGCGGCCGCCGTAGGCGTAGCTCTTGTTGTTCGTGAAGATGTACTCGTCGGTGAGCATCGGGAAGTGCTCGGCGAGCCACGCCTTCTTCTCGGGCTCGCAGTTCGGCGACGGGTCGTGCGGCTTCGAGCAGATGACGATGTCGTGCCCGGCGGAGAGGAGCGACTCGATGCCCTCCTGCGCGCCCGGGGTGACGGGGAGCGCCCGGTACCACCCGGGAGCGTCGATCACGGCGCGCATCGCCGCCTGGTGTTCGAGGTCCGGCAGGTGGTGGGTCATGAACCGGTGGGTCTGGTCGCCGAGCGCCTCGATGTCGAGCGGCCACTCGTTCTCGGCGGCCAGGTCGAACGCGGCGGAGTCGTACCACGCGAGGGGGCCGTCCATGTCCATGAAGATCCGGCGCGGGAGCGCCGGGCGGCGGAGGAGCCGGGCGAGGAACGCGTCGGTCTCCTCGGGTTGCACCGACGCGCCGTCGCGCCAGTCCGGCTGAGCGGTGTCGAGCGTCTCGACGAGGCGCCCCCAGTTCGCGACGATCCGCCACCACTGCCGGTCCTCGGCGAGGAGGCACAGGAGGTTGTGGAGGTCGTGGGCTTCGACGAGGTGCACGACCCGAGCGAACTCGGCGGCGTTCGCCGGGACCGGGCTCCCCTCGACGGGCATCTCCTCGTAGTCGGTGACGGCACGGATGACGGCCAACTCGGGGCCGGTCGCGCCCGGCATCCACGGCACGAACGCCTTGATGTCGCGCATCGTCACTCCTCGTCCTCCCGCTTCCACAGGCACCCGTCGGCGCACATGAGCACGCACGGTAGCCCGGCGGCCATGCGTGCCAGGCGGTGCTGCAACGGGGAGGGCATCGGGATCGACTTCTTGTCCTCGAACTCGCGGAACCGGGTCGGGGGGAACTCGGGGCGGCCGAGCATCTCACCGGCGAGGCGCAGAGCGTTGGCGCCGTAGAGGCCGCGTTCGCCGTGGGCGAGCACGAGGCGCTCGTCCTGGCCGAGGAGCCACAACCAGTAGTCGAGCTTGTACACCGACCGCTGGGCCTCGACGTTGCGGTGCCGGAGCGCTTCGCCATACGCGTAGTCGAGGTACGCCAGCGCGTCGGCGAGCACGTTCTCGATCGTGTACTCCTTGGCCTGGGCGCGCCCGGCGACGGCGCCGACGGCCTCCGCCTCCGCCTCGGTCATGTACCGGGCGATGATCTCCTTCTCCCAGCCGAGTGGGTCACCGGCGCGCTGGTAACGGCCGACGAGTTGGTCGCCGGTCCTCAACTGCCACATGTCGGGCCTCCCATGAAGACGACCGGGAGCGCCTCGGCCGACGGCCACCGGTCGGAGCCGGACACATCGAGATGATTGGGAGACCACTCGATGCTGCCCTGCCACGGCCGAACCGCGTTGGCCGGGACACCCCCGGTCGATCGAGCCCTCACGCTACACGTTCTCGATCGCCGGAGCGGTGACGACGAGCACGTCGATCTCGAAGAGCGGCTGCGTGAGGGTGGACTTGGCCAACT